>Ga0209333_1000475_pt1 | contig 22246 bp, 19 predicted proteins | sample BlaSpr_A8_OM2_O3_FD_187982 | JGI IMG/M metagenome (GOLD analysis project Ga0209333, IMG submission 187982) | Forest soil microbial communities from Thunder Bay, Ontario, Canada - Black Spruce, Ontario site 2_A8_OM2_O3 (SPAdes) (version 2) | ecosystem: Environmental > Terrestrial > Soil > Boreal... | reverse complement strand
CCGTGGTAGTCGCCATCGGTATGTCGTTCGGCGGGATGCACGGGTATGCCATCAACCCGGCGCGCGATTTCGGCCCACGGCTGTTCACGGTGGTCGCGGGGTTCAAGAATAACGGTCTCACCGACGGGAGCATGGTCTTCTGGGTGCCGATCGTGGGGCCGATTCTGGGAGGTATCATCGGCGCGGCGGCGTACGATTGGGGCGTGCGGCGGTTCTTGCCGGAATAGTCACTCCGGATCGTAGCGCCACAAGAAGCTTGCCGGACGCCTCCAGAGCTCGCGTCCCAATGCGGCTATTAACTTCCGGCGTCCCCTGGTGTCCAGGCTCCGCGCCCGTATCGCCAGCCACAAACCTAGCGCGAAGGATACGCCGAAATTCAGCAGGCCGGTAGCCGCCAGTCCCAGGAGCGCCCAGAAAATATCGCGCCACAGCACCACCCCGCTCCAAGCCAGCGAACTCACGGCATACGTCAGCGACGCGCTCGCCAGGGTGATGTGCCGGACTTCAATCGGCACGCCGGCGAAGACGCTGACAAACGGAAGCAAACCCAGCAGCAGTCCCAGGCACACATATCCAACTACGCCGCTGAAGTGACGTTCGACGATCCGCGCCAGTTCCACGGCCCGTTCCGTGCCCAACGACCGGCGCAGCCTGCGGCTCTGCGCCAGGGCCGCCGGAAGACGGTGCAGCGTCATCCAGTTGGCGGTCCACCCGGCGGCCAGGCTGGAAAGCCACAGAAAACACCCCGTAAGCGCCGCAAACGGAATGGTCAGGGACCGCAACAGGTTCATGGAGGTGAGGCCGTGCAGCGCGGCTTCGTGGGTCAGAAACGGATTGCCGGCTTTCCATTGCATGAAGAGGTCGATCAGGATCGACGCGGGAATCGCGCCCAGCAGGTTTCCTATGGTGACAATGGTTTGAGTGCGGGTGATGGCGGCGACCACGTTCACCTCGGATCGCATCCCGTCGTCTTTCTCCAGCGCCGCGCCCAGCGCCGCCGCCGTCATGGAAGGCATCTTGGAGGCCAGCATCCAGCCCAGAAACTGCATCAGCACAAAGCTGGCGGTGTAATTCACGCTATGCGCGATTCCGGTCCATAACGGCGCCAGCGCCATGGAGGCGAAGACGTACTTGAACAGCGCCGTGAAGGCCGTGATGCCTCCGGCTCCTATGGCTCCGTAACCCATCTTCCACCACTCGGACCTGGACCCGGCGATATAATGCTCGCCGCTCTTGCCCGTATGGATCACGATCTGGTTAGCCAGCCGGTTCACGCTGTTCCGAACCAGGTTGTGCAGTCCGCGTTCTTCGGCGAACCCGTGCACCAGCATGGATGCGAACGCGCGCCCGTCTTCCTGGCCCGAGCTCAGGCGCAAAAGCGCGTCCATCCTTTCCAATTGCGCAATCGCCAGATCCAAACGAAAGACCAGATCCGAGGAAACGCCCATCTCCTCCAAACGCGCGTGCGAGATGCCCGTGGAAACGCGGCAATTGAAGACGGTTTCCTTTAAGTCTTCGCTGGTACTTGCGCCGCTGGGCGATCGCGCAAACTGCTCTACGGCCTCCAGCAGGTTTAGAAAGGGGGATTCGGCTTCACACCGGTGCGGCATCACCTTCATGACGCCTCGCGATAGGCCGATCGACGCCGCCCGAATCGCCAGCAGGCGGATGGCGGCAAGGATGTATCCGGTCGAACTGCCCAGCAGCTCGCGCCACTCCGCTGCGTCCGTTTCGTCGAGACTGGCGATCCACTCGGCATCCGCCGCATCCAGGTCCGCTGCGTGGAGTGCCGCGTAGAGATCGAGTTCGTCTTCCAACTGGGGCAGGATGCGCCGCTTGAGGCGCGCGAGCAACTCCTGCGGCAGCGAGGTGGCTTCCGCGAATCCCGCCTCGGAGAACAGCCTCGGGGGGCATCCCTTACCCCATATTTGCTGGAATCTCCGGCGTGCGTCAGGCAGCTTCCGAAGACCCTCGGCCAGATGGCGGAGGCGTTCGGTACGCGCCTCGGGCGAGGTGCCCTTCAGCCACACCAGGGCATTTTGCAGCCACCGGCGCTCGATCTCCTCACCCTGATCCAGAGGCAGCAGTGCGAGGGCTTGCACCGGGTCGTCGAGGATCGCCGCCATTCCTTGATGATCGCAAAGGCGGAGGGCTGAATCGACGGCTGTTCCGGCGTGAGCGCTGCTGGGCTATCGGCTCTTTGCGCGGGGCATAGCCATGAGCGACGCCGGTTAGGATGGGCTTTCGATCTTTCAAGCGAACAGCGATGCGAGTTGGAGGGTGAAACCGGGCAGCAGATCGGTCTCGACCGGTTGGTCCCATTCGAGCGATCGGGCGATCTGTCCGCGATGGATCAGCACGGTCCGCGATTTTGGGTACGCCTGCCACACTTCCGTGGTTCCACTTCGCAGCTAGGCGCGAACTTTATGGAGACTCTCGGAGGTGCGTTCGCTTGGCGAGATGACTTCGATGGCGATGTCTGGGGCGCCTGGTATGGGAACCTTGTCGGGATTCAGGCGCGTCGCCTTTTCCCCGAGCACGACACCCACATGCGGGCGGACCCGGTCGTTGTCCGTCAGGGCAAATTCGACGTCCGGGTACGCAAGGCCCGCAATCCCGCTCTGCTGGAGATAGCGTCGCACAGCCAGCAGTATCTCGAACACGGTTTCCTGATGACGCGGCGTCGGGCTGGGCACTGAAATCAGCTCTCCATCGACCAATTCCCAGCGCCGGCCTTCCTCGTAGGGCATAGCGTCGAATTGGGCTCCGGTGATGGTAGTGTTCGTGGCCATACAAAATCTCTTCCCTATTATGGCTCAATTGCGGCGATGCCCCGCCTGCGCGATGTTTCAGACGAGCAACGATGCGAGTTGGAGCGCAAAGCCGGGAAGCAGATCCGTCTCGACCGGCTGGCTCCGTTCGAGGGATCTGGCAATCTCTCCGCGATGGACCTGGACGGTACGCGATTTCGGATAGACCTGCCACACTTCCGTGGTCCCGCTTCGCAGATAGGCGCGAACCTTGTCGTAGCTTTCGGAGGCGCGTTCGCTTGGCGAGATGACTTCGATGGCGATGTCGGGAGCGCCGGGTATGGGAGTCTTGGTGGGATCCAGGCGCCGGGCGTTGTCTCCGAGCAGGACACACACATCGGGCCGAACGCGGTCGTTCTCGGTCATGGCAAACTCAACATCCTGGCCTGCCAAGCCCTCGATTTCGCTCGTCTCCAGATCGTCGAACGGCAAGCTGAATCCTTAAGACGAACTCTTGATGCTGCCACGTCGGACTGGGCACCGAAATCAGATCTCCATTGACCAACTCCCAACGCCGGCCCTCCTCATATGGCATAGCGTCGAATTGGGCTCCGGTGATGGTAGTGGTCGTGACCATACGAAATCTCCTCCCTATTATGGCTCAGTCTGCGCCGGACCACACTACCCTACCGCCGACAGGGGAGGCCGGGTAAGATACTCTGGCGCGGTTGCCGTAAGCCAGGCGTCGGTTGCCGTGAGCCAGGCCGCCGCCGGGAAACGCATGGACCGGCTGGAGCGTATGATGGGCGCGATGACCCGGCTGGGACGCCGGTCGCGTTCCGAAGCAAATGTCCGCATGAAAGAGCATGACGTCCGGATGCGCACATCGACGCGAACTTGACCGGGATAAGCGATAAGATGAACGGCTTGATCGGCGTGGTGGAGGGCTGGCTGCGCCAGAGGCCGAACCGCGGACAGTAGGCCCTACACCATCACCGCTTCCGTCTCCTCACTCGCCGTAAAATACGCGCAATCCGGATGGTGGAACACCAGCGCGCTGACGCTGGCTTCCGGGTCCATCATCATGCCTTCAGTCAGCCGCACGCCGATATCGTCCGGCCGCAGCAGCTTCCACATCGCCTGCTGCTCGTCCAGGTTTGGGCAGGCTGCGTAGCCGAAACTATAACGTTTGCCGCGATACCGCGACGTGAAGCGCTCCTGCATGGTCATAGTGGGCGCGTCCGGGAAACCCCAATCCTCGCGGATGCGCCGGTGCAGCCATTCGGCGCAGCCCTCCGCCGTCTCGATGGCCAGCGCCTGCAATCCGTGCGACTTGAAGTACAGACCGGCCTGCTTCCATTCTTCGGACTTATCCCGAATGCCCGCGCCCGCAGTCGCTACGAACATAGCCAGGTGATCGCGCCTTCCGTCTTCCGGGTCCAGGATATAATCACTCAAACATAAGCCTTCGTCGCGTTGCTGGCGTCCGAAACGGAAGGTATGCAGCGGGTCCGACGCTCCAGGCGCGAATAAGTGGATGGCATTGCCATCGCGCTCGGCTTCAAAGAACTGCCACACGGCTTTCACCCGCATGAACTGCATCGCCTCGTGCTTCACTTCTTCCAGCTTATGAAATAGGTCCAGCGCCTTAGGCTCGTGTTCCGCCAGATTCTTCTCGAAGTTACCCTTGTAACCCAGATGCTTGCCATAGAGCATGTGCGGATTGATGTAACTCCAGATTTCGGCGAGATGCGGCACGTCGCGCACTTTGCGGTCGAGATACGGCGCGGCGGGAATCGGAATGTCCGCGCGCACTTTGCGGCTGCGCACATCGGTCACCCGCGCCTGGGCCTCTTCCACGGCCGCGACCGCCGCCGGCGCCTCGGTGTAGGTGTGATCGTGCATGGTGGCATCGCGCGCGGCGGGGTCCATCAGCCGGTTCATCAGGTCCAGTCCGGTCATGGCGTCTTTGGCGTAGCAAACCGCTTCGCCATAGGCCGGGGCGATGCGCGTGCGCGTGAAGCGGTCCGAGAGCGCCGCGCCGCCCACCAGCATGGGCACGCGAATGCCGGCATCCTTCAAATCGCCCGCGGTGATTATCATCTGCTGCGCGCTCTTCACCAGCAGACCCGAGAGTCCGATGGCATCCGGGGCGTGCTCCTGGAACGCGCGGATCAGCATATCCGGCGGCACCTTGATCCCCAGATTGATCACCAGGTAGCCGTTGTTGCTCAGGATGATCTCGACCAGGTTCTTGCCGATATCGTGTACGTCGCCCTTGACCGTGGCCAGCACGATCTTGCCGCGCGATGCCGAATCCGCTTTCTCCATGAACTGTTCGAGGTGCGTCACGGCGGCCTTCATGGCTTCGGCGGATTGCAGCACCTCGGCCACGATCAGTTCGTTGTTATTGAACAGCCGCCCCACTTCCGCCATACCGGTCATCAGCGGGCCATTGATGATGTCGAGCGGCGCGGCGCCTTCCGCGCGCTTGCGGTCCAGGTCGGGGACCAAACCGTCCTTGGTGCCCTCGATGATGTAGTTGGACAGGCGTTGGTCAAGCGGCAGGTCTTCGGCGCGGACCTTGGTGCGCGCGCCAGTCTTGCGAAAATGCTCCGCAATGGCCGCGATATGGAACTGGTTGATGGCAGTGCGCTGTTCTAGCGATTGTTGGCGCCAGTCTTCCGGCGCGAGATGCAGTTCCTGCGGACCCTCCGCGGGCGGCGTGTTGAACAAGAGGCTCTCCGCCAGCCGCCGCTCGTCTTCCGGAATCGAGGCAAAACGCTCCAGCTTTTCTGCGTTCACAATGGCCAGGTCCAGCCCGGCCTTGGTGCAGTAATAAAGGAAGACCGAATTCACCACCTCGCGCGCGGCGGCGGGCAGGCCGAACGACACATTGGAGATCCCCAGCACCGTCTTCGCGTAGGGGATGTTCTCCTTCACCAGCCGCACCGCTTCGATGGTCTCCACCGCGCCGCCGATGTAATTGGCGTCGCCGGTGGCGCATGGAAACACCAGCGGATCGATGATGATATCTTCCGGCGCAATCCCGTACTTTTCCGTAAGCAGCCGGACGGACCGCTGGGCCACCGCCAGTTTGCGCTCGCGCGTGAAAGCCTGCGCCTGCTGCTTGTCCTCGTCGATGCACCCTACGATCAGCGCCGCGCCATAAGCCCTGGCGATGGGGCACGTACGCTCGAATTTCTCCTCGCCATCTTCCAGGTTGATCGAATTGATAATCGACTTACCCTGGCAGTAAGTCAGCGCCAGTTCCATGGCGCGGGGATCGGTGGTGTCGATCATCACCGGCGCTTTGATCTTGCGGATCAGCTTCTCATAGAACGGGGGAATGTCTTTGATTTCGTCGCGGTCGGTGCTTTGCAGGCAGACGTCCACGATGTGCGCGCCGTTCTTCACCTGTCGGCGGCCGATTTCAGTAGCCTCCTCCCACTGCTCGCCCGCCATCAGGTTCTTGAACAGGCGCGAACCGATCACGTTGGTGCGCTCGCCCACGATCAGGGGCCGGTTGCTATCTTCGGCTTCCACGAGCTCGATGCCGGAATAATAGGCGCGATGCGCGGACGGCCGCAGCGCGCGCGGCTTTTTTCCCTCGGCCATCTGCGCCACCATCTTGATATGCGCGGCCGTGGTGCCACAGCACCCGCCCACCAGGTTGAGCCAGCCGTGCTCCACGAAGCGTTCGAGTTGCGCGGCGAAAGATTGAGGTGTTTCGTTGTACTCGCCTTCCACGTTGGGCAGACCCGCGTTCGGGTAGCAAGAGACGCGCGTGGACGCCATCTCACTCAACGTGCGCAGATGGTCCGTCATGAACTCGGGCCCCGTGCCGCAGTTCAAGCCGGCAGCCAGCAGGTCGGCGTGCTCGATCGACGAGTAGAGCGCATCGGCGGTCTGGCCCGCGAGCATGGTCCCCATGGTCTCGATGGTGCCCGAAACGATCACCGGAATGCGCCGGTCGAGTTCGCGCGCGAGGCGCCGGATGGCCAGCAGGCCGGCCTTGATGTTGCGCGTATCCTGGCAGGTTTCGAGCAGCAGGATGTCGGCGCCGCCATCGATCAGCGGCTTGGCCAGATCGTAGTAATCCTGCTGTAGATGGTCGAATGCGATGGTGCGGCTGATAGTGATGCTTTTGCGCGTCGGCCCCATGGATCCGGCCACGAAGCGCGGCTTCCGCGAGGTCGAGAACTCGTCCGCCGCCTGACGCGCCAGCCGCGCCGCCTGTACCATCAACTCATACGCTTCGCCGTCGACGCCGTAATCCACCAAGTCGCTCTTGGTGCCATTGAACGAATTGGTCTCGACGATATCGGCGCCGGCTTCCAGATATGCGCGGTGGATGCCCAACACTACATCGGGCCGCGTTTTCACCAGGATCTCGTTGCAGCCCTCCAGCACCGGCCCGCCGAAATCCGCGGCCGTCAGGTGTTGCTGTTGCAGCATGGTGCCCATGGCGCCGTCGACGACTAGAATGCGGCTGTCGAGCGCCTCACTCAAGGCTTGCCGGCGTTCTTCACTGGTCGTCATAGTTCAGAAGGTGTACTTTAATTCTAACAGTTATGGCGCTTTCGGCACTGTCCAGGTGAGCTTCTGTCAGGACGCGCATTTGCCCAAAACCGCGACAATTTGCTTGAAGAGTTTCTACCCTTGGTGTCTCGGAAAACTTGCGATTCTCGAGGCCCTTCAAAAACGATCAAAAAAATCAACCAAATAATCGCGGTTTGGCTAAACGAGCAAGCGTGGGCCGCATTGTGGACTGGCAGTCATGATTCAGAAGGTGTATGTTAATGGTTCTACCTGTCATGACAAGAAGAACCGCATTCCAACTGGCGGGCGCCGCGGCCGCCGTGTCCTCCTTGAACGCCCAGCCCTCACCCTTGAAGGGCCGCTTGAAACAGTCCGCCGCACGCTGGTGCTACGGCAAGATGAGCCTCGACGATCTGGCCCGCGAAGGGGCGCGCATCGGCCTCCAGGGCATCGACCTGATCGATTACAAAGAATGGCCCGCCGTGCAGAAGTACGGGCTGGTTCCGGCCATGACGCCGGGCGCCGGCAAAATCGGCGACGGCTTCAACCGCAAGGAGAATCACGACAGCCTGGTGCGCGAAATGGAAGAAAACATCCCGCGCGCCGCGGCTGCCAAAGTGCCCAACGTGATCACGTTCTCGGGTAACCGGCGCGGCCAGTCGGACGCGGAAGGCCTGGACAATTGCACCATCGGCCTGAACCGCGTGAAGAAGCTTGCGGAAGACAAAGGTGTGACCGTCTGCGTGGAACTGCTCAACAGCAAGATCGACCACCACGACTATCAGTGCGACCACACCGCGTGGGGCGTCGAACTGATCAAGCGCGTGGATTCGCCGCGGGTGAAGCTGCTATATGACATCTATCACATGCAGATCATGGAGGGCGATATCATCCGCACCATTCGGCAGAACATACAGTACATCGCGCATTTCCATACCGGCGGCGTACCCGGCCGGCATGAGTTGGACGATACGCAGGAGTTGCAGTGGCGGACGGTGGCGGAAGCCATCGTGAACGCCGGTTACACGGGCTACTTCGCTCACGAGTTTATTCCTACACGCGATCCCATGAAGTCGCTGGAAGAAGCCGCACGATTGTGCGACGTGTAGAACCTAGCGGCCGGCTTGCGCCGACGGTTCAGCGCAAGGGCAGCTTTCGGATGCGAATCGCCCTGCTGTCAACGGTGACGGCAGATCCCTGGTCGAGCGCCTCAGCACACGTCTCCCAGACGCGACGGATCGGGGCGGCGGCCCCATAGACTCCGCCAACCGCGAGATGCCGGTGAAAGTCGCGATCGAAAGTGATACAAACGCGGTTCCCCAGTCGGGCAACTTTGAGAATATCCTGGTCATCGGCATGTTGCAGACCGATCTCCGATACATGGATAGCGTCCCAACCTTTCGCCCGCAGCAGGTGAGGTCTGCGATTTTTGTTCGGAAGCGGCCGAGTTCGCTCCTGTGTTCTTCGCGAAACCGGAGAATCCGGTCAACGGACGTCTCGGGATTGACTGCAATGCGCTGTAGCGTCAAGTCCGCCAGCGGCGCTGGAGCCAGGGTGCCCGGCATCCGGCGCTCGTGGCGCCAGTTCCGCCCGTACCGAGACCAGTGCGGATCCGCCATCCGCAGGTTCGGAATGCCCAACTTCCCGTCAAGGCGCACATTCACGGCAAGCCGATCGCTTGCCGGCAGATCCGTCAACAGGGCAATGCCTTGGCTGTCTGCCAGTTCGGTGGCCAACATGGTCATGTAGAATCGCGCAAACGGGCGACCTACGCGGACCCATTCGCCCTCTCGCCCATGGATCAAGCGCTCCAACTGGTGCTGCATCTCATAGGGTAACTTCTCGGGATGCATAAGTTCGAGTTCGCGCAACTCTGGTAGCTTCTCTGGGTGGATAAGGTCTGATTGGCGCAGCCCACCCTCGATCAGCACACCATCCGCCTCAGCAGACCCGAGTTACTCGATAACTTTCTCCGCCAGTCGTTCAACGCTTGCGAGGCGAGAGTGAACATGAAGCGGAGATAGAACCGCCGGTGTACGGCTCGGGCATCGATGCTGGAACGATGGTCTTGACCTCGTCCCAGTAGAGGATGGCCGACTTCAGCCACGCTTCGTTCGGTACCTCGATATGAGGATAGTAGAGAGCTTTTGTAAATGGCATGCGACCACCTTCCCGGTTTAACCGCGCCGCGTACCCACTTCGCGCGCACTGCCTTGGAACCCCGCCCCGAGCCGTGCGGCAACCTTCCGGCACGGCGTTCTCAAGTCTCTCGGCAAATCACTCAATCCACCCGCCCCCCAACACCAAATCCCCGTCATAAAACACCGCCGCCTGCCCAGGCGTGACGGCCCGCTGCGGCTCGTCGAACCGCACTTCCACGCGCGCATCTTCCGTCGGATAGACCGTAGCCGGCGCAGCGGCGTGCCTATTCCGGATCTTCACCGCCGCGCGCACCGGCGCATGCAGCTCCGCAATCGAAACCCAATTCACGTCGCGCGCGGTCAAGCTGGCGCGCAGCAACTCGTCGTTGCGCCCTACCGTGACGCGCTGCGATTGCGGGTCCGTCGCGATCACATACAGCGGCTCGCCCGTCGCGATTCCCAATCCCTTGCGCTGTCCCACTGTGAAATGATGCACGCCGCCGTGTTCGCCCAGCTTGCGCCCGTCCGCCATTACGATCTCCCCGTGCGTCTGCTCGGCGGGCGTACCCTTCTGCTGTAAGTAGGCATCAATAAACGGGGCATAATCCCCATTCGGCACGAAGCAGATCTCGAAGCTCTCGCCCTTTTCCGCCACCGCCAGTTGCATGTCCCGCGCCAGACGCCGCACGTCGGCCTTGCGCATCTCTCCCAGCGGAAACAAACTGCGCGCAAGCTGCGCCTGCGTGAGTCCGAATAGGAAGTAAGTCTGATCCTTCGACTCATCCATCGCCTTACGCAACTGATACCGGGCGCCCGCCGCGTCAAAGGCGATGCGGGCATAATGCCCGGTCGCGATCTGCTGCGCGCCCACGGCATCCGCCATCTCCAGAAACTGATCGAACTTGATGAAGTTATTGCACAACGTACAAGGAATGGGAGTGCGCCCCGCCAGATACTCCTGGACGAACGGCTCAATCACGCGCGCCTCAAACTGCCGCTCGAAATTCACCACGTAATAGGGGATGCCAATTTGTTCCGCCACGCGCCGCGCATCGTAGACGTCGTCGAGCGAGCAACAGCGGCCTGTGGCGCCCTCCACGGAAAGCTCGGGCAGCCGCCGCTGGTTCCAGAGCTGCATAGTTAGCCCCACCACCGGCTGTCCGCCGCGCGCCAGCAACGCCGCCACGGTCGAACTGTCGACACCGCCGCTCATCGCAACTGCAATAGGCGCGGCACTCATAGCATCGCTCATACCAGCACCGGCGACAGCCTGCGCAAGTGCGCCACGGACGCCGCCACCGCCTCCACCAGCGCATCCACCTGCCCGGCCGTATTCGCGCGGCCCAGCGAAAAGCGAATACTGGCGCGCGCCCGATCCGCCCCCAGCCCGATCGCCATCAGCACATGCGACGGTTCCACGGCCCCGCTGGAGCAGGCCGCGCCGCTCGAAACCGCAAAGCCGCGCAGGTCCAGCGCGATGACCAGCGCCTCGCCCTCCAGCCCATCGAAGTAGATGCTAGTGGTATTCGGCGTACGCGCCGCTCGGTTGCCGTTCACCCCCGTGTGCGGAATGCGATCCAAAATGGCCGATTCCAGCCTGTCGCGCAGCTCGCCGATTCCCGGCGCGTCGCTCTCCAACTCCGCCTCCGCCAGTTCCGCCGCGCAGCCGAACGCCGCCGCTCCCGGCACATTCTCCGTCCCCGGACGCCGCTCCCGCTCGTGATGCCCGCCAAACAGGATGGCCCCCAGCCGCGTGCCGCGCCGCACATACAGCGCGCCGATTCCCTTGGGCGCATAAATCTTATGGCCGCTCACGCTATACAGATCCACGCCCAGCGCATCCACATCCACCGGAATTTTGCCCAAGGCCTGCACGCCATCCGCGTGCATATACACGCCGGCTTCGCGCGCGATGGCCGCGATTTCCGCAACCGGCTGCACGGTTCCCAATTCGTTGTTCGCATGCATCGCGGAAACCAGCACCGTGTCCGCCCGTAGCGCGCGCCGGATATCGTCCGGGTCCACGATGCCGTCCGCGCCCACCGGCACATACGTCACGGCCACGCCCTCCCGCTCCAACTGCGCGCACGCGTTGAGCACCGCCGGATGCTCGATCGCGGTCGTAATGACATGCCGCGAAGCCCGCTTGGCATTGTGTAAATGGCGCGCGGTTCCGAAAAGCGCCAGATTATCCGCCTCGGTACCGCCGCTTACGAAGACGATCTCGCGAGGCTGGCAGCCCATCGCCGCGGCGGTCTGCCGCCTCGCCATTTCCAGCCGCTGCTTAGCCTGCTGTCCGAAATGATGGATGCTGGAAGCGTTACCATACACTTGACCGAGACACGCCACCGCGGTCTCCAGCACTTCCGGAGACACCGGGGTCGTCGCGTTGTGATCGAAGTAGAAACGCTGCACTCTTTTCATTCTAACAATGGCCGCTCCGCTGATTACACTGACCACCGATTTCGGCCTGTCCGACCACTACGTGGGCGCTATGAAGGGCGTGATTCTTTCGATTTGCCCACGCGTGCGCATCGTGGATATCAGCCACGGCGTGGGCGCCTTCGAGATCGCCGAGGCCGCCTTCACACTTTCTCAGGCGTACCGTTATTTTCCGCGCGGCGCGGTGCACGTGGTGGTGGTCGATCCCGGCGTGGGCACGTCCCGCCGCCCCATCGTGGCGCAGGCCGCGGGGCAATATTTTGTCGCGCCCGATAACGGCGTGCTTTCCATGATCTATGCGCGCGAAAAACACAAAGTGCGCGCGATCTCGAACGCGCGCTACTTTCTGCAGCCCGTCAGCAACACGTTTCACGGCCGCGACATCTTCGCGCCGGTGGCCGCGCATCTGGCGGGCGGCGTCGCGCCGGCGCGTTTAGGCAAGATCGTCGCGGACTATCTGCGCCTGGATTTCGATAAACCGGCGCGCACCGGACGGCGCACCTGGACCGGCGCGATCCTGAAAGTGGACCGCTTCGGCAACTTAGTCACCAACTTTTCAGAGAAGGACTTCCCCGATCTGGACAAGCGAGCCTTCGAAATTGCCGTGGGACCGCAGCGCATCGTCACGTTTGCGCGCAACTACGCGGAGCGCGGACCCGGCGAGGCATTCCTGATTCTGGGCAGCGCGGCCTACTATGAGATTTCCGTGTCCCAATCCTCGGCCGCCAAGCTGCTAGGCTGTGCCGCCGGCGCACCTCTGGAATTGACGCTGTCTTGACGCATTCTTCTAGCTTCTCGCTGCTAGGGAGTCAACCCGAACACTGTCCCGTAGCCATCGGTTCCGCCTCCCGTGCTCGCGCCGTATAGAACGCCATCGCTGCCAATCGCCAAGCCCGTTGGAAAAAGAGGTTACCGCCCGTGAGAGCGGTCGGCAACCAATAGGTCCAGGTGCCGCCCGGCGTTGGGGGCGGCTCCAGGACGTAGGCGGCGCCCGCTGCCGAGTTGGTCATGCCATAGAGAACGCCGCCTCGGCCCAGCGTCACCGGCCCTGGTTGAGGAGCTTAGAAGTGATAGAGCACAGCGTGGGTCCATGCGCCGCCTGGCGATACCGGCGGTGTCAGGGAGAAGACGGTGCCGTCGTTGGCAATTCCACCGCTATTTGTGGCGCCGTAGAGCACTCCACCGCTACCGATCACGGGACTCCAGGTAGGGGCGGAGCCGTCAGTATCTCCCAAAAAGCTGTAGAGCACTGTCTCCGTCCATGCGCCTCCTGGAGTCGCTGGTGCCGCCAGAGCGTAGACCGTGCCGGCGCCCGCGGAGCCGCCCGTAACGGTAGTGCCGTAGAGCGTCCTGCCGGGGCCAATCACCACGCCAGATCCCGGCAGATAGCCGTCCTCGCCTTCGCTAAAGGTGTAGAGTATCTCCATCCGCCACTCACCTCCTGGAGGGACGGGGGGCACTAGCGCGTTAGACCGTGCCTTCCTCCGGATATTCGCCACCCCCGGCAGTCCGATACAGTATCCCCTCAGAGCTCACCACCACGCCCGCAGGGGCATCGGCGCGGCCATCGAGGTGAAAGCTGTGCGTCAACGAAAAAATTGTTCCAACATTGTCCGTTCCGCCCGAAATAGTGGTCCCGTAGAGTACCCCGCCGCTGCCGATCGCCAGGCGCGATGTTGGGAATAATCCGTCGCTGCCGGCGCTGCCGAAGCTATGGAGCACGCTTTCGAGCCAGAAGCCACCGGGCGATGCCGGCGGAGTCAGAGAATAGACGGTGCCTTGCCTTCCGTGCCGCCAAAAAATGTAGTTCCGTACAGCACACCACCGCTCCCAATCACCACTAGCGTATGCGGATTAGCCGCCGTATCCGGATTAGCCGCATCGACCCCGCCGGCAAAGTTGTAAAGCGCGATCAAGCTCGGCGGTTTCTGAGCCGCGGCATAAGCGCTGCAGACCAGCATCGCAGTCAAGAGTCGTTGGCTCGTCATGTTCCCTCCGTGCCGACATTCTATCAAGGGCGCCTTCGAACCCGGAAATGAAACTGCGCGCATCGATACCGGTACCCTTTGTGATGCTGAATGGTTCGATGAAAACTCGCCGGCGTTGGACTGGACTCGCGTTTCGGGATCTTCTTTGACGCGCCGGCTATCCGTGTTCATCTGTGTTCATCGGCGGCTAAACCCTTTGTGCGCGCATGTGCCAGCGGGTCACACCTGTGCCAACCCGCCTCGTTGTACGCGCCCTTCGCATTCGCTTAGAATGGACGTTTACTCAATCTGCGACTTGGCATAGCTCTAGTGAAACTGTTTCCCGGAAGTCTACGTCTCCGTAACAGCGCAGAGTGGAAAGGTATGTTTTCATGATTTGTTACAGGCGCGCCTGCCTGTCGATTGCCCTTCTTTGCTTCTGCGCCGTCGCCGTTTCCACCGCATGGGCTCAGAATCCACCCGCGCCGCAGCAACCGGCGCCGCAGCCTCCGGCGCAGGAGAAGAAGCCGCAGAATCCGTTCGAAACCGTGCCCGAAACGCAGACCAAGCCGGGCGAACCTCAAAAGCCTCCGCTCGAAACTCCCAAACCCGCGGAACAGCCTAAAGCGCAGCCTGGCGGGCAAGTGGTCGAAGACATTCAGTTCCGCGGCCAGCGCCGCGTGCAGCAGGATATCCTGCGCGCCCTGGTCAGCACCAAGAAAGGCGACATCTATAACGAGGAGGACTTGCATCGCGACTTCATGGCGCTATGGAACAGCGGCCGCTTCGACGATATCCATCTGGAGACCGAGCCGGGGCCCGGCGGCGGCATCGTCTTGCGGTTCGTCGTCACCGAGCGCCGCGTGGTGCGCTCCATTCAATATGGCAAAGGCCTCAAATCGCTGACCGTCTCGGAAATCCTGGATCGCTTCAAAGAGCGCAAGGTGGGCCTCTCGGTCGAGTCGCAGTACGATCCCAACAAGGTCCAACACGCCGCCGTGGTGATTAGGGAATACCTGGCCGAGCGCGGCCGGCAGTTTGCCACCGTGACGCCCGAAGTGCGGCAGATTCCGCCCTCCTCGCTCGAAATCTATTTCAATGTCGATGAAGGCCCTAAGATCAAGGTAGGCAAGATCACCATTGTGGGGAATCATGCCTTCACCCAGCGCGAGGTGATCCGGGCCATGGCGAACACGCACGACTACGGCATCCCGCATTCCATCCTGTTCGAGAATATATTCGCCCGGACCTACGATTCCGCGAAGCTCGACGAAGACAAGGAGCGCATTCGCGACGCGTATCAGTCGAAAGGCTATTTCATCGCCAAGGTTCTCGACCAGAAAACCGAATTGGTGAATACCGGCGGACACGGATTCAAGCTTCCCCTGATCAAGATGAACAATCCCGGCAAGGCCATGAATATCACCCTGCCGGTCGAGGAAGGCCGCTTGTACCGGCTCAACAAAATCAGCTTTGTAGGCGTCAAGCTTTTCCGCACGCCCGAAACCCTGATGCGCCCGCTGTTCGGCATGGCGGAGGGCGACCCCTTCTCCACCACCAAGCTGCGCAAGGGTCTCGAGAACCTGCGTAAGCTCTACGGCGAGTTCGGCTACATCGATTTCGTGCCCGAGCCTAATTTCGACGTGATCCCAAACACGGACAAAGTCGACCTAACGCTCACGGCCGACGAGGGCAAACAGTTTTTCGTGCGCCGCATCGATTTCTCGGGCAACGTCACCACGCGCGACAAAATCATTCGTCGCGAGATCCTGCTGGATGAGGGCGACATCTTCAATAATCGTCTCTGGGAGTTGAGCATCCTGCGCTTGAATCAGCTGGGCTACTTCGAGGCGTTGAAAGCCGAAGAATCCGCCGACATCAAGCGCAACACCCAGACCAGCACCGTGGATATCACGCTCAAGGTGAAGGAGCGCGGAAAGAACACCATCGGCCTCAACGGCGGCGTCTCCGGCATCGCAGGGAGCTTTGTGGGGCTGAACTATGCCACCAACAACTTCCTGGGATTGGGCGACACGCTTTCCATCAACTCCCAATTGGGTACGCGCATGCGTAGCGTATCAACCGGTTTCACGGAGCCTTACCTCTTCGATCTTCCGCTGCAGGTCGGTGTGGAAGCCCACCTGACCCGCTTCGATTATAATCAGGGCCGCGAGGCTTCCATTCTCGCCGGCGAAAATCTCATCCCGCTGTTCAACGCGCTCGGCTCGCAAAACCTGTTGAATTACATCCAGACCGGACATGGCTTCTCGGTGTCGGCCAGTTATCCTTTGAAGCGCAGCTTCTCCCGCCTGGGCATCACTTACGGCTACGATATTTCCGACGTGAAGACGGAGACCACCGCCGCGTCGTCTTACTTCGATTACATCAATTTCAGCGGGATCGCCGGCCCCAACGCCCTGCAAGGTATCCGTACCAGCCGCATCGTACCCTCGTTTACGTACAATACCGTGAATCATCCCATCACGCCGACGGGTGGCAAGAGCCTGTTTATCTCCACTACCTTCGCCGGCAGCTTCCTGGGGGGCAACGTCAATACCATCCAGCCGGTGGTAGAGGGCAAGTACTTCAAACCCGCGCCCTGGCATAAGTCGAATATCCTGGCTTTTCATATGCTCGCCTCCATGATCACCGGTTACGGCGGCAAGGAGATTCCTCCCTTTTCCCGCACCTATATTGGCGGCGAACAGGATATTCGCGGTTTTCAGATTTGGGGCATCAGTCCCATAGCCTTCATTCCCAGCGAGGCCACCATCAACGTATTGAACAACGACGGTTCGCAGCGCACTGCCCTGGTCAACACCAATGGGACTCTCACCCCCACTAACGTGACCATGAACATTCCGATCTACCAGCTCGCCTTCCCCGGTGGAGACACGCGCGTGGTCGGCAATTTCGAGTACCGCATCCCGATCTTCGGGCCGGTGGTGCTGGCGATTTTCGCGGACGCCGGCATCGATAGAATCCTGCGTCCGGGCCAGTTGAACATGGATCCGGACCGAGTCCAATATTTGAACGACACATACCCCACCGCCGGTTTTGAAGGTAAAGCCTTCGTGTACCCGGGCACGCAGCGCCCGCGCATGTCCACCGGTCTGGAACTGCAAGTCCTGCTGCCCGTGGTGCAAGCGCCATTCCGCGTCTATTGGGCGTACAACCCCCTGCTGGTGCGGGAGTATTTGCAACCTCCGATCGTGGCGGACCGCTCGGTCTTCCCGAACGAGGCGACCTTTCTCAACGCCGTTGCGTCGTTCGGCAACGCCTACCCGTTCCTCGAGCAGCACGATCTGTTCCGCTTCACCATTGGCCGGACGTTCTGAAGCGCAGCCTCGATGCGGCCTGTTGCAATATGTTAGTATCGAAACAAAATCAAGGAGTTTCAGCTTGACAAAGAATTGCGTTTTTTTACCCGCCATCGCTCTGGGGGCAGCGCTGCTGTCCCAGGCCCAGACCGGCGCGCCGCCGCAGACTTCGGCTTCGGCCACGCCTCCAACCAAGGTCGGGATCATCGCATTCCAGAACGCTATCGTCAGCACCAAGGATGGACAGAAGGCGGCAGCCGATCTGACCGCGCGGTTCGGACCCAAAAAGAGCGAGCTGGAAAAGAAACAGAGCACCATCGCGCAGCTTCAGGATCAGTTGCGTAAGGGCACCAATACCATGAGCGATGAAGCCAAGCAGAAGCTCATGCGTGAAATCGATCAGACCACCAAGTCCCTGAACCGGGAAACCGAGGACGCTCAAGCCGAGCTCGATCAGGAGCAGAACAAGATCATGCAGGAGTTGGGGCAGCGCATCCAGGCCGTGATGGACAAGTACGCCAGGGATAATGGCTACGCGGTGATCCTGGATGTCAGCTCGCAGCAGACGCCGGTATTGTACGCCGCCAGCGGCATCGATATCACGCAGGACATCATTGCGTTATACGATAAGAATGCGCCGTCGGCCACCTCGTCCGCCAAGCCGTCCGCAGCGCCGCCCGCCGCGGCCGCCAAGCCCGCCGCGCCTCCCAAGCCGTAGCCTTCATGCTAAGGGCTGCCAAATCCCGGCTTACAGGCGGCCTCCAGCCAGCCTCCGCGGTGGTAATCTGAATCAGAGGGTGCCATGAAACTTTTCGGCGCAGTCTTCGTCGCGTCTCTCGCCGTTGGACCGCTCTCCGCGCAATACTGGTCCGTCGGCGGCTTTGGCAACGTCGTTTTTCCCGGGTTGGGGCATGCTCCGTCCGGTGGCAATCCTTGGGGCAACGTCGTCCATCCGGCTACTCCCCAAGGCGCTGCTGTTTCTCCGCCCGGCGCGATTGTGGCGGCCGCCAACCATAATTCCGGCGCGGGCCGAGGCAATCGCCGCGGCAATACCTCGGGCATCTATGCTTACCCGGTCTTCGTCGGTGGATATGCTTACGGCTACGGCGCAGGTTACGCGCCCGCGCAGCCGGATCAGCCCGCAGCCCCGCCATCGAATGCCGCTGGCGGCGATCAGCCGCCGCCTCCGACCGTGGTGATCAACCAGTATTTCGGCGCACCCCCCGCCGGCGATGAACCGCCGCCCGACGCTGCAGCTTCGAATTTCCATTACTACCAGGCGCCCGCAAACGACGATCCCGCCCCCGCCGATACGACCTACTACCTGATCGCGTTCAAGGATCACACGGTCTACTCGGCGGTGGCCTATTACACCGAGGGCGACACGCTGCATTATTTCACTTCGGGTAACGTCCACAACCAGGTGTCCCTGGCGCTGGTCGACCGCCAGTTGACCGAGCAGTTGAATCGCCAGCGGAACGTGGCCGTGCAACTGCCGCGGCCGCCGGCTGATCAAACGACTAAGTAAGGGCGGCGGCTCAATCGGGGTCCGTCACCGCCATGATGGTTAGCGGAGAATTCCCCTCCAGCCGGTTGTTGACGAACAGGAAAGCCATATGGCGCTGTTCGCGCGCGCGCTGGATCAGGATGCGCAGCGACTCGCGCGCTTCCGGATTCGGATCCCGAATTTCGCCGTATGGCGAGAACTTTGCGACCGCTTCCTCGTACGGGCGGCCCTGGCGCAGCAGCGCGCGGCACACCAGGAAGCCCGCCGTGGCGGACCCCGGGATTTCGATTTGCCGGCGCAGGTCCGGCATGCGCGTCCAGGCGTTGTACACGTGCGCGGCGCCGCGCGCGCGCAGGCAGTCGAAATAGTCCTGCTGCAGGAACTCGGGATTGCGGACTTCCACGGCGTACCGGAATTGCGGCGGCAAGGCCGCCAGAAACGCATCCAGCCGCTGCAGAAACTCGTCCGGCGCCGCGATCGCGCGCTTGGAAAACGTGCCGAATTCGAAGATCAGCAGCGCGGTCTTGTGCCGGTGCGGCCAGAGGGGCCGCAGAAACATTTCCTTCAGCATCTCCGCGTTCAGGAACGCTTCGTTCCGCTGGCCGGCCTGCGGGCCATAGCGCGGATGCGCCGGAAACATTTTGCACGTGATCTGTTCCGGCACCTTGAATGCAAACTGGAAACCCTCGGGAGCCAGCGCGAACAGCTTGGCCCAAAACTCCGGGGTAGGGAACTGGTAGAAAGCGAAATCGCCGCACACCGTGGGGAAGGTTTGCGCATATTCCCGCAGGCAGGTGGATTCAAAAAGCCGCCGCGAGAAGTGGCCGCGCGCAAGATAGTTGGAGCGCGCGTAGACCTGCCCGATCCACCCTTCATACTTCCAGGAACTGCCGCCGATATAGATTCCTTCGGAGGCGAGGCCTCGCAGACGTTCGGCGAGCGCATCGCGATGGAACGAGGAGGGTTCGTCAAACAGCGTATCCGCCATCAAAATGAGCCCCGGCCCGCCTTCATACGGATATAATAGCCTTAAGCCTGTGCCGGAAGCCGAGCCGAAGCCCGCCGACGATCCCATGCTGTATTGTCCGAGGTGCTCCACGCGCCTGGTCCAGCACAAATGCAAACTGGTATGCGCGAAGTGCGGATATTATCTGAGTTGCGCGGACTACTACTAGGAACTGGAACCGCCGATGCACGCCGATGCACGCCGATAAACACTTTCGGGCACACACGCTTTGATCGGCGTGAATCGGTGTGCATCGGCGGTTTCCATGTTTTTATTGGAGCTTGGCGATGAGTGAGATTTCCGAGTTACTGGAGCGTTTTCGGCGCGGGCCCGAGGTGCTGGCGATGGTTCTGACCGGCGTGTTCGGCGCGGAAGAGGATTTTGTGCCGGCGCCGGGCAAGTGGAGCATCCGCCAGATTATCGCGCATCTCGCGGACTCCGAACTGGTCTGCGCGCACCGCATCCGGCAGATCGTGGCGGAGGACAACCCCACTTTGATCGCCTTCGACCAGGAGGCTTGGACCCGGAACCTGGACTACGCGCGGCGCAAGCCCAAGCAGTCGCTCGAAAGCTTCCGGCGCGTGCGCGGCGAGAACTACGAATTGCTGAAGGAATTGCCCGAGGCTGCCTATGCGCGCGCCGGCAATCACAGCGAGCGCGGGCGCATCACGCTCCGCTTCCAACTCGAACTGCTGGCGGAGCACGCCGAGAGCCACGCGCGCCAAATGCAGGCGATTCGCGAGGAATATAAGAAGGCGAAGGGGAAGAAATAATGCGACGGTTTTCACTGGCCGCGACGTTGGCAGCGGCGGCGATTGCAGCCGCGCTGCTGGCGACCGCGCCGGATGGCCGCCGCTGGTGGAGCTATGTGCAATACCTGGCGGACGACAAGCTGGAAGGCCGCAACACGGGCAGCGCCGGCCACCGCAAGGCCGCCGCTTATGTGGCCGGCGAATTCGAACGCGCGGGCCTGAAACCCGCCGGCACGGAAGGCTACATCCAGCCGGTCCGCTTCGTCACGCGGCGGCTGAAGGAATCCGAATCCAGCCTGACCCTGGTACGCAATGGCGAATCCGAGGAACTGGTGCTCGGCGAAGACGCCATCATCGGCACGCGTGTCGATCCCGCGCCGGAGGTGGACGCGGAGGTGGTGTTCGCGGGTTACGCGCTCACCGTTCCCGAGATGCAGTACGACGATCTGGCGGGGCTGGACCTGCGCGGCAAGATCGTGCTGTACCTCAACGGGGGTCCGTCGAACATTCCAGGCCCGTTGCGCTCGCATTATCAATTCGCGGCCGAGCGCGGGCGGTTTCTGGAGCGCGCCGGCGCGATCGGAACCATCGGCATTCAGAACCCGCATCGCATGGATCTGCCCTGGCAACGGATCGCGCTGAGCAGCCGGCAGGCTTCCATGAGCCTGGCGGACCCGGCGCTCGACCGGCAGTTTGGCTTGAAGTTCGCCGCCACGGTGAATCCGGAACAGGCCGGCAAGTGGTTCGCGGGTTCGGGCCATTCGTTCGACGATCTGGTGGCGCTGGCGGATGCCGGCAAACCCTTGCCGCGCTTCCCGCTGCACGCCTCCATCCGGGCGAAGGTGGCGGTGGAGCGCGGGGAAGTGGAATCGCAGAACGTGGCCGGAATTCTTCCCGGCGCCGACCCGGTGCTGAAAGATCAGTACGTGCTGCTGACGGCGCATCTGGATCATTTGGGGATCGGCGAACCGATCAACGGCGACCGCATTTACAACGGCGCCATGGACAATGCTTCCGGCGTGGCATCGCTGCTGGATATCGCGGAATCGCTGAACGAGTCCAAGCCCAAGCTGCGCCGCTCACTGCTGTTCGTAGCTTTGACGGGCGAGGAGAAAGGGCTGCTGGGGTCCAGGTATTTCGCCGCGCACCCCACGGTGAAGCCCGCCAGCATGGTGGCAGACTTGAACGTGGATATGTTTCTGCCGCTATTTCCGTTGCGCAGCCTGATTGTGTTCGGGCTGAACGAGTCCGATCTGGGCGACCAAATCCGCGCGGTGGCGAAAGCGCATGGTCTGCGCGTCCTGGACGACCCGGAGCCGGAGCGCAACATTTTCATCCGCAGCGACCAGTACAGCTTCATCCGGCGGGGTATCCCCTCACTGATGATGATGGTGGGTTATGAGAAAGGCTCGCTCGATGAAAAGACGGTGAATACCTGGCTGCGAGAACGTTATCACGCGCCGGCCGACGACCTCAAGCAGCCCGTGGATCTGGAGTCCGCCGGCCGGTTCGACGATGTGCTGCGCGCCCTGGCGGAGGCGGTAGCCGACCGTCCCGAACGTCCGAAGTGGAACGCGAACAGCTTCTTCAAGCGGTTCGCCGAGTAGCTTGCAAGTGGCGCAAGCATGCGGGCGACCCGGCTTACACTGATACTTTATGCAATTCGAACCGCCGCGCGGCATGCGCGACTTCTATCCCGAAGATCTGGATTTGCGCGACCGCATCTTCGCCGCGTGGACGGAGGCCTCCACCATGCACGGATTCCAGCGCTTCGAGCCGCCCGTCGTGGAATCCTTCGAGTTGCTGGCGCGCAAGGCCG
>Ga0209333_1000472_pt1 | contig 22261 bp, 19 predicted proteins | sample BlaSpr_A8_OM2_O3_FD_187982 | JGI IMG/M metagenome (GOLD analysis project Ga0209333, IMG submission 187982) | Forest soil microbial communities from Thunder Bay, Ontario, Canada - Black Spruce, Ontario site 2_A8_OM2_O3 (SPAdes) (version 2) | ecosystem: Environmental > Terrestrial > Soil > Boreal... | reverse complement strand
GTTGACCGTTCGCGGCGATTTTATCCTGCGGCGTCTGCGCGTTCATCAACGCGGAACGAGCTTTTGCGATATCGCCAAAAACGGTCTCTTCATGAGCGGCGAAACCTTTCACCGTCTCAACTAGGTTAGGGATTAAATCAGCGCGGCGCTGCAACACTACGTCCACTTGCGCCCAGTTGGATTTTACCTGTTCGTTGAGCGTGACCATCTGATTGCGGTGCGAAACGTAAGAGCCGCCGACAATCAGAGCGAAGATTACCAGCACCGCAATAATCGCTAACGCTGCCTTCATGAACTCCTCCTATCAAATCCGTTTTGCCTGCTGCAGCGAGAACTGAAAAACCTGAATTTCAGCGGCTGAGGCCGCTTAATTTCGCGAATTTTTGTCGTGGCTGAATCCACGGCCAACAAAAACTCCCCCCTCTCGTGCCAAAGCGATAGTCTGCGAACCTTCTCGCCCATGGAATCTAGGTTGTGCTCAAACGCCGATCGACTTCGTTGGTTACAACACCCACCAGGTCCAGATACGCATTTAGTGTTGCTTCTACGTCAAGGTCCTTTACCTTACGCTTCCCTTCCCGCACATCTAAAATGGCCTGAAACGCGGTGGGATCGGCTCCCGTTAGCGTCGCAATCGCATCGAGGGCTTCTCGTTTTGTAGCAGGCATTGCGTTGCCGAGAGCCAAGAGCGCGTGGCGAAACAGCGCACAAATTGGCGAAACAGATTTCAGCATGATATCCACGTGAACTTTATTGCTGAGCGGCGCGCTCAGGACCGCTTGCCGCAGACGCAGCCAATCCGTACGAAGCTCGCGTTCCACTTGCAGGCGATGCAATTGCAACGGGACTTCGAAGTCGGCGAGAAAGTCCGTGCCGTAGAGAACGCGGTGATGGAGCTTCATATCCAGAAGCTCAATGGCAAAGACGTCCGCTGATTGGCGCAGCTCTTCATGAGTAAATATAAGTGGCGCCAGGTTGCCCTGTTTAATCCACCACTCAGCGACGGGGTGCAAGTGCTCCAAAGCTGCGGCGCCGGCGCGGTCACCGCGAGCCGCTGCACGCTGGCCCGCATCGGCAGCCTGGCCTGGGACTTCGCCTTGCGGATCGCGCCGATCGCCGCCGACGCGGCATCCAGCAGGGCCTCCGCCTGCTCCGCGCCGGTGCCGCCGGCGGCCAGCAGCGGCTCCGGCTCCGGCCACGAGGCGCGGTGCACCGACCCGCTGGCCGCCGCGCCGTCATCCGCCTGCGGCAGCCACGACCACACCTCTTCGGTGACGAACGGCAGGAACGGGGCGAACAGCCGCAGCAGCACGGAGAGCGCGAGCCGCAGCGCTGCGATCGCCGACGCCGCGCCCCCGGCGCCCCCGGCGCCGCTGTCGCCGTACGCCCGGGACTTGGCCAGCTCCAGGTAGTCGTCGCAGAAGAACCAGAAGAACCGCTCGGTCAGCTCCAGGGCCAGGGCGGCATCGTAGGCCTCGAACGCCTCGGTGCACCGCTGCACGACCGTGGCGAGCCTGCCCAGCATCGCCCGGTCCAGCGGCTCGGTGACCGCGGCCGCGGCACCGGTCCCGGCCATTCCGAGCACGAACCTGCTGGCGTTGAGGATCTTGACCGCGAGCCGCCGGCCGACCTTGAGCTGACCCGGGTCGAAGACCGCGTCCACGCCGAGGCGGGCGCTCGCCGCCCAGTACCTGACCGCGTCCGAGCCGTACTGGCTCAGCAGGTCGGCCGGTGTGCTGGCCTTGCCCTTGGACTTGGACATCTTCTTGCGGTCCGGGTCCAGGATCCAGCCGGAGATCCCCACGTGCCGCCAGGGCAGCACGCCGCGCTGCACGTGCGAGCGCAGCACCGTATAGAACAGCCAGGTCCGGATGATCTCGTGCGCCTGCGGCCGCAGGTCCATCGGGAACACCCGGGCGAACAGGTCCTCCGCCTCGGCGCCCAGGCCGCCGCACGCCAGCCGGGGGCTCAGCGACGACGTGGCCCAGGTATCCATCACGTCGGGGTCCCCAATGAATCCTCCGGCCTGACCGCGCTGGCCCGGCGCGTACCCGGGCGGCGCGTCGGCCGCCGGGTCGACCGGCAGCATGCCCTCGTCTGGCACGATCGGGGCGTCGTACCTGGGAACCCCGGCGTCGTCGAGCGGGTACCACACCGGGAGCGGCACGCCGAAATAGCGCTGCCTGCTGACCAGCCAGTCGCCGGCCAGGCCGGCCACCCAGTCCTCGTACCGGGCTCTCATGTGGGGTGGACGCCAGTCGAGTTCGCGGCCGCGGGCGAGCAGTGCCTCGCGCAGGCCCGCGTCCCGGCCCCCGTTCCTGATGTACCACTGCTGCGTGGCGACGATCTCCAGCGGCGCCTCGCCGTACTCGTAGAACTTCACCGCGTGCACGACCGGCTCGGGCTCGCCGCGCAGCTCGCCGGCCGCGCGCAGCAGGTCGGCGATCCTGGCGCGGGCCTTCGCGGCCGGCAACCCGGCCAGCTCCTGGTAGGCCGCCTGGGCGGCCCGGCCGTCCAGCCACGGCAGCGGGCCGTCCAGCAGCCGCCCGTCCTTGCCGATCACCGGGCGGGTGTCCAGGCCCAGGTCCCGCCACCAGGTGACGTCCGTGGTGTCGCCGAACGTGCAGACCATCGCGATGCCGGTGCCCTTGGCCGGGTCGGCGAGCCGGTGCGCGAGGACCGGCACGCTGACCCCGAAGAGCGGGGTGCGGACCGTCCGCCCGAACAGGCCGGCGTACCGCTCGTCATCGGGATGCGCGACCAGCGCCACGCAGGCGGGCAGCAGCTCGGGCCGGGTGGTCGCGACCAGCACCGGGTCGCCGGGGGAGCCGTCCGGCTCGAACGCGATCCGGTAGTAATAGCCGGCGATCTCCCGGTCCTCGAGCTCGGCCTGGGCGACCGCGGAGCCGAACGTCACGTCCCACAGCGACGGCCCCCCGGCCAGGTACGCCTCGCCGGTGGCAAGATCGCGCAGGAACGCGCGCTGCGACACGGCCTGCGCGCCCGCGTCGATTGTCCGGTACGAAAGGGACCAGTCCATCGAGAGGCCGAGGCGGCGCCACGTCTGCGCGTACGCGAACTCGTCCTGATCGGTCAGGGCCAGGCACAGCTCGACGAAGTTGCGCCGCGACACCGGCACCTGCCCGCGCGGCGCCGCTCGCCCCTGGCCGCCGGGTGGGCCGGGGGGCGCGGGCGGGGCGAAATCCGGGTCGTAGGGCAGCGCCGGTTCGCACCGCACGCCGTAGTAGTTCTGCACCCGGCGTTCGGTCGGCAGCCCGTTGTCGTCCCACCCGACCGGATAGAAGACCTCCTTGCCGCGCATCCGCCAGAACCGCGCGAGCAGGTCGGGATGGGTGTAGGAAAAGGCGTGACCGATATGCACCTGCCCGCTGGCGGTCAGCGGGGGAGTGTCTATCGCGTAGACGTCGCCGCGATCGGCGGCCCGGTCAAACTTGTACTACACGCTGCTCGTCCCACCGGGGCATCCACTTGTCCTCGATGCCGTCAAGCGTGGGGCGGGCCTCAGCGTCCATGGCGGTCAGTGTAGCGCGGCGAACGGCCCGCCGGAATTCGCCCGGCGCAGGCTGGTGGGAATCGGGAAGAAGGGGGAATTGACACTAGGTCGCTTACTAAACGTAGCAGAGCGCCTACCAATAGCATTCGAAGGGCCTCAAATAGGTCCAGCACGGGGAGATAGTGATCATGGCACGCATTCCGTCGAAAGCCGCCGCTGTCCTGGCGGCGGCCGCGAGCACCGCGCTGCTCTCGGCGCCCTGGGCGTCGGCGAGCACGTCGGGCACCCAGACGTTCGTTCTCACCACCCGCTCCACCGCGGCGAACCCGGTCTACCAGGCGGTGGCGACGGGCGTGATCTCGGCCAGCGGCACCATGCAGGCCACGTCCACCGCGTCGAACGCCCCGCTCAAGGCCAAGTTCCCCAAGGGCACCTTCATGCTCAACGAGGTGTCGCCCGGCCGCCAGTCCGGCACCATCAACCCGTCGACCTGCGCGGCCGTCTACGCCGACACCGGCCTGAAGTACAAGCTCAGCAACGGCACCGGCAGCTACAAGGGGATCACCGGCACCGGCACCGCCAACCTCAAGTTCACCGGGACGCTGCCGAAGCTCAGCAACGGCAAGTGCAACGAGTCGACCAGCGCGACCCCGATCGCGGGCACCGCCCTCTCGGTCGTGCACGCCCGCGGCCCGGTCACCCTGCCGTAGCGTCGCGCAGCGGCGGGCGCAGCGCGAGCAGGGCCGTCCCCGTCAACCGGTGCCGGAGGGCATGAATGTACCGTTTGACGGCCTACAACCCGTCTTTCGGTACATCCATGAGCGGCTGAGCTATTTGTTGGTCCAGTGCGGGCGGCCGAACCACTGGCCAAACCACGGACCGTAGCGCGAATGCCACGAGGAGGACACGCGGTCCTCGCGCTCCATGTCGGGATGCAGAACCGGCGGCCCGCTGGGCACGGGCAGGTCGGCAATCTCGTCCATCTCGAACGTGCACTTGACGTACGCGGGCGTGATCGCGGCCACATGGTCGGCGTCGACGAACCGGATCCAGCCCCGGGCCTGCCCGACCCGAAGCATCTCGGCGCGCGCCAGCCTCTCGTTCTTCGGGTGCATCGCCGCGATCCCGGTCCCGGTGTACACCACGATGCCGTCGAACACGTCGAGCTCGGGGACCTGGAGCACGTGCTCGACGACGCCGAACTGCTGTCCAGAGTGCGTGACCACCGGCACGCCGAGGCCGATCGCCATGTAGGAGATCGTGGACAGCTCCTCGTCGGGATCGGACATGTTTCCTGCCTCCTGCTGCCTGGGCTGCCGCCCGGGCCGACAATCCGGCCTAAACCCGGGCGGGTGTTTTGGCGCGAACAATCGTATCGTCGGTGGTGTCGGTCCCAGTCACGGACGGAGCCCGCGGTGGATCCCGAGATCAACCTGATAGACCAGGACACCTACCAGCGCGGCGGTGCACCGCATGACCAGTTCGCCTGGCTGCGCCGCAACGACCCTGTGTACTGGCACGCGGACGGTGGCGACCCGGAGTGGCCCGGATTCTGGGCGGTGACCAGGCACGCCGACATCGGCCACATCTCCCGGCACCCCGAGATCTTCTCATCGAGCCGGCGGCTGGTGCTGTTCGCGGAGACGCCGGAGTCCGAGATCGAGATGCAGCGGCTGATGATGCTGAACATGGACCCGCCGCAGCACACCAGGCAGCGCAGCTTCGTGAATCGCGGGTTCACGCCGCGGATGATCGCCAGGCTGGCCAAGCACGTCAGGGAAATCTGCGACACGCTCATCGACGAGGTGGCGCCCCGCGGCGAGGCCGACTTCGTCACCGACATCGCCGCGCCGCTGCCGCTGCAGGTGATCTGCGAGCTGGTCGGCGCGCCGCCCGAGGACCGCGACTGGATCTTCGACCTCTCCAACAAGCTGGTCGGCTACGACGACCCAGAGTTCCGTCGTTCACCGGAAGAGGGGATGCAGGCCGCCGGGGAGATCTACGCGTATGCGGATGAGCTAGCCGCACGCCGCCGCGCGCAGCCCGCCGATGACATCGTGACCCGGCTGCTGCAGCCCGACGACGCCGGCGAGGTGCTGACCTCCAGCGAATTCGACCTGTTCTTCCTGCTGCTGGCCGTGGCCGGCAACGAGACGACGCGCAACGCGGCGTCCGGGGGGATGCTCGCGCTGTTCCAGCACCCGGACCAGTGGCAGCGGCTGCTGGCGGACCGGGACCTGATCCCCACCGCCGCCGAGGAGATCGTCCGCTGGGTGAGCCCGGTGAACCTGTTCCGCCGCACCGCGACCTGCGACACCGAGATAGGCGGCCAGGCGATCGCTGAGGGCGACAAGGTGGTGGTCTTCTACGCCTCGGCCAACCGCGACGAGGACGTGTTCGAGGACCCGCAGCGGTTCGACGTCGGCCGCGACCCGAACCCGCACGTCGGGTTCGGCGGCGGCGGGCCGCACTTCTGCCTGGGCAGGCACCTGGCCGCGCTCGAACTCCGGGTGCTGCTGGCCGCGCTCGCCGAGCGGATGCCGGACATCGAGCTCGACGGCGAGGCCAGCAGGCTCAGGTCCAATTTCCTCAACGGGATAAAGCACATGCCGGTGCGATTCACGCCGTCGCTGCCCAGAACCTGACGAGCCGGTGGCCCCGGCGCTCGGGAACGGGCTGACGGAGACCGCTGTCGGAGCGGGTACTTATTGCATCGATGTATACGGAGGCACGAGCGGTAGCTTCACCCTGACCGTCGCTGGCGGTTAGCCGCCCGGCACGCCCAGGCAGGCTGGCAACCCGTTCGAGCCGGGTCACGCCGCTCAGAGGCGCGATTCATCCCATCGGCGCCCAGAACCATGGGCCGCCGGTTCCGGCCAGGCGCCCGGCATGAATGGGCCTGGGCCCGGCGGGAACGCGCGGAGCATGTTGCACGTCCTATAACCATGTGGTTACGGCCTGTAATCTTTTCGTCCTGGCTAGCATGCCGCGCGCGTTGACTACGTCTAAGGGGGCTGGGTGGGACTGACAAGCCCCGCCCTCATGGCAGTGGTGGCGGTGGTCGCGGCGGCGGCGCTGGCGGCGATCCTGTGGTACTGGCCCAGGCTGGCCGGCCGCGGCGTGCTGCCGGTCGTGGCGCGGATCGGGGCCCTCGGCGTGCTCCAGCTCAGCGTGCTCGGGCTCATCTTCCTGATCGTGAACAGCTCTGCCGAGTTCTACTCGTCGTGGTCGGACCTGTTCGGCGACCAGTCCGGCGGCGGCGCGATCGTCGCCGGACAGGCCGGCACCGGCGAGAACGCGGTCAGCAGCCAGGCGCTGGCGCCGGTCACCGTGCTGGCAGCCTCGGCGGTCGCTGTGCCCGACCGGCCGAAGGAGGCGGGCGGCCAGCTGCAGACGGTCCGGCTGTACGGCCAGCTCTCCGGGATCAGCGCGGCGGGATACGTGTACCTGCCGCCCGGTTACGGGACCCGGGGCGAGGCCGCGCTGCCGGTCACTGTGGTGATCTCCGGTGACCTGGGCAGCCCGTCGAATCCGTACAGCGCCGGCGCGCTCGCGGGCGCGGCGGCGAGCCAGATCGCCGCGCACCGCCTCACCCCGATGATCATTGTCATGCTGCCGGCCGAGGTCGGCCAGCATGACCAGGGCTGCCTGAACGTTCCCGGCGGCACCCAGGCGGACCTGTTCTTCACCCAGGACCTGCCGCAGGTAATCGGCTCGGCCTACCGGGCCACGCCCCCGGCGACCCGCCGCTGGTCGGTGGTCGGCGACTCATCAGGCGGGTACTGCGCGCTCCAGCTCGCGATGACAAGCTCGCAGACCTTCGCGGTGGCGGCCGTTCCGCCGGGCGGCTACACCGCGCCGCCCGGCGGCGCCGAGACCGGCGGCAGCCCGCAGATCCGTGCCCAGGATGACCTGTCCTGGCTGGTGAAGCACCAGCCCATGCAGCCGATCTCGGTGCTGTTCACCGGCGGCGGCACCGGGCAGCCCTTCGTCACCGCTGCCCGCCCGCCGATGCACGTCGGCCAGACCAGCCTGCCACCTGGCAAGTGGCAGCTGACCCGCGTCTTCGACTGGATCGGCAGCACGCTTCAGCCCCCGGCTGTGCGGAGCTGACGGCATGGGACTGCTTGCGGAGCTGGCGACACGGGATTGCGTGCGGAGCTAACGACATGGGATTAATGGGACTCACCAGCGGATTCTTCATCGGGCTGATGATCGTCGCGGCGCTCGGCTCGGTCGCGGCCACGGTCTGGCTGTGGCCACGGTTCGCCGGCCAGCGGCCCGCGATGATGGCATCCAGGCTCGGCCTGATCGCCGCCAGCCAGGTCCTGGTGCTGGCTGCGGTGCTGGCGTTCGTCAACGGCTTCTTCGCGTTCTTCGGCTCGTGGTCCGCGCTGTTCGGCAACGGCGGCTCGGTGCCGGTCACCGTGTCCGGTGCGGCCGCGTCGTCGCGGCCGATCGTGGTCACCGGGTCCGATCTCGGTCCGGTTCCCGGCGGGTCGGCCCTGCCCGAGGACGCCAACGGGAGGCTCGCGAGCAAGCCGCCGCACTTCAAGGGGAAGACCACGTCGCCGAGCAACGTGGCCGTCGCCCCTGGCCTCGACCTCAAGGGCGGCGCGGTGGCCGCCGCCCGCAAGGTGGGGAAGGTGCTGCAGATCACGGTCACCGGGTCGCACACGGGCATCGTCAGCGCGGCCGACTACGTCTACCTGCCACCGCAGTACTTCCAGCCCGCGTACGCGCACGTCCGCTTTCCCGTGGTGCTCGCGCTGACCGGGTACCCCAACGACACGTGGTCGATCGTGCGGTGGCTTGACCTGCCGTCCAGCGCGGCGAACCTGGTCGCCCGCGGCAAGATCGGGCCCGCCGTCTACGTGATGATGAATGTCTCGGTCGCGCTGCCGCGCGACACCGAGTGCACCAACGTGCCCGAGGGCCCGCAGGCCGAGACGTTCCTCGCGCAGGACGTGCCGCAGGCGGTGGAGCACACGTTCCGGGTGCAGGCCGGTCGCTCCGGCTGGTCCGTTCTCGGCTACTCGACCGGCGGCTACTGCGCGGCCAAGCTGGCGATGATGTACCCGTACCAGTTCACCTCGGCGGTCTCGCTGGCCGGCTACTACACCGCGCTCCAGGACAGCACCACCGGAAGCCTCTACGGCGGCAGCACCGCCTTCCGGGACGAGAACAACCTGGACTGGCGGCTGAAGCACCTGCCCGCCCCGCCGGTCTCGGTGCTGGTCACCTCCAGCCTGGTCGGCGAGCACGACCTGGCCGGCACGCAGGCGTTCCTGCGCCTGGTCCATTCGCCCATGCGCGGCTACTCGCTGCTGGTGAAACAGGGCGGGCACAACTACCGCACGTGGGTACGCCAGCTGCCCCAGTCCCTGGAGTGGCTGAACCAGCGGCTGACCCCGGCCATTGCCCCCTCGCAGCAGGCCCCTTAGCCGGGTTATTGCCGCGTTTTCCCGGCGGCCGGGGCTGTCGCACCCGGCTGGGATAATGGAGGCATGCCGGAAGCAACGCAACCACGCCTGGTCGGCCGGGAGACCGAGCTGCGCAGGCTGCTCGCACTGCTGGACGATGCGGCGGCAGGCAGGCCGGTCGTGGCACTGGTCAGCGGCGACGCGGGGGTTGGCAAGACCCGGCTGGTCACCGAGCTGTCGGAGGCGGCGCGGGGTCGCGGCTTCGCCGTGCTGACCGGCCGCTGCGCCGAGCTCGCCGATACCGTCCCGTACCTTCCGCTCGCGGACGCGCTGCGCGACGCGGCGGCGGGGGCGAGCGGCCCGGTGCTCGACGCGCTCGCCGCCAGGCCGGTGCTGTCCTGGCTGCTGCCCGACATCGGCCCGGGCCGTCCGCCGGGCGGGGACATGCCGGGGCTCGCGCAGCAGCAGCTGTTCGGGGCGGTGCTCGGCATGCTCGCCGAGCTTGCCGAGGCCAGCCCGGTGCTGCTGGTCCTCGAGGACCTGCACTGGGCCGACCGCTCCACCCGGGACCTGGTCACGTTCCTGAGCCGGGCCCTGCACCGCGAGCGGCTGGCGATCGTGGTCACCTACCGCACCGACGACATGTACCGCAGGCACCCGCTCCGGCCGGTCGTCGCCGAGCTGACCCGGCTGCCCAGCGTGACAACCGTGGCGCTCGGCCCGCTCAGCGCGTCGGCCATGGCCGAGCACCTGACCGCGCTATCCGGCCGGACGCTGGACGCCGCGGTGCTGGACAGCCTGATCACCCGCGCCGAGGGCAACGCCTACTACGCCGAGGAACTGCTCGCCGCCTCCTGCGACGGCAGCGAGCTCCCGGCCGGGCTCGCCGACCTGCTGCTGGCCAGGACGGAGCGGCTGTCCCCGGCCGCGCAGCAGGTGCTGCGGACCGCCGCGGTCACCGGGCGCCGGATCGACGACGAGCTGGCCAGGCAGGCGTCAGGGCTGGCCGGGCCCGAGTACGACGAGGCGGTCAGGGAGGCGGTCGCGCACCAGCTTCTGGTGCCGGACGGGGACCGCGGCTATGCGTTCCGGCACGCTCTGCTGCGCGAGGCCATTTACGCCGACCTGCTGCCCGGGGAACGGACCCGGCTGCACGGACGGCTGGCCGAGCTGCTCGCCGACGAGCGCCGGCTCGCCGACGTGCCGGGAACAGCGGCGGAGCTCGCGCATCACAGCCTCGCCAGCCACGACATCCCCGGCGCGTTCGCGGCGTCGGTGGCGGCGGGGCGGGAGGCCGACCGGCTCGCCGCACCGGCCGAGGCGCACCGGCACTACAACCAGGCGCTCGCGCTGTGGGAGCGGGTCCCCGAGGCGGAGAAGCTGAGCGGGATGGCCAGGGGCAAGCTCGCGTACCGCGCGGCCATCAGCGCGGCCGACAGCGGTGACATCACCCGGGCGGTGCAGCAGCTGCGCCGCCTGATCGACTTCCTCGGCGACGCCTCGGCCGACCCGGTGCTGTTCTGCCGGGCCAGCGAGCGGCTTTCGTATTTCCTGCTGGACATCGACGAGGACGAGGCCGCGATCGCCGCGGCGGAGGCGGCGGTTGCGGCGCTGCCCGAGGCGCCGCCAAGCTGGGAGCGGGCCCGCGCGCTGGGGACCTACGCCCGCGCCCTGCTGTCGATGAAGGACGAGGGCCCGGCACGGTCTCAGGCCGAGCACGCCCTGGCCGCCGCCACCGCGGCGAAGGCGCCGTGGGTCGAGGCGGACGCCCTGGTGACGCTCGGCCAGCTCAGCGAGCGGGCCGGGCGGGTCGAGGAGGCCATCGACCTGTTCAGCCGGGCGCTCCAGCAGGCCCGCACCGCCGCCGTGCTCGGCGTCGAGCTGCGGGCGGCGTTCCAGCTGGCCCGGGTGCAGCTGGAGTCGGGTTACCTGGATGCGGCGAGCTCAACCGCGCACCAGGGCGTGCTGCGCGCCGAGGAGGCCGGCCTCGGTCTCGCGCCGTACGGCTACGACCTGCAGTACCTGCACTACCTGGCGCACTACGCGGCCGGGGCATGGGAGCATGCCCAGGAGCTCGCCGACGGCTTCGACATCCGGGTGACCAGCCCGTCCGAGGCCAGGCTCTCGGCGATGGCGCTGTTCATCGACGTGGCCAGGGACCGGCCCGCCGTGGCCGAGCGCCGCACCTGGCTCGAGCCGTTCTTCGGCAGAGACGGGTTCGCCGAGTACATCGCCCGCGGCCTGCTGGGCGAGCACGCGTACTGGCACGGCGACGGCGAGGCCGCGCTGGCCGAGTCCCAGGCGATGATCCGCGCGTACGAGAAGCTGTACGGCCAATATGCGCCGCCCGTCATCAGGCCGGCGGCGGTCGGGCTGGCCGCGATGGCCGACCGGGCCAGGCAGGCCCGCGCCGCCGGCGACGCCGAGCGTGCCCAGGCGGCGGTGGAGACGGCGCGCGGCCTGGTGGATATCGCCCGCGAGGGCGGCGCCTACCCGCTGCGCCCCGACGCTCTGCTCGGGGTGGAGGGCCGCGGCTGGCTGGCGCGGGCGGAGGCCGAGTGGCGCCGCGCCCAGGGGGACAACGACCCCGCGGCCTGGCAGGCCGTCATCGCCGTGTTCGGGCCCGCGTTCGTGTACGAGACCGCCAGGTCGCGCTGGCGGCTTGCCGAAGCGCTGGCCGAGGCGGGCCGCAGGGACGAGGCGCAGCGGGAACTCCTGCTCGCCGCCGAGACCGCAGAGCGGATCGGCGCAACGCCGCTGCGTGCGGCGCTTTCCGACCTGGCCCGGCGGGCCCGGCTGGCCGACCGGTCGGCCGCCGCCGCCCGCCGTGGCGGTGCCGGTCCTGGGGGAGCGGCGGCCCGCGGCCCGCTGGCCGGGCTCACCGACCGTGAGGTCGAGGTGCTGCGCCTGCTCGCCGCCGGGAACAGCAACAAGGAGATTGGGGCCAAGCTGTTCATCGCGCCCAAGACCGCCAGCGTGCACGTCTCCAACATCCTGGCCAAGCTGCACGCGGCCAGCCGGACCGAGGCTGCGGCGATCGCGCACGCGCAGGGCGTCGGGCTGCCCGCGCAGCAAAAGAGCTGAGCCTCCCGGCCTGCTGATCACACAGACCTTCTGATCACACAGAGGAGCTGCCTTGGCCATGCTGCGGACGTCCCCGGATTCCGTGCTGTTCACGACGTACAACACGCTGAACCTGTTCCAGGACGACACGCCGCTCCAGCGCGACCGCTACCAGCTCGTCGTGGACTCGATCCGGGCACTGGACACCGACGTGCTGGCGGTGCAGGAGATCCGCGCGCCGGACGAGCCGAGCGCACAGAAGCGGCTGTGCGAACTGGCCGAGGACGTCGGAATGTTCTGCACGGTCCCGGAACCCGGCCGCGAGGGCCGGCCCGCGCTGGCCATGGGCGGGCACGGCTATCACTGCGGCCTGCTGTGGCGCGAGGGTATCGAGCCAGTCCCCGGCTCGCTGCGCTGTCACGGGTCGGAGTACTTCTGGCACTCGCTGGCCAGCGTCACGCTGGACGTCGGCGGCACCCGGGTGCGGCACGCAGCACACCACGCCACGCCGTTCGGCAGGCGGCTGCGGGCCGACCAGAACGAGCTGCTCGTCGCGCTGGCGACCGGCCCGCCACAGGGCATGCCGACGCTGGTCGGGGCGGACTGGAACACTGAGTGCGCGGACCGGGTGCGCGACGAGGACGCGGGGGAGTGGGTCCTCTACGAGCCCGGCGACCCCTACGCGGCGGTGGGGTGGTTCGACGAGATGATCAACCAGTGTGAATGGGACTACGACGAACGCGGGCGGCGGCGGCACCGGGCCGACCGCGGGCCGGGTGACGTGCTCTGGGCCGGCGGGCTGCACGACGCCGCGGCAGCCCTGAACGCGCCCTGGCAGGCGACGGTCGGCCACCATCCAGACGACGTGTTTGGCGCGCACGGGGTGTGGCGCCGTATCGACGCTGTCCGCGTGACCAGGCCGGTGCTCCGGGCGCTGCGCGCTCACCACGTGGCAGATTTCGACGTGACCAGGCGCGCTTCCGACCATCTCCCGGTCACCGCCGAGTACGCACCAGCCGCGCTCGGGCGGGCGTGACCGGTGGCGACGTTCGAGGAGCTGGTGGCGGAGGCGCAGGCGGCGCCGGTCTCGGGCTGGGACTTCTCGTGGCTCACGGCGCGGTCATCGACCGCCGGACCGCTGCCCTGGGACTACCGGGCCGAGGTCGCCCGGCACGCTGCGGACGCCGCATCCCTCCTCGACATGGGCACCGGCGGCGGGGAGTGGCTGGCCAGGCTCACCCCGCACCCGCGGCGCACGGTTGCCACCGAGGCCTGGCCGCCCAACGTCCCGGTCGCCGCGCAGCGGCTTCGGCAGGCCGGCATCTGGGTGGTTCAGGACGAGGGCGCCGCCGACAACTTGGCCGAGGACCCGAGCCGCGGGCGGCTGCCGTTCCGCGACGGCGCGTTCACGCTGGTCATCAACAAGCATGAGGCGTTCCTGGCCGCCGAGGTGAGCCGGGTCCTCGCCCCGGGCGGCACGTTCGTCACTCAGCAGGTCGACACCCGCACCTCCGACGACCTCTACGACGTGCTCGGCCTGCCCGTACCCGAGCAGGCGGCCAGCTGGCTCCCGCTCGCGCAGCGCCAGCTTCGCGACGCCGGGCTCACGGTTCGCCGCGCCGTAGCAGGCGAGGAGGTGGACCGGTTCGCCGACGTCGCCGCGATCATCTACTACCTGCGCCTGGTCAGCTGGGCCGTGCCCGGGTTCACCGTCGAACGGTTCACCAGGCGGCTGCGCGAGCTGCACGACACCCCCGCCGCGTGGCCGGTGACCGTCCGCCAGCGCCGCTTCCTGGTCGTCGCCGCGAAGCCGGGCGTGTGACGTTCTCGAATACTTGTTTGGTCGTGTGCCGTACCCTCGAACTATGACGCGAGAACTACAGGGCTCGCTGCTCGATCTGTTTGATGAGGAGGGCCCAGGGCCGCTGGGCGCGACGGTGCAGCGGACCACGCTCGACCGCGGGGCCTGGATCGACCTGCGGCCCGCCTGGATCGCCGGAGCGGACGCCCTGTTCGAGCGGCTGGCCGAGACCGTGCCGTGGCGGGGCGAGCGGCGGCACATGTACGACCGGGTCGTCGACGTCCCGCGGCTGCTCAGCTTCTACGCCGAGGGGGAGCCGCTGCCCGACCCGCTGCTCGCCGACGCGAAGCGGGCGCTCGACGAGCACTACGCGGAGGAACTCGGCGAGCCGTTCCGCACCGCCGGCCTGTGCCTGTACCGGGACGGCCGGGACAGCGTCGCCTGGCACGGCGACACGATCGGCCGCGGGAGCACGCAGGACACCATCGTGGCGATCGTCTCGCTCGGCGCTCCCCGCTCGCTGCTGCTCCGCCCGCGCGGTGGTGGCGGCCCGACGCTGCGCCACGACGTGGGTCACGGTGACCTGCTGGTGATGGGCGGCAGCTGCCAGCGCACCTGGGAGCACGCGATACCCAAGAGCACCCGCGCCACCGGCCCCCGGATCAGCGTCCAGTTCCGCCCCCACGACGTCCGCTAGGCGGCGGTCGCTTTCCGGACGAACCAGGCCGACTGCTCCAGCGCACTGTCCGCGGCGGCGAGCAGGCCGGGCTGCAGCGCGAAGTCGTGCCACAGGCCCGGCCACCTCGAGTAGGTCACGTCGACCCCGGCGGCTGAGGCGCTGGCGGCCAGCAACGCGGCGTCCGGGGCGAGCAGTTCGCTGGTCGCTGCCTGGATCAGCAGCGGGGGCAGCCCGGAGTGCGGGGCGCACAGCGGCGAGACCAGGGGATCGGACCAGGCTGACGAGTCGGCGTACGCGCGGGCGCAGGCCTCGAGCCAGTCCGGGCTGAGCAGCACGTCCCGGCGCACGAGGTCCGCGAGGGCGCGGCGGTCTCGGCCCAGATCGAGCCACGGCGACAGCAGGATGCAGCCCGCGGGCAGATCCTTGCCCTCGTCGCGCATGGACAGCAGCAGCGCCAGGGCCAGGCCCCCGCCCGCCGAGTCACCCGACAGCACCACCGAGCCCGGCGAAGCCTCGCGCAGCAGCTCGTCGGTGACCGCCCGGGCGTCTTCGAGCGCTGCCGGGTACGGATGCTCGGGTGCCAGGCGGTACTCGGGCAGCACGACCCGGCAGCCCGCATGGGCGCTCAGGTGCGCCGCCCACGACCGGACCATGCGCGCCGACCCCACGCAGTAGCCGCCGCCGTGAAAGTGGATCACCGTCAGCCGCGAGCGCTCTGGTCCCGGCGCTCCCACCGACACCAGCTTGGCAGGCACCCCGGCGATGGCCTGGCCGCCGACCGTGGTGCCGCGCGGCAGCACGGACGTCCGGGTGAGCTGGTCCAGCCGCGTCCGCTGCAGCGGCCAGGGCAGCGCCGGGTCGAGGCAGCGCCTGCCGATCTGGCGCGCGCCGAAGCGCATGACCGCGGCCGGCACGCGCGGTCCGCGGCGGGCGCTGCGCGTGGTCATGCCGCGGTGCCGGCCGCGGCGGGCCGTTTCGGCATCACCCGGTAGGCGCCAAGGTCAAAGCGCCGTGCCCGGTACCGGTACATGAACGTATGGCCGGGCCAGTTGTTCGTGTTGCGCCCCGAGGCCGTCGTGTACCAGTTGTGACAGCCGGTCTCCCACACCGACGTGTGGCTGGCCGACTGCACCCAGGAATTGAACCGGTCCTGCACGTCGGGCCGTACGTCAAGCCACGCGAGGCGCTGCGCCTCGAGCGCCTTGACGGCGCCGAGCACGTAGCCGATCTGGCTTTCGAGCATGTAAATGATCGAATTGCCGCCCAGGTTGGTGTTGGGCCCGTAGATCACGAAGAAGTTGGGAAACCCGGAGACCGAGATGCCGAGGTAGGCCTGTGCCCCGTCCCGCCAGGCCTCCTGCAGGTCCCGGCCGCCGCGGCCGGACACCTGCATCGGCGCGAGCAGCTCCAGCGACTTGAAGCCGGTCCCGTAGATGATCACATCGGCGGCCCGGGTGGTGCCGTCGCCGGTGACCACGCCGTCCGGCCCGATCCGGTCGATCCGGTCCGTGACCAGCTCGACATTCGGCCGCGCCAGGGCCGGGTACCAGTCCTTGGAGAACACCACCCGCTTGCAGCCCATCACGTAGTCGGGCACGCACTTGTCGCGCAGCGCGGGGTCGGCGATCTGCGACCGGAGCTGGCGGCGCCATAGCTGCATCGGCCCGGCGAGCAGCTTCGGCGACAGGACAAAGCCGCTGGTGAGCAGCTCGCCGTAAAGGAAGATGCGCAGCCGGTCAACGTTGCGCGCCACGGGCACCCGGTCATACAGCGTCTGCTCGGCGCCGCGGTAGGGCCGGTCGTTCTTGGGCAGCACATACGGCGGGGTGCGCTGGTAGACGTCGACGTGACCGGCGGTCTTGGCGATCTCGGGCACGAACTGGATCGCGCTGGCCCCGGTGCCGACCACGGCGACCCGCAGGCCCGCCAGGTCGACGTCGTGGTTCCAGCGCGCGGAGTGCCACGACCGGCCGGCGAACTCATCCCGGCCTGGGATGTCGGGAAGCGCGGGACGGCCGAGCTGCCCGACCGCGGACACGAGGGCCGCCGCCTGCACCGTGCTGCCATCGTCCAGGGTCAGGTTCCAGATCGCGCTGTGCTCGTCGAACCCGGCCGCGACCACCCCTTGGCCGAGCCGGAGGTGCGGGCCAAGTCCGTTCTCGGCAACGAGCGCGCGCATGTAGCCGAGGATCTCCTCGCGCGGCGGGAAGCGCCGGCTCCAGCGCCACGGCCGGAACGAGAACGAGTACAGGTGCGACGGCACGTCACAGCACAGACCCGGATAGGTGTTGTCGCGCCAGGTTCCGCCGATGTCGTCGGCCCGGTCCAGGACGATGAAGTCCTTGATTCCGGCCTTCCGGAGCGCGATCGCCATGCCAATCCCGCCGAAGCCGGCGCCGATGACCGCCACGCGATAAGGCATGGCCACCTCCTTGGATCAGGCGCTCGCGGGCGAAGGGGCGAGCGCTTCGAGCAGCTCCGCCGCACGGGCGGTCGCCGCGGCCGGGTCGACGTTCGGCGAGCCAACCTGCGGATCCCAGTTCAGGTCGTAGAAGACTTCGGTGACGCCCTGGCTGGCCAGCCACTGCGTGTCTTCCCTGATCTGCTCGGGGCTGCCGGACAGCAGCAGCCGGTCTCCGCCGGGGCCCGTCCGCTCCTCTCCGGACCGGACCACGCCGCGGCACACGATCCGCAGCGCTTCCGCGTCCCGTCCCGCCTCGGCGGCCGCCGCCCGGATCACGCCCACCCCCTCGGCGATCCGCGACAGGTCGGTGCGGCTTGACGTGACCCACCCGTTCGCGATCCGGCCCGCGCGCTCGAGGGCGGGCCGGGCCAGCCCGCCGAGCAGCACCGGGGGGCCGCCCGGCTGCACCGGCTTGGGCAGCACGCTGCCGCGCGGAACCTCGTAGAACTCGCCGCTGAACTCGCTGGGCCCGTCCGACCAGAGTTCGCGCAGCACCGCGACGTACTCTGCGGCCCGCGCGCCGCGGCGGGCCATCGACGCGCCGGTCGCCGCGAACTCCTCGGGCATCCAGCCGATGCCCAGGCCGAGATCGAGCCGCCCGCCGGACAGGATGTCCACCGTGGCCGCCTGCTTCGCCAGGTAGGCGGGGGACACGAACGGGAGGTTCACCACGGCCACGCCGAGCCTGATCGTCGACGTGCCCGCCGCCGCATAGGACAGGGCAGCCATGGGGTCCAGGACGCTCTGGTACACGTCGTCCATGCCGGAGCCGTCCGGGACGAGCAGCCGCTGGAAGCTCCAGATGGACGCGTAACCGGCCTGCTCGGCCCGGGCGGCGAAGCCGGCCAGGTTTTCCGGGGTCGCCCAGGCCCCAGAGACGGGGGCGCCGAAACCGATTTTCATGAGTCGAAGGCTACCGGTGCCGCCGCCGGGAGGCCCTGGAGCATCTGGGGCGAATCCGGATAGCCGAGCCGGCTACGTGGCCTCGTCGGCTGAGACCCAGATCCTGACTGCGCGGATCGCGGGATGCACCAGGACGTCGTCTGCTCCCGCCTGCCGTCCCCAGACGTCCGGTGGCCATTGGCGCACGGCCCTGTTGTCGCCCGTCGTCTTGCTCACCCACGTCACGCCCTCAAGGTTGAGGGTCATGCAAGACAAGCGGTTCTCTGCGTTGTCCGGTTCCACCGTGACGTTGCCGAGATCGACGTCTGCGGTCACCGTCCACAGCCCCTCGGGGACCGGGCCGGTCCGGTCGCCGAGGATCGTGGCGGTCCCGCCCATCTGGTCCAGGACGGTGCCCGCGATTGCCCTGGCTTCCTGCTCGCTGCCGGCGTCGATGGCGAACATTACCCCGGCCGACCAGGATGGCCGGGCCGCCGGCGGCTCGAGGGTCGCCGGGTCCAGGCGGGCCGGCGGTCGCGGCGGCAGCACGTCCTTCCTCGCGGGCATCAGGCCCTTCCAGGTCCAGTCGTCCCCGGCCAGGATGTGGTACAGGAACTCGCGGGAGACGTCGACCGTGCCCGCCACCCGGCTGACCGCCCGCTCGGCCCGGATCCGCGATCTGCTGCGGCGAATCGTGTCACCGAGCACGGCCCGGGCGGCACCTGCGCGCGCCAGTGCGGCGCGGTACCGCAGGTACCCCGCGGCGACCCTGGGCCAGCCGATGTCGAGCCGTTCGATCGTGTCCGCGGCCTGCTCGGTACGGGTGGCGAACGCCCCGACGGCGGCGCCAAGGTCATCGAAGCCGGCCAGTGCGTATCTGCTGTCCTCGCCGTCCGCTTCCGAGGTGGCCAGCCAGATCCCGTCCTCCGCCCCGTCGAGCACGTCAGCGGAAAAGAGGATCTGGCCGCTCGCGCCGTCCCCCACGTGCGCCGAGGCCACGCGTTCGCCCCAGTCGGTGACGGTGAGCAGGAACGCGAACTCGCTGTCCAGGAACTGGCGCGCATCCTGCTGCGACGGCATCTCGTACGCGTGGTCGCCGTCGTCCCACGGGCGGACGGTCCACGCGTAGTACCGGCCGTCGTATCTGACGAGGTGGAACGTGAACTCCTCGCCCCAGGAGCGGGACTCCAGCGCGTGCTCAGCGGGGTCGATGTCGGGCAGGTGCTGCACCGGAGCCGGATGCGCCATCTGATCTCCTCACTAGTGTCAATACTAATTCACACTACATCTAGACGCGAAGAAGTGTGAATCCTAATTGACACTAGCGTTTCTCCGGCCAGGCCCGGCCGCGGTCTGCATCCGGGCGCCTGGCAGGCTATGGAGCCAGCCGATGCCTGGAATGGAGCAGTCATGGAGCGAGACCCCCGTGTCTGGATCGCCACGTTGCGCAACTCACACGAGCGGCTTGCCGCGCTGGTCGAGCCGCTGAGCCCGGAGCAGGTGCGGGCACAGTCCTATGACCGCGACTGGAGCGTGGCCCAGGTGCTGTCGCACATCGGCAGCGGCGCCGAGATCTCGCTGATGTCGCTGCCCGCCGCGCTCGGCCAGGCCGAGCCGCTCGACCGGGCGACGGCGTTCCAGCCGGTCTGGGACGTGTGGAACGCCAAGGGCCCGGACGAGCAGGCGGCCGACTGCCTGGCCTGGGATGAGAAGCAGGTCCGGGCGCTCGAGCAGCTCACCGACGACGAACTGGCCGGGATCAGCATGCCGTTCATCGGCGGAATGATCCTGGACGCCGCCGCGATGGTCGGGCTCAGGCTCGGCGAGCACGCCCTGCACACCTGGGACGTGGCCGTGACCTTCGACCCAGCCGCGACGGTCGCGCCGGACGCGGTAGACCTGCTCATCGACAACGTGCCGGGGTTCCTCGCGCCGCGGCTTGGCCGGGCACCGGAGGTGGCGTACCGGGTCCGGATCCGGGCCAGCGGGCCGGACCGGGATTACCTCCTGACCGCCGCGGATCCGGTCACGATGACGGACTGGCCGGGCGACGGCGGCGGGGCCGACACCGAGATCAGCATGCCGTCCGAGGCGCTGCTGCGGCTCGCCTACGGCAGGCTCGATCCTGCGCACACACCGGCCGGCGTGGTGGCGGACGTCGGCTACCTGGACCGGCTGCGGGCGATGTTCCCCGGTTTTTAGCCGAGGACCGTCGCGGTCACCTCGAGCGCGCAGCCCCAGGACAGGGTCACGCCCGCGCCGCCGTGCCCGTAGTTATGCACCAGGACCACTCCGCCGTCCAGGACCTCGGCCTCCAGCCGGACGCTCGGCCGCACCGGCCGCAGGCCCACCCGGTGCGCCGTGACCGTGGCGCCGGCCAGCCGGGGCTGCACGGCGGCACAGGCCCGCAGGATGCGCTCGGCGGTGGCGGGATCGGGATCGAGGCTCCAGTTGCCCTCCTCCTCGGTGCCGCCGAGCACCACGATGTCGCCGTGCGGGAAGTAGTAGATCTCGCTCGGGGCGTCGCCGGCGCCCAGGAAGAACTCGCTGAGCCCCGGGTTCTCGGCCACCACGACCTGGCCGCGCACCGGGGTCAGGCCGGGATCCGGCACCAGGTGCCGGGCACCGATCCCGGAGCAGTTGACGATCACCCGGGCGCCGGTCGTTTCGGCCGCCTCGGCCAGCGAGCCGAACTGCGCCTCGCGGAGCCGGCCGCCGGCCCGGTCCAGCCTGGTCATCAGGTACCCGAGGTAGACGGACATCGAGACGATGGGCGAGGTCAGCCGCCAGCCGACGGCGTACCCGGTCGGCAGCTCGGCAGGGTCACACGAGCTGAGCGATCCCATGGCGGTGGCCAAGTCGAACGGTGCGGCCTGCCGGTCGGTCGACGCGGCGATGCCGCTGGCCAGGTGCACGCCGCTGGCCGGGTCGGCGGCGAGCTCGGCCAGCCGGGCCAGCGTCACGTCACCCCACCTGGTCACGCGCTCGTCGATGCCGACCAGGTGCGGGCCCCAGATCGCCCCGGCGGCGGCCGAGGTGATCATCGGCGCCCGCCGCGCGGCCGCGACGGTCACGCCGCAGCCCGCCTCGGCAAGGCAGATCGCCGTCGTCAGGCCGGACACCCCAGCCCCGATCACCAGGATTTCGGGCAGCTGGCTTGTCATGCTGCCGACGGTAGCCCAAATCGGATTGTCAGCCTGCAACTGACGCTGTAAGCTCCCGGCTGACAAGCCGTCAGGCATAGACTGACAAGGAGCGGCCGACCATGACCGATACCGCCGCCGAAAAGGTGTTCATCGCCCTGTGCTCGTTCTGCGGGAAGCCGAACACCCAGGTTGCGAAGCTCGTGGCCGGCCCGGGCGTCTACATCTGCGACGAGTGCGTGGCACTCTGCCAGCTGATCATCACTGAGTCGCAGTCTGGCTCGAAGCCCGGCTCGGTGCCGCAGCTGCGCGCGTGGGAGCTGACCGACAACGTGAATGCCGTCCTGGAGAGCCTCCCGCGGGTCGCGCGGGCCGCAGACCAGGTCGAGCAGGACCTGGCCGGATGGGTCGGCCGGGCCCGCGAGCTGGGCGCCACCTGGGCGCGCATCGGCGAAGCCCTCGGCATGACCCGCCAGTCGGCGTGGGCGCGGTTCTCCGGCGAGGAATAGGCCCGGCTCAGCCGCTGTCGCCGGGGGCGTCCGGCTGGTCTTCGCCGGCACCGCTTCGCTTGATGTCCGCGATCGCGGCCTCCGAGCGGGGCCGGTGGCCCAGCAGCACCGCGACCGACGCGGCGAGACCGGCGTCCCGGTCCCCGACGAGCTCCCACGCCCGGGAGATCCCGACGATCAGCGACGTGATCAGGGCGTAGCCGATGATCTGCACGGCTTCGGAGCGCGGATGGACGATCGCGATGATGCCGCTGACCAGTTCGGTGCCGAAGATCGCCAGCAGCAGGGCGATCAGCTCCAGCTGGAACAGCTGCTGGCGGGCTGGCGAGCCGCTGGTCCGGATCGAGCGGACCGCCGCGGCGCTGAACGCGATCCCGATGACGCCGAGCACGACCGACGGAAAGCCGGCGTTGGTGTTCGGCACCAGGCCGAACAGCGAGACCGCCAGCGCGTTGTTGAACGTCAGCAGCGCGGCGGAGGTCCGGACCTGCAGGATGACGGCGGGCCCGAGCTCCGTGCCGCGGCGCGGCGTAACCGACAGCGCAACGAACAGCAGGCCGGTGAGCGTGGCCGCCGAGCCGGCGATCGCCACGAAGAGCTCCCGGTAACCCCCAACCACCATCGCGCCACCATATCCGCGAACCCGGTGCCGGGCCCGGGGTTGCGCCCCGTGCCGCCAGCGACGCGGCTACTCGACGGGGCCGATCTCGGCGCCGGCGAGCTCGGCGTAGATGAGGAACTTGAACGGGTCGAATTGCTGGTGCTGCTCCATGAGGCGGTGCA
>Ga0209333_1000470_pt1 | contig 22317 bp, 17 predicted proteins | sample BlaSpr_A8_OM2_O3_FD_187982 | JGI IMG/M metagenome (GOLD analysis project Ga0209333, IMG submission 187982) | Forest soil microbial communities from Thunder Bay, Ontario, Canada - Black Spruce, Ontario site 2_A8_OM2_O3 (SPAdes) (version 2) | ecosystem: Environmental > Terrestrial > Soil > Boreal... | reverse complement strand
GTGCCGCTGACCCACCTGATGTTCCGCAAGGTCTCCCTCAACCGGGTCTGGGACGAGATGGGTTTCCGCAACTCCCTGGCCGCCGGCATCGACTTCGATTCCCTGGCCCACAAGTCCACCGAAGGACTCGAAATGGAAAACCGGGTTGCGTCCGACGGATTCATCAAAGTCGGCGAAGAAATGTACACAGCGTATCCGGCACGCCATGGGCGTGCGTAAAGTCCTCGTGGTTGAGGCGGGGCGGAGCCTCGCCGTCAGCTACGCGGGCGCCTTGCTGCGAGACATGGGTTTCGACGTCACGAAGCTGACGCCGCGAACGGCCGCGGGGCACCCCGACGCGGACGTGTGGCGGGACCGCTATCACTCCTATTACGACGTCTACAACCGCGGAAAGCGGTGGAAGGCGGTCGAGGACGTGCGGGCGGTGACGAGTCGGCTCGCCTCCGCCACCGGCCAGGAACAGGGCGAGAGCCGGCCGGAGGACCCGGCCCGGATTGTCATTGGCGACCGTGGCTATCTGGACCGAGAGCTGATGAGGGAGTTGGCGGCGCGCGCGGTCGCGCTCTGGTTCCGCGACGCAAACCGAGATGGCGGGCCAGGGGTCGACAGCGAGCTATTCGAGGCGCTTCTGTACTTCGGGAGCGGCACGGCATTGTTCTGCCGGGAGGCGGCCACCTGGCCGCGGATGCCGGACGTGCCTGTCGCCTCGCTGCAAACCGGACTCATCGGCGCGCTGCTCGCTGCGGCAATGCTCGGCGGCCCGGGCACTGGCCTGATCGATGTGTCCAGCGATATGGCCAGCCTGGTATTCACCAGCGTCATGCACGGGGAGGAGGTGCTTGGCGGCACCCAGCCGACCGAGCTGGAGCATCGAGCGGCCCGCGGCCCGAAGGGACCAATCGACGCGGCCGACGGCCAGGTACTGATCACCTGCGTAGACGACCGTCAGTGGACGTCCCTGGTCAAGCTTATGGGGTCCCCTGCCTGGGCCGCGTCCGCGGATTACCGTGACCCGCTCAGCCGCGGGGTCAACAAGAACGTGCTGCTCCAGCTGATCAGTCAGTGGAGCCGGGCCCACACAAAGATCGAGCTTTTCGAGATGCTGCAGCAGGAACGGATCCCGGCCGCCCCGGCTATGACGGTGCGCGAGGTACTCGATCTGCAGTTCAACGTCGCAGGACGGCTGGAAGAGCTGAGCACAGGGGACGGTCCGCCGCTGCGGCTGCCGCACGCGCTGATAGGCGGCCCTCGTTCCTCAGTGAGCGCCGACCGGGAACAGCGGCCCGCAGGCTCCGCGCCCGCGTCCGGCGCCTTGCCGCTGACCGGCAGTACGGTCATCGAGTGGACGCACGCATTCGCCGGCCCGCTGGCTGGCCAGCTGCTTGCACAGCTGGGCGCGAACGTCATCAAGATCGAATCGGTAACGCATCCGGACATCAGCCGGATGACACCGCCGTTCGCGGCCGCGGGAGGCGGCAGTCGCAGTCCAGAGACCGGGACGCACTACTTGGCGCTGAACAACGGCAAGCGCAGCATCGCGATCAACCTGGAGCAGCCAGCCTCGCGGCCGATCATCCGTGAGCTGCTGCGCCGAGCCGACGCATTCGTGACCAACTATTCTGCGCGGGCGCTCAACCACAGGCGGCTCGGGCCGGCCGACCTGCAGGCCGAGTTTCCCGACCTTGTCGTCACCCATGTCACCGGGTTCGGACCAGGCCGGTACGAAGAGTTCGCAGCCTTCGGCCCAACGATCTCCATGGCGACTGGCTTGGCCGCGACCCTGGGCGGCGGCAACCCGGCCGGAGTGATGGCGTACTGGCCGGACATGTGGTGCGGCACGCACGCCGCCCTGGCCACGGTGGTCGCGCTCAACGCTCGCGCCCCGGGCGGACGATGCCCACCGAGGGCCGGCAACTGGACCGAGGTCTCATTGTTCGACAGCGTGCTCGCGGCACTCGGCGGCCACTTCCTCGAAGTGCAGACCAAGATGGGTTGCCTGTGTGGAACCGGCCGGCCGCCGGCCCAGCGCCCAGCCGATGCCGGGACGATCCGGCTACTCCGGAGCCGAGGCCGGGTTCGCCAGGAATGGTTCGTGGTCGACAGTAGCGGCCCGAGGTTTCGCACGCTCGCGCGCGAGGACCTCGCCGGCCTAGATGCCTGCGAGCTGGAGCATAGGCTGACCGACGCCGGTATCTGGTTCAGCCGGGTCCGTACCCCCGGTGAGGTCGCCCGAACTGTCCGCGGCGGAAGAGTGCTGCATAGCGCACGCCACCCGGTGATCGGGCATACCGAGTGGCTCGACGTGGTCGCGCCTTCTCTCGACTCGAACGGAACCAGTGGCCGCGCCCCGCTGCTCGGTGAGCACTCCGCCGGCATCCTCGCCGAGCTCGGCCTGGCCGGGCCGGAGATCGCCGACCTGCTGAGCGCCGACGTCGTCTATCAGAACCCCACAACTGCTCCCCACCTGCATCCTGCGAGGGGACGACAGTGACATTCCACCAGCGAACTGCACTGGCCACGAGCGCCCTGCCGACGGTCCGGCTCATCCACACCTCCGACCTGCACATCGGCGCCTCGCTGGACGAACGTGGCCAGGCCATAGAACTGGCCGTTTTGGAGGCGGTCGTCGACTCGATGACCGCGGCACGAGGCGACCTGCTGCTGGTGGCCGGTGACTTTTTCGATAACAACCGGGTCGGCCGCGCGACGGTAGAAAAGACCAACGCAGTGCTGGACCGGCTGCCGCCGTGGTCAAGCCTGGTCGTGCTGCCCGGCAACCATGACAGCTACGGGCCGGACTCGGTCTACCGGAGATACCGGATCGGGCCTCCCGGCCGGACGGTGATCCTCGACGATCCAGCCGGACGCTGCATGCTGTTCGAACAGCACAGGCTGCGGCTGTGGGGCAGACCAACGATAACGCACAGCGAGAACTTCCGGCCGCTGGCTGGAGCACCGGCGCGGCAGCCGTACCAGTGGAACGTGGTCATGGCGCACGGGCATTTCACAGGCGAAGCGAGCCAGTGCGATCCTCCCCGCTCGTCACCGATCTCTGCCGGGGAACTGCGGGGCGCCGGCGCCGACTACATCGCGCTCGGCCACTGGGATCTGCGCGCGGACGTGAGCAGCGGCGGCGCCACCGCCTGGTACTCCGGCGCACCTTTCCACGGATGGCAACTCGGGGCCGTGCAGGACGTCCTGCTCGGCCCAGGCCGCCAGGTCCGGGTCACCGAGAGGCCTCTCGGCGGTCCAGGCGAAGCGGCGATCGGCGGCAGGCGAAGCGAGGAGACAGGCCGGCCAGCGCAGGTGATTGGCCGCACGGACAGGTGATGGAGATGAGGAGGATGAAAGTGACTAGTACTGCAGAGCAGGAGCCTCCGGCGAGCGGGGCTGAGGAGGAGGAACTGCGTGCGCTGGCGCGCCGCTTCGCGGACGACAGCCTCCGCGACCTGACGGCGGAATGGGAATCGGCCCGCGGCGTGGAGGTCGACTTCGGGAAGCTGACCCAGTTGCTGTCCGAGGTCGGCTTCCTCGGCATGACGATCCCGGTAGCCTACGGCGGCGGCGGGTCCACGTTCCGACAGTTCGTCGTGGTCATGGAGGAGCTGGCCAGGGTCTCATACCCGGCAGCGTTCCTGCTCCAGGCCACCTGCAGCGGACCGGTCTCGCACGTAATGGCACTGGGCTCGGAGTCGGTCAAGCAGGCCGTGCTGCCCGAGATCGTGGCCGGCCGCGGATTCTGCTCGATCGCGATCACCGAGGCCGACGCCGGATCCGACATCGGCGCGATGCGGGCGCAGGGCAAGCCGGATCCGGCAACCGGCGAGGTGGTCATCAGCGGCCAGAAGATCTACGTCGGCGGTGCGGGCCAGGCACAGTACTACGTGGTGTATGCGCGGCTCGGCCCAGGCGAGGGCAGCCAGGGCGTCGGCTGCGTCCTGGTCAGCTCGGACACACCTGGTATGAGCTACGGCGCGCAGGCCGAGATGCTCGGCTCCCGTGGCATTCCCCGCCGCGAACTACTGCTGGATGAGTGCCGGGTCCCGCGGGAGAACGTGCTGCTGGAGGCGGGCTCGTTCGGCCGACTGATGTCGATCTTCAACGGCGAGCGGGTGCATAGCGCCGCGATGGCACTAGGCATGGCGCGCGGCGCCTACGAGCACGCTCGCCAGTACGCGCTGGATCGCCGGCAATTCGGCCGGCGGCTCGTGGACAACCAGGGTATCCAGTGGAAGCTCGCCGACATGGCCACGAAGCTCGAGGCCTCGCGACTGCTCATCTACCAGGCAGCCGACCTGCGGGACCGAGGCGAGAGCTTCGCAAAGGAGTCCTCGATGGCGAAGCTGTTCACCAGCGAATGTGCCGCTCAAATCGTGGATGAGGCGCTGCAGATCGAGGGCGCGGTCGGCTACCTGGACGGCTTCGTGCAAACCGCCTACCGGAACGTCCGGATGACACGGATAGCAGCAGGCAGCTCCGAGATCCTCCGCAACCACCTCGGCGGCCTGGTGGCGCGCGGAAGTCTCTGACCCGTCAAAGCGCCCGGAAGGGGACCCGGTCACAAATGCTGCTCAATGAGATCGCCGAGACCCTCGCCCCGCTCGACCTGACCCGCTCGGGCGAGTACGCGAGCCTGGTCGAGAGCGCGGCCGAGCTCGGGGTGTCACATGAGCCGACGGTGCGCTGGCTGTCCGGTCACACGGTCGTCCGGTGGTCGCGGTTCCACTTCCTGGAGTGGGGCGAGCCCGGCGCGCCGACGGTGCTGCTGCTGCACGGTATGAATCAGTCGGCGCACTCATGGGATCTAGTCAGCCTGAGCCTGGCCGGGCGCTACCACGTCCTCGCCCTCGACCAGCGCGGTCACGGCGACTCGGAGTGGAGCCGGGACCTGGACTACTCCGAGCAAGCCCGGGCGGCCGACGCGCTCGCGTTCCTGGCCGACCGCGAACTCACCTCCGCGGTGGTCATCGGGCATTCGATGGGCGGGCGGGTTGCGCTGCGGATGGCTCTGGAGCGCCCGGAGGCGGTCCCCGGGCTCGTGGTCGTCGACACCGGGCCACGGCTGAATGCCCAAGGTGTCCAGGTGATCAGAAATTTCGTGCAGCGGAATACCGAGTTCGACGATCCTGGCCAGTTCATCGACCGGGTCGCGAACCACGACCAATTCCGGTCCCGGGAGCACATCAGCCGGACCATCAAGTACAACCTGATCCGGCGGGTCGACGGCAAATATGTCAGCAAAGCCGATCACCGACGGGTGGACGGGACGGCCGGGCACCGGACCGGGACGGACGAGATCAGGGCGGTCAAGCGTCCTGTGCTGGTGGTCCGCGGCAGCGCGTCGGAGGTCTTCGACGCGCACGCGGCGGCTGAGTTCGTCGCGGCCCTTCCGGATGGCCGCCTGGTGACTGTGCCGGACGCGAATCACAACGTCCCTTCGAGCAACACCGTTGGCTTCCTAGACGCCGTGCGGCCGTTCCTCGCTGACCTGGGATGGGGAGGCAAGCAGTGACTCCTGTCGGGGATTCGACGGCGACTTCGGCCCATGACCGGAAAGAAAGCAAGATGCCGCCGGACGTGCTGATCGCGCTGGACGGCATCGACAAATCCTTCTCCGGCACCCAGGTGCTGAAGAACGTCAGCCTGGATCTCGCGGCGGGCGAGATCCACGGACTGATCGGGCAGAACGGCTGTGGCAAGTCCACTATCGTCAAGATCCTCTCCGGCTATCACGTGCCGGAGGCTGGCAGCTGCACGATCCGCGGCGTGCCCACGAAGTTCCCGATCGCGAACCAGGGACTGCACGGCCTGACCACGATCCACCAGGAACTGGCGCTCTGCGGGCCGATGACCGTGGCCGAGAACTTCGGCATCCAGACCGGCTACGGCTCGGGCTGGCTGTCACCGATCTCGTGGCGGCGGGAGGGCGCCCGGCTGCGCAAGCTCGCCGACCAGGTGGGCATCACGCTGCCGACAACGGAGCGGGTGGACCGGATCTCCCCAGCCGAGCGGGCCTTTACCGCCATCCTGCGAGCCCTGCTGGTCGCGCAGGAGGCCGGGCAGGACCAGCCAATCATCATCCTCGACGAGCCGACGGTGTTCCTTGCCGATGCCGAGCGGGACAAGCTATTCAGCGTATTGCGCCGGACCGCGAACGCCGGCGGCGCGCTGCTCCTGGTATCCCATCGGCTCAAAGAAGTCCTGCAGTCCTGCGACCGCATCAGTGTGATGCGGGACGGCGAGATCGTCACCACCGTCCAGTCCGCCGACACCGACATCGAGTCGCTGAGCCAAGCCATGCTCGACAACCAAATCCGGGACTTCTATCCGACCCGGGAGAAACAGCAGCCCGGGAAGCCGGTCCGGCTCAGGGCCAAGAACGTGTCCGGCACCTCCCTCCAGGATCTCACGCTGGAGCTGCGAGAAGGCGAGATCCTCGGGGTGACCGGCCTGGCCGGCATGGGACAGGACGAATTGCCGTACCTGCTCATCGGAGAGCGCGACCGGGCAGCCCGCCGCCACCTGCGGCTGATGCTGGACGGCAAGAACATCCCGCAGCCGAACGCAGGCCGGATGGCGCGCGCGGGCGTCGCCCTCGTCCCGGCCGAACGGGCCCGCGACGCGATATGGCTGCGCGGAGCCGCGTTCGAGAACCTGACGATCTCCGACCTCCGGCTGTACGAGGGGGCCTGGTGGCTCGGTGGGCGGCGCGCCCGGAAGGCCGCCGAGGGCCTGCTAACCCGGTTCGGCGTCCGGCCGCCGGACCCCCGGATGCAGCTGCGGGCGTTCAGCGGCGGGAACCAGCAGAAGATCGTCATCGCCCGACTGCTGGGCGGCAAGCCGCTGCGCGTGCTGCTGTTGCATGAGCCTACGCAGGGTGTGGATATAGGCGCGCGAAAGCAAATCCTTGAGCTGCTCTGCGAGTCGGCCAGCCAAGGCGTCGCGATCGCGATCTTCTCATCGGACCACGAGCAGATAGCGGCAATGTGCGACCGAGTGCTGGTGCTGCGCGACGGTCAGATAACCGGCGAGATATCAGCCTCGGACGTGAGTGAGGAAGCGATAGCCCGAATGGCACAAGGACACCAATCATGAGCTGGAAGCAGGCCCTGGATCGCCAACGCAAGAAGACCGACGGCGGTACCGTGCGACAGGTCATGCCGTCCTTTGCCGCCCAGCCAGGGTCGGAGAAGGCTGCCCGAGGTAAGAGGCGAAGAAGTGGTAGCGACCTTTCCCGGTTCACACTGCTGGGCGTACTGGTGCTGACGATCGTCGTATTCTCGATCGCGCTGCCGCAGTCCTTTCCCACCACCGGCAACTTCAGCGCCATCCTGCTCTCCCAGGCTGTAACGCTCATCTTGAGCATGGGCCTGCTTGTGGCGCTGCGCAGCGGGGACTTCGACCTCTCTATCGCAGCCACGATGAATTTCTCCGCAGCCATCCTGGCCGTATTGACCGTCGATCACCACGTATCACTGGGATTGGCGATCGTCGTCGCGCTCGGCGTCTCGGCGCTCATCGGCGTGGCGAACGCGGTACTCATCGTGGGCGCCGGCCTGAACGCGTTCGTTATGACACTCGGCATGCAGACGCTGCTGTACGGACTGACTTACGGGGTCACGTCGACCGCCGTCATCGTCAATATCCCGCACGCCCTGGTCAGCTTCACGAGCTGGTCCATCGGCCCTATCCCTGGCTCCGCAGTCTACGGCTGGATTATCGCCATCATCATCTGGTACGCGTTCGAGCGCCTGCCGATCGGCCGCTACCTACAGTTCATCGGCGGGAACCGGGAGGCCGCTCAACTGCTGGGTCTGCCAGTCGCGCGGATCCGGGCCGGGGCCTTCATCGTCTGCGCCCTATTGGCAGGCTTCGCTGGGATCGTCCTAGCCGGAACTCTTGGCGCGGTCGACCCGAGTGCCGGACCGCAGTATCTGCTGCCGCCGTATGCAGGCGCGTTCCTCGGCACTGTGGCCATCCAGGTGGGCCGGTTCAACGTCCTCGGTACGGTTATTGGCACCTACTTGCTGGTTACCGGAGTCACCGGCCTGGAATTGGCCGGAGCGCCGTCCTGGATTTCTGACGTATTCAACGGAGGAGCGCTGATAGGCGCGATAGTTGTCGCCCGGTTGTTCGGGCAACGCGGGGATTCCTAGCGAAACAGAGGAGGGGAAGAATTAAGACGGAAGTTACTGGGGGACTGCTATTGGTCTGGTGGTAGAGGCCGCCGTAAACGCGAAAGGGAGGGCCTGATGATAGGGTATCGAGCAAGAACGCATAGGGCGCGAAGACCTGTGTGGCTGGCCGTTACGGCCATAGCGTTGCCGGCTGCCTTGATTGCGAGCGTGACCGCGTGCAGTTCAGGCGCGAGCAGCGGGGCAAGCAATCTGGGCGGAGCGCCGAACGCCGCAGCGTTGTCGAAATGCATCAAGACGGCCAATGCGGCGGTCGCGGCCGCTTCCTCGCCGACCGCGATCGCTTTCCCACCCGCGATTCCGATGAAGCAACTTGCCGGGAAGACTGTCTGGATGGTCGCAGACGACTTGACCGACCCCATTGACGTCGCGGCCGCCAACGGCTTCAAGGCTGCGGCGAAGGCGGCAGGCCTCAAGGCCAAGGTATTCGACGGCGGCGGGACGGTCAGCGGCTGGAATCAGGGCATGGCCGAAGCGATCGCGGCGCACCCCGCGGGAATCGTTGAACACTCGATCACTCCGACTGACATCGGTGGCGAACTTCAGAAGGCGAAGGCGGCTGGCATCCCCGTCGTCGGCGGCCAGATTCCCAACGGTCCTGGCCTTAGCGGGTTCACCGACACCAACTACCCAGCCGAGGGCGTAGTGATGGCCGACTTCGCGCTGAGCAAAACCAAGTGCCAGCTAAGCACAGCGTGGATGACAGCGACGGAGTTCGGCGGCATGAACGAGCAGGGCATCGCCGGTGTTGCCGAGATCCACAAGCTGTGCCCGTGGTGCTCGATCGACCTGCAGAACATCGATATCACGACGGTGGCTACGGCCCTCGGACCACAAATCACCACGATCATCAACGCCCACCCGAAACTAAATTTCGTGGTGGTCTGCGCAGACGCCTTCGCCCTCTACGCCATCCCGTCGGTAAAGGCGGCCAAGCGGAGCGTCGGCTTGGTGAGTTCGTCTGGCAACGCGGCCAACCTCGCCGACGTAGCTTCGGGACAGGGTGAGATCGGCGACTTCATCCAGTACCCGCCGGCCTCAGAAGGTTGGTACGACCTCGACCAGCTGGCTCGCGTCATGCTGAACAAGCCCGCGGCTCAGGTCTGGGAAGACCTGCCGTCCTCGCTCGTCACTAAGGCGAATTTCGCTACCGCCTCGAAATTCTCGGCCTGGTCCAATTACCAGGCCGAATTCGAAAAAACCTGGGGCGTCTGACGCACGCACGGTATGGGGCGGGCAGCGTGGAACTGCCCGCCCCGCCTTCAGCGGCACACGATGTCCCCGCACTGTCCAGAATAACGTGGGGGAGAGCTTGGCGCGTTCAAGACCCCCAAGGAGGTGTATTTCTTGCCACCGATCCCGAGAAATGGTCAGGGCAAGATAAATAGAGGTGAAATGAGGGCGCGATGCGGGACGCAGTGATCGTCGAGGCGGTGCGTACCGCTCACGGCAAGCGCAACGGCGCGCTTAGTCCGATTCACCCGGTCGACCTGATGGCCGACGTGCTGTCCGCGCTTGTCGCACGAGCGGGGCTGGGCCCGGATCTGGTGGATGACGTGGTCATCGGCTGTGTGTCCCAGATCGGCGACCAATCAAGTAACGTCGCCCGGTTCGCGGTGCTCGCCGCCGGATGGCCGCAGGAGATTCCCGGGGTGACGGTCAACCGCGCGTGCGGGTCGAGCCAGCAGGCACTTGATTATGCTGCGTGCGCCGTGATGTCCGGGCAAGCGGAGATCGTTGTCGCCGGCGGCGTGGAGACCATGAGCCGGGTGCCACTGGGTGCCGCGCGCCAGGTCGGGTTGCCGTACGGGCCCCGGGTGCTGAAGCGGTATGACGACTTCTCGTTCAACCAGGGCATCAGCGCCGAGATGATCGCCGAGCAATGGGGATTCTCGCGGGAACAGCTCGATGAGTATTCGGTGGGCTCGCACGAGAAGGCTGCTGCCGCGATCGACTCGGGAGCCTTCAACGGCCAACTGGTGCCGATCGACGTAGGCGGCGTCGCGTTCCGCGTCGATGAAGGCGTGCGTCGGCAGACTTCCGTCGAGGTGATGGCCGGCCTCAAGCCGTCGTTCAAGCCCGATGGACTTATCCACGCCGGCAATTCCTCGCAGATCTCTGACGGAGCCGCGGCGATGTTGGTGATGACCTCGGACCGGGCGAGGGAGCTCGACCTTACTCCCTTCGTCCATTACCGGTGCGGGGTGGCGGTCGGCGCCGATCCGGTGCTCATGCTCACAGGGCCGATCCCTGCCACTGAGCGGCTGCTCAAGCGCACGGGGATTCCGCTGTCGGAGATAGGCGTGTACGAGGTGAACGAGGCGTTCGCGCCGGTGCCCCTTGCCTGGATGCGCGATGTCGGCGGCGTCCCTGAGCGGCTCAATCCCCTGGGGGGCGCGATCGCCCTTGGGCATCCGCTGGGTGCGTCCGGCGCCAGCCTGATGACGCGGATGGTTCATTACATGCGCGAGCACGACATCCGTTTCGGCCTGCAAACGATGTGCGAGGGCGGCGGTACTGCAAACGCGACGCTCGTCGAGCTGGTCCCGTGAATCCCTTTTCAGCCTGGGCGGGAAGCGCCCGGTGAAGCGCACGATTTAGGCCAGAACACGAGTCGTTGGATGCGGCCGTGGCTCGCGTTGAACAGGTTCCTGGTTCTCACTCATGTCGGCATGGAGCCCGGCCGGGGATGGCCGCGGTGACGGTGTGCCGCTCTCTCAAGGCGGTAGCGCCGGTTCATGTCCGGTCGGGGCTACGAGTGAAGTAGCTCCACCAGCGGGCAGAACTGGGCGGCCAGCCCTAGAACCTGCGCCTCGGCATAGCAGCCGACCTGATGTCTCCCATCAGACGGCGAGGCACTCGGACTGGCGAGCCGGCGGATGGTTGGGGGAGACGGCGATCCAGCGCGCATACGCGGTGCCCGGCGCGCTGTGCTGACGGTGCGCTCCGGTAGGCGAAGGATGTATCCAGATGTTCATGGCGGGACTGCGGCCGGCGGTGTTTGCTGGACGGCAGAGCAGGCGTTGCAATGGTTCCTTCGGGCAAAGGTGGCTTCCTATGCGAATCCAGCACAACTGGCTGGTGGCTGGCGTGGCTCTGGCGCTGGCCGCGGTGTCGGCGATGACGATGGCACCAGCCGGGCGGCTGCGGCCGGCGGCCACGCGGTGGCCTAGGTGACGGCCATCGGCTCTGCCGCGCTGGCGGGCCTGTCGGCGCAGCAGCTGGCCGGGCAGCGGGTGATTTACAGTTACCCGGGCCTGACGCCGCCGGCCAGCCTTATCTCGCTGATCGAGCACGGTGAAGCGGCCGGGGTGATCTTCTTCGGGCAGAACATCTCCAGCGAGGCGCAGATCGCGGGTGTCATCAAGCAGCTTGACCAGGCTGGCGCCAGCGCGCTGAACCCGGTGCAGGCGCCGTTGCTGCTGATGACGGACCAGGAGGGCGGGCAGGTCCGCCGGCTGCCGGGCCGTCCGTACCTGTCGGAGAAGCAGATCGGCGCCAATGCGCTGCCGCAGGCCGAAACGCTGGCCACCGAAGCGGGCCAGGGCGCGGCGGCGAACCTGCGCGGAGTGGGCATGAACGTCAACCTGGCGCCGGTGCTGGATGTGTACCGGCAGGCCGGGGACTTCGACGACCAGTATGGCCGCTCCTACAGCATGGACCCGGCTGTTGTGTCGGCCCTGGGCAGCGACATGATCAAAGCGCAGCAGGGCGGCGGGGTGGCGGCCACCGCCAAGCACTTCCCGGGCCTGGGGGCCGCCGCAGCGGATCAGGACACGGACGAAGGGCCGGTCACCCTGGATCTGCCGCTGGCCACGATCCGCAGCATTGACGAGGTCCCGTTCGCCGGCGCGATCGCGGCCGGGGTCAAGCTGATCATGGTGTCCTGGGCGGTCTACCCGGCGATCGGGGCCCGCCCGGCCGGGCTGTCACCCAATGTCGTGCAAGGTGAGCTGCGGGACCGGCTGCACTTCACCGGAGTCACGATCACCGACGCCCTGGAAGCCGGAGCACTCGGGCCCTTCGGATCAACCCAGCACCGCACGATGCTCGCGGCGCTGGCCGGCATGGACCTGCTGCTCTGCGCGGCGCAAGACGTCACCCAGGGGCAGCAGGCCAGCGGCGAGCTGGCGGCCGCATACAGCAACGGCACTCTCAACGGCCCGGCGTTCCTGGCCAGCGTCAACCGGGTGGTCGCGCTCCGCCAGTCGCTGAAGTAGACGACCGTTCACCTGCCGGGCCGGACATGCTTAAGCGAGGCGCCTGCAGAAGGTTGCTCCGGGCAATGCTCGATGCCCTGTTCGATGGGCCGGAAATTGGCTCTGGGCGGCCCTTGGAGTGGGAGCCAACGTGCACAGTCAGCAGGCCACGTCAGGCGACGGCCGGCGTGCATTGCCGCACTTCAACGCCACATCCGGCGACGGCCGGCTGCGTCTGGCGACCGGGTGGAGCTGATTTGGGAGCAGGAGGCCGCGGGTTCGAATCCCGCCATCCCGACCAAACCTGGTCACAGCGTTACGGGTTGGCCGCGCGCAGGAAAAGCTCCTCGTCGCCGAAGTTGCCGGATTTGAGGGCGAGCAGGAGCCCGGGCGGGGTGTCATCGCTCATCCAGCTGACGCCGGGGGCCAACTCGGGGCCCAGTTCCAGCATCCCGACGCCCAGGGCCTGGACGACGGCCCCGGACGTCTCTCCGCCGGCCACGACAAAGCGGCGGAACCCGCCGTCATACAGCCGCCGCGCAACCCAGCCGAGTGTGGCCTCGATCTTGCTCGCCGCGTCTGGGGCGCTGGACGGCGGTCCGTCATCGGCCGGGAGCGAGCAGATCAGCACGGCCGAGCTGGCCAGCCGGGCAGCGGCCCAGCCCGCAGCCTCGCCGACGGTGGCGGCCGTGAGCCGTTCCGGGTCGAGGCGCAGCACCGGGTAGTGCCGGGCGAAGGCTTTGATCTGCGCCCGGGTGACCGCCGAGCAGCTTCCGGACAAGATCACGGCGGGTCCCGAGCCGGGCGGCCGCCATGCGGGGGCCTCCTGAGCGCGGCCGAGCGGCCGCAGCAGCGAGGCGAGGGCGCCGGCCAGCCCGGCCGAACCGGTCAGGAACCCGTGGCTGACGCAGGCCGCGGCGAGGCTGACCAGATCCGAGTCGTCGGTGGCGTCGGTGACCGCATACCGGAACCCGCGATCCCGCAGGTCGGTCAGCGCGCCGACGATCGCGGCGGGGCCGCTGCGGACCGTCGGCAGCGGGACGAGCCCGACCGCGTGCGCGGTCTGCCGCGCCATCAGGGCGACGACCGATGCCTCGCGCCGCGGGGTCAGCGGGTGATCACCGAGCCCGGACCGGTCCAGCAGGTGCTCGCCGACGAACAGATGCCCCTGGTACACGGTGCGCCGCAGGCGCGGGAAGGCCGGGCAGACCACGGCGAGGCCGCCTCCGGCGCGCTCCAGCAGCACGTCGCTGACCGGGCCGATGTTGCCGGTCTCACCCGAGTCGAACGTGGACGAGTACTTGAAGTACAGCCGCTGTGCGCCGTGGCGCTCCAGGTACTCCGCGGCGGCGGCCGCCTCGGCGGCCGCCTCGGCCTGGCCGACGCTGCGGATCTTCAGCGCCACGATCAGCGCCTCGGCCGGGCCGGACGGCGCGTGCGGCACCCCCGCGCTGAACGCCACCCGCAGCCCGCCCAGGGCCAGGGCCGAGGCCAGGTCGGTGGCCCCGGTCAGGTCGTCCGCGATGGCGCCCAGCAGCAGCCGGGATCCGGGCGTCACAGAAGCTCGGCGCTCACTTCGTGCAGCACGCCGTCCAGGAGCGTGACGAGCTCGTCGATCTCACCGCGGCTGATGATGTACGGCGGGGTGATCTGGATGTGATCGCCGCCGCTGCCGTAGTTCGCGCCGCCGACCCCCTGGCGCAGCAGCAGCCCACGCTGCTCGGCGCAGGCGACGATGCGCTCCGTCAGGTTCAGTTCGGGCGGGAACGGGCGGCGGGTCTCGCGGTCGGCCACGAACTCGACGCCGGCGAGCAGGCCGAGCCCGCGGATGTCGCCCACGATCGGGTGCCGCGCGAGCACGGCGAGCTGGTCGAAGAGGTACTTGCCCTGCTCCGCGGACCGGTCGAACAGGCCGGCGTCCTCGATCATGTCGTAGACCTGGACGCCGATGAAGCAGGACAGCGGCAGGCCGCTGTAGGTGAAGCCGTGCACGAACTGGCCGGAGCCGCTGCGCAGCGCCTCGACCACGTGCTCGTCGGCGACGCACGCGGCCAGGGCGGCGTAGCCCGAGCCCAGCGCTTTGCCCATCGTGATGATGTCCGGAACCACATCCCAGTGATCGATGGCGCACGGGCGGCCGGTGCGGCCGTACCCGCAGAGCACTTCGTCGGCGATGAACAGGATGCCGAACTCGTCGCAGATCTCGCGGATCCGGGAGTAGTACTCCGGGACCGGGACGACCCCGGTCACGCTCGTGCCGATCACCGGCTCGGCGATGAACGCGGCGATCGTCTCAGGGCCCTCCAGCCGGATAGTCCGCTCCAGGTCCTCCGCGCACCTGACCTCGCACGATGGGTACGTGAGCCCGTACGGGCACCGGTAGCAGTACGGCGGGTCGATGTGCGGCACGCGGAACAGGTACGGGTCGTGGATCGACCGCCAGCTGGGCCGCCCGGACACCGACAGCATGCCGAGGGTGTTCCCGTGGTACCCCTGCCAGCGGGAGATGATCTTCCAGCGCCGTGGCTCACCGCGCTCGACGTGATACTGCCGCGCCAGTTTCACGGCGGTCTCGTTAGCCTCGGACCCGCCGGAGCAGAAGAACACCTTCGGCGCGGTGAGCTTGGTCACGCCCGCGAGGTCGCGGGCCAGCTCCTCCTGCCAGGGCGAGGTGAACGCCGCGCCGTAGACGTAGTTCACCTCGGCTCCGTGCGCGGCGATCGCGTCGGTGATCTTGCGCTCGCCATGGCCGACGACGTTGACCGCCACCCCGCCGGCCGCGTCGAGGTACCGCCGGCTGGTGTCGTCGATGAGGTAGACGCCATCGCCGCCGACGAACTGCCGGTAGCTCTTGGTCAGATCCCGGTGCAGGACCGCGGATTCGCGGTCGGCAGGCTCAGGCAACACAGGCATCTCGCTTCAGCTCAGCCCCGGCGATCTGCTCCCAGTCGATGCTGGCCCCCAGCCCCGGCTCCTGGGGCGCGGCCACCATGCCGGAGGCGTCCGGCCGGATCGGATTGTGCACGCCGAATTCGTACGGCTCGTAGGGCACGGGCGACTCGAAGTACCCGGACCCGGGGAACGCCAGGCCAAGGTGCAGGTTCGGCAGCTGGATCAGGCTGTAGCCCCAGCTTTGCGGCTCCACCGGCAGCCCGAAGGCCTCGGCCAGCGCGGTGATCTTCCGGGCCGGGGTGAAGCCGCCTACGCAGGTGACGTCGAACCGCACCGCGTCCCACGGCTCCAGGACCAGGGCGTGCCGGTACTCCCGCACGTCCGACAGCCACAGCCCGTGCGGCAGGATCGGCACGCTCACCCGGCGGCGCAGCTCAGCGTAGGCGGCCAGATCGTAGTCCACGTACGGGGCCTCGAACCAGCGGAAGTTCATGGCTTCCAGCTCCTGGGCCACACGCAGGCCGGAGGCCCGGTCGTAGCGGTTCTCGGCGTCGTGCATGAACGTCAGCCCGGCGTCGCCGTACTCCTGGTGCACCGCGCGCAGCATCTCCAGGTCCCGGTCCGGCACGTTCCAGGCGTGGAACTTGATGGTCCGGTAGCCCATCCCGGCCAGGTCGCTGACGTGCTTCAGGTAGGCGGGCACGTCGGCCAGTTCGGGGGTTGACGCGTAGGCGGGCAGCCCGGGCTTGGCCCCGCCGAGTAGCCGGTGCACGGGCAGGCCCGCGCGCTTGGCGGCCAGGTCCCACAGGGCGATGTCGATCGCGGACACCGCGCCGGGCGTGGCGGGCAGGACCAGCGTCTGGAGGTCGAGCCAGCGGGCCTCGCGATCCAGTGACTCCTTGCCGACGATCCTCGGGGCGAGCGCGCGGATCGCCTCGTATGCAGACAGGTCAAAGCGGCCGGCCGCGTAGTTCTCGCAGGCCCCGACGCCCTCGGCCCCGTCGGTATCCCAGATCCGCACCAGGCTGAGCGCCATGAACTGCGGTGGCATGCTGGCCCAGGTGGTTCTGGGGACGTCCGGCCCGGCCGCAATGACCTCGATCCTCGCAATGTCCGCCACGTGCCTCCCTTTCGCCTGCCCCCGTCCGAGCCGCGCCGCGTCCGGCTACTGGGCGGTCAGCCCTCCGTCCACCATCACAGCCGAACCAGTGGTGAAGCGCGAGTCGTCGCAGGACAGGAACAGCGCGGCCCGGGCCACCTCTTCGGGCTCGGCGTAGCGCCCCAGCGGATGGGCGGCCTGGTCGACGGCGACCGCCTCCTCGTAGGGCAGGCTGGAGCGGGCCCGGAGCCAGCGTTCCTGCAGCGCGGTGTCCACCGATCCCGGGCACACGCAGTTGACCCGGACCCCGTCCGGGGCGTGGTCCAGCGCCATGGCCTTCGCCAGCATCAGCACGCCGCCCTTGGTCGCGCAGTACGCGGCCCACTGCCGGTCGGCGACGAACGAGTTCACCGAGCCGGTGATCACGACGGTTCCGCCGCCAGCCTTGACGATCTCCGGGATCGAGTACTTGCCGACTAGGTAGGCGCCCTTGAGGTTGACGGCGACGATGCGGTCCCACTCGTCGAGGTCGGTGTCCGGCACGGTCTTGTACACGCCCATCCCGGCGTTGCTCCAGACCAGGTCGAGCTTGCCGTACTCCGCGACGCCGGCCGCGACCGCGCGCTGCACACCGGCGGGATCCGAGACGTCGCCGTGCACGAACGTGACCCGGCCGCCGGCCTGCCGGATCTCCTCGGCCGTGCGCTCGCCCTCCGCCTGGTTGTTGTCCAGCGTGACGAGGGCGGCCCCTTCGCTGGCGAACAGCAGCGCTCCGGCGCGCCCGATCCCGGTGGCGGTGCCGGTCAGCAGGCCGACCCGCCCTTGCAGCTTAGGCATAATGCGATCTGCCCCTCAGCGAACACGATCGGCGCGGATTACGGGTTACGGTCTGGCGGTCAGCCAGTGATCGGGTCGTCGCCGCTCGCCTCGTGCACGAGCGCCTCGGGCAGAGCCTTCTCGGACTCCACGAAGACGACCTGGCCGAGCAGGCTCAGGCTGTCCGGGTTCCGGCGCTTGATGATGATCGCCGCCACCGCCGCCACCAGCACGATGCCCACGAAGATGAACGGCATGGGTCTGGTCACCCCGGCCGGCAGCGGCACGACCGTCTTGTAGAAGGCGAAGAGCATCACTATCCCGCCAACCCCGGGGATCAGGCCGTGCTTGAGCCAGGAGAACTCGCCGCGCGCCTTGCGCAACATGTAGAAGATGATGCCGATGTCGGCCATGAAGTAAACGACGGCGATAAACAGCCCGGTGAAGTAGCCGAGATAGCCGAAAGCCGGCACCGGGCCCCAGAGCAGGCCGAAGAACAATCCCGAGATAATCCCGAAGATGGTAAAGGCGATAATCGCCAGGTGCGGCGTCTGGTACTTGTGATGCGTCTTGGCGAATGCGCGCGGCAGCATGCGCTCGCGGCCCAGCGAGTAGAGCAGCCGGAAGTTCGCGTTGTGGATGGCGATGATGACGCCGGTCAGGGCCGAGATCGCGGCTAGGTCGGTGAGCGTGACGTACCAGCCGCCGATGAGCCGGTCGGCGAGCGTGTTGACCGGGTTCGTGGCGCCGGCCAGCGCGCTGATGTGCGAGTGGCCGTAACCCACAGTCAGCGAGTACGTGCCGAACACGAACCAGGCCCCGGCCAGCAGAACCGAGCCGATCAGGGCGATGGGCACGGCCCTTCGCGGCAGGTGGAGTTCCTCGGCGATCGTCGTGGACGACTCCCACCCGAAGAACGCGAAGACCGTGAAGACAAAGGCCAGGCTGATGCCGTGCCAGCCGCTGGGCGACGCCGACGGCGTGAACGCGTGCGGAAGCTGGCCCGAGGAGCCCGCGTGGACCAGCGCCACGACCAGGAGGGTGCCGACGATCAGGACCTCGCCGATGAGCAGGGCCAGGTCGAACTGCATGGAGCGGTGCACCGAAAACCAGGCCAGCACTGCCGCGACGAGGTTGATGAAGATGAGCAGCACCCACCACGGGATGCTGACCCCCGTCCAGCCCTTGATGATCGGGCTGATGAAGCCGCCGAACAGGTCGGTGTTCAGCGGGCTGACGACCAGGTAGGCCACCATGAGCACGGCGCCGAGGACGAATCCGGTGCTCACGCCGAACGTCTTGGCTACGCAACTGTAGAGCACCCCGGCCGACGGAATCCGCCCGGCGAACTGGGCCAGCGCATACGCCGTGCACGCCATAGCCAGCGAGCCCACGATAAACGCGAGCGGCGCCGCGCCCCCGGCCACCGAGGCGAGCAGCGCGGAGATGAAGACGATGCCGATCGTGGGGGAGATGAAAGCGACCGACATGGCGAAGGCACTTGGCAGGCCCATCGCGTTTCGCTTCAGCTCGCCGTAATCGACGCCGGCTTTAGGCAGGGCAGGTTCTTTGTAAGTCTCGGAGGCCATCAGCGCGTCCCTTCCTGTCTGACCGACGACTCGAATTAGCCAAACCTTGCGGACGAGGACACTGTCCATTTATGGCGAGATGCTTACGCTAACATCCAGAGATCAGATGTCAAGTGATCTGATGTCGGACATCTATGCGTAACGGGCCGCAGGGTGGGTCGCCGAGCTCAGTAGGCGCGCTGGCCGACCCGTCCGGCGAGGCGGACCCGGCTGAACCAGATAGGGAAGCCGGGCTCGGAAGCCGGTTATAAGCGGCGGGCCCGGTGGACCTGGCCAGTTCGGCGGGTCCGGCGGGCGCGTTCCGGGAGGTGGGCTTTGCGGACTTGGCCGGCCACCGTCCAGGCCGTCGTAATCTCTGATCAGGGCCGTATGGCCGCGCGCTCTGCCGATGCCGCCGGGCCCAGGGCAGAGGTCAGAGCGCTGCGGCGCCGTGGCGGCCTGCCATCCCCTCAGGTCAGGAAGGCCAGCCATGTCATCGCGTAAGCCACCCGGGTCCAGCCGCACGGTGACCCGGGTTACCAGCCAGGCGCTCACCGGTGCTGGCACCTACCTCCGGCCGGCCGGGCCCGGCCTGGGCGGCGCGCGGCTCGGCGAGCAGGTGGCGTCGCTCATCCTGCACGAGGTGGCGGGCGGCACGGTCGCCCCGGGCTCGTTCCTGCCCCCGGAAGCCGAGCTCGCCGAGCTTTACGGGGTCAGCCGGCTGGCCGTTCGGGAGGCGCTGCAGCTCCTGGCCTCGGTCGGCGTGGTCAGCGTGCTGCACGGCAAGGGCACGGTGGTCCGCGAGGAGACCGACTGGGACGTGCTGTCCGGGCTGGTGATGGGCGCGCTCGAAGCCGTCGGCCGCGGCGAGCTGCTCCGGCGCGACCTCTACGGTGTGCGGCGGATCCTGGAGTGCGCCGCGGCCGAGATGGTGGCGTCGACGGCCACCGTCGCGCAGCGCAAGGCGATCGCCAACAAGGCCAGCACGCTCGTCGCCGAGGCGGAGAGCGAGCAGACGCCGCTCAGCCAGTTCCTGGACACCGACCGGGACTTCCATGACCTGCTGGCCCAGACCGCCGGCAACCAGGCGCTGCGCCAGATCATCCGGCAGGTGCACGTCTACCTCGCGTCGAGCTGGACCGCGGTCCGGCTCGGGCCCGCCGAGCGGCTGGAGAGCGGCCGGCAGCACCAGAAGATCTCCGACGCGATCGTGGCCGGCGACCCGGCGGCGGCGCGCGCCGCGATGGAGGCCCACATCAACCACGCCGAGCGAGAGCAGACCATCGACGACTGACCTGCGGCCCGGCATTGGGCCCGGGTTGGCCGGCGGCTCTGCCAGACTGAGCCCGTGCCAAGCGTTAAAGGCGAATCTGCCCGGTTGTTGTGCCGATCCGAGGTCTTCTCGCTGCTGCGGTGGCCCGAACTGATCGAGGCCGCCGAGCGGGCGCTGGTGGCGATCGCCCGGGAGCCGGGCGCGGCCGGGGGCTCGCTGCAGCTGCGCGTGCCCGGCGTGGCGCTGCACCTCAAGGCGGGCGCGCTGGCCGATCCCGCGGTCCTCGCGGTGAAGGCGAACCTGCGCCCCGAGGCCGGATCCTCGGCCGGGCTGATCGTCGCGTTCGACCCGGTGCGGTTCACCGTCCGGGCCGTGCTGGACTCGGCCGACATCACCGCGATGCGGACCGCGGCCATCGCGGCGGTCGCGGCGCGCCGGCTGGGGCGGCCCGGCCGGACCACCCTGGCGGTGATCGGGGCGGGGCCGGTGGCGCGGCACGCAGTCAGCGCGCTGCGGCAGGTGGCCGACGTGGCCGAGGTCCGGTGGTGGAGCCGCAGTCCCGAACGGGCCCGGGAGGCCGCGGCCGACCTGGACCTGCCGGTCATCGTGGGCGAGACACCGGGCGAGGCCGCGGCCGGGGCCGGCCTGGTCCTCACCGCCACGCCGTCGCGGGAGCCGCTGCTGACCGCGGCCGACCTGAGCCGGACCGCGCTGGTGCTGGCCATGGGCGCCGACACGGCCGGCAAGCGCGAGCTGGGCCCGGGCGTGCTCGACGACGCGCGCCTGGTGGTCGACACCGCCGACGCGTTCTCGGTGGGGGAGAGCGCGTACCTGCCGGCCGGGCAGGCCGGGCGGCCCGGGCGCGACAGCGTGGCCCTGGGCGGCCTGCTGGCCGGTGAGCAGACCCTGGACGGCGACCGCCGGATCGTGTTCGACTCGGTCGGCAGCGCGGTCGTGGACGCGGCCGTCACTGATCTCGTGCTCGCGCTGGCCGAGCGGGAGGGCATCGGGACCGGGTACGTGTTCGGCCGCTAGCCGCTCACAGGCTGTGCCGGAACGCGTCGACGCGGATGCGCTCCACCACCTGCCCGTCCCGGATGCCGTAGACCTCGGGCTGCAGGTCGCTCCAGACGCAGGCGTGGATGGGCAAGATCCGGACCCGATCGCCGACGCTCGGGCGCGGCGCCCCGTCCACCCTGAGCACGCCATGCTCCTCGGACAGCCGGGTGAACGCGCTGTCCGGGCGGTCGAGCAGGTGGCCCTGGCCGTAGACGGGATCCGCGCTGGTGGTGAGCGTCTTGTTTCCCGCATCCACGGCCACGCGCGGCCCGTCCACGCTGACCACCGTGGCCAGCATGGTCGCGGCGACCTGCTCGTAGGTGCAGGACCAGCAGGCGAGCGTGCGCAGGTCGTTGTAGACGTAGGTGCCGGGACGGATCTCGGTGATGCCGTCCGCCGGGTTCAGGTAGCGAGCGGTCAGCGACGAGCCCGCGGAGACCACGGCCACCTCGTACCCGGCCCGCTCCAGGCCGGCCCGGACCGCGCCCATGATGGCCGCCTCCTCCCGGGCCACCCGCTCGATGCCCAGCTGGCCCTCGGCGTCGTGCGCGTGGCCCGCGTGGGTGAGGATGCCGTGGAACTCCAGCCCGGGGCACCGGCTGATGTGCCGGGCCAGTGCGGGCACCGTGTCCGGCACCGCGCCCACCCGGCGCATGCCGGTGTCCACCTCGATCAGCACCCGCAGGGTGCGCCCGGCCTGGCGGGCCACCTCCTGGTAGCCGTCGGCCACTGCCGTCGAGTCCGCGACCAGGATCAGGTCGGCGTCGCGGCACACGGCGGCCAGCCGGTCCAGCTTGCGCGCGCCGACTACCGGATAGGCCAGGGTCAGGTCTGTGATGCCGCCCGCGGCGAACGCGGCCGCCTCTCCGACCGTGGCCGCGCACAGGCCGACCGCGCCCGCGGCTAGCTGGCGGCGGGCCATGGCCAGGCTCTTGTGCGTCTTCAGGTGCGGGCGGAGCCGGAGCCCGGAGCGGCGGGCGAACGCAGCCATGCGGGCGATGTTCGCATCGGCGATGTCCAGGTCGACGAGCATCGCCGGGGTGTCCAGGCGCCGGTCGTCCAGCGGGAGCGGGAGTTCCGCGGCCGGGTCCAGCGGCACCGGCACCGGCACCAAACAGGAGGCGGCCTCCTCGATGTCGGTGGCGGTCACTAGGGCACCCTCTTTCTCATGAGCACCGCTACGGTGCTCGATGTAGGGACTCGGCGGGAGCCGGGG
>Ga0209333_1000463_pt1 | contig 22439 bp, 22 predicted proteins | sample BlaSpr_A8_OM2_O3_FD_187982 | JGI IMG/M metagenome (GOLD analysis project Ga0209333, IMG submission 187982) | Forest soil microbial communities from Thunder Bay, Ontario, Canada - Black Spruce, Ontario site 2_A8_OM2_O3 (SPAdes) (version 2) | ecosystem: Environmental > Terrestrial > Soil > Boreal... | reverse complement strand
CGCGGTCGACTGCGTGCTGAATCTGATCGAGCGAGAATGGCTTGGTGACGTAGTCGTAGGCGCCACCTTTCATCGCCGCCACGGCATTCTGGATTGTGCCGTACGCGGTCATGAGTATCACGATCGTAGCTGGAAATTTTGCTTTTATCTCGTTGAGCAGCTCGAGGCCGTTCATCTCGGCCATTTGCCAATCGCTAAGAACCAGATCGAACGCGCCATCGCGCTCGACCAGCTCGAGCGCCTCGCGACCGCTTTTGGCCATCCCGATCTCATGCTCTCGGGAACCCAGGAAGCGACCGAGGGCTTCGCGGATATTTTTTTCGTCGTCGACGACCAGGAGCTTTGCCATCTAGAAGCTCCGGAAGCCACATAGTCGGCTGACAAACATCCTCCGTTCGGTGGAGGACTCGAGAAATATCCTGCCGCCGTGCGCGGCGGCTATCTCTTTCACTTGTGCCAACAACTCGATTGAATTTCGGCGCGCTGTAATTTATCAGGTGCGATGAGTTGGCGGAGTACCGATATGCTTCACGCTATCCTCCTCACCTACGCCCCGGTCCAGGAACAAGGCAAGTGCGACCAACGCAACGAGCAGAAACAGTCCAACTGGCATAAACTTCACCTACCACTTGCACGGCGAGACCAATGTCTGAGCCGGCACTCTGTAGGAAGTGCATTGGTTATGCCGACAAAAAAACCGTTTCCTCAAGGGCCTTTTTGGTGCGTCCGGTACACGCAACGATTAATTTTTAATTGCCCCGAACTTTGCAATTTTAAATGCACGAATTCGAAGGACGGGATCAGGCGACAAGAACGGTACAAACAGCGGGGTTGATCCCAAGGGAGAACCGCTGGCAAGGCGACGAACAGCAATCTTCGGAATTCAGGACAGTTCTTTCAAGTGACGTTCGTGGAAGATGACGACGTGGTCGAGGCCACAGCGGTCATGGCGCCGTCATGACGCCCGATATGCCGTAAAATACATTAGCGGGTTGCGTCGCTTCCTTGCTTTTCCTCCGGAAACACCCACATTCGCGCCTCGCCGGGCGCGTTTTCGCGGGTAGATCTCGCGTAAGGGCCGTCATTATCCTCGTACAGCGACTGCCATTGCTCCGCCCAATCGGCCTCATCGGGATTCTGGTAAACCGCATTCCCGTATCCGCCGTATCCGTAGGAGGGGTAGTAGGGGAAAGATTGGAAGGAGTTGGAGAATCGGCGGTTGCGCTGTCCCCAGCCCGACTGATTGCCCATGCCAGCACGACGGCTGGTGGCCATGCTCGCGGAGCGAGCGGCGCCTCCGCCATGGCCGCCATTTCGTCCGGCGGCACCGGCGGGGCCGGCAACCGCGAGCGCGATAGCTGCGAACAGTGCGGCGGCAATCAATTTTGTTAATTTCATCGCGATTCACCCATTTAAACTTCCTGTATCACACTGCGGCGAAAGTGGATAGGGCTAAAGCGTCCAAGAACCGAGGTGCGAGACATCCGTGTAGTGCTGGAATAATGTTCATTCGAGCGCATTCATTATTTGCCGCCCATATTTGAGTACTGTAGAGTGCCGTAACGTGAATCCGCTCGATTAATCGTCGGATTCCGGGGGAGGCTCCGAATGGGTTCGGTGGTTCCGATGGTTTTCAGAGGCAGATCGCGCTCTGCCTTGCTTGAATTGATCTTGATCGCTTCGTTACTCGTAGTTCCATTCGCGAAGAATGTATCGGCGGACTCCTCAGAGGAGAAGCCTAAGCTCTCAGGAGCAATCGATACTTGCTCGTCTGGGATGCTCACGCCCCCCAAGGCGCCGCCGATGGGGGCGGCCTTCACCGATTTGGAAGTTACAACTACCTGTATGGTGCCGGCAGGGACCTACTACTACCGCAATGTGAACATCTATTCATCGAAACCAGGCACGTCAGCCAATCCAGTTCCGCAGGGTGGCACTCTGATCTTTCAAGACGCCACGATTGATTTCTGGGCTAACTCGATCCTGATCGAAAACGGCGGGACTCTGAGAGCCGGAACGGCGGCCGACGGCACCGAGCCGGGCCCCATGGGATGCAACGATACGGTGAAGCCGTTCGGGTGCGCCGGTAACACTCTGACAATTCACCTCTACGGACCGGAGGATCAGAATAAAACCAACGGAACCGGCATTGCCTGCAAGGAAGGAAATCAATGTGGAATTCCAGACGAAATTTGGACTTCAAACCCGGTGGTAAAGCCGGATGTTGAGTGTAAGCCAAAAAATCTGCCCGGTGGCGGTACCGACAGCGGCGTCAACGATTGCTTTTACCAATACCGGCCGCTGAATTATGACGGTGGTGATTCCAACGCATACTTTGGATACAAGACCCTGGCGGTCTCTTTCGGCGGTTCGCTGCAACTCTTCGGCGCCAAGGGTGCCTCCTACGACGCTGTCACCAATGACGATTCGTCGAGTTCGGGCACGAGCTGGGCGCGCCTCAACATGGATTTGGCAGGCGGCGGTACCGAAACGACACTCACCCTTGACCGGGCAGTTCCCACCTGGAAAATGGGTGACCAGATTGTCCTCAGCAGCACTGACTACATGCCCGGGCATGCGGAGCTGCTAACGCTTGCCCAGGACGCGAGTCCAACCGGCCTAACGATCACGGTCACGTCGGCGGTGCAATTCCCTCATAGCGGACACACCTACAAGCTGAACCAAGTCCCCGGCCGTCTCAATCTCGATCCCAAGTTCCAAAGCAACGGAGTCGAGACACGCGCCGCCGTCGGGCTATTGCGTCGCAGCATCAGGGTCGTTTCCGGCGGAGACGCTGTTGCGATAGACTTTCCGCCTCCGCCAAATCCGGCTCCGCCCGACCCAACTGCGAAACCCGGCTATTACTTTGGCGCTCACACGATAGCTCGTCAGGGATTCAAGACCTTCCACGTCCAGGGTGTCGAGTTCTATCAACTAGGTGAAGGCGGGAAGATTGGCCACTATCCCGTCCACTTCCACATGGCGCGCAAAACCGCGGTTACGACTAATCCCACTCCGAATCAGATCGCTTACGTGAAGGACTCGTCGGTTTGGGACTCGATGACGCGGTGGTACACCATCCATGGAACCCAGGATATAACTCTTGCACGCGATGTAGGTTATGAGTCGATCGGACATGGCTACTATCTTGAAGACGCGGACGAGATAAATAACAAGCTCTATTCCAATCTCGGGGTTCTGGCGCGGGCAGCGGTTATCAACGCGCAGAATCCACGTCAGGTACCAGGTCTACTGGCTGCGCATTATCCACCGCAGCTGACTCCCTTGAAGGGGCTTATCAACGAGCCGCAGGAATTCGTCCCCTTCCATTCCGATATCGATCATCCGAGCGTGTTCTGGATAACCAACGGGTGGAACGATTTCGAATACAACATGGCAGCCGGCGCCAGCTCATGCGGAGTGTGCTACTGGCTGGTGCCGGCATTTAATAGCGGTCCATCCGGCAAGCAGAATTGGACTTCATATGCTGCCGAGCAGAGCTCTCTGGACCGCGCGTCCACCGCACCGCTGGAGAAATTTCTGGGAAACTACTGTTCTGGGGCGATGAACTCCTTTCAGACTGTAGGCAATACGGTTGAGTGTTCAGGGGTCACGATCGCCCCGGGACCGGTCCCGCCCGGAGGGCCTGACCCGAACTCGCCCAGGATGGTTCCAGTACCCAACGATCTTGAGGGCGTCTCAGGCGGCATACCGAAATTCCCCGATACCTTCAAAAATGGCGATCCGCTTTTGAAACCCGATCAAATCGCCGACCTGGCAACCTACTATCCCAACGTTGACACGGGCGGCGGTCATTTCCCGACGAAATGTCCTGATGGCGAAGACTGCCGCAATGGCGCCCAAGTCCAGAAGTGCGCCCCAGGTCAGGAACAGAACTGCATGGCCACGGTATTGGACCACTATACGACGTCGTTCAACTGGCCAAGCTTCAACTTTGCCGCCATTTGGCTCAGGCCGCAGTGGTACCTGGTTATCAACAGCGCGATAACCGACGTGCAAGGTGGCGGACTTACTTTCGTGACCGGAGGTGGCTACACGGATTCTGACGAGATACCGGGCCACTGGGGCTTGGCGTATAAGACCGTATTTGTCGGCGAGACCCAGCCGGCCAATTCCTACGCTTTCGGCGGCGGGCCTTTCAATCCGACGACCGCTTCAAAGACGGGCATCTTCAATCTTGCCTGCCAGCTGCAGTTGAACGGCGCTCTAGCCAGCTTCTGCCTCGATCAGAATCAGGGAATCAGCTTCCCGGCCAGCAATTTCGGCGGCAATCAGCGCTTCTTCAACATCTACGACGGCCCTGCGTATGAGGATTCGAATGCTTATCTCGATATCAAGGAGACCACGGGTCTGGACTGCAAGGCCAACGCCGCCGGCTGTACGACCAGCCAATGGTTCGAGGCGCGACAACTTGGAACTCCGCGGGATAACACGATCGCGGGGATAGACGACTGCTATCTACCGAACGCGGCCATCGCGTGGAAGCAACCCAACGGGTTCTACTATCCGCCGGCTTTCCATTCGGACAATTTGTTCTTCGATAACGTAGACATCCGGCATTACGTAATCTCGCCGCTGTTTCAGCCGGGGACTTTCAACACCGATGCCGCTAAGGTCCAGGATCACTACTGTCAACAGACATCTGTCATGTTCAATAACTGGACCGACGTCGATCGGCAGACCGAGCTGAACGACGACGATGGTTCCCTGACCGGCCTCGAGGATACCATCTCGATCAATCTTGATCCCTTCTTTACCGCTCCGGTCGAGACCGTGGAGTGCGAGTCTGGCCCGTATCTGGAGCCGCTTGATTCGGGATTGCCCCCGGGAACGGTGAAGACCAGTCCCTACGACTACGTTACCACCGCTATATATCCCAAGTGTTTCGCGCGCGACTCGGGAGGAGAGGTCTGCAATCCCACAACACCCAATCCTCCGCCCCCTCCGAATTGGCGAGTAGCCTGCGCGGATCCGTCTTGTTATGGCGTTCCAATCTATCGACAGTATCTGACCAACGAGGAGAAGAACGGTCCACCGGTGCCCAGTCCGGAGCCGACTCCGAACATCCGGTTGATGGGCCAAAGCCAGGCTCAGCGGAGCGGTCTCACGGTCAACAATGGCAGCTACTACATTGATACTACGGTAGGTCCCGATACCGATCCGGGAAGATCAAATATATTCCAAGCCGGCCACACCTATTACACGTATCTCCTGTTCGCGAAACCGGATACCAAGCAGACTTACCAGATTTATGTAGGCAAGGATCCCAATTGGAAACCGACGGAAAACATTCAAATGGTTCGCGCGTCGTTCCCGGATTTCCCGTATATCTTTAATAAGGGAACATGGCCAACGCAGTGGAAGCGAGATGTGTCGGACGGCGGCGGCAATGGTTACGATCCTACTACCGGCATCGAGACCTTGACCTTGGACATGAATGGTTATGCTGACTTCCAGACTGATTACGACACGACGAAGGCGACCGAGTGCGCACCGGTGAATTTTTGCGCGCTGGCCGGGACCGCTCCGAACACGACGTGTACCTGCCAACTCGACCCCGCCGATCCATTGTTTAACGACTGTCAGTCGGTATGCACCAACTGGGCGGCCAAGGACGTGAAGTGTCCGAATGACGAATGTTTTGGATTCTCGGTTAAGTTGGCCGATAACTTTGCGCCGATTCCCAAGACCGAGGCGAGGCCTCAAGCAGCACCAGTGTGTTTCCCGAACAGTATTTTTAATATCGCCGTGACACCGGCGGCACCGGATCTGGCCGGTACTTGCGCAAATCCGCCTTTGCCCATAACGCAGACCTGTAATTGAAGTCGCTAATGATGAGCGCCAACGATGAGGATGAACACTAGCTCTGTGATGCCTTGAACCCGGTGGGAAAGAGAACATTACGTATGTGTCATGAAATTGAAGACAAGCACTAAGGGAGCGATTCTGGCGACTGCAGTTGCGGTCGCCTTTGTCGCCAATCCGATCCGTGCAGAGGACTCCAACTCGAGCCCCCAACCGACCCTGATCGCTTGTCTGGGAGTCAATAGCTGCAAGGGTCAAAGCGCTTGCAAGAGCTTCAACCACGACTGCCAGGCGATGAACACGTGCAAAGGTAAGGGCTTCATTCTCATAACGGAGAATGAATGCAAGCAAAAAGGCGGCAAGATCATAGACCCCGACCAGATGTAAAGAAGGCGGCGCCACCTATCAGTCGTTCTTTCACTGAGAATGAACCTGGGAGGAAATAGCAAAGGATTGTTGGAACGGCGTGCGGACGCCGGGCATCGACTAGCGGCTCGAGTTTTTCGGACGGTTCATCATGCGATGGTCGACGTATGCAACGACCTCGCCCTTCTGATTGGTGAGGGTGGAGCGCACCACCGCAAAAATCATCGTTCCGGTACGACCGGTTTTTTCATAGGTCTCCTTCAGCACGGAAGAAGCGTGAATTGAATCGCCGGCACGAATCAGGGCATGCAGTTCGATGTCGATACCGGCCATGAGCCCGCCACCAGCGAAGGCCGGAAGACTATCGAAGACATCGTCCGCGTAGCGAAAGGCCGCCACGAAACTGGGTGGAGCGATGATCCCGCGGTGAGGACCCGCCGCTGCCACAGCAGGATCGAGATAGAGTGGATTGGTCTCGCCGACCGCGCGGCAAAAGTTGGCGATACGTTCGGCGGTTACCACCAGGGGCTCGCGCATCTTCAAAGTTCTTTCGCGGCTGCGGCACCGGATTGAATCAGGCGGTCGATCTCGGCCGCGCTATAACCCACCGCCTCGAGAACCTCGCGGGTATGAGCGCCGTAGTCGGGTGGCGTCCGCGGATTCTGTTTTTCGCTGTCGGCGACGAAGATTGGACTGTTCACGGTTTCGATCACGCCATGGCCGGGATATTCGAAATTTGTGATCGCACCGCAGTCGCGCATCTGCGGATCGCGAACCGCCTCGTCGAGCGTAGGAAGCGGCGACCACTTGATATCGTAAGTCCGAAATTTCTCGCGCCAATGACTCAGCGGTTTCGATTCGAATTGCGAGAGCAGGATCGCATGCAGCTCGGCTGCGTTCTCCTGGCGTGCTTCGTGGGTAGCGAAAAGCGGGCTGGTCGCAAGCTCGGGTTCATCCAAGGCCTGGCACAGACGCGCAAACTCGCGCTCCGGGTCGAGCAGCGCGATGATCACGACGTGTTGATCGCTGCTCGGGTACGCGGCGATCAGAGGATTCAGCGGGCGCGCTCCGGGCTTGCGCTCCGGAAAGTGCGCCGCACAGAGCTTGGCCTGGATATCGACGCTGTTCGCAAAGGCCCCCGCCGCCATCAGCGAGGTGCTCACCTTGGAGCCCTTTCCCGTCCGTTCGCGGCGATACAGTCCGAGCATGATCGCGCCGAACAATGTCGCCGCAGTCGGATGATCGCCCATAGCGGGACGAGCGCCGGCCGGAGTACCGTCGGCGCCGGTAACACTCGTCATCAGGCCCGAACGCGCCCAGTATGCGAGCCCATCGAAGGCCGGTGCATCCGCATCCTCGCCCTTCTCGCCGTAGCCAGTGATCAATGCGTAGACCAGGCGCGGGTTGACCCGACTAAGGTCGTCCCACGTCAGTTGGAATTTTGCGAGCAATGACAGTTGGAAATTGGTGACGAAGACGTCGGCGTTGGCGACCAGTCTGAGGAGCGCGTCGCGACCGTCCGGCTTGCTGAGATCGAGTACGATGCTTCGCTTGTTACGATTAGTCAGCAGCCAGGTGTAGTGGAAGTCTGTGCTTGGATAACCCGGAACTAAGGAGAACGTGCGCCAGAGATCGCCGTCTGGTGGCCGTTCGACCTTGATCACGTCGGCGCCGAAGTCGGACAGGATAGTGGCGGCAGCCGGTCCAGCTACATAGGTTGCGCAGTCGATCACTTTCAATCCGGTCAGAACGCCGTCATCTATTTTCATAAAATTTCCTTGCAGTTCGCGATTTGGGCTCCTAGCGACCCATCTTCAGGAGATCGTCGCCCGCCCATCCTTCTTTCAACGGGACCATGAAGAATGGAGTGAGACTCATTTTGCTGAAGCGCCAGCGCCCGTCGCGCTTTAAGTACTCGTCGTTGTAGCGAGCGGCGACGACGTAGCTTTCGCCATTGTAAACCGGCTTGGCTTCCAGGTAGGCATAGCCCTTAGCGCGATCACCGTTGACCGTCAGGACATGGTTATGGATGAACTGGCGGACGCGATAGAGGCCGCGGCGGCCGTCAGGTGCAGACGCATCGCGGCCGAGGCCTGAGAAGAACGACTTGATTTGTTCGCGGCCTTTGGCCTTACCCAGATGCCCGAAATCAAGCTCGCCGTCTTCGGTGAAGAGGTCGGGAATCTCCGCCACTTGAGCTTCGTTGATACATTCATGGTAGCGATAGCGCAGATCGCGAAGCGCCTCGCGATCGTAGAGGTCGGCAACCTTCGCTTCGAGCTCTTTCACTTTGTCTTCGAGATTTAGAGCCATCGTTGTGATCCTCGTAGCTATAGATCCTGCATGATGCTGGCTGACCTAACCCCCAGCCCCTTCTTTGAGTGAAGGGAAACTACCGTCCCACGCAATTTTTCAATCCTGTGCTCCGAAGCTTGATGATTGCAAATAGACAATTATTGAGCGGCGTTGGTATATTGGACACCGCGCTTAACCTAAGCGGACAGTATCCGCCGCCCAGCTGGAACCGGTACCGCCTGGCTCACGAGGAGTGCTTCATGGACGCCACTCAGCAGCGCTTTTCCGTCATCGGCGATAAGAATCTCAACGACCTTCGCAGCAATACCGGTCCACAAGTGCGAGCGCGGCCCCCAGTGGCGTCTTCTGACCGAATGACGCCAGTACCCGATGGCTAGATCGGGTTTTCTTCGAAGAGACGCGCGACCATTGCCGAGTCGAGATAGGCCCTCACTCGGTCGATGGTATCACCATCGAAGTGGACGACCCAGCAGTATCTGTTGTCGAATCTCAGTCCGTTCTTCGCCGTGGCCAAGGAGTGAAGTTCCACGACAGCCTGGTCATCCTTCACGAGCAGGTGCTCGACGATGAGTTGAGCCCCGTTGGGCAGAACCTTGCCGAGCTTCGCGAAGGTCCCGGCCAGGAAATCAGATTTCGACTTGTAGTGACCGGCCAGCGGATGCGTGCCTTCGACGATCCAGTCGACCTTGTCGTCTACATGCTCGAAAAAGCCCGCGCCATCGCCCTGCTCTAGCCCCTTGAAAATCTTTCTGACGTAGTCTTCGGTGATCATGAGATCCTCTTGTGTCTACGAGCAATTGCTTGCGCGACGTAGGACGGACTGTCCTGCTGTTCTAGTTCGGGACCCAGGTGACGGCGCGAATCTCGCCAAACTCGCGGCGCACCTTAGTCCATGAATCGCCCGAATCGGTGCTCAAATACAGGTAACCGTGCAGGCTGTTGGCCACGACGACATCGGGGTTCGCTTGATTTGTTCCGAACCAATAAATCGTGGAATTTGGCTCGACCGGCAGCTTGCATGCCTCCCAACTGGCGCCGCCGTCCCGCGATCTTTGGATCGCGCCGCGCTTGCCTGGGATGAAGTCGCCGTTGCCCACGAAGATCGTCTCGGGATCTCCGGGCTTGAGCGCGACTCCGCGGCAATAGGAGATCGTGTCCCGTTCTGCGAACTTGGGGAATCCGTGCAACGACCATGATTCGCCCTCGTCAAGGCTGCTCCAGATTCCGTCCGGCGTCGTAACCAAGACCTTGGTCCGTGGTCCCGTCGCGAGCGCCACCCCATGGACGTCGTGGTTGAGTTCCTTGTCACCGATCTTTAAATGTTTCCACGTCTGGCCGTCATCGCGACTGCAATAGACCCCGTCGATTTCGACACCCACCCATATCGTGCGCTTGTCACGCGGATCGATCAGGATATTGGTAACCTTTGGCGCGCCAGCCAAGCATCGCTCGGCCATCGGCACCGCCAATCGATGCCAGCTCTGACCGCGATCGTTCGTACGATAGACCCCGGGCTCCTTGGTGCCCGCGAGCATCGTGTCAGGATCGGCAGGATGGAAGGTCGCGGACCAGATCTGTTTGCCTTCCATCGGCGAGTCGATCCGGTCCCAGGTCGCACCATTGTCCTCGCTTCGATAGAGTCCCGCTTCCGAACCGGCCAGGAGGTGATGGGAATTGTGGGGTGAAACGGCGAGTGTGCGAACTTGTATTTCGCCGGGCTCGGCATAGAACGGCAGCTTCATCCTGCTGCGCCGCCAATGGTCGCCGCCGTCAGGGCTGAACCATACTCCCGCGCCTACCGTTCCCACGCAGATTGTAAAGTCGTTCGCCATTGGACTGGGGGCCTCCCTGCGTTTCAGCGAAGCTCGATTTCATCCCGACGCTAGCGACCGCATCGGCGAAAAGTCAAATCTCAACTTAATCGCGCGCTTCGCTGTTTGGGATGATCTAATACCTGTGGATTCGCGACCCGGATCGGTGCGCCATTGGCGAAGGCAACCACCGCGTCCAGCGTGTCGGTGTAAAACGCGGTCAGCGTCTCGTGCGTGACGTAGCCGAGATGCGGCGTGACGACGACATTATCCATAGTGCGGAAAGGATGGTCCGCCGCGGGCGGCTCCTGGTCGAATACGTCGATTCCCGCGCCGGCGATGCGGCCGGATCGCAGCGCAGCGAGTAAATCCGCCTCGACTACGATCGGGCCGCGCGAGGTGTTGATCAGGTAAGCGTCGGGCTTCATCAGCGCGAGTTCACGCGCCGTCACCAGCCCGCGAGTGCGATCGCTCAATACCACGTGAATCGAGAGAACGTCGGCATCCCGGAACAGATCATCTTTCTCGACGCGCCGCGCGCCGACGGACGATGCGGTTTCATCGGTGAGATTCTGACTCCAGGCGATCACCTGCATCCCGAAAGCGCGGCCATACGCGGCCATCCGTTTGCCGATACGCCCGAGCCCCAGCAGTCCAAGCGTGCGGCCGGCCAGGATGGTACCTACTGTGCTCTGCCATCCACCTTCGCGCATCCGCCGCATCTCGACGCCCAGATGGCGCACCGTCGCGATCATCAGTCCCCACGTAAGTTCGGGCGTTGCGCTGGCGATGTTGGCGAAGATCGGATTGGCAAAATTGGAATGCGCCACGATCACGCCATGATCGGTCGCCGCCGCCAGGTCGAGGTTGGGCAGTGACATCCCGATGATCGTCACGAGCTTCAGATTGGGCAGGCGCTGGAACAGGCTTCGCGGCAGACTCATCCGCTCGCGAATCGTGCATAGCACGTCGAAAGGTTGGAGCAGCAGCGCGGCTTCGTCCTCGGACAAATGTCGATCGAAGACTGTAATTTCCGCTTTGTCCTTGAGCACGGACCAGTCGGCCGATTTAAGCGCGACCCTGGCATAGTCATCGAGCAACGCGATCTTAAGCATGGTGGGTAATTACACCTCATGGCGAGCAGGTTTCATGACGATGGAGGATACTAAATCGAGCGCGGCGCTTGGAGAGCTGTTTCAGGCGGTGGTATAGGAAGATCAGTATGACGGATTCACTTGGCAAGGCCTCGGATGCTCAATCAGGGCGCGCCGAAAACTTTGACGCGATCGTGATCGGCGCTGGAGTGTCGGGGCTATATCAACTATATCGCTTGCGCGAGCTCGGACTCTCGGTGCGATGCCTCGAGGACGGCGGCGGCGTTGGCGGCACCTGGTATTGGAACCGCTATCCGGGATGCCGCTTCGATTCGGAGAGCGAAAGCTACGGCTATTCGTTCTCAAAAGAGCTCCTTCAGGAGTGGGACTGGAAGGAACACTATTCCGGCCAGCCGGAGAACGAGCGATATTTGAACTATGTTGCAGACAAGTTTGATCTGCGTCGCGACATCCAATTCAATTCGCGGGTCACTTCGGCGGTCTTCGACGAGCACGCAAACCGATGGGAAGTCCGCTTGGAGAGCGGACAACGGATGCGCGCGCAGTTTCTCGTAGCCGCAGTCGGAATTTTGTCGGCGCGCAATATTCCGCCGTTCGAGGGTGTCGAGACCTTCAAGGGTGAGTCATTCCACACATCCCGGTGGCCCAAGGAGAGGGTCGATTTCACCGGCAAGCGGGTCGCGGTCATCGGCACCGGCGCCACCGCCGTCCAGATGATCCCGATTATCGCCAAGGAAGTCGGCCATCTCACGGTCTTCCAACGCACTGCAAATTACTGCGCACCGCTCAGAAACTCATTGGTCAGTGAGGAGACTCAACGACGGTTCAAGGCTACTTACCCTGAGATTCACAAAAGGTGCAAAGAAACTACGGGCGGATTCCTCCATGAATTCGACCGTCGCGCGGCCCTGGATCTCCCGCGCGAGGAACGGCGCGCTGTGTACGAGCAATTGTGGGCGCGGCCTGGTTTTTCGAAATGGCTGGGCAACTTCAGGGACATCATGACCGACCGCATTGCCAACGAGGACTTCGCCGAGTTTGTGCGCGAGAAGATCCGCGCGCGCGTGAACGATCCGGCGGTAGCGGAAAAGTTGGTGCCCAGGGACCATCCGTTCGGCTCCAAGCGCGTGCCTTTGGAAACCGAATACTACGAGGCTTACAACCGCGACAATGTTCGGCTGGTCGATATCAAGGAGACCCCAATCGAACGCATCACGCCCAAAGGCATCAAGACCAGCGATCGGGAATATGAGTTCGATGTCATCATCTACGCCACGGGCTTCGACGCGATAACCGGATCGATGACGCGGATCGATTTTCGCGGCGAGGGTGGTCAGAGTCTCAAGGACAAATGGGCCGATGGGATGCGCACGTACCTGCAACTGGTGACGGCCGGGTTCCCGAATCTCTTTATCGCCACCAATACCGCGTTCTGCAACTACACCGTTTGCGCCGAGACGATCGTCGAGTGGGTCACGGACTGCATCCGCTATGTTCGCGAAAACGGCTATTCACGCATCGTCGCCACAGCTCAGGCGGAAGATGAGTGGGTGGCGCACACCAACGAGGTCGGCAGTCGCACGCTGCTGAGCAGTGCCAACGGATGGTTCGTTGGCGGCAATATTGAAGGCAAGGCGCGCGCATTCCTGCTTTATGCGAACCCCGCTCCCGCCTATCGGGCCAAGTGCGCGGAAGTAGCGGCGAAAGGCTACCAAGGTTTCGACTTGCAGTAGAAAGCCTTGATCGTGCGCTCACTTGCCTGCGAAGTGCGGTTCGCGCTTCTCCAGGAACGATCGAACTCCTTCGCGATGGTCTTCGGTCTTGAACAGTTCGGACAGGCTGGTACTGACCCAGGCGCCAAGTTCCTTCCAATCCGGATCGAGTGCGCGGCGGAGTCCATTCTTCAATTTTCTGATCGCAAGCGGCGGATTCGATGCGATCTTGCGCGCGAGCTCGGTCGCAGCCGGCATCAACTGTTCATGTGGCACCACGCGGGAGACGAGCCGAAGTTGCAATGCTCGATTGGCCTCGATGATGTCGCCGGTGAACAGCAGCTCCGCCGCAGTCTCGCGCCCAACGAGCTGTGCGAGCCGACCGATTCCCGGTACGTCGCAGCATAATCCGCGCTTGATGAAGAGTTCGCCGAAGCGCGCCTTCTCCGACGCCACGCGTATGTCTGCCATCAGCGACAGTTCCATTCCCCATCCGATAGCGGCGCCATTCACTGCCGCAATGATGGGAATGTCGGTATGCAGCAGTGCGTCGGCTGCCGGCGTCAACCGTGGTGCAAGATTGGTGACGGCAGGACGCGCGCCCTCGCCGCCGGCCATGATCTGCTTCACGTCGTCGCCCGAGCAGAACGCCGGATCGGCACCCGTGATTATCAGGCATCGCACGTCCGCGTTGCGCACCGCATCTTCAAGTTCCCGGTACGTCGTGAAGGTCAGCGCATTGCGCGCCTCGGGCCGCCGCAGAGTGATCACGCCAACATGTCCGTCAACGTCGTAGCTCAACTCGGTGTACATATTCTGGTCGCTCCTCGATGGGTGATCTTCAATATGCGTTGAACTACTTCGATGCCGGGCGCGTCGCGGCGGCGCCTTCGGCAGCTGCATGCTTCGCGGCGCGCTCTTCTGCGTGCTTCTGAATCATCGCGCCGGCGGCGTTCATCGCCTGCCCCATGAAATCTTTCGCATTCGACATGGTCCAATCGTATGACGCCTGGCGGCTCACGTTGGCGTTCTTGAATACCGGCGCGACGTGCTCGGCCCACAGGTCATACGACTTGAGGGTGTTGTCGAAGCTCGCCCAGTTGTGCGCGAGCTGCAGGAACGCCCCGAACTCGCCCTGCTTGTTCTCGAGCCGTTTCAGTTGCGCGATCGCGTCGTCGGGCGTGCCGATCACGGCGCGGCCGGATTCGATCATGTCGTCGATCGGGTCTTTGCCGTTGGAGGGCGTTGGCGCGAGCGGGTTCAGTCTCGCGAAATATTCCATAAATTTATGGATGCCATATTCGACATTCTTGCGCGCCTGCTCGCGAGTCTCGGCCAGGTGCACCGGCCCGACCAGCCGCAGGCGGCTGCGATCCATCGTGCGTCCGCTCTCGGCCGCGATCTCGTTTGCGATCTGCCAATTGGTCGCGAGCGCATCGAACCCATCCGCATTGGTCGCCGCCACGCACAACATCCCCAAGCCGTACTTGCCCGCGGCGCGCCCACCTGAGGGGCTGACTGCACTCGCCACTGCGATCTCCGGATGCGGTTTGGTGTAGGGCAGCAGATGCGCGCGCGCGTTGACGAGGTTGTACCAATCGCTCTTTTCGGTCACGACCTCGCCGTTGAAGAGACGCATGATGACCTGCAAACCCTCCATCATGCGGTCGCGCTGAGTCATCGGATTGATACCCAGCATCATAGCGTCGGAAGGAAGCAGGCCGGGACCAACCCCGAACATCACGCGGCCGCGCGTTTGATGGTCGAGTTGAATCATCCGATTCGCCGTCATCAGCGGGTTGTGATACGGCAGCGACACCACGCCGGTACCGAGGCGGATCTTTTTGGTTCTCTCCGCCGCGGCGGCGATGAAAACCTCGGGCGACGCAATGATCTCGAAACCGGCAGAATGGTGCTCGCCGATCCAGGCCTCCTCATAGCCGAGCCGGTCCAGGTTCTGGACCAGTTCCAGGTCGCGGTGAATTGCTTCTGTCGGATCCTGGTCGAGGGGATGAAACGGGGCGAGGAAGATGCCGTTGCGCATTGGAATCGTGCGGGTCATTTGTCAGCCTCCTGTAGGCTCTCCATATTCGATAGCCGTCAGGATATCCCACCTCTGACGAACGTCCAAAGAGCTGATGGTGCCTTCGTAGCGCCTCGAGATCGCGCGCTCGCGAGGCTCAGCTAGGGCACCAACACAACCTTGCCGATATTCTTCCCGTCTTGAAGGCGCAAGTGAGCCTGCGCCGCCTGCGCGAATGGGAAGCTCGAATCGATGTGCGGCTTTATCTGTCCCTCGCGATACAGAATCAAAAGCCGGTTCATCGCGAGCGGCAGGTAGGGATCGTCCCAAAGATGACCGAGGTTCACGCCGGCGACGCTACGGTTCTTGTCCATCAGACCCATCGGCGTGAAAAAAGGCACGGTCACAATCTGGCGAATCATCCGAAAGATGTTGCGTGTGTTTCCGGAGGACATATTGGCGAACCCGAATGCGACCAATCGTCCCGCTGGCCGCAATAGTCGGTAGCCCTTTCGCCAGTCGTTGCCGCCCAGCGCATCGAGAACGACGTCGACCCCTTTGCCGTCCGTTAGCCGCATCGTCTCCGTGAAGTAGTCGGTCGTGTGGTAATCGATCGGATGGGTGCATCCGTTGGCGCGAATGACGTCATGCTTTGATTTTGACGCTGTGCCGAAAGTGACGATGCCCTCGACCGTGCGGCACAGTTGGAGCACCGCGAGTCCCACGCCACCGGCCGCCATGTGGATCAGCACTGATTCTCGGGGACGAATCGAAGCGATCCGAAATAGCATCTGGTAGGCGGTCAGGTAGTTAACCGGAATCGCGGCGGCTTCTTCGAAACTCATTTCGTCGGGAATCGGAAAAGCATAGGCCTGCGGCACGCAGACTTGATCAGCGTGAGCGCCGAAGCGGGAGAGCACGACCACGCGCTTGCCGATGAGTCCGCGATCGACACCGGTGCCTACAGCATCGATAGTTCCGGCCGCTTCGTAACCGACTACGCACGGCAATTTCGGGGCATCAGGATAGAGTCCCTGGCGCGCCATCAGTTCGGCGAAGTTCATCCCGCACGCCGCGGCGCGAATACGCACCTCGCCCGCAGCAGGGACCTTGTCCGGAGACTCGCGAACCTCCAAAACCTCTGGTCCGCCGTGTTTGCTAATCCAGACTGCACGCATCGAGAACGAGGGCTCAGAGCCCTTTCACGAATTTGACCAGCAGCTCGTTGACTTCCCGAGCGCGTTCCTGCTGCACCCAATGGCCACATCCGCTGAGCACGTGCGAGCCGCGCAATCCGGGTAGCGTCTTGCTGAAGTTGGCGATCGCCGCGCCGCCCCATCGTGTCGGTCCGTCCTTCTCGCCGCCGATGAACAGCGACGGTACGGTAATCGGCTGACCCGTGAATGCGGCCAGATCTTCCCAGTCGCGGTCCACATTACGATACCGATTGAGTCCGCCGGTGAGGCCGGTGCGCTCAAATTCGCTGACGTAGAAGTCGAGGTCCTCGGCGGTCAACCAGCCGGGCAGCTTCTCCGGGATCGTGAGCCGGTCGCGCATCCTGCCGCCGTAGGGAATCGTTGCCATAGTTCCGCCACCAGACGGTGGGGGCGCATCGCCCGACGCACAATAGTAAAAGCCGAGCAGCCAACCGCGGACGTCCGGTTCAATTTCGGCTTCGGCGCGACCCGCTTGCTGAAAGTAACCGATATAGAATTCCTCTTTGCCACCCATCTCGCGGAATGCGTCGGTTGGCCGGCGCGATCCTCGGGGTGAATAGGGAACGCTCAAGAGCGCCAGCGCGCGGAACACGTCGGGACGCAGCAGCGCCGAGTTTGCCGCGATCGGCGCACCCCAGTCGTGGCCAACAATAATCGCGCTCTTCTCACCGAGAGCCTCGACCACGCCCAGGTTGTCGGCGACATGCTTCGTCATGCGGTACTCGTCGATCCCCGTTGGCGCCGACGAGCGACCGTAACCGCGCACATCGATCGCCGCCGCGCGGTAGCCCGCATCAGCAAGCGCATGAAGCTGATGCCGCCACGAGTACCACGATTCGGGAAAGCCATGGACCATCAGAACGAGCGGACCGTTGCCCGCCTCGACGAGATGGATTCGAATACCGTTGGCCGTTACGACCCGATGCTTGAGTTCAGCCATCTGTGCAGACTCCTGTGTGAAGTGGCCGAACTCTATCTCAGGTCACGGCGCTTTTGTATGCCGCCCTGCTGGTTTTCAGCGGGCGCATCACCGACCTTTGAAACCGTCTTCAACGATGGGTTGGAAGTGCGTCGCATACACGTCTTCCAGCGGAATGTCGGACGTGTCGATGACCCAATCGTGTTGAATATGCGGCGAGGCTAAGCATCGGAGCTGCTGCTCCGCTTGAGCGCGGCGTTTCTCAAGGTCGGCATCCCTCCGTCTGCCGCGCATCTTCATGCGTCGCAGCACTTCATCGGCAGACGGACTCAGGATTCTAGTAATGAATGGAATACCCAGTGATGTAAGGGCGTTTCGGTAGTTCAGTAGCGGATGCGGCGGATCTTCATAGATAATGAATTCCAGAACCACATTCCTTTTTCCAGCTACAAGTTCTATGACTCGCCGCACGACTTCATCTTGAACAATGCGTTCTTCTTTGGGCGTCCGCAATTCTCCCCATGGGTGCCCTTCCTTTATCTTGACCCAATAGTCGTCTTCGGACACCTGCTCCCAGTCCGGATGCCGGGCTATACGCGCTGCGGTGCTCGTTTTCCCCGCTCCCCCCGGACCGGCGAGCAAGAGGACGTGCGGTCTGCGCTTCACAGTAAAAGCGATATCACGAAACTGGATCTAACTCTCAGCGGGCACATCACCGACCTTTGAACTGGGGCTTGCGTTTTTGAGCTTTGGCGGCGAATGCCTCTCGAGTGTCTTCGGTTTCGAACATTCTGAAGTGGCGTTCGCTTTCGAGCGCAACATACCCCGCAAAGTCCATCCGTTCCGAATCGACGAAGTTCGCCTTCAGTGTGCGCAGCGCGATGGGCGCGCTATCGGTAAGCCGGTTCACGATCGCCTCGATTTCATCGCGAAATCGAACATCGGGGAAAACACGCGTGACCAGTCCAATCCTGAGCGCCTCCGCGGCGTCGAACTTGCCTTGCAGGAAATAGAGTTCGCGGGCGCGCGCTGAACCGACGATTCGCGAGAGACTCCATGGTCCACCCATGTCGCCCGCAACGCCAACATCTAGAAACGCGACATTGAAACGCGCCGACTCCGCAGCAAATCTGAAGTCGCACGCAAGCGCCCAGCCGAGACCCGCCCCCGCACAAGCGCCGTTGACCGCCGCGATCGTTACGGCCGGCATGTTGTGCAGCAGAATCGGTACGCGGAAATCGTCCGCCGAGAGAGGATCATCAGGCGCCCCGGACGCGACCTGGCCGATGTCAGCGCCGGGGCAGAAGCCCTTACCCGCGCCGGTCAGGACCAGCACTCTGAGCTCGCGATCCTCGGCAGCGACCGCGAGCGCCTCGCGCGTTTCGATCAACATCCGATTGGTCATTCCGTTGAGCCGGTCAGGACGATTCATCGTGAGCCGCGCGACCGGGCCCGACTTCTCGTAGATAATCGTTTCGCGGCGAGTGCTGCTGCTCACGGTTTTTCTCCTGTTATTCGTTTGAATCGCGGTGCACGGCGCTCGACGAACGATTTGACGCCCTCCGCCGCGTCCGGATGCTGGAGCGCGACTTTCATAAGGCCATCGGAATCGCGAAACGCGGGTTCCATTGCGAGCGACCAGTGCCGATAGACCTCGGATTTGATCACAGCGAGCGAGTTCGGCGAGACGTTCGCCGCCAGTTCGCGCAGGTAAGCCTTGGTCTCGTCAGCCAGGTTTTCGTGCGGTACCAGGCGATCGACAAATCCAATTCGATACGCCTCGGCGGCATCGAAGCGCCGCGAGCTCCACAGCAGATCGAGTGCGCGACTTGTGCCAACGATCCGCGGCAGCAACCAGGCCGTGCCATGCTCGGCTATCAGCCCGCGCTTCGAGAATACTGTCGTGAAACTCGCGTCGGATGACGCGAACCGCAAATCGCACATCATCGCCAGCACGAAGCCGCCTCCCGCGGTGACGCCGTTGACGGCCGCGATGACTGGCTTCGGCACGCGAAGCAAATAGCTGAACAGCGCTGGCAATTCGTCCGGGTCAGTATCGCGAGCGCTCGACGGCACACCCCCCTCAGTCGAGCGCGCGAGATCTCCGGCGTCGAGCCCTGCGGAAAAGGCGCGACCGGTTCCCGTAATGATGATTGCAACCACGCCTTCGTCCGAGGCAGCGCGCTCCACCGCATCACGAATTTGGGCGATCATCGCAAAGGTGAAGGCGTTGAGCTTTTCGGGCCGATTCAACCGCACCGTAGCGATTGAACCGTCAACCTCATATTCGATGTTCGACTCTTTGGAATTCATGTGACGCCATGCCTCTTGGATGCGTACTCGACTTTGACGCATAGCGAGAGTCCGTCCCCGCGCGCAACCTCTGTGCCGCGCGCGAGTTGTGGGCCCGAATCGTCAATCAAACGAGCTTTCTCCGGCATGAGACGAACGAGTTGGTCATTGTGCTCTACAACCGGTGTCTCTATGCGCTAAAGTACGCGGACACGCGCGATCGCGAATGATTTCCATATTACGAGGAAACCAACTTTCCAGAGGCCTTTGATTGCGTATAGTCAGTCATACCTGCTCGAACACCGAGATCGTCTGCGCACTCGGATGCGCGGATATGCTGGTCGGTGTCGATGATCATTCAGACTATCCGGTCGAAGTGGTACGCGACCTGCCTAGAATCGGCCCCGATCTCGTGGTGAATGTAGAGCGCGTGAAGCGGCTTGATCCCGATCTCGTGCTCTCTGTATGCCAGAAGCTTGGATGGGCCGCCCCGGCCCGCGGCTCATCGAGGGAATGCGCGCACTCCGCGATATAGTCATCCGGCTCGCAGCGTATCAATAAGCGGAAGGTCGAAGTGGCGAGGCACAATCGTAATGTATTTCGATAGCCCGTACGTTGCGCTGCGTACTTTTTTGAAGATGTTCTGGAGTGGGAGCAGAGGAAAGAAGGAGCAGGAGCGTACTGTATCGAAAATAGCAGTCCTTGTAGGACGCTATCACAGTGGCGAGCCGCTTACTGAGCCAGACCATCAGTTGCGCACAACCGCCATAGCGCTCCGTGATGATCTTGAAAGAGTGCTGGAAATCGGCGGTTGGTTGCCTCCAGTAGATCAGAAAACTCTCGCTGCCTTACGGCGCGCGCTCGGAGGCCACATTTCGGTGTCTGCGTTGGATGCCAGGAGGGCTCGATAAAGTTGCGTCGTGCTCCTGAGATAAGCCTTTCTAGGTCTTCTTCGATGGTGCGCCGAATGCCAGAGAGTATCCGTTGTCGTCGCGTATGCCGAACTCATGCGCGCCATACTCGAAATCGTCGACCGCGTAGATGACGTCGGCGCGATCTTTCACTTTGGCCCACAGCGCGTCCACCTCTTCGGCCGTGTCCAGGCCGATATAGAGCTGGCCGGTGAAATTCGGTCCTTTCCATTCCCCGTGCGCATTCGGGGCGGCCAGCATGATGCGCACGCCATCGCGATACAAACTCGAATAGTCAGGGCTCTGCATGCCGCAGGTAAATCCAAGCACATCGACATAGAAGCGGACCGATCGATCCATGTTGTCGGTCGTGAGGATCGGGGCGAGCGATTTGAGCGCCATGGGCAAATATGTAACGCACAAACCGTGGCCTGAATAGCGGGCTAAGAGGCTTCGCACGCGGCGCTCGTCGTACTCAATGGTCATGTCGCGCGCGCGAAAGCCAGGTCGCACCCTCTCTCACGCGGCGTAGAAGTCGGCGGGCCCAGAGGAACTCGGTCGCCAGAATCGCGAGGCCGAGTGGAATGACGACGACTGCGGGGCCGGGTAAAACGATCAGGGCGATGCCGAACGCGAGAACACTCCCTCCGATCACTGCCACTGCGACCTTGCGTGCAAAGCGGAGGTAGGAAGGTGTGACGGAGGATGCGGCCGTTTGCTTAACACTCATCGTCGTACCTAAGAGGCTTCGTCTGCAGAACCTGCATGAGCAGGTTGACTGAAAGAGGCTGGCTTTTTTTGGCCAAAGCAATGACTAGTCAAGAGGTTGCGATATAAGCTTGTTCCCTGAAAGCGCGCGCACGGCTTGTACCGGATCTCAGACCGCGGGCTTCTGCAGCCAAAGTTCAAAACCGGAAAGCGAATGGAATTCCGACAAGCTGTGCACGTCGCTGTCCGGCATAAAGTCGTGCATCATGCGGGCGAGCGCGTTGCCAGGGCCTAGTTCAACAACCTTGGTAACGTCGGCGGCGCGGCACGACTCCATGCAGCCAGCCCAGTCCACCGTCTCTTGGATTTGGCGCGCCAACTTGTCCGCGCCCTCTTGCACGTCGAACAGCGTGGCACCGTCGATCCCGCTCAGCAGCCGAACACCTGACGGCATTTCGGCGGCCAAGTGCGCCTTTGCCAGCGCTTGCCGGAACCGATCGCTCGCCTCGGCTAGCAGCGGTGTATGCGCAGAAACCGCGACGGGCAGCATCGTCGTTCGCTCGGCGCCCTGGAGTTGAGCGTCATGGATAACGCCACCGAGTGCCTCTCTCGTACCTCCGACCAGCATCTGGTCCCGCCCGTTGACAATCGCGACATAGGCACCGTGCGCCCGACAGATCGAATCCAAGGTATCTCGCGTGAGACCGCGGATGGCCGCCAATCCAGACGGCTGAGTTGTGGTTGCATCCATCGCGGCCGCGCGCTGTGCAGCGAGATCCAGGACCTCCGCAAAGTCCAACAATCCAGCGACACCCCAGGCCGCGAGCTCCCCGACGCTGTAGCCTGCTACTATGAGCGGGCGCGGCACCTTGCCTCCGACCACGGTCCAAGCCGCAAGCGCCTGGGTGCAACATAGGATCTGTCCGACTTTGTCCGCATGCAGCGCTTCGCTACTTGCCTCGCGCGCGAGTTGCCGCGGATCCTTGCCATTCAGAACTGATTTTGCTGCCTCGAAGACCGGAGCTGCCTCCACTGCATCGGCCAGAAGATCAAACATGCCAGCATTCTGAAAGCCTTGGCCGGAGCAGAGAACGGCGGTGGCGCTCATGAAGGAGCTTCCAAAGCGTCCAGGAAAAGCGTGATCGCCAACAAGTCGGCGCATCCGCCAGGGCTGAGGCGCCGCTCGATGAAAGCTCGATGAACCATAGCGGCTCGCACCCGCC
>Ga0209333_1000462_pt1 | contig 22472 bp, 20 predicted proteins | sample BlaSpr_A8_OM2_O3_FD_187982 | JGI IMG/M metagenome (GOLD analysis project Ga0209333, IMG submission 187982) | Forest soil microbial communities from Thunder Bay, Ontario, Canada - Black Spruce, Ontario site 2_A8_OM2_O3 (SPAdes) (version 2) | ecosystem: Environmental > Terrestrial > Soil > Boreal... | reverse complement strand
TTACCTGACTCCGCCCGAAGGCCCGGGCCTAGGAGTCGAGCTGGACGAGGTTGAAGTGGCCAAGCTATCTGTTTAATGCCGTTTGAGGGAGGATTGACAATGAATCGTAAGTCCTTGACATATCTCTTGGCGGGGATGGCGTGGGTTGGGTCGTTGAATGCCCAGGCGCCCGCCTCCTATCGCGTACTGTTAGGTGTGACCGATACCGTGAGCACCAGGTGGGACGGATCCATCGCCGTAACCGGAGCCGGCAGCTACACGCTGGAAGGTTGGCGCTTCGAAGCCGTGGACCAGACCGATGGCAAGTTGTTTCACATCTCGACGCATCCGAATGCTGCCCAGGGCGATCCTACGATCGTCGCCAATGGTTTGATCGTCAATGCCGACGGTGTCACGCCGGGCGCGGAATTCCGTTTCACCACCGCACAAGGAGACTTTCGCTTTAGCGCCGGTGAAGTGCCTTACACCAGCGGCATCTACAAGCTGGGTGGCCGCGTGTTCATCGATAGGATCCCGCAAGCCCGACGGCTGGCCGCAACTCCGGAGGAAGAGGACTACCCGTCCCTGGCCACCGGACGTAACGGAGAGACGTGGCTAGCATATGTGCAGTTCCATCACAATCCCGACCACATCAAGCTGCGCCGGACCCTCAAAGAAGCTCCGCAAGATTTTTCACAATTTACCGCAGCCCCCGGAGGGGACCAGATCTGGGCCAGGAAATATGCGAACGGCGCATGGGGTGAGCCGATCGCGATCACCAAGCCGGGCGGAGATTTATACCGCACCGCCATTTCGGTGGATGGCGCCGGACGTGCATGGGTGTTCTGGTCCGAGAACCATGGCGGAAACTTCGATATCTTTGGCCGGGCCGTAGACGATTCGGGTCCCAAGGATCAAGTTCAAATCTCGAAAGAACCCGGCTCCGACATCGATCCTGTAGCTGCCACCGACTCCAAGGGCAAGGTGTGGGTCGCATGGCAGGGCTGGCGGGACGGGCGCGCCGCGATCTTCGCCTCCTCTCAGAATGGCAGCGGCTTTTCGGCGCCGGCCAAGGTGTCGAACTCGTCGCGCAACGAATGGAACCCCGCGATCGCGGCGGACGCCACGGGAAGGGTCTCGGTTGCATGGGACTCTTACCGCAACGGCAACTACGATGTGTACGCGCGGACCTGGGCATCTAACTCATGGGGAGCCGAGGCTCCTATTGCGGCTTCCGCCGCTTATGAGGCGTACCCTTCCATCGCTTACGATCCTAGCGGACGGCTGTGGGTCGCTTATGAAGAAGGCGGCCGCGAGTGGGGCAAGGATTTCGGCGCGGATGTGACGCCCGGCATCGCCCTCTATCAGGGCCGGGCCATCCGGCTGCGCGCCCTGGAACCGGATGGCCGGCTGGTGGCGCTCGATTCGACGCTGGATGCCGTGCTGGCCGGGCCGCCTAGCCCGCGCGCCGACCGGATCGGGAGCCAAAGCGACTCCGACTCATTCAATCCGAATCCGCGCAACGGAAAGCAGCGGTTGCCGGATGGCGGATTCCCAAACGCCGCGCGGGCCGCGCGGAATACGCTGCCGCGCCTGGCTGTGGATGCCTCAGGCAGATTCTGGCTGGCCTTCCGTTCGCCGAATCCTACCGCGCGCAGCCCCATTGGTACTGTCTGGGCGGAGTATCTCGTCTCCTTCGACGGGAAGGCCTGGACCAACCCGATTTTCCTGAATCACTCCGACAATCTCCTGGATAACCGGCCGGCCTTGGCTGCCGGCACAGCCGGAAGACTGTTGATCGTGAATTCCTCGGACGGCCGTCGTGTCTCACACGGCACTCAGGGCGCATCCAATCCCGGAAATCCGGATCCGAATTCGACGGTTGACCCATTTAATAACGATCTGTGGAGTCACGAAGTGGACCTGGGCTCAGGCAACGCAAACATCCCTGTTGTCGCATTAGTTCGCGAGGCCAGGCCCGATCCGCCTACTGTTTACGCGGCGGACGCGGCGGGCATTAAGACACTGCGGGACTACCGCGCCGGTCCGGATAAGAACCTGCATATCGTTCGCGGCGAGTTTCACAGGCATAGTGAGATATCGAGCGACGGAGGCAACGATGGCACGATTCTCGACCAATGGCGGTACATACTCGACGCCGGCGATCTGGACTGGGTAGGTTGCTGCGATCACGATAATGGCAGCGGCCGCGAGTACTTCTGGTGGCTCATCCAGAAGCAGACGGACATCTTCTCGACGCCCGGCAAGTTTGTTCCCATGTTCGCCTACGAGCGCAGCGTTCAATATCCGGAAGGGCACCGCAACGTGATCTTTGCGCAGCGCGGAGTCCGGCCTTTGCCGCGCTTGCCGCTGTCCGACGAGAACGTAGAGAAACACGCTCCCGATACGCAGATGCTTTACGCTTACCTGAAGCAGTTCAACGGAATCTCGGCTTCGCACACCAGCGCCACCGGTATGGGAACGGATTGGCGCGACAACGACCCCAACGCGGAACCCGTGGTGGAGATCTATCAAGGCATCCGGCAGAACTATGAGATGCCGGATGGGCCGCGCGCCAACAACGAGAAGGATTCCATCGGGGGCTGGCGGCCCAAGGGGTATGTCAATATCGCCCTGGATAAGGGTTATCGTCTCGGATTTGAATCCAGTTCCGATCACATTTCGACTCACATCAGCTACTGCAACCTGCTGGTGAAGGATGTCAGCCGCGAATCCGTGTTGGAGGCCTTCCAAAAACGGCATGTCTATGCTTCAACGGATAATATACTGGCGGACGTGGAAAGCGGCGCGCACCTGATGGGCGACGAGTTCGCCACATCGGACACGCCTTCGCTGAAAGTCAAGCTGCAGGGTACGTCGAAGTTCGCCAAGGTAGTAATCATCAAGGACGGACAATACGTTTATTCGACCGCCCCGAACACTCAGTCGGTGGACTTTTCCTGGCGCGACAATCAACCAACCAGCAAGACCAGCTATTACTACGTCCGGGGCGAGCAGGATAACGGCGAGATTGTGTGGGCATCCCCGATGTGGATCACTTACACCGGCAAGTGACTGTAGCGCCCTCCAAGGATCTATTTGGAGCCAAGCACAAGGTCCACCACCGCATATGTGCCCAATTCCGGAATGGTGAATTCCGTGGCGCCATCTTGTACACTATAGTCCTCGAGCGCTTCGCCGGGATGCGCGAACGCGGTCAGCGTGCCGTGTGCGTACGAGCCTGACACTCGCACCCGCAGGCCCTTTACGGCGGCCTTGCCATAGTTGAGCAAATGCACGCGCCCTTGCGAGGTATCGCCCGTCAGCCGCACCAGCACCACATTGCTGCCGTAAATCCGCAGCAGGCGTTTTTCATCGGTAAGGTCGCGGCGCGTCTTCATCGCAAATTCGTAGGGATTGGCGGCCTCTGCAACATTGCGGATAGTCAAGTCATACGTGGGGTCGGCGGACGGTATCACATGGAACAACAAGTTATGCCGGGCCAGCAGATTCAGCACTTCCGCCATAGTGTCGGAACCGTCGTCGATCACTCCGATGTTGGCCCTTACGGGCAGGCGCGGTCGGTCGATTTCGCCGAGGAACTTGAGCATGCGTGCGAACGGCGCCAGATCCTCCGGCGCGGCGCGGATCGCGGCACAGGCTCCATAAGTGAAAGCTTCCGCCGCGGCCAACGCCGCACTACCTGCGGGCGCGTCGTAGAAGAACGAACGTCCCGGCTCCCGCTCGAATCGCCAACCGTTGGCATCCACCCAGGGCACGCGCGTGGCCGAGGCGACATCCATGTGGTACTCGACAGTTGGCGCCACCGCCTGCACGGCGCCGGCGCGGTCGAACGCGGTTGCCGCAAAGCCCTCCTTGCGCCAAGCCTGTTCCCGGCCAGCCGGCACATATAACCGCTCGAACCCGGCTTTACGCAATGTGTCCGCGGTGTCGACGGGGCGGTCCCAAAACAGCGTGGGCAGCAGAATTGCTAGAAACGCCAGCGGCATCAGACCTCGACGCTAGTAACTTTGATCTTGGCGAGATCGTATACACCCAACCCGAGCTGCCCCGCATACTCGATGTGACCCGGCTCGCGCACGAACGGGTTGACGTTCGGATTGTTTCGATGATCGTCGTCCCCGCCCAGATACTTGGCGGAACGGTCCCACACCGAGACGGCATGTTCGGCTTTGCGCTTGTCGTCGATGATGTCGAGCAGCAGCCGGTCGATGGCTACCGGGTCGGTGCCGAACAGCATACGCTTCGGATAAAACCGGAACTTGCGGCTAGGCGAAAAAGGCCCGCCGTGCCACACGCCGCGGAGCCCGTCCATCACCTGCAGGACCGTGCGCGAGCGCAGCGGCTCAACCGCGGCCAGCGTGCCGATGAAAGAGTAGGTATTGGTCACCGACCCGGAATGCGAACGCGCCACGTTGGAAAAGTTGCCGTACGCGATATTCTTCAGACAGCCTGTGACTCCGGCGGCGCCATGATCCTTCATATTCGGGACGTTGATAATTTTCGTGAAGCGCGTTCCTACCAGCCGGATCAGGTTGGAACGGGTGTCGTCTTCATCGAAGAACGCGGTCTCCACATAGGTGGCGGGATCGTACGACTCCGCGGATCCCCGCCTGGTCTCCGCTGTCCAGATGTGTACGCCCTGCGGCACGTAGCGGTCGTAGTGGACCGTCTCCACCTGGTCCTCGAAGCGCTCATAGATCCAAATAGAATCGGGCTTGACGCCCACCGCCGCGAGGTTCCGGACAATCTCGGCCACCACCACCGGCGACGACATGATGCCGGGCGCGCCCGAGCAATTGACTTTGATGCCCACCACATCAGCGGGCGTAATGAAGCGCGCCCACGCGTCGCGGACGTCTGCATCGCCCGTCAAGGCTTGCATGCCGCGCGCCATCATCTCGCGCACCACGGCGGCGTCCGGCTTTTCGGTGGCCGCGTCGATGCACTTCTCGGCGTGCACGGAAGCCACCTGTCCGGGATAGGGTCCGGGCATACCGGGTTGCGCGGCGGGCTGATAATGCGAGACGACGCGATACTTCGGAACCTTACGGTCCGTGGCGGCCAGCGCTGCGGGCGCGGCGGCGGCCATTTGAAGAAATGTGCGGCGATGCATCACTATCGATCATAACCGAGGGCCGCTTCCTCACGGTTGCGGCTCGGTAAGCCTAGCGCTGATGCGGTCCGCTCGATGCCCGCCAAATGCGTGGATGGTCCGGGTCCCCGCAACAACTTCGCCGCTGTGGAGCACGCCCCGCGGAATGAAATGCTCCTCTCCGGCCTTCACGGGAATCCGCTGCCCATCGATGACCAGCGTGTAGCAGCCTTGCACCACCAGCATATATTCGTCGAAGTCGTGGGCATGCGCGGCGGATATTGCGGTTTCCTGGCAGGTCCAGAACGACATCTGGCTTCCATCCGCCCCGTCGAAGACGTAACCCTCGACCCCTGGCGTGGCTTGGGCGGCCTTCGCGATTCTGTTCGCGGCGTGTTTCATGAATTCGGGGAAGTTCTCCATATCCGCGAATCATTGTCGCATTTTGGTCGCATTGTTGTACGATGGACTGGAAATATGTCGAACCCTCTCACTGGTGCCGAGTTTAAGAAACAATTGCGCGAAGGTGTCCCCAAGATGGGCCTCTTCCTGAATGGCCATAGCCCCACGGTAGCGGAGCAGTTGGCGCACAGCGGCTACGATTGGCTGCTGGTGGATACGCAGCACGGTCCTATGGATCACGAAAGGCTTTCCGCGATGCTGTGCGCCATCGCCGGCGGCGGGGCGAAGTCCATGGTGCGTGTGGCGGGCTACCACGACCGGGGCGGTATTCAGCAGGCGCTGGACTTGGGTGCCGACGGTGTGCTCATTCCTTACATCAACACTGCCGCGGAAGCGGAACAAGCCGTGAGTTGCGCGCGTTACCCGACCGTGGGAACGCGCTCCGTGTACTTTCCGCAGCGCAGCACGAATAAGGCGGGGCTGCTGGGCTACGTGGGAAACGCGAACAACAATATCGTCGTGGCACTGCAGGTGGAGACCGCATCGTGCATTCATCACATGGCGGAGATCGCCGCCGTACCGGGTGTGGACATCCTGTTTCTCGGTCAGAACGACCTATCGATGTCCATGGGGCTGTACGAAAAGTACGAATTCCCGCACATGTACACGTCGCCCGAGCTGAATGCCGCAACGCAGACGCTAGTGGATGAGGCGCGCAAGAACAACGTCATCCTGGGACTGTTTCTTTTCGGCACCAGCCGGGTTGGCGAGTTTCTGGAAAAGGGCTTCACCTTTATCAGCGTTGGCAACGATTTGCACCATATCCTGACGCAGGCTACTGCTTACGTGAAGGACATGGAAGCGGCGTCGGTCGAAAAGGGCAAGCCGTGGGTGCGGCGCCCGACGGCGCTGATGTAGGCCGCTCGCGCTACGGCGACATGCGTGTCAGCCGCAGGGCGATCCCGTCGCGAAACTCAGGTGTGTGCACGACTTTGTCTCCGCCGGCGTGGCTAAAGTGCTCTGGCCGCGCGACGGCGCCGCTTTCGACGTCGATCCACTTGCCTGAGTAAGTGCCTGCGGGCAGAGCGAGGGCCAGATCGGTGGCGCCGGCGCCGTCGAGATACATTCCGTACTCATGCCCGGCACTGGAGAGCACCCGCGCGTAGACTCCCGCAGCATGCTTGACTGTGCGCGTGTCCGGCGCCATTTCCTCCAGCGGCATTTCTTGCAAAAACTCACTCAGGATTCGTAGCTGTCGCCGCAGTGCGGGGCTTCCACCGCCCGGGCCGTTCGGCTCGCTGTCGCTGCCATCCTCGTGTCCGGGCGAGAACGAGTAGTCGAGGCTATCGAAGACGCTTCCGCCCGACAACATGAAGTTCCACGCCTGCCGCCGATACCCTGGGTCGTCGCGGCCCAGGAAGCCCGTTTCGTCATAAGAGATCGCCTTGCCGAGTCCGTAATTCAGCACGACGGCTTCGGGGTAGGCATAGTGAAAATTCACGATGCTCACGCCCGGCACAAGCTGCCGCACGGGGAACCGGAAATTGCAATAGTTCTGCGCGACCAGATGACGGTTCGGCAGCGTGCTCTCCGCGCTTGTAACCCATTGCGCGACGCGCCCCTGCCACGCCGTTGAAAGGGCGTCCGCCACGTCCACCGAGTTCGGGTATACATCCCGCGCGGGCAATTGCAAATATGGGTTCACCACTCCGGCGAGCACCGGCCGGTCCGACCACGGTTCATTTTGTATCTCGAAAATCACGTTGTCGAATGCGTTGGCCTCGCGTACTAGCTTGCGCGTGTAGCTCTCCTGGCGCTCCAGGATGTTGCCGTTCTCCAGGGTATGGAGCTTCTTCCAGTCGATCGCATCCGTGCCGTTGACGTTGTTCGCGGGGTTCACTGCGCTGATCTTCCACTGCATTTCCTGGTAGTTCGAGGAGAACAGCGTGATTTCCACCACGATGCCGCGCTTGGCCGCTTCGGACAGGAAATCGCGAAACCGCGTGAAGAATTCCGGATTCCAGCGGTCTAGATCGAACTTGTTTCCGCCGCCCTCATAGCCGGCCGTCTCGCTGCGGGCCCAGGGTGCGACGAATCGCCCCGGCGCGGGCGCCAGTGTGTTTCGCAAGATCCCGAACGACTGCGCGGGCACCTCCCGATAGCTGCCTCCGAACAGCCGGGTGTAATTCATTCCGTCGGCCGCCAGAGTTGTCAGATAGCGGTGGTAATCGAAGTCCGCGTTGATTACGGATCCGTAGTGCTCGGCGCTGGTGACGAGCGCGACGGTCTTTCCGCGGAACAGGAAATAGTGCGGGTTCTTGGGGTGCAGGCGGATGGGCTGCGCTGGCGCAATACACAGATAGGCGGCAGATAGCGCGATCGCCCGAGTTAGAATCGTCATGGTTTCCTCATCGCAGATTCTAACCGATCAGTCGCACTCCTTGGTACAATTGCAGGCAGGAGATTCTTGCCATGCAAACCGTCTCGACTCAAAGGGCCGCCGATCTGCCACCGGACGTGAAGTCCGCCGTCGAGCAGATCCTGGGCAGACCGATCGCGGCCGACGAGGAGGTCAGCGTGGTGGCCGTTCCGCCGCAGCGGATTCCGCCCTCCGGGAACCGCGCAATCGTGGCCCAGCAGCTTGAGGATCTCTTGAACAAGCGCGCAGCGAAGGTCAGAGACATTTGTGATGAAGAGATCGACGCTGCGATTGACGAGGCTGTCGATCACGTGCGCCATAACCGCGGATGAGATTTGTCCTCGATACTAATATTCTCGTTCGATCCCACGCAAGAGCCAGAGGACCAGCGCGGGAGTTGCTTCAACTCATAATTGGTTCGCCCGAGCATATACTTCTCTTATCCCCTTTCCTCCTCCGAGAATTGGAGCGCGTGTTCACTTATAAGCGGGTTCGGGCCTTAACGAAACTGACGGACGAAGAGATAGCCGAATACCTCGCTTACCTAGGCGCGAGAGAGGTTTCAGAGATCGTGTTTCCCGGCCCTGCTCCCCGCATCGTGCCGTCCGACCCTGACGACGACCCAGTCGTTCACGCCGCCGTTGTGGGCCGCGCCGACGTCCTGTGTACATTGAACCGCCATTTCTACAATCCGGCTGTGCGCGGCTACTGCCGCGAGCGTGGCGTACTCATCGCAAGCGACTTGGAGGTTCTTGGATTGGTCCGAAACGAAGAGCCTTAAACCCCAAGGCCGCCCCCGAAAAACAATGTTTAACTAAGCCGTTTTAGCAGGGGAGTCGGGGACCAGCGGGGACTTGAAGTGCTCGCGAATGAGTTTCTTGCGTTCTTCAACGAAATCCTCGAATCGTTCCGGTTTCCAGAGCGCGGGATCCTGCGGGTTGAGATGCTTGCCCAGATATTCATCCTTAGCACGCTCGCCGACAAACCATTGATCGGGCGGTGTTGCAGACTTTCCGCCAGCGCCGTTTTCGGCAGCCGTAAGCAGCATGCAGTTGGCTAGCTGATTGCGGTCGGAGTCTCGGTAGCGCATGACGTCCATCCTGCCCGTGCTTGGATTTGCCTGCTTGACCTTACGCAAAACGCTCTGAGGGAAGATATGGTCCACCTGCGGGAAGTTACTCTCGTATGCTGGAGTGTAGTTGAACCCGCGATACCACAGGTTAAACAAGAGGTGGACGTTGTCCGACCCATAACCCATGTTCCAGAAGCGGCCTTCGGTGAGTTCGAGGCTTCGATTCTTGGAACGGATCACGCCAAACGCTTCGTTGAGGTCAAACCTGCCTAATTCCTTGAGTTTCTTGACAAGATCGTCGATCAATTGATCCGGCGTGCCGCCGAATGCGCCGGCGAGCGAAGAGCGCAGGATGTAGCTGTCTACGTCCTTTGCCCGTTGCCATGCTTTCGGCAGGTGGTACCGCACGTAGATGAGCGGGATGAGAACCAGGTAGGAAGGCAAAGCCTTGTCGTTCGGGGAGGAAGTTGTCGATGAACTTGCGGCGGCGAATCCTGCTTTTGGTCTTCCACACGAGGAGCGTGCTGATCGGATACTCGCGAAGGATGGAATCAAAGAGCCGGCAGGTCTGTTCCTCGCTCCAAACGAACGGGCGCTGGATGTTTGGCAGCCAGAAGCCACTGTCCTCGTCTGGGTTGTTGAGGAAGCTAACGATCTTTCGGAGCGAGTGTTTAGGGGTCTTCATCGAACAACCTCGGCGTTCAGGCTGGCACTGAAATGGGAGATGCTTGGGGCTCAGGTAGATTGTACCTTGAGATTAAGCTCTAAAGTGCCGATTGATCCCTTTCTCCTTGTCCGATGTGGCTTGCAAGATTACAAGATCGCGACTAACCCAGGCGGTGGGAAGGCGACGTCGCCCCAACCACCCGGAAGGACTCACGTGCGATTTCCCATTCCTCTTGCGTATGCACGACGAGCACCCGTACGGGGGAGCCGGGCGCGGCGATATCCGTGTCTGGCGGCGATTGCAAATTTTTCGCGGCATCCAGCCTGACGCCCAGGAAAGAAAAAGCTTCGACCGCTTGGGCGCGCACCTGCGGGGAATTTTCGCCGACTCCCGCGGTGAAGACCAGCGTGTCGAGTCCGCCCAGGCTGGCGAGCATGGCGCCGATCTCCGAGCGCAACCGGTGTACGTACACATCGAACGCCAGTTGCGCGCGCGCATCGCCGCCGTCGATGGCCGCCATCACGGCGCGCATATCGCCGGAGACGCCGGAGACGCCGCGCAGCCCGGACTCCTTGTTCAGCACGCGATCCAATTCTTCGGCGCGGTAGCCGCGATGGCGCACCAGATGAATGACGATGCCGGGGTCGATGGTGCCCGAGCGTGTGCCCATCATGAGGCCTTCGAGCGGCGTGAAGCCCATGGTAGTGTCGATGCTCACCCCGTCGCGGATGGCCGCTAGCGAGCAGCCGTTGCCCAAATGGCATGTGACCATGCGCAGCGACGCCAGCGGTTTGCCCAGAATCGCGGCAGCGCGGCGCGAGGTGTATTGGTGGCTGATGCCATGGAATCCGTAGCGGCGGATGCCCTGGGCGACCCATTCGTAGGGTCCTGGATAGACATACGCAGGCGGCGGCAGGCTGGCATGGAAGGCGGTATCGAAGACGGCTACTTGCACGGAATCCGGGCCCAGGATCTGTTCCATGCATTCGATGGCTTCCAGTTCCAGGCGGTTGTGCTCGGGCGCGAAGCTGGCCATTTTGGCGATACCCGCGCGCACCTCCGGCGTAATGCGCGTGCTTTCACGAAAGGCGCGCCCGCCGTGGACTACGCGGTGTCCCGCGACATGGATCTCGCTGCGGCAAGGCAGCATCTCCATCAGCGGATCGAGCGAGTCGAGCGGCGACTTCACGGGGACGCTGCGCTTCGTAACCGCGCCGCCCGATTTGATTTGGATTTCGGCGGTGCCCGGGTGTTGTTCCCAGTCCACGTGGGCTTCCCAGAGCGGGTTGGGCGCGGCGGAGTCTTCGTTGCCGGTGACGTCGAACAGGCTGCTCTTGAAGCTGCTGGACCCGCCGTTGAGTACCAAGATTTTCATTAGTACGGCCACTTCCAGTCGCGGATTTCCGGCATATCGTCGCCGTGGACGGCGATGTAACGCTTGTGTTCGATCAGCTTGTTACGCAGATCCTGCTTGATGTGCGCCGCAATATTGCGCAGGCGCGGCACGCGGTCGATCACGTCGCCGGCCAGGTGGAAGCGATCCAGGTCGTTCAACACAGTCATATCGAATGGCGTGGTGGTGGTGCCTTCCTCCTTGTAGCCGCGCACGTGCAAGTTGGCGTGATTCGTGCGGCGATAAGTGAGCCGGTGAATCAGCCACGGATACCCGTGGAAGGCGAAGACTATGGGCTTATCCGCGGTGAAGAGCGAATCGAATTCACTGTCCGCGAGGCCGTGCGGATGCTCGGTGGAAGGCTGCAACACCATGAGATCCACCACGTTGACCACGCGAATTTTCAGATCGGGCAGATTGCGCCGCAGCAAATCTACGGCGGCGAGGGTTTCGAGCGTAGGGATGTCGCCGCAGCAGGCCATCACCACGTCCGGCTCGACGCCATTATCGGTGCTGGCCCACTCCCAGATGCCGATGCCGGTGGTGGCGTGCTCGATGGCGGATTCCATATCGAGATACTGCAGCGCCGGTTGCTTGCCGGCCACAATCACGTTGACATAGTTCCGGCTGCGAAGGCAATGATCGGTGACGGAGAGCAGCGTGTTGGCGTCCGGCGGCAGATACACGCGCACTACGTTGGCCTTCTTGTTCACCACGTGGTCGATGAAGCCGGGGTCCTGATGGCTGAAGCCATTGTGGTCCTGCCGCCAGACGTGCGAGGTAAGCAGGTAATTGAGCGACGCGATGGGCCGCCGCCAGGCGATGTGGCGCGTCGACTCCAGCCACTTGGCGTGTTGGTTGAACATGGAATCCACGATGTGGATGAAGGCTTCGTAGCAGGAGAAGAAGCCGTGACGGCCCGTTAGCAGATAGCCTTCGAGCCAGCCCTGGCACATGTTTTCGCTGAGCACTTCCAGGACACGGCCATCCGCGGCAACGTGGTCGTCGTTGGGTAAAATCTCGGCCATGGATTCGCGGTTGGTGACCTCGAAAAGCGCGTCGAGGCGATTCGACGACGTCTCGTCGGGCCCCACCACGCGGAAGTTCGCGGCGTCCGCGTTGAGCTTCAGCACGTCGCGCAGCATCCTGCCCATTACGCGCGTGCCTTCCGCGACGATGGTACCGGGCTTGGGCACGTCGACAGCGTAATCGCAGAAGTCGGGCATCTTCAGATCGCGCAGGAGCAGGCCGCCGTTGGCGTAAGGGTTGTCGCCCATGCGCCGTTTGCCTTTCGGGGCCAGTTCCTGCAACTCCGGGATAAGCGCGCCGCCGGCGTCGAACAGTTCCTCGGGCCGGTAGCCCTCCATCCAGTCTTCCAGCATCTTCAGGTGGGCGGGCTTGGTGGCCAACTCCGCGAGCGGTACTTGGTGCGCGCGGAAGGTCCCCTCGATTTGGACGCCATCCACCACCTTGGGTCCGGTCCAGCCTTTGGGTGTGCGCAGCACGATCATAGGCCAGCGCGGGCGCTTGGCGCCTTTGCCGGCGCCCGTTCGGGCATCCTGCTGGATGGTTTGGATCTGCGCGACAACTTGATCGAGCGTGGCGGCCATGAGCTGGTGCATGGTGTCCGGCTCGTCGCCTTCTACGAAGAGCGGCTCGTGGCCGTAGCCGTGAAACAGGTCCACCAGTTCTTCGCGCGGCAACCGCGCCAGCACGGTGGGACCGGCGATCTTATAGCCGTTCAGGTGCAGGATGGGAAGCACGGCGCCGTCGCGCGCCGGGTTCAGGAATTTGTTGGAGTGCCAACTGGTGGCCAGCGATCCGGTTTCGGCCTCGCCGTCGCCCACCACGCAGCACGCCAGCAAGTCCGGATTGTCGAACACCGCGCCATAGGCGTGCAGCAGCGAGTAGCCCAGCTCGCCACCTTCGTTTATGGAGCCGGGCGTCTCCGGCGCGGCGTGGCTGGGAATGCCGCCGGGAAATGAAAACTGCTTGAAAAGGCGCCGCATGCCTTCCTCGTCGCGCGAGATGTTGGGGTAATACTCGCTGTAGGTGCCTTCCAGGTAAGTGTTGGCCACCATTCCCGGACCACCGTGGCCGGGGCCGGCGATGTAGATCATGTTCAGATCTCGCTGGCGGATCAGGCGATTGCAATGCACGTAGACGAAATTGAGTCCGGGAGTGGTGCCCCAATGGCCGAGCAGGCGCGGTTTGACGTGCTCGATCCGGAGCGGTTCATGCAGCAGCGGATTGTCATAAAGGTAGATCTGGCCCACCGACAGGTAATTGGCGGCGCGCCAGTATGCGTTCATTTTGCGCAGTTCTTCGGAGGACAGGGGACCGGTCGTGGACTCCATACATCCAGAATCGCAGAAAAAGATTTCAACCGCGTTTCAGGGGGGTGCACGGTGACGAATCATACGGGCTTGGCCAGTGGGGAAACCCCCGGTTAACCAAAGACAGGCTATTATCGTCAATTAACCGACGTTACCCTGGAATTACCGGCACGCGGTGTTATCCGCGCGCCAAAGGAGTTTTTCCATGCAAGCAGTTGGAGAACACCGCGCGACCATCCTGGTGGTGGACGACGATCCAGCCGTACTGGTCCTCATTCAAGCTATCCTCGTGGCGGCCGACTACCGTGTATGGCCGGCCGTTGAGCGCGCAGACGCCGTGCGTATGGCGCGGCAGAAGCATATCCACATCGATCTGGTGTTGATGGATGTGCGGCTTCCGGGAGTCATTGGGACTGAACTGGCGGACGAGATTTTGTCCATTCGGCCGGATGTGCGAGTGCTTTGGATGTCGGGCTTCGTCGACGCAGAGGTGGTGCGCGTCAAATTGGTCGATGAGTATGCCGGATTTCTGCCGAAGCCGTTGCACCGCGACGGGCTCTTGTCGGCTGTGGAGCAGGCTATACAGGCGGTACCGCAATACCAGGATGAGAAGCCGCTCACGGCCGGCGCCGCGGGCATTTGCTCGTAGCTCTCGCATCTGTTGTCAGTAGTGGGTGCATGAGTTAGCCGGACGGCCGAGATGTCTTGTGGTATGGTGGCTTCCGAAGCCATGAAACGCACTCTCTCTCCAACGTTCGTGTGGCTGGCTGCCGCGGCCTTCGCACAAACGCCGCCGCCGGGCCAGGGCCAGCGCCCCCCGATGGCCGAGACCCCCAACACCGACATCTACTACAAGCTGGCGGTCGATGCGATCCCGCAGGATGGTGTTCCCCAGGGCGAGATCAAGGGACCGTTCACGCTGCCCAGCAACGCCTATCCGGGGACCCAGCACACGTACTGGGTCTACGTGCCGGCGCAGTACGATCCGGCCGTTTCCGCTAGCCTGATGGTCTACAACGACGGCCAGGCGTTTATGAATCCGGAAGGCGATGTCCGCGCCCAGTTCGTGATGGACAACCTGATCTACCGCCGCGAAATTCCAGTGATGATCGGAGTATTTATCAATCCGGGCCGCCGCCCCGATCAGCCCGAGCCGAATGCCAGCGAATGGGGCGATCGCACTACCAACCGGCCTACGGAGTACAACACCTTGGACGATAAGTACGCGCGCGTCGTGGTGGACGAATTGCTTCCGGTGCTCTATAAGGAGTACAACATATCGAAGGATCCCGATCGGCATGGCATGGGCGGGTCGAGTTCCGGCGCCATTGCCGCGTTCACCGTGGCTTGGGAGCGGCCGGACGACTTCCGCAAGGTGCTCAGCAACGTTGGCAGCTTCACCAACATTCGCGGCGGCAATGCCTATCCGGACATTATCCGCAAAAGCGGCAAGAAGCCCATTCGCGTATTTCTGGTGGATGGCCGGAACGATAATCGGAGCCTGCGCGCCGACGGCAGCTACGATCAGGCGCGCGACTGGTTCTATCAGAACGTGCGCATGCAGCAGGCGCTCGCCGAAAAGGGTTACGATTTGAACTACTCGTGGGGCATTCAGCGGCACGGGCAAAAAATGTTGCAGACGGTTTTTCCCGAAATGATGCGCTGGCTGTGGCGCGACTACGGCGTTTCGACGGACGTGCACGACATGGCGGAGCGGTCGTTCAATGCGCCGAAGAAGTAGGAGCCAGATGTGAGAAATGCGGGCTGACTACGTCTCGCGCATACCGCGCGCCTGGTGGCTCGCAATTCCCCTCCTCGCGATCCTGTACTTCTGCGGTCTCTCGTCGTCCGGGATGCTCGGGCCAGATGAGCCGCGCTACGCCTCCATCGGTCGGGAAATGGCGCGCTCCGGCGATTGGATTACGCCGCGGCTGTGGGGCCAGCCTTGGTTCGAGAAACCCGCGCTGCCGTACTGGGTGACGGGAGCGGCGTTCCGGCTGGGGTTTAGCGAAGACCTCGCCCCGCGCATCCCGGTGGCGCTCCTCTCGGTAGCCTTCCTGATCTTCTTCCAGTGGACACTCAGCCGCGAATTCGGCGAGCGCGCCGCTTGGGCGGCGACCTTGATCCTGGCCACGTCCGCGGCGTGGCTAGGTTGCAGCTTCATCGGCACTACCGATCTACCCATGGCGGCGGCGTTCTCGGCGGCCATGCTGCTGTCCCTCGATTGGATCGGGACGGGCGACCGGCGCCGCCTGCCCCTGGCCGCCGCTTTGCTGGGCTTGGCTGTGCTGGCCAAAGGACTGGTTCCGCTGGCGATCGGCTTGCCTCTGGTATGGTGCGGGCGGCGGCGCTGGACGGATCTGCTGCGCCTGCCCGTCGCGGGAGCGTTCTTGATCGTCGCGCTGCCGTGGTATCTGCTCTGTTACCTGCGCAACGGCGCGGTGTTTCTGCGGACGTTTTTCTGGGAACAACATTTCGAGCGCTTCACCGCCACGGCCCTCGCGCATGGGCAACCGTTTTGGTTCTATGTTCCGGTGCTGGTGGCCGCGTTGATGCCTTGGACGCCGGCCCTGCTGCTGTTGGCGCGCCCCGCGCTCTATCGCGATGCCCGCCGTTGGTTCCTGTTGCTGTGGCTGCTCTTCGTATTGGTCTTCTTTTCGTTCTCGAAGAACAAGCTTCCCGGCTATCTGCTGCCCCTGATGCCGGCTGCGGCAGCGCTGATAGGTGTCGCGCTTGCGGAAGCCGATAGCGCGCACTGGGTGCTGCCCGCAGTCGCCCTATGCTTGATCGCGATACCGGTTGCGCTGCCCATGCTGCCGCAAGCCCTTGCGGCGGGACTATTGAGCGCGCCGGTGCCCGCATTCCAATGGACCTGGCTGCTGCCAGTGGGCCTGGCGCTCGGCATCTATTGGCTGGAACGGCAATGCCGCCGCGCGGCTGCTTTGGCGGTCATGGCCGTAGCGGTCACCGCCGGCGCAACAGCGCTGAAGATTGTCGACCTGCCGGTCATCGACCGCGCATATTCGGCGCGGCCCTTGTGGCGCGCCATCGCCGCCCGCAGCGGCAGCGTCTGCATTGAGAGTATGCACCGGAGCTGGCGCTACGGATTGAATTATTATTCCGTAACGCCGCTCCCGGAGTGCAGTCAGTCGCCCCGGCCTTTACGAGTGGTACAGGCGCCTGGGAGTCCTCCGGCCATAGAGAGCCAGTAGCGCCAGGCCCGCGCCAATCAATCCAAGCGACGCGGGCTCCGGCAGTCGGAGCCCCTTGACCCGCCCGATACATACGTTGTAGGCTCAGGATTCGCTCTAAAAGGGTTACATGATCCTACCGCACACCTATATCGCCACCCTGTTGGTGCTCTTCTTTAGCATGGCCTGCTGGGGATCCTGGGCGAATACCCAGAAGATGTCGGGGAAATGGCGTTTCGAGTTGTTCTATTTCGACTATGCGTTCGGCGTCCTGCTGACCGCCGTGGTCTGCGCCTTCACGCTCGGTTCACTGGGTTACGACGGCTTTTCGTTCATGGACGACTTGATGAACGGCGGCAAGCGTTACGCGGCGATGGGCTTCGCCGCCGGTGTGATCTTCAACCTGGCGAATATGCTGCTGGTGGCCGCCATCACGGTGGCCGGACTGGCGGTGGCATTTCCGGTGGGTATCGGGCTGGCGCTCATCATCGGCGTCATCTGGAATTACGCGATCCGGCCGCAGGGTAATCCGATTCTGCTGTTCGCCGGCTGCGCGCTGGTCGTGGGCGCCATCATAGTGGACGCGATCGCCTACCGCGCCATGGAGCTGTTCCGCGCGGAGATGCGGGCCCAGGCCGGCAAGGCCAAGAGCACCAGAAAGAAAGTAAGCCTGAAGGGGGTTTTCCTGAGCCTGGCCAGCGGCGTGTTGATGGGCTCGTTCTATCCGCTGGTTGTGATGGCTAAGTCCAACGACTGGGGCGGCACGGCGGGAGAGAACGGACTGGGGCCTTACGCCATCGGAGTGGTGTTCGCGTTGGGAGTGTTTTTGTCCACCTTCGTCTTCAACCTGTTCTTCATGAATCTGCCCGTGCAGGGCGAGCCGCTGGAGTTGCCGGATTACTTCAAAGGCCTTCCCAAACAGCACTTGCTGGGCGTGGTCGGCGGCATCCTCTGGTGCTCCGGCACGATTGCCAACTTCGTGGCGTCGAGCGCGCCGGAAGCGGTACAAGTCGGGCCAGCCATCAGTCTGGCGCTGGGGCAGGGGGCGGCCATGGTGAGCGCCCTCTGGGGACTGCTGTTATGGAAGGAATTCCAGGGCGCCGACTCCCGTATCAAGGCGCTCGTCGTCATCATGTTCTTCCTGTTCATTGCCGGCCTGGCCATGGTGTCTGTGGCGCCACTGTATGCGGCGCAGCAATAGAATCAGGAGTCAGGAGACAGAATAGCAGCCATCGCAGTGCCGCTTCATTCTGACTTCTGGCTTCTGTCTCCTGACTCCTTTCTTAACACCTCCAACGCCTTCACAATGGGCGGGTCCCGCTGCGCCTCCACCTCGTCGCCCTTTTCCACTCCCAGCGTCAGGTTGAAAATTTCCGCCTTTAGCCGGTTGACGATGAATTCGCGCTCCGCGGACCACTCCTGCACGCCGGGCTGGATAGCGTGCTGCGAGAGGAAGACTTGAAAATCGTCGAGCAGCATGGGAGTCACTTCAAAGTCTTCCCCGATCTTGTGATCGGCCACGTAGGCGGTGGCGAAGGTCGTGAAGGAGCCGCTGGCGTCGAGCACAGCCCGCAGGCGAGTGACTGCGAGCGGACCCACGATATAGTCGGGCACGATGCCGCCTCCCCCGGTGACCTTGCGGCCCGCGTCGGTTTGGAATTCGGATCGGCCATTGGGATGAGCGGTGGCGGCTGCCAGGGCGAACTGGGAAGAATCCAGCGGTTTCTGAATCGAGCGCCCACTGGGGGTGTAGTAGAGCGCCGTAGTCAACGCCAGTCCGGTGCCTTGGGAGAGCGGGTAGACGCTCTGCACCAAGCCCTTGCCGTAGCTGGCCTCGCCGACGACGGTGGCCCTGTCGTGATCCTGCAGCGCGCCCGTGACGATCTCGGAAGCGCTGGCGGTCTTCTCGTTGACCAGAACCGCCAGCGGGAACTCGTACGGTGTGGCGCCAGCCGGAACGTCTTCGGATTTCTCGGCCACGTTGCGGCCGCGCACGGTCACAATTCTGGCGCCGGGTTTTAGAAATAGGGCCGCGGTTTCCAGCGCGGAGGTTACCAGGCCGCCGGGATTCTTGCGCAGATCGAGCACCAGGCCCTTCAGGTTGCGGCCGCCCAGCTTTTCGATGGCGTCGCGGATGAGCCTGCCGGTCTTTTCATCGAAGCTGGATACGCGCAGGTAGCCGATGCCGGACTGCAGCAGGAAGGCGCGCTCCACGCTGGGTTCCTGCATTTCTTCGGGGGTCATGACGAAAGTCAGGAAGCGCGCGTTGCCGGGCCGCCGCACTACCAACTGCGCCTGCTGTTGGCGCGATTGCGTAAGCAGGGCGATGAGCTGATCCGTATCCAGGCGGCTGAGCTGGTAGCCGTTGACGGCCAGGATCTCATCTCCCGGCGAGATGCCCGATTTCGCCGAAGGCGTACCGGGGAGCGTTTGCAGCACGATGACACGGCCGGGAAGCACCGAAACCACGCTGCCGAAACCTTTGTCGGTGGAGGTTTGGAGTTTCTTAAGCTGCTCGAACTGGCCGGGATCGAAAAACACGGAGTGCGGATCGAGCCGGTGGAGCATGCCTGGAATGGCGCCTTGAAAAAAGGCTTGCTCGGCGGAAACCGGATCGGCGGCATTATCTTCGACGATCGCGTAAGCCTCCGTAATGGTCTTGATGCTGGACTCCAGGCCGTCGTCCGACGCCAGGGAGGCCAGACAAAGCAGGAGCGCGAGTATCGCGGCCGCACGGAGACGATTGCGCATTCGGTTGTGGTAGTTCCATTCTAGCGCGGGATCTCGGCCGCGCTTTTACGCGGCCGCGCCTGGTGCTGGGTTCTGAGTTCGCGCCTATCAACAGGCCCTGCCCGATATTGGCGCGATCCCGAGCGGACCCGATTCGCACGCCGGTGCGAGACGCCGTTCCGTAAATTGGCGTACCCTGTGAGAAGGAGCAAAACAATGGAAGTGCAGTTCACCCCGGACGTGCAGGCCAAGCTCGACAAGCTGGCAATCGACACCGGTCGCGCGCCCGGCGAGTTGGTTGAAGATGTCATTGCCGGATATTTTGATGAACTCGTCCAGATGCGCGAAATGCTTAACGGCCGGTACGACGACCTCAAGAGCGGCAGGGTCAAGCCCATCCCCGGCGACGAGGTTGAAGCCTACTTCCGCGAAAAGAGCGCTGCCGCCCGTCGCCCGCAGCCGCCCGGTTCATGAGCGCGTACGACTTCCACCCGGAGGCCCGTGTCGACCTCGACGAGATTTGGGAATTCATTCGCGCGGATAATCTCGACGCCGCCGACAGGGTGATTGCCGAAATCCTGTCCGCAATACGCGCCCTGGTTCCATTTCCCCGTCAGGGCCACAGACGCCCGGACCTGACCTCACGGCCCCTGCGCTTCACTCGCGTACGTGAATATCTGGTTGCCTATGCGCCGGACGAGAGGCCACTGTGGGTTGTCGCGGTCATGCACGGCCGCCGCAGCCCCCGCGTGATGGCGGCGATCCTGCGCAGCAGGGAGGAAGCGGCCTTGACGGCGGAAGCCGTTACCGCCCAGGAACGCCCCAACCACGAGCCATCGCCGTAGCGCAGCCGCGTCCATGTGCCCATCCGACCGAATGCCATGCTGGAGCAGCGCGACCGGGAAGACCAAGCCAAGGTCGAGTGGCTTTCGCGCCGCCGCCAAAGAAGGATTCGACGATATTGCGGGCGGCGACTTTGTGAGCCTGCGGTCCGGCAAGGAAATCGACGACTTCAATGATCGGCTTGAAGTGGAGGCTTCAGCGATTCCACGGCCGGGCGGAAGGGTGCCCGAGCGGCGCCCCGTCGCCTTGCCGTCCGGCTTACTCGTACGGCGTAGCGCGACGTCAAAGCCATCCTGAACGCGATATGGGCTCCGACGCCGAGTTGCCCGGATCGACGGAACGCAGGGAGATCCTGATCGAAGGAGCGCGCACCTACCATCCTTGGTACAACCGGGCGAAGCGAATGGCCGGGACGCAAAGACGCCGCGGAGTTTTCTTCTCTATCCCTGGCAAGCCGGAAACGCGGCGGGGTAGGCTACAATAGGGCCATGATCGCCCTGTCATTGCCCAATGCACTCAAACCGGAGGAGAGGCAAGCACCGTAGCGTGTCTCCAAGAAATTTGCGATTCGGACTCCCAACCCTTTTGGGCTGCTCTCCTGAAGGCCTCGCAGCGGGGGGAGTTGCCGTTCTCGTTCAATGAAGAGGGGCTGTCGCCGAAAGAGATGGCCTCGATTGGTGTCGCTGCGCAGCATTTTACGAAAGGCATCACACCCGTCTCTAACGTGTTCTTGGAAATCATAACCTGCATCCTAGATTCCCTATCGCGTCAGCTTGCCGCGGCAATTCGCGAGCGCTCCACCGGACACTAAGTCGCCGAAACGCTAGGGGCCTCGCTGTCGAAGGCATCTTCCCACTCACCGATTGCGGCCAGTACATCTGTTCGCTTGTCCGGGCCCGGTGTTGCCTCCGCGTCGTCCGTCACAAAAAGCCTGGAGAAACGCGTAAACGTGCAGCGCGTCTCGAATACGGTGGAAACGACCATCAGTTACCCAATAGTCGGGGATGGTGCCAGCATGCACGGTCGTGATATGCCACGCCATCGCCTAGCGATGGTAACGAAAGCCAATAGTGTATCCGTCTTTGCTCCAAGACACTTACAGGGTAGGGTGTCTCTCTGCCAGTTTTCCCACAGCATACCTTCAACGTTACCGCAAAAAGCATCCGGACGCAGGCGAGATAGTGCCTGACCAAGGGTACTGACCGCTCCGCTGGGCCGCCTCGATATAGGCGGCCACATGGGCGGGTTGCACGCCAACGCAGAAGAACGCTCGCACACTGGCGCATAGCCGCCCGCGTGGTCTGTTCCGAATGTTGACAGTGAAGAACTTCGACGAAGCGCCAGACGGCCTGAGTCCCTGGCCCCGGCGATCAACCTCGGCAATTCAGGCCCGCCCCCACACCTCCGACCAGCGTGGCCTTTACGCTGCTCGAACCCACGTCGATTGCCAGCACGTAATGGTCGTCACACATGACAATTCAATCCTACCCGTCGGTACAACATTCTATTTTCTTGCTGCAAGTGAGTTGCAACGATGGCGACGAATTGGCCTGCAAGCTCTGCTCCACCTCACGCGTGAACTTGCCAGGACTTCATTGCCAGCCGCCGAGAATCGTGCCCATCGCCAGATAGCAGACAAGTTGATAGCCGCTGTCGATGAAGAAAAGCGTTTTGTTCTTGTGGCTGAAGAGCGCGGCGGTCAATTGTACGGTCATGGTGAATCCCAGCCACACCAGGAAACCCAGTTTGAGTCCGCCTAGCACGCCGCCGGATTGGATGCGGACCACCAGCAGACAGAGCGCCGCGGCGCTCAGCAGCGTGGCCGCGAAGCTGGCGGCGTATGTGGCGCCCATCCCCTTCTTCAGCTCCCGACTCTGTTTCGGATCCTGCATATCGATGCCGCGGCACTTGGCCCAGAGGGGGCCGAAAAGGGCAGGTGAATACCACACGAATCCCACCAGCATGCTGGCGATTCCAGCGGCGAGGATGGCAAGGTAGTTGATCGCGATCCAGCGCATAGGGAAATTAGAGTATCGCTTGGTTTCGACGGTGTCAAGCGTCGGGCGATTCTTATTTCTTGGGAGAGTCCCGCTGCATGGATGCGGAAGTACGCTGTGATCGCACCGTTCATGCCGCAAATTCTCCCGTTCAGGTACAATTGCAACTGAGTTGCTGAAACATCTTTACGTGAGCAGGAACAATACGATAATCTGTTTTCTTGATGCAAATGAGTTGCAATACAAAAAGATTACAAATCGGCCTGCTGGCCTTCCTAGCATCAACGCTGTGGGCCGGCGACGGTGGAAGCTTGTTGGGAACCATTA
>Ga0209333_1000461_pt1 | contig 22484 bp, 13 predicted proteins | sample BlaSpr_A8_OM2_O3_FD_187982 | JGI IMG/M metagenome (GOLD analysis project Ga0209333, IMG submission 187982) | Forest soil microbial communities from Thunder Bay, Ontario, Canada - Black Spruce, Ontario site 2_A8_OM2_O3 (SPAdes) (version 2) | ecosystem: Environmental > Terrestrial > Soil > Boreal... | reverse complement strand
CGAACCAGCCGCCGACGTGGAATTCGTCCAGGTCCTCCAGGACATGATCGGAGATCTGACCAGCGCGCCCGAGCCGGTGGTGATCAAAATGTTCTCCCCAGATCCGCAGTTGCTGCTGAAAGCTGCTCCCCGTGTGGCCGATGCCATCGGAAAAGTTCCTGGCGTTGTGGATGTACTGGACGGAATCGAAAACACCATCAGCGGACCTGCGGTCACGTTTCAAGTGGACTCCGCCGTTTCAGCTCGCGCCGGATTTACTCCCGAGGAAATCGCCGTTGACGCCTCCGCAATCCTGGAAGGCGAGCCTGCTGCGACGCGGGTAGTACTGAACGACCGGGTTTACCCGATTCGTGTGCGCTTTCCGGCAGAAAACCGCGCCTCGCTCGATCGTATGACCAACACGCTGCTGGCCAGTTCCACCGGGCGAACCGCCACGCTCGGATCGCTAGCGGCAATTACGAATGACCCCGGCCAGACCGAGATTCGGCGCGAAAATTTGCAGCGCGACGTGGAAGTCACAGCCCGGCTGGAAGGGGTGGATCTGGGCCGCGGCGTTGCCGCGGTCCAGAAGGCCGTGAGCGATTTACAGTTGCCTTCCTCGATTCGCCTCGAATATGGCGGCGCTTACCAGGAGCAGCAGAAATCCTTCCAGGATCTTTCGATAGTCTTGTTCTTGGCGTTGCTGCTGCTGTTCGTGGTGTTGCTCTTTGAGTTCCGCACGTTCTCGGCGCCTGCTGCCATCCTTGCCTCGGCCTTGCTCTCCACCTTTGGAGGTTTGCTCGCTCTTTTGGTTACTGCCACCACGTTCAACGTAGCGTCTTTCATGGGAATGATTATGGTGATCGGCATCGTCACAAAGAACGGAATTCTGCTACTCGACGCCGAGCAACGTTTCCGTGCAATGGGTCTATCCCCGCGCGACGCGATGATCCAGGCGGGACGCCGCCGTTTGCGCCCCATCTGCATGACCGCCCTCGCCACGATTGCAGGCATGTTGCCCTTGGCGCTAGCGATTGGCGCAGGCTCTCAGATGTTGAAGCCGCTGGCCATCGTTGTGATCGGCGGACTGGCCAGCTCAATGGTCTTGTCGTTGGTCTTTACGCCGGCTATCAATTATTACCTCGGTGCAGGAAAGCCTTCTGCGACATAGCTGACCGCAGAACCCCTGGGCCGCCGTGCGTTGTGACCCAGGGGCTTCTCTGCTGCGGTTTGCGCCGCGCTGCTATTCCTCGTGAAGCTCCGCGATTTTGACGCCGATCGTACTAGCGATCGCCGTCACCATCGCGGTCTTGCGGTGCGAATGCCACGCCGCGAAGAACTTCTCCGGCCTGCGCTGCACGAATGGTCAGGAACCTGCCGATGCCGAAGAAACCGTCAGCCTTCGGCAGACTGGTCGCTTGCAGAAAGTCGGTGACCTTCACCAACTTGTTGGGATCGGCGCCCTGGTCTCCGCTGAGGCTCACGGTCGAGGTCACCGCGTAGATGTCCACAGTTCCATCGCGGTGGACTTTCCCGGTGATGTTGCGGCAGCCGTCCGTTGCGGGATTGAGTGACGTTGGGTAGTTCGGAACGCTGTACGGAATGCCGATGTTCAGACCATTCTGCAGAATGTAATCCAGGTGCCAGGTGCCGCTCACCAGGCTCCATTTTTGGACGCCAGCTGTGGCGATAGTTGCGGCATCCGCCACGTTGCCGTTGACGGGTGGAGTTACCAGCGTCCCATCGCCTTCATCGCAAACGTACAGCGTCTCAGCATTTGCGAACCATATCCCGAAGGGAAAAGCGATCGGGGCCGGGTTGCCGTTCTGATCCACACCGCTGGCGAGCGACGTAGGGAATCCCGGCAGGATAGTGATCGGCAGCGCCGCGAGTTCCGCTGTAGTTCCGGAAGGAAGCACGCCGGTGTTGCCGACCTGATAGACGGTGTTGATGCCGTTGCTGCCGCTACCTTTGGTGACATACATCGTGTTGTTGAAAATCGTCAGCCCGCGGAAGTTATTGTCCTTTCCAGCCTTGTCCGCAGTTGTGTAGCCGAGTTGCGTTATCTCGAAGTCCCCGATCTTGTTGATGTCGGGAGGCAAGGGCGGAGTTTGACCCGGAATCAGAAGCTCGGCGCCAGTGGAGGTGATCAGATTGACTCCTACCTGCGTCTTGGTGAGCTGGCTCTTCGAGAGACCTCCGTTGTTGTCGTTTCCGACCATGTAATACGTCGAGTCGGCCTTGATTGCCGCGCGGCCGTTGTTCCCGCTGTAAGCGTTCCCATCGGTAATTTGCAGCCGCCCGCCCGCGTCGATTTCCGCTACGGCACGGTAGTACTGCGAAACAACAGGATTGCTCGGATCTACTACGCCCGGAGTATTGGAATTCGACACATCCAGCTGGTTCGGCGCCGTCACGAATCCCGTGCCGCCGCGATACCCGACAAAGGTGATCGACTTCCCGTCTAGCGACCGGTTCAGCGCCAATTCCGATTTCGAGCTGAAGCTCGTCACGATCTGGTCGCTCGGGATGTTCAATGTTCCAATCCGCTGGCCGTCGGTCGTGATGTTATCCAGAAAAATCGGCGACGTAACGCCGAAGCTGCCATCCGGCGCATCGTTATTAAACACTCCAGGAAACGTTCCGTCCGCTGTTGCCGCAGCGCATGTGACGGCCACCGTCGTCGTACCTCCCGCAAGCAGAGGCAGTGTAACGTTGCCCGCTACGCAGCCTGGCGGTAAAGTTTCGCCTACCGATACGGTCGAGCTGTCCCCGACATACACGCTGCGGCTGACCACCAGAGTCCCCGGCCTGAATTCGGAACGATCTGAATCACGATCGTCCGTCTTGGCATGCGCCTTGCTAACGAATGTTCCGGCTGCCAGTGCAGCCGTTGTAACTGCAATAAGTGTTGCTGAAACTAAAAATTTCTTCACGTTTTTCGCCCTCCCGAGCGGATCTAACTTCATTCACTAGGTAAAATGCGCCCAAAGCCCCGCGCAGGGGGTCACCTTCGCGGGGCCTTGTGGTTTTTGCTATCACGGCTGGCGGGTTGCTGTTTGGAGGTTTCGGACCTTTGTTACCGGCCCTCACACCAACTCTCGCTACCAGCCCCTGCTACCAACTCCCACTGCCGGCTCCGCTACCAATTTCCGCCAAATTCAAACGGCACACTGGGCAGAACCGGGGTGTGCTCCTTCTGAACGGCTTGGAGCTGGTTCGGATCGAGGCCGAGAGCTTTCAGAATCGTTGGAGCGATCTGCAAGGTTTCGACCGGTGTGGTGACGGTCTTGGGTTCAAAGCTAGGGTTCGACAGCAATAACACGACGTTAACGTCGTCATGCGCGAAACCGCCATGCTCAGCGAGTTTCTTTGTGCTGCCGGAGTAGGTGGTGCCGACATTTGGGGTGACGAGGATGTCCGGCGTCCGTGGATCACCAGACGGCGGCAGTCCCGGCGCGTTGAAAAGTTGGGTGATCCCCTGACCGTAGAAGATCTGACCGATGCCGGCGATGTTGGACGTCACCGGCGACTGTGTTTCGAGCAAGTTCACTGCGCTTGCCGTGGTGCAGCTGCTGTTGAGCCAGACCAGAGAGACGTCGTCTTCGGTGGGTCCAATGCCGGTGGGGTTGGACGGCGATTCAGATAGTGGGATGCAACCGGCGCCATCCAGAATGGTGGCTGGCGATGACGTCACTGGACCAGTCGTGGTGATACGGGTGTAGCGCGAGGAATCGACAGGGCTCTGGCCGTGCTTGGCCGAAATAATGATCAAGGTCGAGTCGAGCAGGCCACGCGATTTGAGAGCCGCGACCATTTTGCCGATGGAAGCGTCGGCGAATTGGATCTCGCTGAGCAACGCAGCGGTTGGAGTGCCTTGGGCATCTTCGTAGCCGCCCGTGACAGTCGTAGATTTTTCGATGAGCTTCTGACCAACACTCACGACCTGGAAGTTCATGCCGAATACGGCGGGCGTGGGAGCTGAATGCGAGCCGTTGTGAGTCTTGCCGTTGATTTCGTTGAGAACTGCATTGACCTTGAGCGTGTCGTAACACTGAATGTTCTGAAAGCTGTCCGTCCAGGCATTGGAGGAAGAGACCGTCGTCTGATCGGGGAGCGGATTGCAACCTGGAACACCTGGCAGATTCACGGGGATAGAATTGATGTCGGGCGAGTAGTAATCATCCACGTTGGTCCCGTTCCCAGGGCCATTCACCGCGGAGTACGCCGGATGTTTGTCCGACCATGCGGTGTAGCCGCCTGCGGCGTGAACAACGCCGAAAATTGTGTTGGTGCGGACGAAGTTCCAAGGATAAACCGGCGCGCAGTTGTTTGCTGGATCGCGCACGAGTCGGCTGGCATCTATCGATGCAACGCCACCGTCTCCCGTGGTTGCTCCACCGTTGAGCTTGGTCTGATCAATATCAATACCTTCGTCGTATTCGGTGGTGGTGCCGGGGAACACACCGGGCGTGCAAGTGCCGCCAGCGAGTCCGTTGCCAGTCGTCACCTTTGGGGGAGCGAGGCTACGGTCATAGGCAACGTCGTAGAACGCGCCCACCGTGCGGGGAGAACCGCCGGTCATGAGCGCCATCAACCCGGGAAACGAGTCCGAGGGTTTGGAAGTGGCGGTGTCGAGGTAATTGACGCCGGTCTCAGCAAGTTCGGCGAGATTCGGGCAATACGATTTGCCGCCGTTCACCTCGCTGATTCCCTTCGAACAATTAATAAAGTCGAGCGCGTGCATTCCATCGATGCTGATCAGCAGAACGTGACGGATGTGCTGATTGCGGTAATCGTCTTGAGCGTGCCCTACAGGAACCGTGAATGCCGCCGCGAGCATTGTGCTCGCAGCAGCTAGTAGCCACTTCTTGCTTGTGCCCATCATAAGAAAGCCTCCTCACTAGGATTGGTATCGTTCGTTGATTCGTTCTGCTGCGGAAAACTCGTGGTGAAACCTTTCGCTGGAAAATTCATCGAGTCAGTGCGGGGCGATTGGCAGTGCGAATGTTAAATTGCGCACTTTAGTAAAGGTTTTTCTGAATTCGCGCGATCGCTAGGCGGAAGCCAGCCGATACTGGGGCGAGCGCGAAGTGATCAATTCGAGCACCAGGCTGAGGCGGGAACTGTAACGGACGGATCGAGCCGGGGTGGTGAACGTTATATGAATGCCCGGCAAAAGCTAGCTGAAAAATTTTCAGATAACTGACACTTCAATCGAGGCTCCGCACTGTCAGCTGGAAGTAGCGGAGTTTTTACGGAGTAGTAACGTTTGCGTATTGTTGAGTGGCTCAAACTCCAGCGCCCTAATTCCGCATGGAGGCTTTGATGAAGGCGCACAGGATAGTACTTACAGGACTTGCTGTGGCGATGATGGTGGCGTCGTGGTCGCATGGAACCGCGGCGCAATCCAGCAAAGTGGGAACTAAACACGTGAAGCATGTGCTGCTGTTGAGCATTGACGGCATGCACGCAGTGGATCTCTACAATTGCACGCATGGAATTGCCGGCGCGAATGGTGGGGATCCGTACTGCCCGAACTTGGCCACGCTGACCCAGGCAGGGATCAATTATGTGGCGACTGTGTCGTCGAAACCTTCGGATTCGTTTCCTGGATTGGCCGCGCTCGTTACTGGTGGCTCGCCGAAGTCCACCGGCCTTTACTACGATGTTGCTTACGACCGCTCGCTCGATGGGCCGGCATTAGCGACGGGAACTGGACTGGCTGCGTCGCCGTGCACGCCCTACGGAATACCGACCGGGACGACGACCGACAACGACCAGGGAATCGAATTCGACGACACCAAGCTGAATGGCGGCGCACCGGGCGCTGAGCCAACCGAAGGCGGGATTGCCTCGATTGACAAGCGGAAGCTGTCGCGGGACCCGGCTGCGGGTTGTGCGCCGGTGTATCCGTGGAATTTCGTGCGCACCAATACGATTTTTAGCGTCGTGCATGAGGCGGGCGGGTACACGGCGTGGATCGACAAACACGCGTCGTATTCGTTTACGGCAGGGCCGGGCGGCAAGGGCCTAGATGACTATTATTCGCCCGAAGTGGACTCAAACGTAGTGGCGCTGCCCGGCGTGACCACATCGGAAGGCGCTTCGTGCGCGACGATCCGCGACACCGTTAGCGAGTCCGGCTGGAACAGCAGTTTCAAGAACATCCAGTGCTACGACGCGCTGAGGGTGAACGCGCTGCTGAACGAAATTGCCGGCAAGACACACAAAGGCGCCGCGGCGCAGATACCAGCCGTCTTCGGGATGAACTTCCAGGCAGTATACACGGGAGAATCTGTGAATGAGCCGGGCGTCGGCGTGGGTGGTTACCAGAACGCGGCGGGCTTGCCGAGCGCCGAGTTGCTGAAGGAGATCGAGTTCGTGGACGCCTCGATCGGCGACATCGTGAACGCACTGAAGAACAATGGGATTTACGACGAGACGCTGATCATTGTCACGGCAAAGCATGGTTCCTCGCCGATCGACCCCACGCTGTATGTGGCCAACGGCAGCAATACGCCGGCAACATTGCTCGGGAATGCGATTCCCTCCTCCGAATCGCCGCTGACCCCGGGCGGCATCGGCGCAACCGAAGATGATGTGTCTGTGCTCTGGCTGAAAAAGGGCGCGAGCGTCACTGCGGCGGTCGAACTGCTGGAAAAGAATGCGGCGGCGATTGGGCTCGGGCAACTCTATTACGGGCCGTCGCTGTGGCTGAACTACAACGTGGGCGGTCTTGATCCAGGCGAGGATCCGCGGACGCCGGACATTATTGTGACGCCGAATGTGGGTGTGACCTACTCGGGGAGCACGACGATGATCGCAGATCATGGCGGCTTCGCGCACGACGACACCAACGTGCTTCTGCTGGTGGCGCATCCAGACTTTTCAGCGCGCACAGTTTCGGCAACGACGACGACCACGCAGGTGGCGCCGACAATCGTGAAAGCGCTGGGGCTGGATCCCTCTGCGCTGGACGCGGTAAGAGCGGAAGGCACCTCGGTGCTGCCTGAAGTTGAGGCACAACTCGCAAAATAAACGCAGATGCATTACGTGGTCGTATAGTGCGATTTTTACCGATGCGATCTCTCACGTCAAGGCGTGATGTTGGGCAGCTGTTCTTCCCATTCTGTTCTCATTTCTCGTCAGATGCCCCGCCTTAAAGCCGGTCTCTATACTTTTCCAATGCGATGCGCACCAGCTGACTGCGCGTTCTGACTCCCGTCTTAGCGAACAGTAGTTGTAGGCACGCTTTAACCGCGCTCTCCGAGATCTGCAAACGATCTCCAATCTGCTTATTCGCCAGACCTTCGAAAACAAACGAAAGCACCCGCCGCTCCCTTTCTGTGAAGCGAACTCCGCCGCTCTGTGCGCTGATCCCTCCGGTGCTTTCGAATGCCCTTTGCAGCACTTCCTGCTCGAACAGTGCTTTTCCGTCCATGACTTCGCGAATTCCCTGCACCAATAGCGCTGGCGCACCATGTTTCAAGAAAATTCCGCAAATCCCTTTGCGGATGAGATCGGGAATTTCATTCTCGTTTACGCCCGCGGTGACCAGCAGCACTTTCCCTTTAAAGTGCTTGGCATTGAGAGTTTCAAGGAGGTCCGTGCCGCGTTCGTGACCGAGGTCAACATCGAGCAGGACGATGTCAATTTCCCGCGACTGGATGATTTCTGTCGCTTCGGTGGCAGAGGTGCAATCCGCGACGACCTCGAAGCCTGGTTCGGCCTGCAGCAAGCGGGAGACGCTCTCGCGGAACAGCGCGTGGTCATCAATCAGTAGCAAACGGATATTTTTTGCCGCCGTCTTATTCATCGGCGCCATCTTCCTTGTAACGAGCTCTGGACAGACTGACCGCAAAACAACAGCCTTCTTGGCGCGGCTCAAATCGCAGATCGCCCCCGGAGCTTCGTAGAATCGCACGGGAAACGTATAGCCCCAAGCCGGCCGCATTGGCGCCCCGCTGGAACGGCTTGAATAACTCGTAGGGAGACGAAATTCCCGTGCCCGTGTCCGCAAAGCGAATTACCACGGAGTTCAATTCCAAATCACTGCTGATGGTGAGCTCTTTCTTTTCCGTTGATTGCATGGCGCGCTGGCTATTGCGGGCAAGATTGAGAAACACCTGCTGCAGTCCGTAGCGGTCGCCGGTGACGAGCGGAAGATCGTCTTGCACGCGCCACACAATTCCCGCGCCCGCCTCGCGATAGGTTGGCTCGATCAGGACGCGCAGCTCGTCGAGCAAATTGGTTAGCTCGACCGCAGCCGAATTATGGTCGCGAGACGGCAACAGTTCCATTTCCGAAAGTTTTTCGAGGCCTTCGATCAAGGTGCCGAGAGCGCGAAAATCTTCGTTGTCCTTTAGCGACGAAAGACGGGAGAGGTTTTTGTACACGGCCAAGACGGCGCCGCAACTGTTGCGGATTTCGTGCGCGACGGCGCCCATCAATATTTTTGTGTTCTTCAGCAGGTAATCGAGGCTCAAATCCTCGCGGTCGCGCAAATCCTCGGAAAGATCCACGACGATGGCGGCGAGTCTGGGTCCTTGACTGGTCGGATAGTTCGAAAACCACACTGCCGCAAGGAACGCTTCCCCGTTTTTCCGTTTGCCGCGGCAGCGGAGTTCGGTATGAAACTGGCGCGAGCCCTGCGTCTGCACCGCGCTTTGCAGCGCCGGCAAGAATTCGGCGATCGACTGGCCTGCGATGGAAGAATCTCCCGGCGCGAAGAGAGTTTGCGCGGCCTCATTGGCAAGCAGGATTTTGCTGGAAGCGTCAATGGTGACGATTGCCGCGGGGCTGCTGTCCACCAGAATGCGCAGTTGTTCCTCCGCCTCCTGGCGCAAATTGCTGTGGGTTTCCACTTCCTCGGCGTGTTCCATGGCCATTTGCCGGCCGCGAATAATCTCGGAAACGAAAAGTCCGGTGCCGACGAATCCCGCGGAAGCCATAAGCAATCTTGTGATTGCTTCGCCTGAGGGGAGTTCGCTGAAGAGTTCCTGGAGCACGGCGCAAACTAGCGCGATCCCTACGATCTGCCAGCGCGGAAGAAATCCTGCGATCAACATAATGGGAAAGAGATAGAGAAACCCGATAGAGATGTACGGTTTGGTGAGCCAGTCAATCGTGGCGATGGCCACAATCAGAACCGCCGCCGCGATCAGAAATCGCGTGCGATTCGCGCGCCGATAGATCAAAGAAAGTTCCATACCTACAGCTCGCATCTTGCCGCAACTTGGCCCCGCGGACCATCCCGATGTGATGCGGATGGCCGAAAGATAGTCCGCTGCGCCCGAAGATAGGCTGACCTGCGCCGAAAGGCACGCTCGTGACCCGAAAGACAGGATTGCTGATTCGCGCGTCGCACGAGCAGTATGGTTGGCGAAGCCCGTCTACTGAGGATCGGCGCGCAAGCATTCCCGGGCTGCGCTTTCGTCCTGTAAAACAGGCTCGGAAACGCGTGATGCCGAAAGAACACGATGAAATATCCGGTTCACATCAGCAAGAGAATCGCCGCTGTGGTCATAACGGTTGCGGCGATCATGATTACAGCCGGACTGCTGATAGCGGTGCGCAGCCATGGCCAATCTGCACCTGCGACCACGGCGCAGCAGACTCCCTCGAGTTCTGGTCCATCCTCGTCCGAGCCGGCCTTGGATCTATCCTCAAGACAACTCAACGCAATCAAGATTGAACCGGTGGGGACGTACTTGTTTCCCGTCGAGGAAGAGGCGGTCGGCAGCATTGATTTTGACGGCGACGTTTCGGTACAGGTCTTTCCGCTTTACCAGGGAACCGTCCTCCAAACTCTTGTGGCGCTCGGCGCCCAAGTTCAGAAAGAGCAACCCCTCTACACAATAAAAAGTCCTGACCTGATTCAGGCTGAGTCGAACCTGATCGGCGCGGCGGCGACTCTTGAACTTACCAACAAAGAGTTAACGCGCGCGACAAGCCTTAATGGAGCAAACGGAGGAGTATCGCAGCGCGAGCTGGAGCAAGCCACCTCCGATCAACAAACGGCGGAGGGCGCGCTTAAGGCCGCGCGGGACGCAGTGCGCGTCTTCGGCAAGACGGACGCGGAGATTGATCAAATGATTGCGTCGCGCAAGATCGATCCCGCCCTGGTTGTTCGCAGTCCAATCGCGGGCAAGGTCACATCGAAGAACGCGCAACCTGGATTCTTAGTTCAGCCGGGAAACGATCCTGCGCCCTACGCCGTGTCGGACGTCTCGCTCAAATGGATGCTCGCGGATGTGGTTGAAAGCGACATCTCACGGCTCCATTTGGGACAGCCGGTTCAGGTGGAAGTGATGGCCTACCCTGACCGCGAGTTCAAAGGAAAAATTTCCAAGATTTACTCGGCGGTCGATCCGAATACTCATCGAGTGACGACGCGTTCAGAAATCGCGGATCCCCGCGATGAGCTGCGGCCCGGAATGCTCGCAAACTTTGTAATACGCGTCCGCGATCCAGTGCAGGCCACCGCCATGCCAGCGAACGGTGTGGTGCGCGAAGCCGATGGAACCATGACCGCTTGGGTGACCAGCGATCGCCGCCATTTTGTGCAAAAAATCGTTAAGACAGGACTGCGTACCGACGGCCGGGTTCAGATTCTCGCCGGTCTGCAACCGGGAGAACTGGCCGTGAGCGACGGGGCCGTGTTCCTGAGCAACATGCTGCAAGCGCCGCCGACGGATTAGATCGAATGCCCAGCCGCCATTGCACAAAAGACGACGAGCCATGTTCAAGTCTCTAGTCGCGTTTTGTCTCAGCCGCCGCCCCATAGTTGTGGTGGGGGTGTTGCTGTTCCTCGGCGCTGGGATCGTCGCGTTTAAAGCGCTCAACATCGAGGCGTATCCGAATCCAACGCCTGTCATCCTGGAAATTACTGCGCAGGCGCCGGGCCTCTCCGCCGAGGAAATGGAGCGGTACTACACGATTCCGATGGAGATTGGTCTGTATACCACTCCCGGGATTGACGTCATCCGATCTACTTCGTTCTACGGATTGTCCTTTGTTCGCGTCAGCTTCAAATATGGAGTCGACTATAGCTTTGCTTACGCCCAGGCATCGGTTGCGATGCAGCAAAATGTGACCCTGCCGGGCAATCTGGTGCCTTCCATCCAGGCGAATAGCTCGACCGGCGAAATCTATCGTTATCAGGTCGTCGGACCACCACATTTCGGAATCACGAATCTGCGCACGGTTCAGGACTGGATTGTGGCGCGCCGGCTATTGACCATACCCGGCATCGCAGCCGTCAACAGTTGGGGCGGCCCCACCAAGGAATTTCAAGTCGAAGTGGATCCACACAAGCTGGAAGCCTACAGCATCACTGTGCCGCAGATGTTAACCGCCCTGGGCAACGCGAACATCAACGTGGGCGGGCGCGAAATCCGCATTGGCCAGCAGTCCATTAATATTCGTGGTGTCGGCCTGATGGATGATGGCGGCAACGACGATCTGGCTCAGGGTTACAAGGTCGGCGACATCGAGAACGTGGTTCTTAACCAGGTCAATGGCGTGCCGGTATTAGTGAAGGATGTGGGGAAGGTTTCGGTCGGCTACCGACCCAGACTCGGCATTCTGGGCCGCGACCGACACGATGACATCGTCGGTGCCATCGTGGTAATGCGGCGCACCGAGCAGACCGCCGACATGATTCCCAAGGTCGAAACGGCAATCGAAAAGCTGAATCACGATGGGAGCCTGCCACCGGGCGTCCAAGTTGTTCCATTTTATGACCGCTCTTCACTGGTCGCCCTCACCACGCACACGGTGCTGCACAACCTGATATTCGGATGTTTGCTGGTCTTCTTGATTCAATGGATTTTCCTCGGCAATCTGCGCAGCGCGACCATCGTTGGATTGAATATCCCGTTCGCGTTGTTCTTCGCCACGATTTTGCTGGTGCTTATGGGGGAAAGCGCGAACCTGCTGTCGGTGGGCGCGGTGGATTTCGGCATCATCGTGGATTCGGCGGTGATCCTCGTCGAGAATGTTTTTCGCAATTTTCAGAAAAGCCCGGAGGAAAGGCAGGGTCTGCTGCAACGCCTGGCGGGAGGTTACTGGGGACCCGACCCGACGCAAGACACGGAGGGCGAGCATGTAAGGCCAGGCCACGGATGGACGGACCGTTTGCGGCTGATTTTGATCAGCGCGATTCAGGTGGACAAGGCGGTTCTATTTTCGGCGCTCATTACCGTGGCGGGTTTCGTGCCGCTGTTCACCATGCAGGGAGTGGAGGGGCAGATTTTCGGTCCCATGGCGCGCACTTATGGCTATGCGCTCGCCGGAGCTTTGATTGCAACGTTCACCGTCACGCCCGTGATCGCTTCCATGCTGCTCCCGGAACGTGTGAAGGAAGCGGAAACGTTTGTGGTCCGAGTGTTGCATCGGATCTACACGCCTACGCTGCATTTTTCGTTGCGTAACCGCGTGCTTGTGGTGGGAATCGAGCTTGCATTATCTCTGGGAACATTTTTCCTCATCGCGCCGCGACTCGGCAGTGAATTTCTTCCGCATCTGGAAGAAGGTAATTTTTGGATTCGAGCTTCCATGCCGACCACGCTTTCGCTGGAAGACGGCGAAGCGGCCTCGAGAAAAATGCGGGAAATTCTCCTGCGGCACCCCGAAGTGATCACGGTGGTTTCGCAGCATGGCCGGCCCGATGACGGCAGCGATGCTTCGCCATTCTCGAATGTCGAATTGTTCGCACCGCTCAAGCCTTTTGACCAGTGGCCACGAGGGGTAACCAAGGACAAGCTGACCGACCAAATTCAATCGGAGTGTAATAACGAGTTGCCGGGCGTCGTCTTCAATTTCTCGCAATATATTGAGGACAACATCGAGGAAGGGATCTCCGGCGTCAAAGGTGTCAATTCGGTCAAGATTGTCGGCCCTAACCTGGAAGTCTTGACTCAGCTAGCCAATCAGGTCCGAGACCAGATGAATCAAGTGCGCGGTATTGCCGACCTGGGGATTTTCCCGGTGCTTGGCCAGCCGAACTTGAACATCACGGTGGATCGTGCCAAGGCCGCGCGCTACGGGCTGAACTCTGGCGATGTTAATTCGATCGTTCAAGCGGCAATGGGCGGAGCGGTTGCGACATCGGTTCTGGAGGGCGACCGGCAGTTCGATCTGGTCGTCCGTTATACGCCCGAATATCGCGACAGCATCGAGACAATCCGCAACATCAAAGTGGGTTATCAAACCGCGAGCGGCGGCAATGCCTATATTCCGCTGAGCGAACTGGCCACCATCACTCTGGACACGGGAGCCGCGTGGATTTATCACGAAGGTGTGCAGCGTTTCATCCCGGTCAAGTTCAGCGTTCGAGGCCGCGACCTCGGCGGCACTGTCGAACAAGCCCAACAGCGCATTGCGACGAACGTGAAACTTCCGCCTGGATACCGCCTGATTTGGGCCGGAGAATTCGGAGATCTTCAGGAGGCCAAGAAACGCCTGGAAATTATTGTGCCGGTCAGCCTGGTGCTGATCATCGGGCTGCTCTACACGTTGTTCAATAACTTACGCGACTGCCTTTTGGCGCTCGCGGGCATTCCTGACGCGATTGTTGGCGGCATACTCGCGCTGTATCTCTCCGGACTCAATTTCAGCATCTCTGCCGCCATCGGCTTCGTCTCGCTCTTCGGCGTGTCGGTTATGGACGGCATCCTGATGATTACTTTTTACAACCAGGAAAGGCAACACGGCTTCGCGTCCGAGGAGGCGATGTTCCGCGCTGCCTCCACTCGCATGCGCCCCTTGCTGATGACGGCGCTTTCGGCCTGCATTGGCCTGCTTCCCGCGGCAATTTCCACGGGCATTGGCAGCCAGGTGCAGCGTCCGCTGGCCACCGTGATCGTCGGCGGCATGCTGGTTGGCCCCGTCATGCTGCTCGTGGCCGTGCCCGCGCTGAGGATGATATTTCTGGAGCCACACCATCGCACGCGGTCAGGAGCGTCAAAATGAGGGCCATCGGTCTTATTTTTCTGACGCTGGGATACGCTGCATCGGCGGTCGGTGCAGCTGGCGACGGCCAATCAGTTGCGGCAGCACAACAAACGTCTACCCGGAGTGCCGCGGATACAGTGGGCAATCATCCCCGTGAAGCCGAGCATGCCGCTCAGACTGACGACCGAACGCACATCGGGAAAACTTCAGGTGATCAACAAAACCATCCTAAAGTTTCCGGCAACAAAGCGCCGGCTGCCAACGCGAGCCTGAGCAAACCAAGCCGCCGCAATGAGCTTGCGAACAGGCGCGAACGGTCCGCATCCCAAGATTATAAGAGTTCTGATCGTCCTGCTTCAGACAAATCTGCGGGCGCCGCACAGAACGGATTAGCCCGAAATGAAACCGTCAACCATGCCCCATCAATTCGGGCGCCAAGTGCCGCCCGGCTTGCCGTGCCATCGCTCAGCAATGTGCGTCATCGCGGACCCAACCCTGCAATCATTGGTGGAGTCGGAAATTCAAATTCCAAAAATACCGCGGCGCTCGACGGCACGCATATGAACCGCAGGCACACAGGGAATTGAATCGCATGGTGCTCAATTACAAATCGCGCCTCGTCCACCTCATGGCGGGGTCCCTCCTGTTGTTCGCGACAGGTTGCGCGGTCGGGCCGAACTTTAAGAAGCCTGCTGCTCCGAATGTCACCGGCTACACGCCGGCTCCCATTTCGACTACCAGCAGCACGGCCAACGTCACTGGCGGAGAAGCGCAAAAACTTGTTGACGGGCGTGACATTCCGGGAGAGTGGTGGACGCTGTTTCACTCGCAGCCACTCAACGATTTGATCGAGCGCTCGCTCAAAGCCAATCCCAACCTCGAGGCGGCGCAAGCTGCGTTGATCGTCGCGAGAGAGAACGTTTTGGCGCAACACGGAGCTTACTACCCCAGTGTGACCGGCGGCTTCTCGGCAACGCGGGCGAAATCGTCTAGTAACGTATCGCCAGTAACCAACACAAACGCTCTCAATTACAGCTTCTATACGCCGGAGGTCAGCGTCTCGTTTGTGCCCGACGTTTTTGGCCTGAACCGGCGAACCGTGGAGTCACTGCAAGCTCAGGATCAACAAGCGCGTTTTGCGCTGGCCGCAACGCACATCACTTTAAGCGCGAACGTGGCTGGCGGGGCCATTCAAGAAGCCTCGCTGCGGGCGCAGATAGATGCAACACACGAGCTGATCACCATCAATACCGATGAGCTGGAGATTTTGCGCCACGAGTTTGCGAATGGATATGTGAGCCGGCTCGATGTGGCGGCGCAGGAAGCGCAGCTCGCGCAGGTCGTGGCTGCGCTGCCGCCGCTGCTGAAGCAGTTGGCGCAGCAGCGTGATCTGCTTGCTGTGTTGTCGGGCGGCTTTCTGAACCAGGACTTGCCTGAAAAGTTTGAGCTTTCCAGTTTGCAATTGCCTCAGGAATTGCCCCTGAGCCTACCTTCGCAGCTGGTGGAGCAACGTCCGGACGTGCGTCAAGCCGAGGAGAACTTGCATTCGGCGAGCGCGCAGATTGGAATTGCAATCGCGAATCGGCTACCCAATTTCGCGCTGACTGCCGACGCTGGCAGCATGGCAGTGGTCCTCGGGCATCTATTCGAACCAGGCACGGATTTCTGGGACCTAGGCGCGAGCGTCGCGCAACCGATCTTTGATGGCGGCACCCTGCTTCACCGCGAGCGCGCCGCGAAAGCTGCTTATACTGAAGCCTCCGAACAATATCGCAGCACGGTTTTAGCTGCATTTCAAAATGTCGCTGACACACTTAACGCGCTGCAACAGGACGCCGATGTTTTGAAGGCTGCGGCTGCCGCCAAAGATGCCGCGGCTGTGACGCTCGATCTGTCAAAGAAGCAGTATGAATCCGGCTATGTGAATTACCTGGCGCTTTTGAGCGCTGAACAAGCATATCAGCAAGCCGTGATCAATCTCGTTCAGGCCCAGGCCAATCGCTACGCCGACACCGCTGCGCTCTTTCAGGCCCTCGGCGGCGGATGGTGGAACCGGCCCGATATTCCCAAGGGTTAGTCACGGAGCGAGAATCGACAGCAGCATGCATTGTTGACGGAGGGTAACTATTGATACAGATAAGGCCGGAACGATTTCGGTCTGTCTGTCGACCAAAGCTTTGTCGTGGATGCCGCGATCGAGTTGATTTGCGCCTCGCTGTGGGAATTGCGGGCGGTGCGTGGCCTGAGGTTGCGCTGCGGTGGCGGGCATGCCAGACTTGCTTCTGGCGCTGCATCTGGTTTGTTGTAAAGCGGGATCGGAGCTCCGACAATGGCTCTTTCACGCGGGGTCTGTTCTCTTTTTCTGGCGTGTGCGTGCGCGGGGTGGGTAAGCGCACAGGACACACCGCCAGCGTCAACCGTCGATTCTCGGCTGCCGTCTCCCTCCGCCGATGTAAGTAAGACCGCTTCTGCGCCGCCTGAGACAGTTCCTCTGATCGTTCCTAAGGGTATGGCCGTTCAGATTGCGCTCAATAGCGAAGTCCGGATTCGCAAGGTGGGTCAGCCGATCAGTGGCCATGTCGTCGAACCCGTGTACGCGTTCGACAAGCTCGTCGTGCCAGTGGGCACCGCCGTCATGGGCCGAGTCACTAAGATCGAAGGCATCTCTAACGGCCAACGGACTCTCAGCGCGTTAGACGCCGAATTCACTCCAGCACACAAGATTGATGTCGAATTCACCGAATTAGTCCTTCCGGATGGCAAGCATCTCCCGATTCACACTCGTGTGACTCCGGGCTCCGGACAGTTAATTCAATTCATCACCGCCGCCGACGCAGACCAGCAGAAAGGTATGAAGGACGCTGCCGCTGAAAAAGCGAAGGAGGCAAAGGCGGAAGCCAAGCGCGAATGGGAATCGGCAATGCAGCAAGTGAAAGAGCCCGGGAAAGTGCGCAAGATCGAGCGGTACGCGATCGCTCAGCTTCCAGTCCATCCGCAATACCTTGACGCGGGCACAGTCTACTTGGCCGAGCTCCAGCAGGCGCTCGATTTCGGCAGTGAGCCACTCACCTCGCAGCTCGCGGCATCACTCAGCTCTCTGCCGCCGGACGGCAGTTTCGTGCGGGCGCGCCTGGTGACACCGCTGAGCTCTGCTACCTCGCAAATCGATGAGCAAGTCGAAGCCATGCTCACGCGCCCTCTCTTCGATGGCAACCGCTTAGTTCTGCCACAGGGAGCGATCCTGAGAGGTTCCGTCGTCCAGGTCGAGCCGGCACGCCACATGAGCCGTAACGGCCAGCTCCGATTCGTATTTCACGACCTCGTTCTACCGAACGGCCTCGACGAGAAGGTGAGCACCGTCCTTGCGGGAGTTCAGGCCGGGAAAACCGATAATCTCAAGCTCGATTCGGAAGGTGGGGCACGAGCCGTTTCCCCCAAATCGCGTTATCTGCAAACGGGAATCGCCCTTGGATTGGCCGCAGTCTCGGCTGCTGGGGATGGCGACGCAGACGTTCTTAATAAGTCAGCGGGCGGGGCCAACGGATTCAAGCTCGTGGGCATTGCAGTGGGAATTGCGGCGCGTTCGAATCCCCTCGGCATCGCCATGGGCGCACTTGGCGCAAGCCGCTCCGTGTACATCCACTTCATCGCGCGCGGCCGCGACGTCGTGTTCCCCGAAAATACCGCGATGCAGATCGGCATCAGCGTTCGACCAATGGCTTCAGCAATGGTCTTGCCGCAATAGTGATCGGCGCCGCCAAGGGTCCTGCGGCGGAACCATCGCGGTGACAGCTCCCACGTTTTGACCCTCACCCTAGAATTAATATTTGGCCGGACCAATTTGCGGCATCATCACGGTTCCTCTGCCGGGAGACATCGGACCACCGTGCGCTCGGAAGGTTTGACGTGCTCGTAATAGCGTATCGTCACAACCTTGACCCCGGTCGCCTTCGACAGTTCTCCAATGCTAAATCGCTCATTCGAATTCATGGGCTTGACCCTATAGCCGCTATAGACCTCATGCTTGAATAGCGAGAGGCTAACATGAGCGGTGGTTGGCGAAAAAAGATTCGCTGTCAGCCCCGCCATTTGCGTTTGTTACGAGCGGCGTTCAAACCGAGCCGTATGCGGGAAAACACCCTAAAATTTGTGGAAGGCACTCCCCTAAGAAAATACGCGCTGTTGGGGATGTTGCTGCTGTTGGGTTGCACAAGCACCTTCGGACAGTCTGTAGATAAGGGACCTAAAGAGGTCGCGGTCGTTGAGCTCGGGGCGTCGGCAGGTTGCGATATTAGGTCGGGCGGATCGAATGTCGCGCCCACGGCGGCCGTCGAAGTAACGCCCATCGAGACGTGGCTTGAACTCGAGGCGGGCGTAACGCCGATTTTCAGTCGCCATTCCGCAGAATGGGATGTTGATCTTCTGTTCAAGAAACCCTGGACGCTGTCGAAGAAAGCGGAATTCATGGCGGGAGTCGGCCCGGAGTGGATTCACGTGCGGCAGGGTGGTGTGACCACGAATTCTGTCGCGGGCGAGGCAGTGCTGGATTTCATGTTCTGCCCTCGAAAAAACGGCGTTTCGGCTGGTATCTCGAACCGGGCTGCGAATACGGATTCGGACCGGCCCACGAGCGGCCGGCCTAAGCGGCGGTCTACTTATCGCGATCCACTAGCCGTATTCGCACGCGTGAAAGCCGCCGTGGGTGCTTGATGTTTTTGCTCCCTGAACGACTCGACCACAAGCGTTTACTGGAATGGTTGAAGTGAACCTCTTGAGCGAGACAGTTCGCTCATGCGCACATTGTGGCGAGAGGAAGTTCCATTTGAGGAAAGAGTCTAGCCGGCCTCAAGGCTTCGGTGGGAGCGACGGACGATTGTTTTCGTGGACCGACGATCGACGCAAGCACTCAATTTCCGCGACGAAATTTGCTGCGTCTGATGGAGATCATGCTCCTCGGGCTTAGTGTCGTCTTGCTGTAATGTTTCAAGACATCGCGCGCCCGATCAGGCGTATTGAAAAAGCGTCATGAATCCGAGGTCCATGTGAGTTTGGTTGTGGCAATGAAACAGAGTCGCACCTGGATTATTCGCTGTGAAATCCACCTCGGAGGTCGTGTTTGCCGGAACCACGAGCACGTCCTTGATAAGTCCTGAAACCGCAGTTCCGTCCAACTTGGTGACCTCAAAACTATGCCGGTGCAGATGAAGCGGATGATCGTCCGTGCTGTGATTGATCAACTGCAGCCGATACCTTTGTCCCTGACGTAGCATGATCGTGTCTGTTTGGGGGTAGGACTTTCCATTGATCGTCCACGAATCGAAGGCGCCTTGCCCGTGAAACTTTGACTCGAACCGCAAGGGAATGGTCTCGTCCGGTTCGTGGGTGGCCGCTGGGGCGGCAGTGAAGGGCCGATAGTCCCATACCGTTTCTGGTGGCTCGATCCATTTCTGCTTGCCCTGCTGGTTGGCGTACTCGACGACAATTCCCATGCCCGCCTTGCGCAACTGGTCGCGCGTTTCACCGAGTACCCACACGCCCGGCTGATTCATCGTTACCACAGCATCAATACGCTCGGCAGGTCCCAAACGAATTGCGTGCACACGGTTTGGCGTCGCTACGGGATTGCCGTCCATGGCGACCACCATCATTTCGTGTCCCGCGAGCGCCAGCCAGTGAACCAGGCTGGCGCTTGCATTCAAGACATGCAAGAGCACTCGTTGGCCCTCTCGCACCCTGAGAGGATCGCCAAAGCCGAGCATCCGGCCGTCCACCGTTCCATATTCGTACGCAGCTTCCATCGAAGAGTCGCCGCTGGCTCCCATGTACGCGTTCCAATCATGCAACGTAAGGAACATTTCCTGGTCATACGCACCGGCGTCGCCCTTGGGCTCGATATAAAAGCAACCGAACTGTCCGGTGTAGGTAGAGCGCTTCAGGTCATGCCCTGCAAAAGCGTGCGTGTGATACCAACGGAATCCCGCCGGCTGCGGCGTGAAAAGATAGCGGAATTGCGCATTAGGCGCAATCATCGTCCCGCCTTCCTCCGCCGATCCATCCATCGGCGACGGAATCCAAAGCCCGTGCCAGTGCACGATCTCGGGAATCGCAGTTCGATTGAACACGTCAATAGCGATGGGCTTACCTTCGGGCCAGCGAATCAGCGGCCCTGGAACACGTCCATTGTAGGCCACGGTGTGAACGACCTTGCCGGGTGCAATCTCCAGCTCCAGAGACGCGATTTCCAGCTTCACGTCGGCCTCGCTGGGGGCCCATTCCGGTGCGCCGGAAGCCAAGGCTGCCCCGGCGAATGCCGCGCCCGCCTGCAGAATGAATGCGCGACGTTTCATCAAGCTCCTCGCTGCCTATGGAGCGCTGTCAGAGCTGCCTGGACGGTGATGGGACCAATCAAAATAGCGCCCTATGATGCATTTAACGATTAGATGATCGGTTCCAGCAGTCGCGCCCCAACCCGCACCAAAATTGATCTCCCACTTGGGCGAAACAAACAGGTTCACCACAGGGAAGACCTGTTGCTGCTGATAGTGCAGAGAGACAAAATTCCCCCACTGACCGTAATAGGAGTAATACTCAACGCCGATGTTGAAATGTTTTGAAGGCGCAAACGTTACGGTTGCCGCCGGGCCGAAGGTCACGCCTTTGGGGGCGACATTCTTATAGTAAGCCTGCTTCTCTTGGGGTGTCGAACCGGCGGGCGCGGGAACGACATGGACGTCCCAAACCGTTGTAACGTTGACCGACCAGTACCAACGCCCAACGGTCTGGTCCACAATCGGCATGAACTGCCAAGACCAGGTCGGATTGGAGTACGCTGGTCTGGCATATCCGAACTCGCTCGACAAGCTCACTCCGACGGGCCAGCGCCAACGAGGAGGGATCCTCACTCGCGGGCGTATGTGATCTCCGACCCACTGCACACCGTGGCCGCTCTGCTCGGCCGTAAAGATGTAAAAGCCGACCTCGGACCATTCGTTGATCCCCTCTGTTAACTCGATCGTTTCGTGCTCCTGGTGCTGGGTTGGCAGCATGCCCAACTGCACAGTGGTGCTTCCCTCCACCGTAAAATTGCTATGCAGTTCGATCAGCAGCGTCTTGGGGGCCATCGTGTCCGAGGGATAAACCTGAATTTCATAGTTATCCTGCGCACCCGCGCTGGCCGGGTGCAACAAAGCACCGCACATAGCGGAAAGGAACAGGATGCGACGCACCATGCCGGCGGCTCCTGTAACTGGAAGCCCCTCTTTTATACTGCGGGCGCTGCAATCAGACCAACGGCTTTAAACAGAACCGTCCAGATACGCAATTAGTTCTGGCGTCGCAATTCGGCACTTCCGATTTGGACTTGATACTCGTGAGCATCGTACGGTTCTCCTGCCCTGTATACAACGAATTTGCCACCAGCGCACGCCTCAGTGAGATTCAAACGCATTTGCCGGAGAAGTTGAAGTCGGGCTAAAACGACAACATGATGTACGGTAAGGCGACGCTAATCAGGAGTTGCCGGCGGATAGTCTCGATAGGGCTTGTCATATCTGGCATCTACTGTAAGTTTGACAGAACTTGTAACTCTCGAGTTGACATCTCCCGCGGCAATGGCACGTAACCCAATGCGGAGCACTGATTTTGGCCCGAGGTTAGCATCCATTGCAGGAGCTCAAGAAAACCTGGTTTCTTGTCAGCGCCTCCCAGTTGCTGCGGCAAAACCCACCAAGTAAACGTTGCGATGGGGTACGCGTCCTTTCCCGGAGCGTTTGTGATCGACAAGCGAAACTCTGGATCGCCCGAGTTAGCCGCGCTTTTTGCCGCCGCAGTCACACTCGCAGCATCCGCCGAGACGAACTCACCCGCTGCGTTACGCACCGCTCCGAAACTCAACCGATGCCGCAGCGCCCGATTGCTGGCGTCACGCAACCCGGCACACTTCAATGGGTGAATCCAAATGCGTTTGTTTCGACCGTGGATCCCAGTACCGGTGTATGCCTGGGAGGCGACACTCCACGGAACTGCAATTCGGAAACCTTGGACGCAATGCCTTGCGCGGTCCCGATTTCACTTGGAGCGATTTCTATCTGACGGAATCGTTCCCGCTGACCGAGCGTGTAAAGTTACGATTCGACGCTCAATTCTTCAACTTATTCAACCATCCGAACTTTGGGCTTCCAAGCATGGTGCTCGCCGGAACCCGGGGAAGCCCGCGACGCAGACCGGGTTTGGCGCGCTCACATATACCACTTCGCTGCCTACCGGATTGCTTGGCGTGGGTCTGGGCGGCGACAGCACCCCGCGCATGATCGCGTTCCAGTTGCGGCTAGATTTCTGAGGCGGCGATTACTCGATGTCTGGGCCCGAACGAAACCACATGCATGATTTCCGGTCGCGCTTCGAAAAAAGCCTCTCTTGAAATAGCTATGTTAGATAGCTATCATACGGAGCATGAAGGTAAGCGTGGCAGATGCTAAGAACAAGCTTCCCGAACTGATCAGGGCCGCCGAGGATGGCGAAACCGTGACCATCTGCCGTCGTGGGGT
>Ga0209333_1000459_pt1 | contig 22517 bp, 18 predicted proteins | sample BlaSpr_A8_OM2_O3_FD_187982 | JGI IMG/M metagenome (GOLD analysis project Ga0209333, IMG submission 187982) | Forest soil microbial communities from Thunder Bay, Ontario, Canada - Black Spruce, Ontario site 2_A8_OM2_O3 (SPAdes) (version 2) | ecosystem: Environmental > Terrestrial > Soil > Boreal... | reverse complement strand
CACCCGCAACAGCATCTCCTGTCGCGGATCGGGTGCCGCGATCCGGTCCATCGCCTGCAAGCCGATTCAGGCTGCGACCGGCGGATTAGTCCCTCACGGCTGTGGCTCGGTAACGTTGCGGCTGCGGAACAGGACGATGGCTTCGCCTTCCACCAGCAATTCGGGGCGGCATAGCTTCGCCTGAATGCCCGTGGAGGCCGGCAGCGGGTCCAGGCCTTGCTGCTTGTAGAACGCCGTGCGCTCTTCGTTGAACTCGCGATAGTCGCGGTCGATATCGCGCAGGTAGAAGGTGGTACGCACAACGTCGTGCCAGGTGGCGCCTTCTGCTTCCAGCAGGCCGGTGATGTTGTAGAACATGCGCCGGCATTGCGCGCGGAAATCGCCGACGTGCACCGTTTGACCGTTTTCGTCGATGCTGGCCGTTCCGGATATCAAGAGCACGGCGAGGCCGTTCAGATCGATCCGCATGCCGCGCGAAAAGGAACTGGGCCGTTCGTAATCGTAGGCCTCGTTGAGCACGCGCAGGTCGGTGACTGCGCGTTTTTGAACGGCTGCTCCGCTGATTTCATCGAACATTTCTTCGAGTAACATTCCAGATGAGGTTCCCCTTAAATCGAGAATAGGGCCGATTAACAATCGGCCCGCAGGTTACCAACCTGCCCCACATTATTTTCCGTAGTCTGCTAGTTTGGCGCGTAAGGTCCGGACCAGTTCCTCGTTTTTGGGCTCCCCGGCGACAGCCAGGTCCAGCGCCCGGCGTTCGGCTTGGATGGCTTCCTCCGGCCGGCCCATCTTGCTGTAGACGGCGCCCAACATGTCGTAGCATTGCCAATCCTTACCGCCGCTCAGTTCGACGGCTTTCTGCAATTGCGGGATGGCATCTGCGAATCGCCCGGCCCGCCCCAGAGCGTAGGCCAGATTGAAGCGATACTCCACCGTATTCGGAGCCAGAGCCACGGCTTTCTCCAGGTGTGCGGTGGCTTCGGCGGCCTGACCGGCCTTCACCAGCACCGCGGCGAGCTTGCTTTGTGCATCCGGCGCGTCGGGGCTCATGGCGACCGCCTTCCGCAGATGTTCGAGCGCTTCGGCGGTCAGACCCTTCTCTGACAGCAGCATACCCAGATCCGCCTCCACCGCCGGGTTGGCGTCATTCAACGCCAGAGATCTCCGGTAATCGGCGATGGCTTCGTCGGGTTTGCCATCCTGCGCCAGCGACAGCGCTAAATGGGCAAATGCCACCGGGTCGTCAGGCCGGAGATCGCAGGCTTTGCGGTACTCCGCAAGCGCGCCGGACGAGTCGCCGGTCTGTCTCAACGAATAACCCAAGTTGAAGTGCGCTTCGCCATCGGCGGGATCGCTCTCCAAGGCTGTCCGCCACTCGGGAACGGCCTCGCTGTAGCGGCTCCTCTTCATCAACTCAAGCGCCTCATTCTCCATCGCGTAGACCTTGGTGGCCACCGGATCGATGGTTTCCAGACCGCCGCGGGGAATGTTTGCGAACTCCGGCAAATTCACCGCGCGGTTCGCCGCCGTGGTGTTGTCGACCAGGATGGGAGGCGTATCGTTTCCGTTGGCGTCGATATGGGTCAGATACAATTGCGTGTACGGCGAACGGCCCTTGGATGAGAAGGCCAGCCAGCGGCCATTCGGCGAGAAAGTGTGCCAGGAGTTCATCAGGGGCGTGTTGCAGTTCATCAGGCGGGCTTCGCCGCCCGCGAAGGGCACGATGTAGAGTTTGCCGTCCGGGCGCATGACCATGCCGTTGCGGGCTTGCACGAAGACGATCCAGCGGCCATCCGGCGATACCTTCGGAAAACTGTTGCTCATACCGTTCGCGGAGGCGCCCACGACGCGCTCCGGCGTGCCGCCCCTGCCCTCATTGAAGGGTATGCGGTAGATGTCGTATTGGATCTGGGCTTCGTTGGGATCGTTGGCGTAAAGGGCCAACGGGGTTCCAGGTTGATAAGGCGTTTTCGCTTCCGCGCGGGCGAATACGATATACTTCCCATCGCGAGTCCAGATACCGCTGGTCTGCACGTAGCGCGGGTCGTTGGCGCCGGGCAGCGGCTGCAAGTCCTTCGTGTCGCGATCATACCAGCCCAGAATGCCGCGCGTAGGATAGAATACCTGCAGGAAGCGGTAATTCAGGAAGTTGGCGACGTAATACTTATCTTCCAGCGTGCGGCCCGTAGCGCGCTTAACGGCATCGGGATCGTCAATGGTCGAGACAACATATCGCCCATCCGGCGAGATTTGCGACATGAACGCGGATCGGAGCCGCGGAACCTTGGGATCGCGGACGGTGGGCCATTTGATTACATCCTGGGTGCGAATCGAGGTTTGACTCGCCACAGGGATCAGGGCGTACAGGCCGTGGTCGTTGGCCGGTCCGTCCACGTCCAGTCCCAGCGTCTTGCCATCCGCCGAGAAGGAGTGGCAGTTGGCGCAGGTCTCAATCTTCTGCATGACCACGCGGCTGCGCGGCTCGTCGAGATAGCGCAGCCGCCACTTGATCAGCCCGATGGACTCGGGCGCCAGGGGTTTGATGACGCCTTTGGCGCCCTGGTTGGGCATCAATGGCACGTCTCGATAGAAGACCGGGGCACCGACTGCGTCACGGGAGGTTTGTATGGCCACCTGGCCGCTGGAGACGGGTTGCTTCGGATCTTCGCTGCGAAAGCCGGCGATCGCGAGTATGGCTGGCGATTCCACGGAACGCTTCTTGATGGCCGCCCAGGTTTCGGCGTCGGGCGTCCAGGTGTGCGCATCCGCCTGTTCCGGGGTCAGCTTGGGAGGCTCATTGTTGCGCGAAACGGCTTCAGGATCGATTTCGCCGATGTGCATCCGCTCGCCGGACGCTTTCACGTGGATGGCGGGTGCGCCGTTCGGGAAGGCGATGTCGATGTGCCAGGACGTGGCGCCGGAGGCAGTGTCGCGCCAGAGAAAGGTGGGCGGCGTGATTTCGGGCGGAAAGACGGAGCCGTTGGCCGGGTAATCGACGGTGATGGCCGCCAGATGGCTGGGCAACTGCTGGGGTCCGAATGCCCGCAACAGAAGAAGCGAACCCGCGCCGACGATGAGAAGACAGACTGTAGATATAGGCGCGGGCTTCCGGGCAGAAGCCACAAGGCCTAGAATTTCCATTTTAAGAACCCTCTAAATTTAGCCCAGTCTCCAATCAGTATAACCCACGACAGCGTTGTACACTTAAGGGGATTCCGGCGATCCTGCAAGTTGGCGCCGATTGGCAATTGGCGCGCAGGATGCCATCCACCCTACAATGGCGAAACGGTTACTCCTCATTTGCTTCCAGTTGGCCGCGCTAGGGGGTGAGGTCCTCGGACCGATAACGTTTGAGGAGATGGCGGATCGCGCCGGGGTCCGCTTCAAGACCGATTCTTCGCCAACCCCGTTGAGGCACCAGCCAGAGACGATGCTCGGCGGCGTGGCTGTGTTCGACTACGACGGAGATGGATACTTGGATATCTACTTCGTGAACGGCGCGGGCATGCCATCGCTGGTCAAAGGTCCGCAGCACAAGAACCGGCTTTTCCGCAACAACCACAACCTGACGTTCACCGACGTTACCGACAAAGCCGGCGTCGGTGGGGCGGGTTACGGCATGGGCGTGGCAGTGGGCGACTATGACAACGATGGTTGGCCGGACCTGTTTGTGGCGAACGTCAACGGGAATCAGTTGTTCCACAACAACGGAAATGGCACGTTCACCGACATGACGAAGAAGGCGGGTGTGGGCGGCGGGTTCTATGAAGGCAAGAAGATGTGGTCGGTAGCGGCGGCGTGGCTGGATTATAACAACGACGGTCTGTTGGACCTGTTCGTCTCGAATTACTGCCGGTGGGACCCGAATACCGAACCGGCCTGCTTCGCCAACGGCCAAAACGGGCAGCGGATCATTTGCGATCCGCGTTACTGCAAGCCGCTTCCCAACACGCTCTATCGCAACAATGGCGACGGCACGTTTACGGATGTTTCCGCGCAGACTGGTATCGCGGCACACCTGGGGCGTGGGATGGGAGTGGCGATTGCCGATTATGACGGCGATGGCTACCCGGACATCTTCGTAGCCAACGATAATGCCTCGAACCAGCTCTTCCACAACCTGCATGGGCAGCGCTTTGAGGAGGTAGCCCTTGAGGCAGGGGTTGCCTTTGGGGACGCCGGGAACGTGCTATCGGGCATGGGCGCGGATTTTCGGGATGTGCGGAACGACGGCCTTCCCGCTATCTGGATGACTGCCATCGAAAAGCAAATGTTTCCGCTGTATCTGAATCTGGGCCACGGCCAGTTTACGGAGAGGACGACCGGGGCGGGGTTGGCAATGGATACGTTCGAGATGTCGGGTTGGGGGAACGGTATCGCCGATCTGGACAACGATGGGTGGAAGGACCTGTTTGTGGCGCGCTCGAATGTGGACGAGAACATACACCAGTTTTCGCCGCGGACGTTTGAGGAACCGAACGCGGTGTTCCGAAATCTTGGAAACGCCGGACACGGCAAGTTCAAGAACGTCAGCGCGGGGGCGGGGCCCGCATTCCAGATTCCCGGCGCGCACCGGGGAGTGGCTTTCGGCGATCTGGATAACGACGGCCGGATCGACGCGGTGGTCACGGTGCTGAATGGCTCGGCCAAGGTCTTTCATAACACCACCCAGAACGGCAATCATTGGATCCTGCTGAAGCTTACCGGCACGAAGAGCAACCGGATGGGGATTGGCGCAAAGATCCGGTTGACCGCGGCGGATGGTTCGCTGCAGTATAACCACTGCACGACGAGCGTGGGATACGCGTCGTCAAGCGATTCGCGGGTGCATTTCGGTATTGGGGCGAACGCAGTGGCCAAGGAGATACAAATCATTTGGCCGAGCGGGATCGAGCAGGTGCTGCGCGATGTAGCGGCGGACCGGGTGGTCGCGGTGAGTGAGCCCCTACGCCGGGAAGGACGTTAACCACAGATGGACGCGGATGCACACGGATCTGTAGCGCGCGGGTATGCAGCCCGGGAGCGGGCAATTCTGCCCGCTGCCGGCTTTCAGCCGGCTGTGGCCGCCTAAGAGGCGGCCTGCGCCCAAGATTGGCCGCCCCACAACGCGAACTGACCCACTACCAACCGGTCGGTGATGTCAATGAGACGGTCGGCAATCTCGATACGGCAACTCCTGCAGGCGGCGTAATGCCAGATACGTGCGCCGATCCCATCAGCGGGGGGACGGTTGCTCGGCGGCAAGGCGCGCGCGGCCGCGCCGTTTCACTTCCTCGGCAAGCTCGCGCATTGACTCCTCGGTGATGACGCGGCCTTTGCCACGGGTAAGGGAAGCTTCCGCCTCATCAACGGCAGCAAGGATTTCCGCACGGGTACGCTCTCGCTCCTCCCACAGGGAAAGGGCTTCCGTCACCGCGTCTTCCTCGCGCCGAAGCCGCCCGCTATCGATGGCTTGGCGGACGAACGCTTTCTGATCGGTGCTGAGCTGTACTTCCATACCTTCAAGGTAAGGATTACGGAACGGGCTGTCAAGCGAAGCCTAACTCGGGCCGCGAGTATCACTCTGCCTGGCCAACTGGATAGAGATCTTCCGCTCCCGGCGCGCGTCGTCGTTTCGGCCCGATATCGAGTATACGTGCGCCAACGCCACGTGATATTCAAAATTGGCGGGATCCAGCCGCTCGGCGATTTCCAGGTGCGCCGCGGCCTCCTTGGGATCGGTATCGGCTAGGATCGATCCGTAAGCGTACTGGGCCAGCGCCGAGGATGGCCCATCCTCCGCGGCTTTCCTCGCGTAAGACGATGCATCGGAGGTTTGTCCCGCCTGGAGCAGCAGGAGCGCGAGCATGGCGCGCGCGTCCACCGATTGGGAATTCACTTCCAATTCGCGCCGGAGTTCAGGCATGGCGGCATCCGGGTGAGCGATCAGCAGATATGTGGCGTATAAGTTATGAACGCCGGGAGCGGCCGGGTATGCATCCAGCAGGGCATGGAACGCGGCTTCGGTCTTGGCGTCGTCTCCCGACATCCAAACGTAGGCGGTGCGGCCCACCGCCGCGACGAATTCCCGTTGGCCCGCCGGCGTCTCGTTTGGCAGCATCGGCCTAGAGAGCGAGTTGAGGCCCAGGCCGGCGATCAGGGTGGGGTCGTGAACGCCGCGGCTCACCAGAGCCTTATACCAATGCTGCGCCTGATCGAAGAGTCCCAGACGGGTGAGCAGGAGGGCTTGGTGGAAGCGGACCACTTGTTCGATTTCGGGCGCCAGACCGCCATCGAGCGCCCTTTGTAAGTGTTCATGGGCCAGAGTGTAGCCGCCCGTCTCGAATTCGCAGAGGCCCAGAAACGCCCAGCCGGCGGGCTTGTCCGCTAACTTCACGAAATGCGCGAAGGCGGGCTGCGCATCTGCATATCGGTCGGAATCGTAATAGAGGGTGCCGAGGTAGAACCAGCCTTCCGGCCAATCGGGTTTGAGTTGGAGGGCTTGTTGGTAGAGATCGAGAGCTTGCGGGACTTGGTCGGCTTCACGCGCGGCGGCGGCTTGGCGGGCGAGTTCTTCAAAAGTCGCGGCGGGTAAGGCGGGCACAGCGATGAGACAGCAGGCGAGACAGACCCGGCAGCTAACCTCTCTGCGCCTCATCGATTACATTATAGGGTGTTACGGAGAGGCCGATTACCAATCGACCCGCAGGTTGCCAACCTGCCCCACAGGCGCGGCGCGCTATTCTGGTCGATATGGGTTGCCGCCGGCTGATTGCGCCAGGACTGGTTTGTCTGCCGTTGCTGGCTTCCGCGATCCGGTTCGAGTTGAATCCCATCCCCTTCCAACTGGAGCATGGCGAAGTAACGGCGCGCCATGTGCCCGCTACCATGGCCGGCGGCGTCGCCATATTCGATTACAACCGCGATGGGCGGCCGGACATTTTTTTCACGAACGGCGCCAATCTGGCTACGCTGAAGAAGGACGATCCGAAGTACCGCAACCGCCTGTTTCGGAACGATGGCCATGGCGTTTTCACGGACGTGACGGAGGCCGCGGGCTTGGCTGGCAGCGGCTTCGACAGCGGCGTGGCGGTGGGCGATTACGATAACGACGGCTATCCGGATCTCTTCGTGGCAGGTGTCCACCACAATACGCTATACCACAACAACGGCAACGGAACGTTCACGGATGTCACGGCGGAGGCAGGCATCGCGAATGCCCCGGACCCCCAGTTCGGGCCAATGTGGGGAATTACAGCAGTCTGGGTGGATGTGAACAACGACGGGCTGCTGGACCTGTTCGTGGTCAACTATCTGCAATGGGACTACGCCACGGAACCTCTTTGCGACTATAAGGGAGTGCCCGACTATTGCGCGCCGCGATCTTACAAAGGCTTGCCCAACCAGTTATATCTCAACAAGGGCAATGGCAAGTTCGAAGATGTATCGGAGAAGTGGGGTCTCCGCGCGCACGTGGGGAAGGGCATGGGTGTGGGCATGGCGGACTACGATCTGGACGGCCGCCCCGACCTTTTCGTCACCAACGATGGCTCTTACAATTTCCTCTTCCACAATCTGGGAAACAGGTTCGAGGAAGTCGGGTTTCAGACAGGCGTGGCTTTGCCGGAAGACGGTAATTTCATTTCCGGGATGGGACTGGATTTTCGCGATTTCAATAACGACGGGTTCCCGGATCTAGTCACCGTGGCGCTGGAGAACCAGACGTTCCCGCTGTGGATCAACACGGCCGGGCGTGGGTTCCAGGAAATCACCACGCCGAGCGGCATGCGTGCGTTGACCATGCGCATGGCCGGCTTTGGCGCGGGCCTTTACGACTTCGACAACGACGGCTGGAAGGATCTTTTCGTGAGCCGCGGAGAGGTGCTGTCCCAGCCGCTGCCGAACACCATGGTGGAGCAGCACAACACGGTGTTCCGGAATCCGGGCGCCAGCGGACACTGGGAGGCCCTGACCGCGGAGGCGGGTTTGGATGCATCTCCAGCGGCGCGCCACCGCGGCGTGGCGTTCGGCGACTTGGACGGGGACGGACGGATCGATGTGGTGACCACGGCGCTCGCGCACCCGGCCGAGATTTGGATGAACAGGAGTCCCGGCGGGGCACATTGGCTGGACATTGCGCTGGAAGGAATCAAGAGCAACCGCGATGGCATCGGCGCCCGGATCCAAGTCACCACCAAGAGTGGCACACAATATAACCACATGACCAGCAGCGTAGGCTATGCGTCGTCAAGTTACGGGCCAGTGCATTTCGGATTAGGGCCGGATGGGACGGCGTCGTCGGTGGTGATTCGTTGGCCGTCCGGAATCGTGCAGACGCTGAAGGATGTTCGCGGCGATCGGGTGCTTAACGTGAAGGAGGCACCGTAGATCGATGGCGGCTACTCAAAATGGGAAGTTGCGGGCAGGATTGGCCGCCCCACAATTTCTGATTTTCATTGGTTTTCTGGGGCTGCTTGCCGCCGCCGATACGTTCGAACATATATCTAATGCGGCGGCGGAAGCGCGCGCACAGAACCACATTCCCGCCGCTATTGGGTTGTACCGGCAGGCGGTCAAACTGCGTCCCTCGTGGACGGAGGGCTGGTGGTTTCTGGGCGAACTGCTTTACGACCAGGACAAGTATCCGGAAGCGCGCGATGCGCTGCGGCGGCTGGCATCCCTGGACCCGAAGACGAGTCCCGGATTAGCGCTGCTGGGCCTTTGCGAATACGAAACGAAGGAGTACGGCAGGGCGCTCGACCACATCAATGAGGCGCGCCGATTGGGTCTGGGCGACGACCCGCAAGCCAACCGGGTGGTGCTGTATCACGCGGTACTGCTGTTTACGCGATTCCAGCAATACGAATCCGCGCTACAGGTGCTGGAGAAAGTCCTGAAGGCAGGCGGTACAGGCCCCGACCTGACCGAGGCGGCTGGGCTGGCGGGGCTGCGCAGGCCCATTCTGCCGCAAGACGTGCCAGCCGGCGACAAGGATCTGATCGACCAGGCCGGGCGGGCAGTCTGTGCGGCGGCCGCGAAGCAGCCGGCGGAGGCGCAAAAGTACTTCGCAGAGTTGCTGGCCAACTATCCAAAGGCGGCCAACGTCCACTATCTCTATGGATCGTTCCTGCTGGGGACCGACGAGGATGCGGGCCTGCGCGAATTTCAGAAAGAACTGGAACTGAACCCGAAACATCCGGAGGCATTGGCGAACATGGCGCTGGCGTACGAGCAGCGCGGCGAAACCGAAAAAGCCATTTCGTATGCGCAACGCGCGGTCGAGGCGGATCCTAATTACTTTGCGGCACACGGTGTGCTTGGCCGGCTCTTGGCGAATTCGGGCGATGTCGATCAGGGCATTAAAGAGCTCGAGATCGCCAGACGACAGGCTCCGGACAGCTATCAAGTCCACTTCTCGCTGGCGGCGGCGTATGCTATCGCGGGCAGAAAGAGCGATGCGGCCCGGGAGCGCGCGGATTTTGTGCGGCTAAAGCAGTTGGCCGATGAGACGATGAAGTGACGATTATGCGGCGCATGTGTCTTGCAATGATCCTCCTGGCGCCAGGGGTGGGGGCGCAGCAGCCGCAGGCGGGGGATGCCGACAGCGCCATTCGTGCATATCGCGCTTACCTGGACGCGCACCCCGAATCGGTGGAGGCGCGTTCCAATCTGGGCGCGGCGCTGGCCCGCGCGGGCCGTTACGAAGAGGCGATCGCGGAATACGATCAAGCGCTTTCGAAAAGCCCTGAGAATCCGGCCCTTCTGCTGAATCTGGGGCTGGCGTATTACAAGACCGGCCGACCCGCCGAGGCCGCCGCGCAGTTCGAACGGGCCGCGTCATTGGCGCCGCAGTTCAAAGACCAGGTCACACTGCTGCTGGCCAGTTGCTATAACAGCCTCGGAAGATACAAGCAAGCCATTGCGTTGCTGAGTCCGTTCGAGGCACCAAAGTCCGCCGACCAGGCGTTCGACTACCTGTATGGAACCGCGCTTATCGGCGATGGCCAGGACGCCGCCGGCGCGGCCGTGATCGACCGTATCCTCAGCCGGGGCGATTCGGCCGAAGCCCGCCTGCTACGCAGCACCCTGAAGATGCGCGCCAACGATCACGATGGCGCGCAGGCCGACGTAGAGAAGGCCATCGCGCTCAACGAGAGGCTGCCGGGAGCGCATGCCCGCTTGGGCGAACTTCTGCTTGGCGTGGGAGATGCCGAGCGCGCACGCACGGCGTTCGGCCAGGAACTGGCTTTGGATCCGGACCAATTCACGGCGAACCTGAACATGGGCGTACTTGCTAAGCAGGATCAGGAATACGCAGCGGCGCGCCATTATTTCGAGCGCGCCCTGAAGACGCGCCCCAACGATCCAGGTGTGCGCTATCAACTGGCCAATGTCGATCTGGCTACGGGCAATGCGGAGCAGGCGCGCAAGGCGCTGGAGGCATTGATCGGCGAATCCCCCGATTTCGCGGAGGCGCACGCTAGCCTGGCCACGGTTTATTATCGGCTGGGCCGGAGCGCCGACGGCGACCGCGAACGCGCCATCGCGCAGAAGCTCATCGACCAGCGGGACGCGGCTGTGGCGGGAGGCAAACCGAGGTGAGGCGGTGGCCGATCGCTGGGGTCTGGTGGTTCGTGGCGGGTGTCTGGTGGCTGGCGGCCGCCGGCGATGGGCCCGAGCCGCGGCGGCCGCACTTCACCGACATCGCTTCCAAATCCAACTTCGCCTACCGCACGGACAACAACTTCACCGGCCGGAAATATTTCCCGCAAACCATGTGCGGCGGAGTGGCCGCCTTCGACTACGACAACGACGGCCGCATGGACCTCTTTTTCACCAATGGCGCCAAGCTACCCGAAATGGAGAAGAGCGATCCGAGATTCTACAACTGCCTGCTGCACAACCGCGGCGACGGAACATTCGAGGATGTCACCGCGCGCGCCGGAGTGTTGGGCGAAGACCTGGGGTTCAGCTTCGGAGTGGCCGCCGGCGACTACGATAACGACGGCTTCGAGGATCTGTTCGTCTGCAATGCCGGGCGCAATGTGCTGTACCACAACAACGGCAACGGCACTTTCACGAACGTCACGGAGCGTTCCGGCATCGGGGGCAAGCCGAAGGATGTTATCAGCGTTGCCGCCGCCTGGTTCGACTACGACAACGACGGCAAGCTGGATCTGATTGTTTCCAACTATACCGAGTGGACCCCGCGGACGGACAAAATCTGCGCGTCGAACGGCCGCGAATACTACTGTCACCCCAAGGTATATACCAACGTGGCGCATCGCCTGTATCACAACTTGGGCAACGGGCGCTTCGAAGACGTCACCGAGGCTTCCGGTTTCGGCAAGGAACTGGGCAAGGGGATGGGCATCGCCATCGCGGATTTCAACGGCGACGGGTATATGGACGTGTTCGTGGCCAACGATACGGTGCGCAATTTCCTGTTCATCAACCAGAAGAACGGGACGTTCAAGGAGTCCGGCTACGAGTGGGGCGTGGCTTTCGATGAGAGCGGCAACGCGGGATCTTCCATGGGCGCGGACGCCAAGGACTACGACAACGACGGCTGGCCCGATATCTTCTATAACAATCTGAAGGGCCAGATCTGGGGCCTGTTCCACAACATAGGCGGCAAGTACATGAGTTACGCATCCGGCGTCTCGCGCGTGTCGCGCTTGAGCGTGCGCAGTTCCGGCTGGAGTAACGGCTTTGTGGATTATAACAACGACGGTTGGAAGGATCTCTATTCCGCCAACGGAGAGATCGATAACATGGGCGAGATCTCGCGCCAGCCGGACACCATGTTCGAAAACGTGGATGGCAAGGAGTTCCGGGACGTCTCCAGCCAGCTGGGCGCGGACTTCAGCCATGCGGGCTTCCAGCGCGGCTCGGCCTTTGTGGACCTGAATAACGACGGCTTCATGGACCTGGTGGTGACATCGCTGGACGAGAAGCCGCGCATTCTGATGAATTCGGCGGATAACGGCAATCACTGGCTGTTGGTCGAAACGATCGGCCGCCGCAGCAACCGCGATGGGGTGGGGGCGGTTTTGAAGCTGACCACCGGGTCGGGCCGCACACTGTACAATCATGTGACTACTTCGGACGGCTTTATGTCGTCGAGCGACAAGCGGGTACACTTCGGGCTGGGGACGGAGAAGGCTATTGCGTCGCTGGAGATTCGATGGCCCAGCGGGATTGTGCAGACGCTGAAGAAAGTGCGGGCGGACCGGATTTTGACGGTTACGGAACCTGCGCCGTGAGACTGGACACACCGAACGCCGCCGGACGCCACGATACACTGAATCATGCACTACAGCTATGAAGACATGGCCAAAATGATCGACCATTCCCTGCTGAATCCCACCCTGACGGTGGACGATTTGGAGCGGGGCATTCAACTGGCGTTGGAGTACGACGTGGCCAGCGTCTGCATCATGCCGTATTACTTGAGGCGCTGCGCGGAGGCGCTGCGCGGCAGCCGGGTGAATGCCAGCACCACGATCGGCTTTCCGCATGGGGGCCACACCACGGCCATCAAGGTGGCGGAGGCGCGGCAGGCGCTCGCGGATGGGTGCCAGGAACTCGATATGGTGGTGAACATCGGCAAAGTGCTTAGCGGCGACTGGAGCTATGTGGGATCGGACGCGGGCGCGGTGATCGAGGCCGCGCACGATGCCGGGCAGAAGGTCAAAGTGATTTTCGAGAATTGCTATCTAAGCGATGCGCAGAAGATCCGGCTATGCGAAATCTGCGGGGAGTTGCGGGCGGATTGGGTAAAGACATCCACCGGCTATGGCACGGGCGGAGCCACCATGGAAGACCTGGCGCTGATGCGGCGGCACTCGCCGGACTACGTGCAAGTGAAGGCCGCGGGCGGCGTGCGCGACCTGGACACGCTGCTGCAGGTGCGCGCGCTGGGTGTGACACGGGTGGGTGCGACGCGCACGGCCGCGATGCTGGAGGAGTGCAAACGGCGGTTGGCTCTGGCGGCCGTCGAGTAACTTCGCTGACGGCAATTTGCTTGCGGGCAGGATTGGGAATCGCCGGAAACTGGGCCGATTAACAATCGGCCCGCAGGTTGCCAACCTGCCCCACAAGCCGACGAGCTATGTTTTGGACAGTCTTCGCTGGATCCCTTTCTTGATCCGTTCGGCGAGCGTGCCGAAAGGCTGGTCGGTGGCCACGTAGGTCCAGGTTGCTCCGCGCTCCAGACGTTCTCCATCCTGGAAATGGATCGCGCCATTGCGGATCTCGGCAGTTGCCAAGGCGGCGCCAATCTCTTCTTTCAGGAAGGCGCGAAAGTCCTCATAAATCGCCCGCTCGCCGGTCAGGAACTTATGCAGCGGGTCGGCGCCGGTCCACGAAGCCCAATGGATGCCACCCTTCAATTCGGCGACATTCGCCAGGAAATCGGCCCACAGATCGTCGACGATGGCCAGAGCCAGTTGGCGTCCGGCTTGTTCCAGCGCATCTTTACCGATAGCTCCAATCAGATCGTCGTATTGCTCTTCGGGCGCGATGGAACGTAGACTCCAGGCAGGCGACCGCAGAATCTCGCGGCGCAAGGCGTACACCTCGCGGCGGTGATATTCAACCGCGCACTCGTATTTCCAGAGCGTCTCCCGAATCTGCAGGTTCTGGCCTTCGGCGGTGCGCTGCACACTGTCGATATCCGGATTCTCCGCGATCCCGAAACGCACCAGCAGATCGTCGTCAAGGCTAATGAAGAAGCGGGACGTGCCCGGATCGCCCTGCCGTCCGGCCCGGCCGCGCAATTGGTTGTCAATTCGCCTTGCCTCATGGCGATTTGTGCCAATAACGTACAGCCCGCCCAGTTCTACTACCTTCCCGCGGTCTTTCGGCGGATTACCGCCCAACAGAATGTCGGTACCCCGTCCCGCCATGTTCGTGGAGACGGTCACTGCCCCGAGTGCGCCGGCCTGTGCAATAATCTCCGATTCAGCCTCATCGTTCTTTGCGTTCAAGACCGCATGCTGTATACCGGCCGACTGCAATCTGCGGCTCAACGCCTCCGACTCCTCGACGCTGGCCGTGCCCACTAGAATCGGACGGCCGGTCCGGTGGACCTTTCGAATCTCTTCCACGAGCGACCGACTCCGGGCCTCCCTATCTGCAAACACCACATCGGGAAGATCCCGGCGAATTACGGTGCGATTTGTGGGGATTGCGGTTACGGGCAGTTGGTACACCTTCCGGAACTCTTCGGCTTGCGTGGCCGCGGTGCCGGTCATACCACAGACCCGCTCATACATTCCCACCAGGCTCTGCACCGTAATCGAACCGAGAATGCGGCCTTGCGCCTTCAACCGCACGCGTTCCTTTGCTTCGACGGCGGTTTGCAGGCCCGCCGGCCATCGGCGGTTCCGGGCGATGCGGCCCTTGAACTCGTCCACCAATTCGATCGCGTCTTGCTTGACTACGTAATCCACATCGCGCCTTAGCAGCGCACGCGCATGCAGGGCGTCCTGCACGGCGGTCAGGGCGCCAAGATTCCGCTCGTCGAACAGGCTTCCACAGCGCAGAGTTTCTTCCACGCGCTGGATGCCGGCATCGGTCAACTGCACGTTGCGCGCGAACTCATCGAGCGAGTAGTGTACATGCGGCTGAAGTTGGGCTACGACGGGATCGACGCGTTGCGCCAGTGCGGCGCCTTCGTGCACTCCGCCTGCAATGACGAGTGGGATGCGAGCCTCGTCGATCAGGATGGAATCGGCTTCGTCGATGACGGCAAATGCAAACGGCCGCTGGACCAGTTCTTCCGCGTAGCGGGCGAGACCGTCCCGCAGGTAGTCGAAGGCGACCTCATTCGCAGTCGAATAAGTCACATCGCACAGGTAGGCAGCGCGGCGTTGCTCCGTCGGCATGTTCTGCGAAATGTGCGCGACGGAAAGGCCGAACCAGTCGTAAATCCCACGCATCCACGCGGCGTCGCGGCGGGCGAGATAGTCGTTGGCGGTCAACACATGCGTACCGCGGCCTTTGCGCGCGCACCATATAACGGCAGGGACGGCGGCAAGTGTCTTGCCCTCGCCGGTCTGCATCTCCGCGATATGCCCGCGCTGCAATGCCAGGGCACCCAGGATCTGCGCATCGAACATCTGCAACCCAAGCACGCGAGTTGCGACTACGGCAGCCAGCGCGAACGTCTCGACCACGCCAGCGTCCCGCCGCAAGCCTCGTGCCGCGGACTTCAGTCCATCGCCGGTCAGACCGGATAACTCCTGCCGGCGCCTGGTAATTGCCCGCAGTCGATCCTCAGACTCACGATCTGCGAGACCGATGAAACGCAAGACGTTTCTTAAAGACACAAGTCCTCTCCTTTTCGTTTCTCTTAGGCTGTTTGCGATTACGATGGACTACGAGAAGAGAGAGGGCGGGGGAGGGGGCCGTTGGAACTGAACGGGAGCGTCCGGTTCGGGTTTGATTCGCGAGGAGTACGCAGGTGCGGTCCGCGCGACCGGTACGCAGGGGTGAGCGCGGCGGACTTGCCGTGGGGACTGTTGTTCGGCGCCGGCGCAACAGACGATTGCGACGGACGTTACGACACGCACGGACGGAGTGGCCGCCTGCGTCGAGAGCAAGGCCAGCAGCGCGGCTAATACGTATTTCGATACCGCTCGTGCCATTAATTCAGACTCTCACTTGCAGGGAGTGGCGCCGCTCAACTGACGCCACTCACACCGCGGGCAAAACTGGGGACTACACCGGTCTCGTTAGCTAGCGGATTTGCCGATGATGATTTTCGCCGAGACTGAAGTATGCTGGCCCAGGGTTTCCCCGGTGCTGATGACTCCCTCCAGGATGTACTCGCCCGGCGCGGGCGCGGTTATTGGAAATTTCGCATACCAAATTCCCGCATAGGTGTCGCCGGAAACCGACCCTGTCAAAATCGGCGCGACGGTAGGATTCGCTTTGATGTTGAAGGTGAAGTCGGCGTTACCGCTGTAGAACAAATCGTCGCCAGTAATCACGACCGTCACGCTTTGGCCCTCGGAAACGGCGCCGAGCGGCAGCGCGATCAGGAAAGTTTGAATGTCCGGGCCACTAACGCAGTTGAAGCAGGGAACGATCCCCTCGGGGTCTGTAATCCCGAGTTCGACCGTGGTGGCAAGAAAGCCTTCACTCACTGTGCCCGGCGTCACGTTCGGCGTACTGGCGGGATGTGGCAGGCCAATGAGGCTGGCATTGTTGGCCGCCAACAGCGGGCCAATACCCAGCAAGAAAACTGCAACGGTGAAAATACATACTTTGCGCATCTGTAGAAAACCTCCGGCTTGGGGTTGAAGTTTGAGACCGATCATTTCTGTTCGACTCACCCAAGCGAGTAAGTATGCGCTAGATGACCGGCAATTGTCAAGGTGCGAAAACGCTCGTGCGAAAAAGCTCAGGGAAATGCCTGAGGAAAACACCGGCTCGCAAAAGCGAGAACTGGTCGAATTAACAATCGGCCGCAGGTTGCCAACCTGCCCCGCACTTGTGTTAACATTCCCCACTTCGGGGAGGTACCCATGAGAACCATCGCCGTCCTATTCGCCCTGGCGCTCGCCGTGGCGCCCGGATGGACGCAGTGCCACAAACTTACGGAGATCAACACCACCACGCCCGAAGGACTACTGCTCCAAAAGGCCGGCCTGGAGGAAGACGCCGCCAAGAAGCTGGCCCTGCAGGAAGAGTTCGTCACGCAGTATCCGCAACACGAGGCCGCGGGCTGGGTTTACGAACAGCTGCTCAGTGCCTATGTCAAGGCTGGCGACGCCGATAAGGCGCTGGCCGTGGGCGGCAAGCTGGCTGCCATGCCTCCGGAATGCGTCGAGGACGCGCAGCAGACCCTGAAGGTGGCCGAGATGAAGAAAGATCCGGACTTGGTCCTAAAATGGTCGTCGACGACCGCCGAGTTGGCCCAGAAGGTGGTCGCCTCACCCCAGCCGAAGGATGCCGACGAAGTCGAGAACTGGAAAGCGCGCGTGGATTACGCCCGCCAAGTCAACACCTACACCGAGTACTCCCTTTACGCCATGTCGGTGCAGACTACCGACCCCAAGAAGCAGAGCGCCTTGATCGAAGCACTGCAGCAGCGCAATCCCAAGAGCGAGTATCTGTCCAAGGCTCTCGATACGCTTTTCGTCGCCTATCAAAAATCGGGCGCGACCGATAAGGCGGTGGCCCTGGCGCAGCAGGTTGCGGCAACTGGAAACCCGAGCGACGATATGCTGCTGGTTCTTACCCAGGATGCCGCCAAGAACAAAGACCGCGAGCATGTGCATGCTTATTGCGCCAAGCTGGTCGAAATTACGAGTTCCAAGCCCAAGCCCGACGGCGTCGCCGACGCGGACTGGACCAAGCGCAAGAACACCATCCTGGTGTTTGCCTATTCCACGAACGGCGAACAGTACTTCAACGAAGGGAAGCCGGCGCCGGCCGATCAGGAACTACGCAAGGCGCTGCCGCTGGCGGAAGAAGGCTCTGCGGTGAAGACGGAAGTGCTCTTTTACCTGGGCTTGGCCAACTACAAAATGGAGAAGGTCCAGGACGCCTATAACTTTTTTAAGGCGTGCGCGGCGGTGAAGAGTCCTTTTCAGGCGCAGGCCACCAAGAATCTGACCGCCATACGAACTCAGTATCACGGCGTCAAATGAACCTGCTGGTTCCGAATCTGGGATCCACATCGCTGAAGTACCAGATTCTGGAGATGCCCTCCGAGAGAGTGCTGGGCAGCGGGCGCTTTGAGCGGGTGCGGGATTATGGCGAAGCCATCGCCCAGATTGGCGCGGGCGGCATTCCGGTGGACGCGGTGGTTTTCAAAGCCGTACACGGCGGACCGCAATACCGCGGAACGTTCAAGATAGACGATGCCGTGCTGCTGGCCCTGGAAGAATTCCTGCCCGCCGCGCCGGCGCATAACGCCATCTATCTGGCGGCTATTCGCGCTTTCCTCAAAAGCCTGCCGGGCCTTCCGCTGGTGGCCGCATTTGAGACAGAGTTCCACGCTAGCGTGCCTGGATGCGCTCGCCTTTATGGCGTGCCCGCGGAGTGGCGCGCGGAAGGCGTAGACAAGTATGGGTTCCACGGCGCCTCGCACCAATACGTGGCCGAACGTTGCGCCGCGCTGCTGGGACGCCAGACGCGCCTGGTAAGCTGCCACTTGGGCGGCAGTTCATCGATGTGCGCCATCGACCGCGGCCGTTCCATCGACACCAGCATGGGATTCTCGCCGCAATCCGGCTTGGAGAACGCCACGCGCCATGGCGATCTGGACGCCTTCGCGGTGCTCTTCATGATGGAGCGCCACGGTTGGACCTGCGGGCAGGTGCGCGAACAGTTGGCCAGGGGCGGCGGGCTGGCCGGATTGTCCGGGATCGAAGGCGGCGATGTGCGCGACCTGGAAGAGGCCGCCGCGGCGGGCAATGCCCGTGCCGGTGAGGCGCTACAGGTCTTCGTCTATCAGGTGAAGAAGACCATCGGCGCTTATGCCGCCGCCATGGGCGGACTGGACGCCGTGGCTTTCACCGGCGGCATTGGGGAGAACTCTCCCAGCCTGCGTGCCGCTTGTTGCCACGGGCTGGAGTTCTTGGGGATCGCGGTGGACCCGGAATCGAACGAACACGGCACCGGCGATCGCGCGGTGTCGAACGGACCTGTGGCGGTGCTCTGCCTTGCCACCAACGAAGAGTTGATCGTGGCCCGGCGGGCCTTCCGATTGCTGAGCGGCGCGTGCGGTACACTCGCATCATGATCGATGCGGCGGTGCTGACCATCAGCGATTCCGTGCATGCGGGCACGCGCGCCGACTTATCCGGTCCCGCCGTGCGGCAGAGGCTGGAACAACTGGGCTGGGGCGTCTCGGTGACCGAAGTCGTTCCGGACGATGCCGCGCAGATTGAGCGGCGGCTGGCCGCGTTGGCCGACAGCCATCGCGTGGCGGCCATCTTCACCACCGGGGGCACGGGCGTATCCGCGCGCGATGTGACTCCGGAAGCCACACGTGCGGTATTGCACAAAGAGATTCCCGGTCTCGGCGAATTGATGCGCGCGCGCGGATCGCGTTCGACGGCCATGGCAGTCCTCTCGCGGGCTATTGGGGGGACGCGCGGCGATGTACTGATCGTGAACCTGCCCGGCTCGCCCAAGGGCGCTGTGGAGTCGCTGGATGCTATCGTAGAGTTGGTGCCCCACGTGCTCGACCTTCTGAGAGGGCGCACGGAGCATCAAGATGCGCAACGTTTTGGAAATGCGTAACGTCTGGAATTTCATGCCAAATCTGAGATGGATGTTCGCCGGGTTGCTGGCGGCAGGGCTGCTCGCTCAAGGGCAGCAGGACGCCCCCAAGGCCGAGACAGTCGAGGGCACTACTCCGGTGTTCCGCCTGCCGGTGGAAGTGGTAGTGGCGCCCGTAAGCGTGACGGACCACGATGGCGATAGCGTGGATGGCTTGGGTCCGGAGAAGTTCCGCCTCTTCGACAATGGCAAAGAGCAGAACATCCACGTGGACGTAACCTTCCCGCCCATCTCGCTGGTCATCGCGGTGCAGGCCAACGATCATGTTGAATCCGTCCTGCCGCAGATTCAGAAGATCGGCGTGATGATCGAGCCGATTGTGATCGGCGATCAGGGCGAAGCGGCCGTGCTGGCCTTCGATTCGCGCATCCGGCTGATGCAAGAGTTTACATCCGACCCCACCAAGATTACCGAAGCGCTGAAGAAGATTCACCCGGGCAGCAGCCAGAACCGCATGATCGATGCGGTGGAGGAAGCCGTGCGCGAGTTGCACGGCAGGCCTAGGAACCGCCGCCGGGTGGTCCTGCTGCTGAGCGAAACGCGCGACAAGTCCAGCGAGGCGCGCCTGCGGGAGACTTTGATCGCGGCGCAAGTCGCCAACGTCAGCGTGTATACGGTGGATATTTCGCGCATGGTGACCACCGTCATGGCCAAGCAGGACCCTGGGTACATCGATAACCGGCCTCCGGCGATGACGCCGATGCCATCGGGATACCCTCAGACTCCCAATACGGTGATGCAGACGACGGGCAGTCTGGGCAGCAGCGCGGAATTCGTCCCAGCGATGGTTGAGGTCTTCAAGGACGCCAAGGCCATTTTCAAGCAGAATCCGTCGGAGGTTTTCACCCGGGGGACCGGGGGCGAACAGTTCGGTTTCATGCGCCAACGCGGGCTGGAGGGGGCCATTGAGCGGCTCGGCGCTGAACTTCACAGCCAGTACATGGTCTCCTACAATCCCAACAACAAGGACGAAGGGGGCTTCCACGAGATCTCCGTGGTGGTGACCGGCCGCAAGGACGTCAAGATCCGCACCCGGCCGGGCTATTGGCTGGGTCCGAAGTGAGGGAGCGCGTCAACTCCCGCGCATCCAGTCCAGCGTGAGGCGGATGCCTTCGTCGTAACTCGTCTTATACACCTGCCCGAGCTTGCCCCGCAGCTTCGCATCGTCCAACAGCACGGGCGTCTCCTGTAGATACAACATCTCGGGCAACTCGCGCATCAACGGATTGAACCAGCCCAGCACGCGCAGCGTGGTGCGGCCGGCGCTGCGGAATTTCGGATCGCGTCCCGCTGCCTGGTAGATCTTCTGGATGAACGCCAGCGTCGAGATTGCGCCCGATCCGGCGAAATTCCAGGCTTGCCCGTAGCAATCGTCGCGCGCAGCGAGTTCCGCAATTACCGGCCCCGCATCCGGCACGAACACGAATTCGTGCAGCGGACTCACCGGTCCCAGCCAGTTGGCCGTTTTGCCCGCCAGCGCCGCGCGGAAAACCGGATTGGCAAGGCTGTTATCGGCATAGGGCCCGTAGAAGTCAGGCAACCGCACCACCATGCTCTTGAATAGCCCGCGCTCGCCCGCCGCCATCAGGATGTCTTCCTGCTCTTTGCGGAACTGCCCCTTAACCGAAACCGGCACGCGCGGATGCGTCTCGGCTACTCTCTGCGTTTGGGGAATGCCATAGCTGTAGACACCCGTCACCAGCACGAACCGCTGAACTCCGGCGGCTGCCGCCGCGTCCACCGCGACGCGCATCATAGGCGGGTACAATTGGAAGTCCGTGTACGGCACGCCCAGAGTGTAGACGATCGTATCCACGCCGTGCGCCGCCTGCTTGGCTCCGCCGGCATCCGATAAATCGGCGGCGACGATCTCCGCGTGCGGCAGCTTGCCGAATGCCGCTTCGAGCTTGCCTGCGGTGCGCCCCACGGCGCGGAACGGGGTTCCTCGGCGGTCCAATTCCATTCCCACATACCGGCCGATCGGTCCGGCCGCGCCAAAAATCGCCACCTTTTCCATGATTGCTACAATAGTCGCATAATGCCGGGAACCCTGAATACGCGCGTGACCAGCCTGGAAGAATCCATGCGACGGGTGTTTACCGCGCTTGACGCGCTGACCGAAAAGGAAAAGAGGCTGGACGACGTTCTGGTTCTATTGACGGAGGCGCAGATCGCCACGCAGCAAAGCTTCCAGGAGACGGACAGGCGCTTCCAGGAGACGGACAGGCGAATCGAGGCGCTCGCCCAGAAACTCACCGAGTCGCACCTCCAGCTAGACGAGCGAATCAAGAATCTGGTGAGCGCCATCGGAGACTTCATTCGGACCAGGCAATAGTCCCAAAATGATTCAAACGCTATTCGGCACAGTCGAACAAGAGCCATCTCTCCTGGAGCGCTTGAAGAGCGGCGTGCAAAAGACCCGTGCGGGTCTGGTCACGCGCCTTGAGGACATGCTCCAGGGAGCCAAGCGGATCGACGCCGATTTGCTGGACGAACTGGAATTCACGCTGATTTCTTCCGATATCGGCGTGCGCACCACCGAAGAGATTCTAGACCGCATCCGGGAGCGCGTGGACCGCAGCCTGGTGGGCGATGCCGCTGAATTGGAAGGGCTGATTCGCGAGCACCTGCTCGAAATCCTGCAAGCATCCGAGCGCCCCATGCCGCGCGTGGCCGAGCCGCCCGCCGTGATTTTGGTAGTGGGCGTGAACGGCTCCGGCAAGACCACCACCATCGGCAAGCTCGCGCACCGTTTCCGCGCCGAGCAGCGCGGCGTGCTGCTGTGCGCCGCCGACACGTTCCGCGCCGCCGCCATCGAGCAACTGGAGATCTGGGGGCAGCGTACGGGCACCGACGTGATCCGCCAGCAGCAGGGCTCCGACCCCAGCGCGGTGCTCTTCGATGCGTTGCAATCGGCGCGGGCGCGCAAGATCGATTATGTGATCGTGGACACCGCCGGCCGCCTGCAAACCAAGACCAATCTGATGGCCGAGTTGGAAAAGATGCGCCGCACGGCCGCCCGCGTGATTCCCGATGCGCCGCACGAAGTGCTGCTGGTGATGGACGCCACCACCGGGCAGAACGGCCTGGAACAGGCGCGCAAGTTCACCGAAACTTCCGGGGTGACCGGCATCGTGCTCACCAAGCTGGATGGCACGGCCAAAGGCGGCATCGTGGTGGCCATTGCGCGCGAGTTGAACATCCCCATCCGATACGTGGGCATCGGCGAGAAG
>Ga0209333_1000456_pt1 | contig 22634 bp, 18 predicted proteins | sample BlaSpr_A8_OM2_O3_FD_187982 | JGI IMG/M metagenome (GOLD analysis project Ga0209333, IMG submission 187982) | Forest soil microbial communities from Thunder Bay, Ontario, Canada - Black Spruce, Ontario site 2_A8_OM2_O3 (SPAdes) (version 2) | ecosystem: Environmental > Terrestrial > Soil > Boreal... | reverse complement strand
AGAAAGCTACCGACAAACAGTTCCGCGCGGCTTTGCGGCTGATCGCGAAGGCCGCCGGGGACGATCGCAATTTCGTGAAGAAGGCGGTGAACTGGGCTTTGCGGCAGATTGGCAAGCGCAACCCCGAACTGCGCGAGGCCGCACGTGAAGTGGCTGAATCGTTGATTGCCGCCGATTCGCGTTCGGCGCGTTGGATCGGGCACGATGCGCTGCGCGAATTGCGCCGCAAGGCCGCGCTATGACGTTGCGCGGCGCCGTTTTTCTTCGAGCGTGCGCCGCATGATCGGGAGTACGGCCAAATCTCGCTCCCCCGCGACTTCTTCTTTGACGGCGATCAGCGTCTCGAGATTCAGGACCCGCACGGGCAATCCCTCGCCAACTTCGAGTTCATGAGCGTGAGGCAGTAAATCGCCGTAACTGCGCGACCGCCCGATCATGCCGAGAACATCCAGCGGACCGAAACGGGTCATGAGTAGTTGGTCGCCAGGCGATGCCAGGTGGGACGCATCGGGCTTTAGCGCCAGTTCCGGTTGCATCCGGTAGATAGCTTCCAGGGAACCCAGCGCGCCGAGCAGGCGATCGATATTATCTGGCGCTCTTGAATGCACGACATCCAGATCGAAGGTGTTGACCGGCACGCCTAAGAGAACGGCTGCGACACCTCCGACGACGATAAAGTCGACTCTGCGATCCCGCAACTCCTGAAGAATTTTCGCAACTCTAGATCTGGGGATTCCGGACACGGACCTCCGCCGCAAAGTCAATGAAGTCCTGGAGTACGTCCAACCGCTCGGCCGGCGTCAGCGACAACATCCACCGGATGAGTGTAAAATCGACGCCGTCCGGGCTGTATGCCGGCTCGTCCGCCGCAGATTGTTCATCCAGTTCCAAGGGTTAATCCGCTGCCGACTACGATAGCAAACGCGCGGGCGCGGCACAAATTGCGAGCGCTACTTACCCCGCGCGGCTCCGGCGGCCACTGCGTAGTTCGCTCGATTCGATTGCAAATCCGCGAGAATCGACGCAGGCTCCGACTCGCCATCCAGATGACTGGCGAAGCTGCGGCGGCGGTCGCAACTGGTCATCGCCACATAGGCGACGGCCATGCCACTTGCCACCAGCGGATGCAGTAACGCCACGGGGAGCACATACTTCTTCTTCAGGAACGCCTCGAAAACGCCGCGGACGGCTCCGCTGCGCGGCAGCGTGCCCGGCACCTGGGCAATCACGAAACAAGAAAACTGAAGATCCGAATGGCGCTTACTGTAACTCACCAGCGACTTGGCGATCTGCTTCGGCGTGGTAATGCCCTGATCGGCAAACAGGCTGCGATGGGTGGCGTGCGGGTAGTAAGTGTTGACGATGCCGCGCGAGAAGTCCGCGCAGTTGTAGAGAAACAGATTGAAGTGAGTCTTGTTTTTTCCGGAGTTCAGCTTTTCGATCAGCCGTTGGTCCTGCGCCTCGGTAGTCTCGATCTCGAAGCTATAGATCTTCCGGTCGTATGCGGCGCCCACCAATTGGGTCCAGTCGCCGTCCGGCGCCGTGCCGCCCGCCGAATCGGGAGCGATCTGCTCAAGATGGACGCGGCGATAATTGTCTCGCAGGCTGGCCACCATTTCCGGATTGACATACAAGGGCACTTGTTCGGGCTGTTCCACGGCGTAGAGATAGGGGATCAGCGGGATGGCAATCCAGTCATAGCCGCCGACGCGATGATACCGGCTGATTACCACGCCCGTTTCTCCGGGTGCGCACGGCCGCAAGACGGTAGGCGACGCGGCGCAAACGTTGGACAGGTAGACGGCCGCATGGCCGGTGGGAGTCACGCGCCCAAAAATACCGAACGGCTCTTCCAGGAAGAAAGCGGCTGCCGCGTTGGCGGTGACGGCGCGGCATAATCCGAGTGAAAGGACTATGGCGGCCGTTGCGATTTTTGAGTTCCCGTGCGGCATCCGAAGTGGCGGCGACGCCTGCCCTTTCCCTCCTGTTGGGGCGACGCGCAGCGTGCGGAAATCGTTACTGCAATCGGACGGCCTATGTAAATTTGTGTCCCATTATGCGAGCGTCAGGTTGGCGTGCGCGGCGAGGGTGAGATCGTCGAACTGCCCGCGTGCGAGGCGGGGGAAGGCGGCGGCGGCGATCATGGCGGCGTTATCGGTGGAGAGTCCGGGCGACGGAAACAGGGCGGGGCAGGGAAGCCGGGCGTCGCGCGCGGCGGCGCGCAAACCGGTGTTGCAAGCCACTCCGCCGGAAACGATCAGGGTGCGCGCGCCAATGCTTTCGGCGGAGGCTGCGGCGCGGCGCAGCAGTTCTTCGATTACGGTGCGCTGAAACGACGCCAGCAGATCGCGCGTGGTTTGCGGGGTGACGGCCAGCCACTGCTCGAGCGAGGGGTTTGGATTGGTATGCAGCAGGCCGCGACGGATCGCAATCTCGCCGGTCAGGCCGTGGCCTTCCACCCAGCGCAGTACCGCCGTCTTCAGGCCGCTGAAGCTGAAATCGAGCGCGTTGCCCTTCATGCGGGCCAGCGTGAAGCGCACGGCGCGGGGGTTGCCGTAGGGCGCCAAACGATCGATCACCGGTCCGCCGGGGTACCCGAAGCCGAGCAACTTGGCAACCTTGTCGAAAGCTTCGCCGGCGGCATCGTCGCGGGTCTTACCCAGCAGGCGGTAATGGAATCCCGCGCGCACTTCGAAGAGGTGGGTATGGCCGCCGCTGACCACCAGCGCCAGCGCAGGGTACTCGACTGGATGGCCGTCGCGCGCGGATTCCAAGACCACCGAATGAATATGCCCTTCGATGTGATTGACGCCGATGAGCGGAATGCCGCGGGCGAAAGACAGCGCTTTGGCGTAGGTGATGCCGACCAGCAGCGAGCCGACCAGTCCGGGCCCGGCGGTGACCGCGATAGCGGAAAGATCGGCCAGGGTAGTCCGGGCGCGGCCGAGGGCTTCGCGCGTCACGGGAACGACGGCGCGCAGGTGCTCGCGGGAGGCCAGTTCCGGCACCACGCCGCCATAGCGGCCGTGGGTATCCAACTGCGAGGCAACCACCGACGAGAGAATGGCGATGCCATCCTCAACCACGGCGGCGGCGGTCTCGTCACAGGAGCTCTCGATTCCCAGGATTCGCATGGCCTGCTCTCACTTTATCGCAGCGGACCGATGCGCGCGCGCGGACGGTCAGCAGCAACAGGCAGCGCGTAGTCCTGGCGCAACGTATGGCGGCGTGCGTTAGCTCGACAAGGCCGTCGCTGGCCGGGTGCTCCGGACCGAGCAGGTCGAGTGAGGCTTCGGCGTGATTCAGAATGAAAGTGAGTTCGTCGTTGAAGTCTTTGCCGGCGGCCATGGTCAGGCTGCTCAGCCGGTCGAATTCGCCGGCGTAAGATTCCAGACGCCGGGATGCGGAGGCGGTTTGTTGCTTCACACCCGAGGGTAGCCCGCCGGTTGAGGGGAAAGGCTATCGCAAAGCCGTATGAGATTGAAAGGCATGGGGATAGATATCCCCTCGGCGTGTCACCGTAGACCGGCCAGAAGCGGCCGGAGTCAACTGGCGGCATGCAAGACGATGCAGAGCGCAAGAATCAGGTATAAGCCGAGTGGGGCGAAAATTACCGCAAAGGCCAATGGGTTCCATGGTTGAGTGCGATCCGTAAGTAGAGTTCCGCCCGCGGATATCGTGCACCGATTGCGGAACAGCTTGCCCCAGAAGTTTACGGTAACGGAGCCGTCTTGAATTTCAAAGTTCTTAGCCCACCTGCGGACTTTGTGCTCCGCTTTCAACTCGCCGTTGACCAGTAGCCGCAGTGTCCAACCGCCTCGGGATCGAAAACCCGTCCACTGCACTTCGATGTTGCTTCCATTGTGTTGCGCGCGCCAGTAACGTGTAAGGTCCATAGAGCGGGATTATACACCAAAAGCGATCCCGCCCCACCACAGGCACCGTGGTTACGGAGCCACGACCGTCAGGGAGTGACCCTCTCTCTCTCCGCGCGGCCGCGCCGCTACTCATGTTCAAGCTTTTCGATCTCGCGATCGACCTTCCGCACTTCTTTCGAAAACGCGAACCATTCAAACGCGAAGACCAATGCAATCACAATCAACGGCATAGGTCCCTCCAGAATCCGCAGCCACCTTACGGATTGAATTCCCAATGTCTTCGCGCCGAGTACCGGGCCATCCTCCCACCACAAGGCCACTATACCGGGAGCCAACAATAGCAATCCCCGGCGCACCCAAAGCAGCCCCCGCCGCTGCGCCAGGAAACCCCGTCGCAGGAAATCTACACATGGTTCGGCCGGCATCATCCTGGCCGGCCCGCTCCCAACCAGTTTCCACCCTATGTAGCAACATGCGGCCAGTACCCAGGCAGTTCCCGCGATGAGCCGGGGATCGCCGAACTTCATCAGGTCATACAGGAACCCCGCGACAAAGAATGCCGTTACACCCAACAAGGCCCAATACCCTCGCACATTCTTTCTCTCATGCCTGCGCGCCATGGCGCACACTTCGTCGGTCGATAACGTCATTGACTCATCCTCCTGTGACTTCCATAGTTCTTCGTGGGATTGCTCCCGATCATCTTCGCGCATGCGTCGTTCCTTCGCCCGGTTGACGGTTTAGCAGCCTCTTGATACGGTGAATCTTCGTCGCAATGTTGGCCGCCGAAAGTCCTGTGACTTCCGCGATCGAGGCCGCCGCTTCACCTTCGAGGTAGAGCAGGATGATCTGCCGGTCGAGCGGCTTGAGACGATAGATCCGGTCGAGCAGCCTCGCAACCGTATACTGCCGATTCGCCTGGACCTCGCCATCGACGAATCCCGGCTCGGTTTCCATGGCGTCGAGATCGACCAATGCGCTCGAAGCGCGCCGGCTGCGCACGATGTGAGACGCCGCCACATTGTGGGCTACCCGGTAGGCCCAGGTTTGCAAGCTGCACCGGCCGTCATACAGACGGAGGCTGCGCCAAAGTTCAATGTGGATCTCCTGCAGCAGGTCGCGCCTCGCTTCCGGGTCGGCCTCGTAGCCTCGGGCGAGCCGCCGGAGGGCTGCACCGCAGGTGGCGCTGGCCTCCTTGTACAACGCGTCATTGCTATGCACGGGCGCCATTCCTGCTTCTATCTACTACAGTCGCGCGGTCCGCCTGACTTCTTACAGATTTATTTGTGGATGAGGCGAAATGCCCGGCGCGCAAGAGAGGTTGGCGCCTTCGAAACAGTCCCGTGCGCGACGAAATCTCAACTGACCACGCGCGCGCGAAACGTGCGTGCGCCGAACCCGAAGCACAGCACCAGCGTGGCGGCCAGCGCCACCAGCACCCAAGGCATCGGCAAAGTGGGCATGGTATGTCCGTGCATTGGCGGCACCATGGCGTAGCGCAAACCTTCGGCGGCATAGGTCAATGGGTTGAACAGGGTGACCACCTGGAACCAGCGGATGGTGTGCAACGCCGTCCAGGGATAGTAAGTGCAGCCGGTGAACAGCAGCGGCGTCAGGATGATGGCAAACATCAGGCTGATTTGTTCCGGCTTTACCACAGTGCCGATGAGCAGGCCGATGCCCGACCCGGCGAATCCGGCCAGCACGATCATGCCGATGAGCACGCCAATGCGGTCGCCGCGCACGGCATAGCCGCTGCCCAGGACCCACCAGGCCGCCGGAAAGATCACGGCGCCCGCCACCATGCCGCGCAACGCGCCGAACAGCACTTTTTCGGCGGCCACCAGCCAGACGGGCATGGGCGCCAGCAGGCGGTCGTCGATTTCACGCGCGAAACCCAGGTCCAGCACCAGCGGCAGGGTGATGCCCTGAATAGCTGCCATCAGCTCCGTGAGTCCCACGATGCCGGGCAGCATCAGCGCCGCGAAATTGCCGGAGGTGAGACCGATGCCGGGCAGGATCTTGCAGAAGATCAGGAGGAAGAACATTGGCTGGATCAGTGCCTGGACCAGGAACTGGGGGAGTTCGCGGCGCGTGACCGCCAAGTCGCGGCGCAGAGTAGCGCCGAAGGCATTGGCGGCGAGCCAGAGACGATTGGTGTGGCGGACGGCTGTCATTAGCGCAGATGCCTCCCTGTGAGATAGATGAAAACGTCTTCCAGGCTGGGTTGCTTCACGTGCAGATCGCGCACCTGCGCGCCGGCCAGCAGCATCGCCTGCGTGGCGGGACCCACCAGCGCGGGCGCTTTTTCGGCGTACAGCCGGTAGGTGACCACGCCCAACTCGCCCGTGTCTTGACCGGGCGCGGGAGGCGCGTTGGCGTCCACTTGGTCGACCTTGGTGACGCCCGGCAGGCCGCGTAGCGCTTCCAGCATGCGGGGGCCGGCATCGGGCGCGGGCAGGCTCACGCGCAACTCGACGGCGTTGCCGCCGGGGATCAGCTTCTTCAACTCGGCGGAGGTGTCGTTCACCAGAATGCGGCCTTTGTCCATGATGGCGATGCGGCCGCAAAGCTGGTCGGCCTCGTTCATATCGTGCGTGGTGAGCAGGATGGTGAGGCCTTGCGCGTTGAGCGCGCGAATGCGGTCCCAAAGGAACAGGCGGGACTGCGGATCGAGATTGTTGGTCGGCTCATCGAGAAAGAGCACGTCGGGAGAGTGCATCAGGGCGCGCGCAATCATGAGGCGCTGCGACATGCCGCCGGAGTAGCGCGCCACGCGTTCGTTCTTGCGGTCGCCGAGGCCAAGCTCGTCGAGCAGAGCATCGGCGCGCTGCTCACGCTCATGGCGCGGCACGCCGTGATACGCGGCATGAAAGGTGAGGATTTCGCGTACGCGCAGACTGCGGTCGAGGTTGCTTTGCTGGGGGACGACGGCGATGCGCTGCTTGATGCCGATAGGATCGGCGGCTACGTCGAGACCCATGATGGCGGCCGAGCCAGAAGTGGGCAGCACGCTGGTGATGAGCACGCCGATGGTGGTGGTCTTGCCGGCGCCGTTGGGTCCCAGCAGGCCGAAGATCTCGCCGGGGCGGACGCTGAACGTGACGCCATCGACGGCGTTGACGTTGGACTTCGCGTAGCGCTTCACCAGGTCGCGGACTTCTATGGCCGCGGGGTCGTTGGGCATGGATTCTACGATTGTAGCGGAAAGCATGGAACCACAGATGGACACGGATGCACACGGATAGGGCGGGTGATGGGGACGGAGGGGCCGAGGCGAATGTTGATGGAGTGTGGCTGGCGCCTGCCAGAGATGCGCGTGATACCGCCAACTTGCCACGCTTCGGCACATTTCCGTCGCCAGGACGACTTGGCGGCATCGATTCAGCGACGAGCCTCTGGTTTGGCAGCCGGGTTTTGTGCCAAGCTAGATTTAGGTCCCGTTGCCGCTATGAGCACCTCCCCTGGGGCACCATTCACACAACCACTCGGTCAGGAGATTTTGGACAAAATTCTGTCTGACGTACCCAATGTAATTCTGTACCACTACACAACACAAAAAGGTCTTTTGGGTATCATCAAAGATAAGGAAATATGGGCCACACACCACCAGTGCCTGCACGACACTGAAGAATTCATTCATGCCAAGGGACTGTTTCGAAGCGAGATCGCAAAGGGAGCTCATGCCGACCCGCTGCTGGAGGCGATGCAGCATACGCTGGAAGGGGAGGGCTTTGAGGGCGTGAATTTGTACGTCGCTAGCCTCTCGGCGGACCCGGATTCGCTCGCCCAGTGGCGCGCCTATGGAGGCCCGACGTCTGGCTTTTCCCTCGGCTTTGGGACGGATGGGATAGTTCTCCCGAGTCCGTTCATATTGGCGCGCTGCATCTATAAAGAGGACGAGCAGATCGAGAGGATTAGGGCCCTCGTTGCAGAGATCCTTGGTAGACTGCACCAGCTTCCCAGCGAAATCACCGCCGATTCCCGATCCGTAAAGCCGTATATTGACCTATTTACGCGCTCAATCCTTCACGGATTCGCCCTGACCATTAAACATCCGAAATTCGACACAGAAAAGGAGTGGCGAATCATTTCTTTCGGCGCCGAGATGGATGACCCTCCCGATACTGGGGAAGCACCGCTCGATTTTCGAGAGGGCAAGTCCACACTAGTCCCGTACCGGCGTGTTCGGCTAAGGAATGACAAGGACCGTTTCCCTCTAACCGACGTAGTCGTCGGACCAAGTCCCAGTCCCGAGCAATCCGTCAGGTCAGTGCGCAGCCTCTTGGCGAGCCATGGTCTGGCCAACTGTGATCTGCGTAGGTCCGACGTGCCCTATCGAAACTGGTGAGAACAGGGCGGCGGTGGGTGGCAGAGTCTGTTGCCGATGCCGCTTGAGGCATGTCTAGGCCACCGGCCCTTGGATCAAACACAAGCGGCCCATGCGCCGGCCACGACGCAAATAGATTTGAAAAACGGGCTTGCGGCGGTCTACGAGAATTCCAAGTTGACGGTTGGTCGGCGAACTGTCGAAGTGCGGCTGTCGATCTTGATCGCCTGCGGTACCGCAGTTGAGGGAGCCGTGGCGATTGATCATTCCTTGAGCGTGCCTGTTTCGCAGCCTCAATCGCTCGATCTTTCGAAACCGCACGCGATGAGTAGCGCATCCCGCACTTCAGCCCATCGCGTTTCCGGTAAGTAGCATAGAACCGGACCAATTCGACTCCGTTGCGCCAGCGACACGTGATCGAAATTCAGCGCGCACGCGACCGGCATGCCATCATCAATGGTTAAGACTACCTCAGTTGTCAATCCACGAATCGTTCGCGTCGCCGGCGCTACGACGATCTCGTTCAGCCGATCGATGACATTGTTTCGAGTGAGAATTAGTACCGGCCGCCGCTTATCGGGAAGGCGAAACGTAGACCAGCGGATCTCACCACGCTTCACCCAGCATCCTCCCAGCCGTCTGCGTCCCACGCAAGCGGCTCCTCGTCCGCCGAAAACTCGTCGCGTGAAGCTGGTACGGACCGGTAAACGGGCGCGTCCCCGCCCGGCGGCAAGGCAATCAACCGCAGCAGCCGTATGCGTTCCTGAGGCGTCAACGACGCGACTAGCGGAAGAATGTCGTCGGCCGTTAAGGTTTTAGCCATCGATTGCATTCTAGCAGGATCACGCCAGCGAGCCAGACTTGGGGATGCCCGTCCCTGGAACGAAAGCCCCGTTGGGCTAGAGTTGCAAAATAAGCCGCAGACCTTCATCGACGAAGGCTTGTACGCGTGGCGGCAGGGGCATGTTACCCGGTGCATCGGGACTACCAGCGCCGTCCGGCGATGTCCCGGATCAGACCGGCCGGGCTCGGGGAGATCCGCCCTACAGACTTCTCCCTCCGGATCTCGTCCATCTCTACCAGGAGTCCTTTTCGAGGGATCTCAATTGGGCGCGATGCAACGCGCTATCCACCTTCGCGGGCCGGCGCGAATACACTTCATTCAGGCGCTCCGTGACTCCGCCCTCTTGCTGCCGGTTCAGGAACTCCGAAATCGCGGTGGCGTACAACTGACTTCTTGAAACGCGGAGGCGGCGAGCCGCGTTTTCCGCAAACGGGAAAGTTCGTCGGGTACCGGGAGGGCGATCTTCAGGCCCTTAGTATAACCCGCGTTATACCCGCTTCGCGTGAGCCGGGCGACTCAAAGCGCCGCGCCGCCCTATCCGTGTTTATCTGTGTTCATCTGTGGTTCCAATTGCGGGAATGTCGCATCTCTGCATACTCCACGGCGGGTCCCAGCAAGCCGAGAAGAGCATTCCAGCAGAAAAAATCACGCCGCCGTCACACTCCTGTAACGTTCGGTTGATACGTTGAAAAACGCATTCATCAAAGGATAACCGTGAACAGTCCGACATACCATGAAAAACACCGTGTGGCCGAAGATCGAATCCGCAGGTTCGCTCTAGCAATTGCATTCCTTTCCACGCCGGCTCTTGCGCAGCAGGGCCCGTTCTTCACGCCGGGCAACCTCGTTGTTGTGGTTGAAGGATGCGGCGTATTTGGAAGCACATGCACCGCAGTCCCGAACGGCACCGGTACTGGCGCCGGTAACAGTTCAGCAGGCGGGTACGGGGACAATCAGGCGGCCTCGCTCACGCTGTTTCAGTACATGCCGAACGGCACGGCGAGCGTGGCGTACGTGAACTCTCTGGTGTTGCCGCAGACCGGTTCCGGAGCGAACCTTCCCGTTTCCGGTGAATACGGATCCTCGTCCGAGGGCACGCTGCAGCTTTCCGGCAGCGGGCAATACCTGGCAATCATGGGATACGGCATCAACGCAGCCACCTTCGACGCCGCGTACTTCCCGCCATTTTCGGGGGATCCCTACGGCGCGGCTCCCTCGGGCGCATTGGCCCAGTCGGGCAGCCTGACGGGACAAACCTATACTCCGGTGGCGCGCGTGTTCACGCTAATCGACCCCTACGGCAACGTGAATTCGTCGACCGCGCTCTACAACATTTTTAATACCAACAATCCGCGCAGCGTCTACACCGCGAATGGAACGACTGCTTATGTTTCAGGCCAAGGCAGCGGCAGCGATGCCACTGGCGGGGTCTTTTACACGGAGGTTGGCACGCCCAACACCGCTCCTACCGCGATTACCGGACTGGACACCACCAGCAAGACTCTTAGCCAGGACACGCGGGAAGTCCAGATATATAACAACACGCTATATGTCTCGGTCGATAGCAAGGAGGGTTCGGGATCAAACCGCGATTTCATCGGCACGCTCGGCACACCACCGGCGACCAGCCTATTTAACAGCGGCGCCGGGCCCACGCAGCTCGGCGGGATCGGCACCAGCAATGCGGGCAAGGAGACCATCACTTCCGGCGCCAACAGCAACGGCAATAATCTGAACTCGGGCCAGAAAATCAACATCAGTCCGGTGAATTATTTCTTCGCGAGTGCTTCGGTTCTGTATGTGGCCGACAGTGGAAATCCGAAAAACGACAGTAACGGGGATAACAATTCTACCGGCACCGACAATATCGGCGATGGCGGCCTCCAAAAGTGGATCAACAGCCAGTCCAACGGCTCGGGCGCCTGGAGCCTGGCTTACACGCTCTACCAGGGACTGAACCTGGTGAATAACGGCGGCACGACGGGCACCACCGGTCTATACGGGCTGACTGGAAGCGTGTCCGGCAGCACGGTGCTGCTTTACGCCACCAATTACACGCTCAGCGATCTCGACCCGACTTATCTTTATGGAATCACCGATACTTTGAGCTACACCACTGCCTCGCAGGCCTCGAGTGAGGCGTTTACGCTGCTGGATACGGCCCCATCCGATTCCAACTTCAAGGGAGTGTCGTTTGCGCCGGTGACGCCGAATGGCAGCGTAATCGTTACCAGTTCGCCCTCCGGCCTGGCCTTCACTTCCAGCGGCTCCGGTTGCGCGCCCGGCTCATACACTACGCCGCAGACGCTCTCCTGGACGCCGGGAAGTACCTGCACGTTGAGCGTGGCCACGCCGATAAGCGGCGGGACGGGCATTCAATACGCTTTCGCTCAATGGGAAGACGGCACTACCAGCACCACGCACACGGTTACCGCCCCTGCAACTCCGGCCACTTATACCGCCACTTACACCACTGAATACCTGCTGACGACTTCGGCTGGCACGGGAGGCGCGGTGAGCCCGGGCGGGTATATCGCTGCCGGCACCGATGCCCTTATCACGGCTACGCCCTCCGCCGGCTATTATTTCGTGAACTTCACCGGCACGGCGACGTCTACCAGCAATCCGTTCTCTCTGTTGATGAGCGCACCGGAGTCGATCACGGCAAACTTCGCCGCCGCGGTGAGCCAGACCATCGCCTTTGGGGCACTCCCGAACCAAGTCCTCGGCGTTGCGCCGTTCACAGTCAGTGCGACGGCCAGTTCGGGCCTGACGGTCAGTTTCGCCTCGCTGACGACGCCGGTCTGTACTGTATCGGGCACGACTGTGACCCTGGTGACCGCGGGCGTATGCACGATCCAGGCAACCCAAGCGGGCGGCGGCAGCTACCTCGCGGCCATGCCCGTCAACCAAACCTTCCAGGTCGCGTCGCCAGCGCTCGGCACGAATGCACTGATCGTAGGAAGCGCCGGAGGCGCTGCTTCGGTCGTACTAAACTATGGGGGCGCATGGAGTGCCACGTCCAACGCTTCCTTCCTGCACATTTCCGCGGGGAGCGCCAGCGGCGCCGGCAGCGGTTTGGTGAGCTTCACCTATGACCCGTTCACCGGCACGGGAACACAAACCGGCACACTGACCATCGGGAGCCTTACGCTCACCGTGACACAGGCGGGAACGAACTACATCGGACCGAGTCCGGTAGTCGCGCTGGTATCGTCGGGCTTGACTTCGCCGTATGGACTCGCGGTGGATGGCTCCGGCAACATCTACATCGCGGACCAGGGAACCGGCGCGATTTGCGAGTGGAATGCGACGACGCAGCAGGTCACCACATTGGTGGCATCGGGAGTTCTCTCCGGCACCGGAGTGGCGGTGGACAGCCTCGGCAACGTCTACTTCTTCCAAGCCGATTTGGGACTCTACGAATGGAGCGCGTCGACGCAGCAGGTGACTCTGCTGGCTGGCTCGGGCCTGAGTGCGCCTAAAGGGTTGGCTGTAGACATGTACGGTGACGTATACATGGGAGACAGCGGAGGCGCGGTCAACGAGTGGAGCGCGTCGACGCAGCAGGTGACCACCCTGTTTTCGGTTGGATCGGCGGTGGGATTGGCTGTGGATGCTTCCGGCAACCTCTACACCGTGGGGGGAAGTGCGGTCAACGAGTGGAGCGTATCGACGCAGCAGGTGACCCCGCTGGTGTCGGCGGGCCTGAACAACCCGTCCGGAGTAGCGGTGGACGGTTCCGGCAACGTCTACATCGCGGACTCCGGAAACAACGCGATCGAAGAGTGGAGCGCGTCAACGCAGCAGATGACGACGCTGGTGTCGACGGGCCTGAATAATCCCTCCGGAGTAGCGGTGGATGGCTATGGCAATGTCTACATAGCCGATACGGGCAACCAAGCGGTCAAGGAGATGCCTTATGCCTTCGTCGGCCCCGCCAGCGGCTTGACCGAGCCTGCTTCAGCCGGATCCGACGCGCTGCTGCCGGTGCTTCCGGCGACGGCGCCGCTCACGGGGATCTTCGCGCCTACGAGCAACCAGAGCTGGCTCACCATCGGAACCATTGCGGGCGGCGTTGTCAATTTCTCGTTTACCGCAAACACGTCCACCTCGTCGCAATCGGCGCAAATTACCATATTGGGCCAGCAAATCAGCGTGACCCAGAACGGTCCGACAGCCCAGACGATTACGTTCGGGACGCTCTCGAATCAGCCCTACGGCGCCGCGCCGTTCATGGTCAGCGCGACGGCATCCTCGGGCCTTGCCGTGAGCTTCGCTTCGACTACACCAGGCGTCTGCTCGGTATCTGTCGCGACCGTGACTGTGGCCGCGTTAGGTACCTGCACGATCCAGGCGACGCAAGGGGGGAACACCACCTACGCTCCCGCCACACCAGTCAGCCAAAGTTTCCAGGTGACGCAGGCGAGCCAGACGATCACTTTCGGGGCCCTGTCGAATGAGGCCTACGGCACCCCGCCGTTTACGGTCGCGGCGACCGCGAGTTCCGGCCTCACGGTCAGGTTCAATTCGCAAACGCCGCATATCTGCGGGGTATCGGGAACTAGCGTGACGCTGCTGGCGGTGGGCACTTGCACCGTCCAAGCGAACCAGCCAGGCGGCACCGACTACGCCGCTGCGCCGGTGGTCGACCAGAGCTTCCAGGTGACCCAAGGGAGCCAAACCATTACGTTCGGGGCGCTTTCAAATGAGGCGTACGGTACCCCGCCGTTCACGGTCGGCGCGACCGCCAGTTCCGGCCTGACGGTGAGGTTCAATTCGCAAACGCCGCATTACTGCACCGTATCCGGCGCTAGCGTGACGCTGCTGGCGCTGGGCACTTGCACGATCCAGGCGACGCAGCCGGGCAATGCGGATTATGCCGCAGCCCCCGCGGTGAACCAGAGCTTCCAAGTGACGCAAGGTAGCCAGACCATTTCGTTTGGGCCGCTCGCGAATCAGGCATACGGTACCGCGCCCTTCACCGTCGGCGCGACCGCCAGTTCCGGCCTGACGGTACGATTCAATTCCCAAACGCCGCATATCTGTGGAGTGTCCGGAACTACCGTGTCGCTGCTGGCAGTAGGAACTTGTACGGTCCAGGCGACGCAGCCAGGCAATGCCGACTATGCCGCGGCGCCAGCCGTCGACCAGAGCTTCCAGGTAACCCAAGGGAGCCAGACGATTGCGTTCGGGCCGCTCGCGAATCAGACGCTGGGGAACCCGCCGTTTACAGTCAGCGCCACGGCCAGTTCCGGCCTGACGGTGACTTTCAGTTCGCAGACACCGCGCGTGTGTACCGTTTCCGGAACTACCGTGACACTGGCCGCGGTTGGCACCTGCACGATCCAGGCGGCGCAACGCGGGAACGCCGATTGGGCCGCGGCCGCGCCGGTCGACCAGAGCTTCACGGTGACGCATTAAGCCCGGTAGGTCGCCCTTGCCTGAACAGATCGCGGCCAGCGCGGTGGACTATCTGCCGGAAGTCTCTCCGGTATCGTACTCCACGAACTGACCGCCCCGATTCTACGGCATTCTCGCAGGCTACTTTTTGCGGTCGGATACGTGGCCGCGTCCGTCGCGCGCTTCGTTTCCTTGGAAGTGCGCACTATCGATGCGCTTCGACTGCTCGGCCTTCTCGCCACGCTTCGGCGCTGGACCTTTATAGCCGTGCTCCGGATGGAGACGGTTATTCACGTTGCCCTGGAAGTCGTTGGAGCCATGAAACCACGGGCCGGCGCCAATGAAGCCGTCCCCGTTAAACCATTCCGGACCGTAGTAGCCGGTAGGAGCACAGGCGTATGGAGCGGCGTCATAATAGCCATAGGGACAGTCGGGGGCTACTCCGATGTTGACGCTCACTTGAGCCTCTGCTTTGGGGGTGGTAACCGTGAAGCCGATTCCGGCAACGGCAGCTAACACCAGCAATCTAAATCCGCGCATTAAATTCACCTCGCAATGATTAGGGCACTTACCAGGCCACAAGCCGATTCGTGGACTTAATTGCCGATTCCATCAAAAACGGCCGATTAGGGCGCTTGTGCATGTTGACCAACGAACGTCACGTGACCAAGTGCGGTCACGCGTCCATCAAGTGGTTCCAATTGTGTGAGCATGGAAGTTATGCGGAACTTTCGCTATGCCTGTCGCATACTTTCGAAAAGCCCGGGCTTCGCCCTGGTGGCCATCGTCACGCTAGCGCTCGGCATCGGCGCGAACACGGCCATTTTCAGCGTGGCCAACGCGCTGCTGCTGCGGCCCTTGCCATACGCGCATCCCGAGCGGCTGGTGCTGGTCTATGCCGAAAAGGCCGATGTGGCGGGCGCGGTGCAGCCGTTTTCATTCCCGCGCGCGACGTTCCTCCGCGAAAAGAGCGGCGCGTTTTCCGGCTTCGCGGCCTTCACTAACGAGAACTTCAACCTGACCGGCCGGGGCGATCCCGAGCAGCTTTCCGCGGCGCGCGTTTCGTGGAACTTCTTCGCTGTGCTGGGCGTGCGCCCGGCGCTGGGCCGCGCGTTTCTGCCGGAAGAGGACCGGCCCGGCGGCAAGGCCGTGTGCCTCATCAGCCATGCGCTGTGGACTCGCACGTTTGGCGCGCGCACCGATATAGCCGGACAAAACATCACGCTGGATGCAACTCCTTATACCGTAATCGGGGTCTTGCCGGGCGGCTTTCATTTCGCGCCCCTCGGCGCCGGCGTCGACCTATGGGCGCCGCGGGTCTTCGACCTGAACATCACCACGCCCGCGCAGATCCAAGCGGGTGTGGGTTTCCTGACCGCCGTGGCGCGCCTGGCGCCGGGCATTGGCGCAGGACAGGCGGAAGCGGAGATGCAGATCCTAGACCGGCAGTACAAGCGCGAGAATCCGCGCATGCCGGACGCCGATCCCACACAGACCGTCCGCGCGCGGGACTTGCAGCAGCAGACCGTCGCGAACGTGCGTACGGCCGTGCTGATTCTATGCGGCGCGGTGGGCCTGCTGCTGCTGATCGCCTGCGCCAATGTCGCGGCCTTGCTGCTCTCGCGTGCGCTGGGCCGGCGCAAGGAGATCGCCATTCGCGCCGCCTTGGGCGCCAGCCGTGCGGCGTTGATTGGGCAGTTGCTCGCGGAAAGCGTCCTGCTGGCGCTGGCGGGCGGTGCGGTCGGAATCATGCTCAGCGCATGGGGTACGCACGCTTTGACCACGCTGGGCCAGGGAAACCTGCCGCGCGTGGAGGAGATCGGCATCGACTGGCGGGTGCTGGCGTTCGCCGCCGGTCTCTCGCTGGTTACGGGAGTGCTGTTCGGATTGTTCCCGGCCCTGCAACTCTCGCGGCAAGATTTGAACCCTGTATTGCGGGCCGAAGGGCGCGGATCGGCCGGCAGCCGGCGGCGCAGCCGTGCGCGCGGCGCTTTGGTGGTCGCGCAAGTAGCGCTTTCGCTGGTTCTGCTGGTGGGCGCGGGCCTGCTGATCCGCAGCTTTGTGCGGCTGCGGAATGTGGACGGCGGCTTCGACGCGCACAACGTGCTGACCATGAGCGTATCGCTGCCGCCGGCGCGTTATCCAAAAGGACCGCAGATGGCGGGGTTTTACGACCAGGTGGTGCAGAAAGTTTCGGCTATGCCCGGCGTGCGATCAGCGGCAGTGTGTTCGGCGCTGCCCGTGCGCCCCGTGCGATTCTCGCCGGTATTGCTGGAGGGGCAGCCGGATGTTCCGCTGGCGGCGCGGCCGATCCTGGCGATCCAGATGGTGAGTCCGGCATACTTCCGCACGCTGCGCGTGGCGCTGCGCCAGGGCCGGGAATTCACCGGCGCCGATAACGTCGATGCGCCGCTGGTTGCCGTGGTCAACGAAACTCTGGTGCGCCGCTATTGGCCGCATGACAATCCCATCGGCAAGCATCTGCTGTTGGGACGCATGGTTAAGCCCACCGAAGTGGTGGGGGTGGCGGCGGACGTGAACAACCTTAGCCTGGCGGCCGCTCCGGAAGCCGAAGTTTACCTGCCATTTCCGCAGCGTCCATGGGCCTCGATGAATCTAATTTTGCGTACGGCGGGCGATCCGCACCAGTGGGCGGGGGCCGCGCGTGCGGCAGTCGCGGCGGTGGATCGCGATCAGCCGGTGACCGCGCTGAAAACCATGGAAGAAGTGCTGGCCACATCCACGGCGCAACAACGCTTCAGCGTGTTCCTGCTGGGCGTGTTCTCGATGACCGCGCTGGTGCTGGCCGCCGTGGGGCTCTACGGCGTTATCGCTTATTCGGTCGCCGAACGGACCCAGGAAATGGGCATCCGCCTTGCGCTGGGCGCAGCGAGGGGCGATATTACCCGCATGATCGTGGGGCAAGGCCTGGCTTTGGCGCTGGCAGGCCTGGCGATCGGGACGATAGCCGCGCTGGCGCTCACGCGGCTGATGTCCGGCATGCTTTTTCAGGTGAGCGCCGCGGATCCGGCCAGTTTTGCCGCGGGCGCGCTGCTGCTGGCGGCCATCGCGGCGCTGGCCAGCTATCTGCCGGCGCGCCACGCCACGCGAGTGGACCCCACCGAAGCGCTACGCTACGAGTGACACATGTTCCGGGCGATCAAAGAACAGATCGACACGATCTTTCGGGACGATCCGGCCGCCAAGAGCGCGATCGAAATCGTGCTCTGCTATCCCGGCTTTCACGCGATCCTGTTGCATCGCCTGGCGCATAAACTGTATCGCGCGGGCGTGCCGCTGCTGCCGCGGGTGATTTCGCAATGCAGCCGCTTCCTGACCGGGATCGAGATTCATCCGGGCGCGCGCATCGGGCGGCGGTTTTTCATCGATCACGGCATGGGGGTGGTGATCGGCGAGACCACCGAAATCGGCGACGATGTGCTCGTATACCAGAACGTGACGCTTGGCGGCACCGGGAACGAGAAAGGCAAGCGGCATCCCACGCTGGGCAATCGCGTGGTAGTGGGAGCGGGCGCGAAGATCCTGGGCGGGATTCGCATCGGCGACGACGTGAAGGTGGGCGCAGGGTCGGTGGTGGTGCGGCCGGTGCCGGATAACTCCACGGTGGTGGGCGTTCCGGGGCGCGTGGTGCGGACGCGCGGCGAGAATGGCGTTCTGGAGCACGGCAGCCTGCCGGACCCGGAAGGGCAGGCGATCGACGATCTGGCGCAGCGGGTGTCGGAACTGGAAGCGCTGGTACGGCAGTTGTGCGGCGATCCCGTTGAAGTTCGAGCGGGGCGGCGATGAAGTGGGTGGGCGCCGCCTGCTTGCTGTGGGTCGCGGCGGCCTTGCTGCAGGCGACGGAAGTCTACTCCTACTGGATTCAGCCTTGCACGGAGGTTTTGGCGGCGCATTCCGGTTGCGATGCCGCCGATCCCGAACTGGCGCGGTGGGCACTGGAAGCTTGGCAGAGATCTGGCGGGAGCGGATTGCGCTTCGCTGCGGCTAGTGAAGAGGATGACGCGCTGGTTCGGTTCTACTGGCTTGGCAGAAGTCCGCAGCTCTATGGCGATAACCACACGGTGTTTCTGAATGGCAAGCGGGTCCGGGTGGTCGAGGTGCAGCCCGACTTGGCGCAATTCGGCCCGCGTATGGCCGCCGCCGGCCAAAGCGATGAGCTGTTCCGGGATACGGTTGTGTATCTGACCTGTCTGCACGAGATCGGCCACGTGCTGGCGCTGCCGCACACCGACGACTTTACGGACATCATGTACAGCTTCCAATACGGCGGCGATGTGGTGGAATACTTCAACCGGTATCGGCGTGCGATTCGCGCGCGGCCGGATATCCGCGAGCATTCGGGAATTTCCGAAGCGGACCGGAAGCGCGTGGCGGAGCTGTATGCAGGCCGGTGACGGGCGTGCTAGTATGGAAGAGTTCACGCCCTAGCGGGGACGTAGCTCAGTTGGTTAGAGCGCCGGCCTGTCACGTCGGAGGTCGCGGGTTCGAGCCCCGTCGTCCCCGCCATTTATTTTCAATCGAAAACTTACTGGCGATGGCTGGCGATCGCGGGTGTTGTAATAAGGGGTGGAGGGTGGTATAGTGGTGGCGGAGAAGGAAATGGAAGCAACACCTGGGCTCTAAGTCCGCGGAACGCCCATCTTGGCCCAAACTTGGTCGAAAAGGGATCGGATCCGAGACAACTCGGTCCGTATCGTTTCGTCCGTGGACCGGGAAAGTGCGATCAAGTCTCCAGCGTCCTTATTCAAATCGCCAGAGAGCACTTCGGGTTTGGTACCGCCGATGGTGGCTGCGGCTTCGAGTTCTTTTAGGGCCTCGGTCAGCAGGCTTGGAGCATTCTCAATCCCGCGGCAGCCGGATAATCGCGCCAGACAGCAGGCTAGGTTATAGTGGATGTCGCCTTCCTTTTCGATGTTCTTTGCGAGTTCCCAAAAGGAATAGCCGAGAGCTTCGCGAAGCAGGTCCTGGGCTTCGCGGTAGTGCCTCACCTTATCCGGTTCATTGGCGGCCAGGTTGCCGCGTTTGAGCGCGATGGCAGCCAGATTATAGGCCGCGCGTTGGTGCTCCTTCCGCTTCCTCCGGCTCTCCTTAAACCACCGCTCGGCGTCATCGAGCCTGGAAGGTCTCATGATCTCAAGATGCAGAAGGCCATAATCGTTCAGGTGATAAAACGCGTGGTTTGAACTGTCGAGCGCCAAGTAGAGGTAATACTGAGCGCGATCAAGATCGGTTGGATTCTTGCGCTTTTCGTTCAGATACTTTGAAGCGTAGAAATACCCCATCACACGCAAGTCGCCCGCAATGCCGCTGCCCGATTCGAGGAATTCCAGTCCGAGGAAGTTCTCCACGGACAGGAGCCTTTGCCTCTTCTGCGTTTCTAAACGGTTGTAAATATCGTCCCGCCAGTCGGCATTTTCCAACACATGATGGAGGCTCTCAAGGGCTTCGCGGCGCGCGTCTTCAACCCGTTGGAACATCGGATAACGCGCCCGTACCTCGAGTGCGAGTTTTTCAATGTCTTTGACAGCCCTATCGCCCCGACGCGTTATATCCGCCATGATCCGGTCGGCTTGCTGAACAAAATTATAAGCACCTAACGCCGCAAAGGCGCCTTGGACAAGCGTAAACAAAGCGACGGCGGCCAACACCCATCCGAGTTGGGTCTGCAGCATTGCAACACGCTTCTCCAGTGCATCCTGTTCGTATTCGATCCTGGACTGTTCCGCCTTAACGGCCTCGGGATTCGTGCCCGAAAGGGGCGGCTTGGGAGCCGGCCGTTGCCCAAGCGCGAGCCAGGCGCAGCCCAATATGCCCACCATCACGGCGAGGAACGCGAAGGGAAGGAATCGCAGGCCGGAAACGAAGGGGGAGTGCTTCATCTACAATACGGATCTTACTATGGAACGCAATAATCCTGGCGCTACGGGACAGGCCGGGGGCTTGTCCTACTGATCCTGGTCCTTGGGTGTCTCCCCCGGACGCAGCAGCGTAGGCGCTTTCTTCTTTTCTTTTTCCCTCTCAGCCTTGGCTTCCTCGGCCTGCTTGGCGTCGCGCTCGGTGGGCGACATGGCGGCCTCGCCCTCCTTTTTCTCCTTGGCTAGCTTGGCCGCCACCGCCGCGGCGCGAACGGCGGGATCCTGCCGGGCCAAGTCGAGGCTGTCGTTGGTCCCATCGATGGATTGTTTGAGGACGAAATCGTAGCGGGACATGTCCTTCGGTTGGCTGTCCTGGATCTTCTGCAGACTGGCCGGCATCTCGGACTCGGCGGTGACCACGGCCGTGAGGCCCACTTTGATATTCACGCGGCGCTACAAGGCGTCGTCTGCCACCGTGTCGATCGCGTCGATGATGTTCGCGTAGTCGTCCAAAGCGTCGTGGATGAGGACCGAGCGGCTCGGCACGCTGTTGCTCGGTAGGCTGCCGGCGTGTGAAGTGCTGCAAGGAATGCAGGCTGACGCCCTGCAGCCCGACTTTCCGCGTGAGTTCGGAGCTTGTAAGAGCGTAGGTGCTTGGCACGACCAGCGACGGCCGCAGGCTAACCGACGAGTTGGACGCGTGGTCTGCGAACTTCCCCATGACAGCGAATATACTGTCCCGCAACCATTCTTCCCAAGGATCTCGTCGTCATTAATGATTCCGCCGGCGACGGTCGTACCATACAGCACTCCGTCTTGGCCACGCACCAACCCGGAAGAAGGAAGGGCCCCATCCGGGGGGCCTCTGAATACGTACAGCGTGCTCAGCGTCATTGTCTGGGCGCCGGCATACCCGGTTAACAGCAAAACAAACGAACAACCGAGCACCAGAACCTTGCGATTCTGCCTTCCGTTCCAAGGCGTAAAGAACATCGGAATCGACACTTCCGCGAAATTTGCGTTGCCGAGCGCCCGCCGTGGTTCCAGGCGCTACTGCTCTCCCAGTATAAGCCCAGGAGGCCCGAAAATCAATCGAACTCCACAGCGGGTCCTGGAGTCCCGCCCCACAGAGCATGTCGCCTCACCAGGGGCGTATACTGAAGCGAGGAGGCAACGCTTGACCGCCACTTTCGCTACTCAGATCGACGTGGACGATCAGGGCACAGCCTGGATCGCCGGGACGAAAGTGAAGGTTATGGAAGTTGTTCTGGATAAGATCGCCTATGGTTCGAGTCCGGAAGAAATCCATTTTCAACACCCGAATCTCTCATTGGCCCAAATCCACGGCGCACTGACCTACTACTATGAAAACCAGGATACAGTCGATGAGCAGATCAGGCACGGACTGGAAGAATCCGATGACCTTGCTGCGCGCGTTTCCGATGCGGCGTTCCGGCGCAAGTTGGGCGGTCTGAAGCGATCCTTTTGAGCGTAGCGTTGTACATGGATGTGCACGTACGACGGGCTGTCACGACCGCGTTGCGCTTGCGCTCGATAGACGTCCTGACAGCGCAGGAAGACGGTGCGGGAGAATTGGACGATGACCAGTTATTGCAGCGGGCGACAGAGCTTGGCCGTGTGCTTGTCTCGCAGGATGCGGATCTCCTCCGCGAAGGCGCGCGGCGGTTGTGGGAACATAAAGACTTCTCCGGCATTATCTACGCGCACCAACTTCGGATCACGATCGGTCAAATGGTGGAGGATATTGAACTGATCGCCCGGGCGACATCTCAGGATGAGTGGCGGGGCAGGATTGAATATCTGCCAATCGGATGACGTCGGGGAGTGCGCTCGTCCGTTGCAGGCGCACTGGAAAAAGGGAAGAGCGACGCCGCCAGGTCTGCGCGCGGCCAGCGCGTTCCGGAAACGGCTGAACACCCCAGCTAAAGGACAGGCCGGGGGCTTGTCCTACTGATCCTGGTCCTTGGGTGTCTCCCCGGGGCGCAGGAGCGTAGGCGCTTTTTTCTTTTCTTTTTCCCTCTCAGCCTTGGCTTCCTCGGCCTGCTTGGCGTCGCGTTCGGTGGGCGACATGGCGGCCTCGCGCTCCTTTTTCTCCTTGGCTAGCTTGGCCGCCACTGCCGCGGCGCGAACGGCGGGATCCTGCCGGGCCAGATCCAGGCTGTCGTTGGTTCCGTCAATGGATTGTTTCAGGACGAAATCGTAGCGGGACATGTCCTTCGGTTGGCTGTCCTGGATCTTCTGCAAACTGGCCAGCATCTCGGACTCGGCGGTGACCACGGCCG
>Ga0209333_1000453_pt1 | contig 22773 bp, 19 predicted proteins | sample BlaSpr_A8_OM2_O3_FD_187982 | JGI IMG/M metagenome (GOLD analysis project Ga0209333, IMG submission 187982) | Forest soil microbial communities from Thunder Bay, Ontario, Canada - Black Spruce, Ontario site 2_A8_OM2_O3 (SPAdes) (version 2) | ecosystem: Environmental > Terrestrial > Soil > Boreal... | reverse complement strand
GGTATCTTCGGGCTGGTCAAACCACTTTATCGAGCTGCTGAAAATTTTTCATATCCAGATGCCGCTGTGGCTGGCCTACGACCACTGGACGGCCCTGAAGACGGCCGAGAATATAGTGGCGCGGCAGATGGCGCTGGCGGCGGATTCCTCGCTGGTGCCGGGCACGCAAACGTTTCTCGATCGAGTCGCGGCGGTCATGAGCACGCAGTCTCCCGAATTGTTGCAGCGAGCGCATGATGTGTTAGGAGCGCCGCATCTCTTTGGCATGGAAGTGGGCTTGAACCTGCCGGCTTTTATCATTGCACTTATCATCACCGCGATTCTGGTTATCGGTATTCAGGAAAGCGCGAGCTTCAACACCGGCATTGTCGTGGTTAAGGTTTCGGTTGTGCTGTTTGTGATTGCCCTGGGTGCCCGCTACATAAACGTCAGCAACTGGGGCAGCGACTGGCACTCGTACGCGCCCAACGGCATCGCGGGAATCGGCGCGGGCGCTGCGTATATATTCTTCGCCTACATTGGCTTCGACGCGGTTTCGACAACGGCGCAGGAGGCTAAGAATCCACAACGAGACTTGCCTATCGGGATGATTGCATCGCTGGCAATATGTACGGTCTTATATATCGCGGTGGCCGGGGTACTGACGGGAATGGTGCATTGGCAACAAATTAATATTGAAGCGCCAGTCGCTCGCGCGTTTCTGGATCGCGGCCTGAGCACGGCGTCGCACATTATTACAGTAGGCGCGCTGGCCGGGCTCACCAGCGTAATGCTGGTGATGCTGCTGGGCCAGACGCGGGTGCTTTACGCAATGGCCAGCGATGGTCTTTTGCCGAAGAAGTTCTTTGCGGCGGTGCATCCGAAATTCCGCACACCATGGAAGAACACGATTCTTGTCGGTCTGTTGGCTGCGATTGTAGGCAGTCTTACCCCGATCGAGGATATCGGCAGGATGGTGAACATTGGAACGCTGTTGGCATTTGTGATCGTGTCAGTTTCCGTAATGGTGCTGCGCTACACCAATCCCGACCAGCCGCGCCCCTTCCGCACACCATGGGTGCCGCTGGTTCCGATCCTGGGCGTGGTTTCGAACGGCTACATGATGTACAAGCTGGGGATGTGGAATTGGATTCGCTTAGTGGGCTGGCTTGCGATTGGGCTGGTGGTTTATTTCACTTACGGCGTGAAGCACAGCCGGGTGCAGGCGCTGCAGGCTGCACCCGCGCCAAAGAGTACGCCTTAGGTTGAATTGTTTTGCTGGATACAGGCTCTCCGCACGGCGCGGAGGGTCTTTTTGTTTTATAGTCGGGCGTTAGGGGAGATAAGGTTAGGCGTGGTAAGAATGAAGACGATTCGATCATGAAGATTGTTACTGCGGAAGAAATGCGAGCGATAGATCGCGCCACCAGCCAGCGCTTCGGCGTGCCGTCGCTCACGCTGATGGAGAGTGCCGGTGCGGCCGTGGCGGATTATGTGCTCTCGCACCACGCTACCGCCGAACGTATTGTGGCGTTCTGCGGGAAGGGGAATAACGGTGGCGATGGCTTTGTGGCGGCGAGGCGGCTGCACGAGCAGGGTAAAAAGGTCCAGGTGATCCTGCTGGCGAATCCCGACGATCTGCGGGGCGATGCGGCGATTATGTATGGCAAGATGCCGGTAGCTGCGATCGCAGTACATTCCAGCGAAGATTTGAAGAGTGAGCGTGGGCAGTCCTCGCTGTACGCGGATCTTTACCTGGACGCAATTCTAGGCACCGGTTTCAAACCTCCCGTGAGCGGACTTTACGCCGATGCCATCGCAATCATGAATGCGAGCGGGGTGCCCGTGATTGCGGTGGATATTCCCTCCGGCGCCGATGCGGATGGGATGACGGCGCAGACTGGGACCATCGCCCGGGCCGACGCAATCGTCACGTTTACAGCGCCGCGTCCGGCGCACGTGTTTGGCTCGTTCACGGCAGGGCCAACGTTTGTGGCTGATATTGGTTCTCCGGAAGAAGCGATCGTCTCGGCGCTGCAATTGAATGTGATCACCGCGCACGACATCGCGTCTACGGTCAGGCCTCGCGCGGCGGAGTCAAATAAGGGCAGCTACGGTCACGTGCTTGTCCTTGGAGGATCGCTGGGAAAATCCGGATCGGTGGCGATGGCGGGAATGTCGGCGCTGCGCTCGGGCGCGGGGTTATCGACAGTAGCGATACCGAAGTCGGTGCTCGGAACCGTAGCGGGATTTCATCCGGAGTTGATGACCGAACCTTTACCGGAGACTAAGGCGGGGACGATTTCAGCGAGCGCGCAGGAACGAATCGAGGAATTGGCGAAAGGGAAGAGCGTGATCGCGATAGGGCCGGGAATTTCGCGGCAACGGCAGACCTCGGAGCTGGTGCGAACTCTGGTTGCGAAACTGCAAATCCCCATGGTGGTGGACGCTGATGGGCTGAACGCGTTTGAAGGCCGTACTAATGAATTGAATGGAAAAGGAAGAACGCTGGTGATTACGCCGCATCCAGGGGAGATGGCGCGGCTGACGGGATTGAGCATTGCCGAAGTTCAGAAAGATCGATTGGGAATGGCGCGAAAGTTCGCGCGCGAGCACGAATTGATTGTGGTACTCAAAGGGCATCGAACGCTGGTGATGCGACCGGATGGCGAGGCCTGGGTGAACACTACGGGAAATCCGGGAATGGCTACTGGAGGCACGGGAGACATTCTCACGGGCATGGTGGCGGGCATGATTGCGCAGCAGGCGAAGGACGCCTTCACGGCGGTGCTCGCCGCGGTACATTTGCACGGACTTGCGGGGGACGTGATGCGCGAGCGTGTGGGCGAACACTCGCTGGTTGCGACTGATCTTCTGCAGGGACTACCTCAGGCTTTCCGGCGTACGCAAAATGCCGCAGAGGAAAAGTTAGTCTCTTGGGGTGGATGAGTGTATGCGCGATTCCGTTGTCATCGTGAGGCCGGCAGGCGGATCGTCTTGCCTGAGGCGGCGGAACGCCGCGCGGCGTCGAGAATTTCCGTCACTGTGACATTGGTCTGAAGGGAGGAGAGTCCATCTGGATTCATTCCGTTCAATACCACCGCGCGTAGAAACGATATCGAATTGTCATACGGAGCAGGAAGAGGTTTTGCTGCGACTTGTTCTTCCTGTCCGCCTGCGCGCCGCACGCGAATATCATCTCGCTTTACCGTGATTGCATATCCCGTTTGGCCATATACTTCCATGTCTTTACGATCGAATGGCCAGTTCCAGGAGGCTTGCACGATGGCTTGCGCCTTCGGGTAGGTCAGAATGATCGTGGCCTCATCGTCCACTCGCGGATAGATTTCGGGCTTGATCTGCTGGGTGACGGCGGTAACTGTTTCGGGGCGTTCTCCGTTCATGAGCCAGGTCATTAGATCGGCGCCGTAGCATCCGAAATCGAACAGAGCGCCGCCGCCGTCCAGTTTGGGATCGGTGAGCCAACTCATAAATTCCGGGCCCACGCCGATTTCCTTGGGGCCGCTGTGACCATCGTGGATGACGACCTTGCGCACGTCGCCGAGCGCATTCTCATGCAGCAGATCATACGGGGCGCGGTTGCTGGGGTACCACGTGGTCTCATAGTTGACGAGAACTTGAATCTTGCCGGCGTGCGCTGCCTTCTCGATAGCCAGCGCGTCTTCCAGGCTTACCGCCAAAGGTTTTTCCATCATGACGTGAACGGCGTGCCGGGCGCAGACTTCCACCACACGCCGATGGTCGTAAGTATTGGTATAGACGAGCACAGCTCGCGGACGAGTGCGTTCGAGCATTTCTTCCAGGCTGGAAAACAGCAGGTCCTTGTTGAAGCCGTAGCGCGTTGCGTACTGCAAACCGAGCGACCGGTCCGGTTCAGCAATGCCGACGATCTCTATTTCTGGGTTGTGGAGCGAATGCTCGAGGAAGCCCTGGACATGGCCGTGAACCAAGCCGACGATGCCGACGCGGAGCGGAGCCGCGGTTTCCGCAGCAGAAGTTTGGCCCGGGCGGTGCGCTACAACGAGCAGTGCGAACACTGAGAAAAAGATCAAAGACGAAAAGTTGCGCATGCTGTCTCCTTAGGCGAACCGGATTCTGGAAGGCACCATATTAAACGCGGCCAGGTCGAAGGAGAAGATAGTGAATACTAAAAACCCGTTGTGCCAGGACAGTCCCTTGGGACATTAATCCATCAGTTAACATCTTCTATCTATATGGCACGGGGCATGTTATCGCCCCGAAACCCGCGCCTATAGCGAGAATCCGGCCATTTGCTTTCGTAACCTGTTACCTGTACCCATAGCATGACATAGTGAAACTCGTTATGACCCACTTCCCCCAACCGCACCCATCGAGGCGCGCGGCCCGGGTCCAGCTTGGAGATTCCGTCCTGGCTGCGATTCGTTTAGAAGATGGCCGGCGTACAAAAGCTAAACTACAAAACATTTCCGTGACCGGTGGATTGTTGCAATTGCAGCATCCTCTGGGAAACGGCTCTTTCGTGGAACTCGCATTTCAGACGCAATCCGGGCCCGTCCACGGCATGGCTGAGATACTGAGTCCCATGCGGAGGACGGCTTCCGGCGTACTGCAACCGTTCCGCTTCGTCGCCCTCGAGGATGACGACCACCGCCGCTTGCGCACGTCGCTTGATCACGTGGCGGACCGAAATCTGCTGGGACTGAAGTCGTCTATGTTCCAACTGCCGAAGACGATTTGATCATGGTGTGCGCCGCACCCATGAAGCAGCACGGGTGTTGAGTTCAGTTCTCTCGTTATACTGATTCTGGTTTGGGGATTCGTCCAAACCAGGATTCAGGATATGACGCGGGAGATCACCACACACTCGGCTGAGGAGACGATCGCCTTGGGGCGCACGCTGGCGGAGTTGCTGGCGCCACCCAAACTCGTGCTTCTGCGCGGCGACCTGGGAGCGGGGAAAACCACGCTGGTCAAGGGAATCGCCGCGGCGTTCGAGGCTGCCGCGGAAGAAGATGTCACCAGTCCTACGTTCACGCTGGTGCATGAATATCGCGGGCCACGGGCCAATCTTTATCATATCGATCTTTACCGCATCGATACGCAGCGCGAATTGGAAACGCTGGGACTGGATGATTTGCGCTCCGAGAGCAGCATTCTGCTGATTGAGTGGGGAGAAAAATTTCCGGGTCTGTTGCGGGAGCGGTGCCTGGAGATTTCTCTGGAACGAGAAGGGGAAAATCAAAGGAGGATCAAGATTGTAAGCTAGCGCGCGGGTAGGCTGTTTGCGGTCGGGAAGAGGGCTGCCCGCGCACAGGAGGGTGGCAGGCTCCATTCGTGCACCATCGAGAAGAGCATGGCGGCGGCGAAGAGGGCGAGGACGAGGCGATTGGTTCTCACCACTCAATTATCCCACGCAATCCGCCCGAGAGCGCGATCCCCTCAGCGGCTGAAAGCCGGATGCTTTGTTGATTCTATGCGGCGCGGCTGAAGCCGCGCCGCTTCAAATCCGGATTGACGAGCTGTTCAAAATCCCATGATGTTGTAGCCGCAGTCGACGTAGATGACTTCGCCGGTGATGCCGCTGCTGGCGTCGGAGGCGAGAAAGACTCCGGTCGAGCCGACTTCTTCGACGTCCACGCGACGGCCCAGCGGGGCCCGTTCCTCGTGGCCCTTCAGCATGTCGCCGAAGCCAGCGATGCCGCGAGCGGCGAGAGTCTTGATTGGTCCCGCGGAGATGGCGTTGACGCGGATTTTCTTTTTCCCCAATTCGTAAGCAAGATAGCGCACCGAGCATTCGAGTCCCGCCTTTGCGACCGCCATGACGTTGTAGCGCGGCACGACCTTTTCGGATGCATAGTAAGTCATGGTGAGGATCGATCCGCCGTCTTCCATGAGAGGCGCGGCGGCGCGGGCGACCGCGACCAGCGAATAGACACTCACATCCATTGCAACGCGAAACCCTTCGCGCGTGGTGTTGATGAAGTCGCCTTTGAGTTCGTCGGCGGGAGCGTAGGCGACGGAGTGTACCACTGTGTGCAGCTTGCCGTCACGCTCTTTGAGCGTGGCAAAGAGACGGGCGATTTCTTCGTCCTTGCTGACGTCGCACATGAAGCCTTCGGCTCCGGGCAGAGAGAGGATGAGGTCTTTCGCTTCCTGCTCCAGGCGCTCGTTCTGGTAAGTGATAGCGAGCTTCATGCCGGCAGAGTGAAGTCCCTGCGCGATGGACCAGGCGATTGAGCGCTTGTTGGCGACTCCGAAGACGACGGCGTTACGGCCCTGCAGATCTGAGGACATGAGTGCTCCTTGGAATGGGAAGGATAACAGCGGAAGGCGTGGTTTGCCACAGAGCCATCATCCGCGCGCAGACGGAAAAGCAGGCTCCTAACTCCGCCGTCACTGTCGCTCCGACGCCGGTCGGAACGACACGTGCGCGGTGGCTTCGCGTTATTTCACAGCGGCGACTCTTCGACTGCGGCCGGTGTTCCCACCGGCCAACTGGCAGCGATAAACGACAACCCGTAAACGCAGGCCAGAATGGCGAAGGCTGCGACCAGGCTGACTTTGTGGGCGACCGCGCCGACTACGAGTGCGAGGACGAGTTGCAGGAATGTTCCGAAAAAGTAAAAGGTATTTTGCACGCGGCCCATGAGATGGTTCGGGACCATTTCCATGAGGCTGGTATTCATGGCGATGCCGCCGACGCCGCGCGCCGATCCCATTACTGCGTACAGCAATATCGCGGCGACCAGCCAATGCGAGACGGGAGCGCAAACCATGGTCGCCGCTATGATCGCCATGGAAAATGCAACCGAACGGCGTCCGCGGAGGCTGGCGATGATCGCGGGGGCGTACAGAGCGCTAAGAAATGCGCCGGTACCCCATCCGGCGTTGAGCCACCCGTAGCCGACTGCGCCGGCGTGGAAGATGCGTTCGCTCAGCGACGGAGTGACCACGACTCCGGTGATCATGGCGCCGAGAAATAATGCCCAACTGATGCCGAGCAATATCACGGCGCGATGATCGCGAAGAAAGAACAGACCAGCGCGCATATCGCGCCAGAAGCGCTGGAACTGAGTTTCAGCAGCGAGAATATCGGTGCGCAGTTCTTGCGGGCTCAGAACTACGTGGCGTCCTTTGCGCACCGCGAAATAGCAGCAGAAAGAAACCACGTAGGTGGAAACATCGATCAACAAAACGCCGCCGAGACCGATGTGGTTGTACATGAATCCGACGAGGGAGCCGGCGATGAGCCATCCTCCCTGAACGCCGGCCAGAAGAAACGTGTTGGACTGCACGAACTCGCCCTCGGGCGTGAGTTCCTGAATCAGCGCGGTGATGGTTGGCCAGAACATCCAGAAACCGGCGGCGACGAGGGTGTTCATCAGGTAGAGTTGCCACACCTGCACCCGATGCTGGAACGCGAGGATGGCGACGGTCACGATGATCAAGGCGCGGACGGCGTCGAGCCACATGACCAGGCGGCGGCGATCTTCGCGATCAATGATTACGCCAGTGAAGGGAAGCATGAGCATGGCGGGAATGGTCTGCAGAACGGCGAAGGTACCGAGCGCCATTTCCGAGTGGGTGGCTTCCAGAATGTACCAGGCAACCGCGGCCGAATTCATCCCGCTGCCCAACATGGAGATCACGTTGGCGGCAAAGACAAAGCGCAACGGGCGCTGGCCGAGGATGTTTCGCATACTTTACTTTAGCCGAAGTGGACGCGCGGAGGTCCCCACGTAAGAGAGTGTTACGCGGCAGACGTTAGCTTTTGCGATTCCTCGCGAATTCTTGTCCACGCGCGCTCGACGTGCCTGGCTTGCGTGTTGGTCTGGCCGACGCACAATCGCAAAGTAAGTTTTCCGTTCAGCCTGGTGTGCGTGAGGAAAAGATCGCCTCTTTGGTTCAGGCGATCCATGATGGTCTGATTCGCGGCGTCTCCATCTTTGTGACGGAAGCAGACCAGGTTCAGCGGCACGGGCGCGGCGAGTTCGAAGTTGTTGTCATCGCACACCCATCCGGCGAATTGCTGCGCCAGGTCTACGTGGCGACGAATGTGGTGCTGAAGGCCTTCCACGCCATAGTGGCGGATGACGAACCACAGCTTGAGCGAGCGGAAACGCCGGCCCAGCTGGATATGCCAGTCGCGATAGTCGATCACGGCGCCGGATTCCGTGGCCTGGTTGCGCAGGTATTCCGGCAGAATGCTTAGAGTCTGAATGAGAGCTTTACGATCTGCAACCCAGAAACAGTTGCAGTCGAAGTTGGTAAACATCCACTTGTGAGGGTTGAAGCTGTAGCTGTCGACAAGTTCGACTCCGTTCTGCAAGTGACGGAACTCGGGACAGAGTGAGGCTGTTCCGGACATGGCCGCATCCACATGGAGCCAGAGATTATGCCGATGCGCCGCGTGAGCGATCTCGCCGATTGGATCCATCGCGTTTGAGGATGTGGTGCCGACCGTTGCGCAGACGAAGCATGGAATTAGGCCGGCGCGCTTGTCAGTCTCAATCTGTTTGGCCAGAGCGTTGGGGCGCATGGCGAAATTTTCATCCACGTCGATGGAGCGCAGATTGTCGGCGCCGATTCCTGCGATCATGGCGGCTTTCTGCAATGACGAATGGGTTTGCGTGGAAGCGTAGGCGACGATGCGGCCGTCGCATCCTTTTTTGTTGCTAAGGTAGTTGGTGACCCGCTCGCGGGCAGCTAACAGGGCGCACAGTGTCGCGCTCGAGGCAGTGTCCTGAATCACTCCGCCGCCGGTGCTCGAGGATAGAAATTTCTTGGGCAACCCAAGCATGTTTACGAGCCAATCGAGAACGTGCGTTTCCAGTTCCGTGCAGGCGGGACTGGTAGACCACAACATGCCCTGCACGCCTAGTCCGGAAGAGAGCAGATCTCCGAGAATTCCCGGGCCGGAGGCGTTGCACGGAAAGTAGGCGAAGAAGTTTGGCGATTGCCAGTGGGTGATGCCGGGCAAAATCAATTTCTCGAAGTCTCTCAATAGCGCGTCGAACGGCTCGCCCTGCGCGGGAGGATTCGCGGGCAGCGACGCGCGAATTTCTCCGGGCTTTGCTTGTGAGAGCACAGGAAACGACTCAATGCGCGCGTGGTAGTCGGCGATCCAGTCGATCACGGCATGGCCGTATCGGCGGAATTCGTCGGGCGTCATGTGAAAAGATTTTTCGTTGGACACAGTGCTAGACCTCGATGGATAAAACCAGAGCAGATCGTATCAGAGCGAGTCCTGTTTTCTTTTAACTCAACCGCCCGAAGTACAGCCGAGTTTTGTATGCGAAGGCGGCTCGGCCAGAGACCGAGTGCCGGTCGAAGACGCGGCGCAATTCTCGCAGCATCGGCGCGTGCTGAGGATGATCCGGGCCGGGCGCGTACGACGATGACAGCAGGCGACCTTCCACGCCGGCATAATCGAATTCCTGGCGCATGTCGAACGTTCGCTCTTGAAATGGCGCGGGATCAAAAAATTCGTTGACTGACGACGTTGTGTGTTCATGACGGATATCTTGATAGTCAGTGCCGTAGGTCAGGAGCAGTCGTTCGTAGTCGCGGAGAAACGGCGTTGAATCGGTGAGGCGCTCGTTCCATAGGAGAACGAGCCAGCCGCGGGGTTTGAGGATGCGAACGAACTCGCGCATTGAGCGCGCGCGATCGAACCAGTGCCCGGCTTGCGCGGCGGTTACGAAGTCCACGCTCCTGTCTTTGAGCGTGGTTGCTTCGGCTGTTCCTGCGATGCTGGTAAACTCTGGAAACCCAGCCAGCAGGCCTTCTCCGGCTTCGCGCATTTCGGCGTTCGGCTCAACGCCGAAGACCGGGTTGCAATTCTCTAATAATGTTCGGGTCCAGATGCCGGTTCCGGAGGCGATGTCAGCCACGATGTGAACGGGGGCGAGGCCGCATTCGGCTTTCAGAGTCCGCAGTACTTCCGGCGGATACCCTGGGCGATAGAGCACGTAGTTTTCCACGCGATCGGAAAAGCGGCTGGTAGCGTTGGCAATGGCCATGGATAGAAGTGGCAGGATTTCGCTCTTGCCTGAGGTCCATTTTACTTGCAGATAAGTTTAATTGCAGACAGAGATTGTGCTCCCAGATGGGCTTCTTGTAGGAAAGGATGGGAAAACTCTTATGAAGCTGGGTACGGTACCATTACATCTCAGGAAAGTTTTCATAACATGAGAGTCGTCATTAAAGTAGGCACAAGCCTTATCGCCCCGGGGGGACAGATCGACGCGAACCTGCTGCGCGCCATGGTCGATCAGCTTGATCTCAGCCGGAATGAATACCTGATCGTTACTTCCGGAGCGATTGCCGCGGGAATGGCGGGATTGGGACTGGGCAAGCGTCCGAGCGATGTTCCGGGGATGCAAGCTTGCGCGGCGGTGGGGCAAAGCAAGCTGATGCATACTTATGAGCGGCTGTTTTTTGGGAAGAAGGTGGTAGCGCAGCTTTTGCTGTCGAGCGACGACTTCACTTCGCCCGTCCGCTACCGCAACTTGCAGAATGTGCTGGCCGAATTGTTGGCGCTCGGAGTGGTGCCGATTGTGAATGAAAACGACAGCGTTTCGGTGCGCGAACTGGTCGGCGCTTTCGGAGATAACGACGAACTTAGTTCTCTACTGGCCACTGCCGTTAAGGCGGACTGGCTCTTGCTACTCACCGATGTAGACGGATTCTACATGCCCGATGTGCGGGAAGTGTCGCGTAAGACGCCGCGCAAGAAATCGCGAGTTATGCGTGTGGTGAGGAAGCTGACTCCGGCGCTAGAAGCGCAATGCAACGGAAAGAGCACGATGGGCCGTGGCGGAATGATTTCCAAATTGCGCGCGGCGAAGCTGGCGAGCGAGGCCGGGGTCCACGTGGCGATTGTGAATGGGCGCCATCCGCAAGGAATCGCGCTGGGCATGGAACGGAAGATCGGAACATATTTTCCTCCGCCCGGAGCGAAAGTTTGATGACGACGATTGCCAAGGCGAGTTCCACGACGGAAAAGCTGCTGCGCGCGCGCGAGGCGGCGGAAAAGCTGGCACAGTTCTCCTCGGAAAAGAAGAACGCTTTGCTGTTGGGGATTGCGGATGCGATTGACGCCGACGCAAAGACAATTCTTGAGGCCAACCGTGAGGACATTCAAAACTCCGGATTGGAAGGCGCTATGCGGGACCGTTTGCTGCTGACGGAGGAGCGCATTAAAGAAATGGCGCTCGGGGTGCGCGAAGTTGCCGCGCTCGGAGACCCGATTGGCGAAACGCTGGCAGAGTGGACCCGCCCCAACGGTCTGCACATCCGCAAGGTGCGTGTGCCGTTGGGAGTGGTGGGAATCATTTACGAATCGCGGCCGAATGTTACGGTGGAGACGGCCGCGCTCGCGTTGAAAACAGGCAATGCCATTGTTTTGCGAGGCGGCAAAGAGGCGGCACGAAGCAACCGGAGGTTAGTTGAAATTCTTGCTGCCGTGCCGGGAGTGCCGGAGGGCGCAATCGAGTTGCTGGATTCGAGTACGCGGCAGTCGGTGGCGGAACTCATCAATGCTCGTGGCCTGGTGGACGTGATTATTCCGCGAGGCGGCGCGGGACTGATTGCATTCGTCACGGAAAATTCGGCGGTGCCCGTGATTGAGACCGGAGCAGGGAACTGCCATATTTTTGCCGATGAATCCGCCGACTTCGAGATGGCCGACCGGATCGTCATCAATGCCAAGACGCAACGACCGTCGGTGTGTAATGCGGCAGAGAAACTGCTCGTGCATGAGCGGATCGCGATGGAATACATTCCGCGAATCGTGAAAAAGCTGATTGAGGCCGGCGTGGACGTTCGCGGAGATGGGAAATCTCGCAGCCTGGCGACTGGATTGAGCATTGAGCCAGCAGCCGAACAAGACTGGTACGAAGAGTATCTGCGGCTTTGCATGGCGGTTCGAGTAGTCGCCGACGTGGACGAGGCGATTGCCCACATCAATCGCTATTCGACAAAGCATTCCGATTCCATCATTACGGGGAACGAAGATAATGCCCGCAAATTCCTGCGGGGCGTGGATTCGGCCGCGGTTTACTGGAACGCCTCGACTCGCTTTACCGATGGCGCTGAGTTCGGCTTCGGCGCGGAGATGGGCGTCAGCACGCAGAAGTTACATTGCCGCGGGCCTTTCGCGCTGGCGGAGCTTACTTCTTCGAAGTACGAGATCGTGGGGACGGGTCAGGTGCGCTAGGAGGGCACCATACGTGCGGTTCACATTCGGAGGACCGCACGCTGAAGTTTCTTCAGGTTCCTCTCAGGTTTGGAGTGTGCTTAACGGCTGATCTCTTCGCATAGAAGAGCAACAAGACTTTCGGCGAGACGCTAACTAAAAGCACGCAAAATACTGCCTAGCGGCGGGCGTGTTTGCAAACCACCCCGACTGCGCGGAACGAAAACTTGGCGAATTTCTTTTTGAGCTTAAAACGGCTGGTGACGGCCTGTATAAGCGTTTTCTGAACGCACACGGTGACCTTTCCTATTGCCGTTTCTCAATCCCAGATGTTGAGATCTCGCGCAGGACGGGTGTCTACTGTTTTGTTGTCAACGATCAAATTAAGTACGTCGGGAGGAGCGTCGACAGCTTCGGCAAGCGGATCAACCAGGGCTAGGGTCGAATTCATCCGAAAATCTGTTATCGAGATGGAAGTCCACTAACTGCCATTTGAATTCGCTCATCGCAAACTGCTCGAACCAGTTCAAGTTCTTTGTTTATCCGATGAATGACCAGTCCGAAATCGAATCACTTGAACGAACAATGATTTGCGGAGAGAAGCCGGAATGGAATATCCAACTAAAGTCATTTGGTTCCCCGGAAAGTGCGTGACCGCTTCGCCCTCATCGCCATACGGCAACGCGCATTACATCAAAGTGATGATCGTAGGTCCATACTTGCAAACCTAAGCGGCTAGCCACGGCGGCCACCGTTGCATCGACCAGCGTGACGGACTGATCAGATAATGCCAGCACTTGAGTCGCGGCCCTGCGGTAATCCTCCGGGGTTGGACTGATGAACGCGGCGGGAAGAATCTGCAATAACCACTCCGAAGCGCCCCTCCGGCCCAGCCGGAACAGAGTAAGTGTGTAGGTTTCCAGCAGGATTGGATACGGCACCAGGACTTCCCGACGTCCCCGCGCCAGCAATTCGAATTCTTTTAGAGCACGCTCATGGTGTTCATCGGTCTCATCCGCGATGGCGAAGAGAGGTCCAGAGTCGGCAACCACCGCACGAGTCATTTCTTAATGCCTGCGAGGTAGGCGTCATGCTCCATGCTCACGTCGCTCCGGCCGCTGCGGCCGACGGCAGTGAGTCTCAGAGGCCTGCGCGCCCGCAGAAAACCCCGTTCTGTCAGATAGTCGCGGAGAGCGGTCTGCACGACAACGGTAAGCGTTGGCGGGTTCTCTTGCGCTTGGCGGTAGTTATCCACCGCCTTCGCTAAATCGTCGGGCAGTGTCATTGTGGCTCGTTTCATAAGCTTAGTGTAGCACCAGTTGGTGAAGATGGTGCGCGAAGGGCGAACCCACAGCGCATACCCACAGCGCATACCCACAGCGCATAACAGCGCATAGACGATAAGTTCTGGGTATTGTGGTACCTTACGTCTTTTCGGTGCGGGAGTCCCATGAGATTCTTTTCATTAGTACTTGTTTCCTTCATTGTCCTATCTTCGTACGTAGCAATCAGCGTTAGTGGCGGTTTGCCTGCGCCTTCCGCTGCTTCGCAATCCATCTTTGGTTTTCGTCATGCTGCCCCTGAAAATGCCGCCGAGGCCCGATTCCTGGCGGTGCCGGACCCCAAGCTGGCGGAAGAGCATCTGCGCACTCTGACGCAGGCTCCGCATATGGCTGGCACGCCCGAAGACAAGGCCACGGCGGACTATGTGGCGCAGAAGTTTCGCGCCGCCGGACTCGACACCGAGATCGTGGAATACAAAGTGTGGATGAATTATCCGCTGGAGATCAGCGTGGATGTCACGGCGCCCACCGGAGTTGAAATGCATGGTCCTACGCGCGAGCATGTTGACGGTGATCCTTACGATAATGATCCGCGGGTGGTGATGCCGTTTAGCGGTATGTCGCCCTCGGGAGATGCCGAGGCCGATGTGGTGTACGCCAACTACGGCACCCCGGAAGATTTTGCGAAGCTGGACAAGTTAAAGATAGATGTGCGCGGCAAGATTGTTCTGGTTCGTTACGGGCAGAATTTTCGCGGGGTGAAGGAATTCATTGCGCAGGAACATGGCGCGGCGGGAGTGATCATCTACTCCGATCCGTTCGACGACGGCTGGAGGCGCGGCGATAAGTATCCCGCTGGACCATGGCGGCCGGATACCGGCGTGCAACGCGGCTCGGTGGGGTACATGTTCGAGTTTCCTGGCGACCCTACGACGCCTGGAGTTGCGTCGGTGCCTTCGTTGCCGGAAAGCAAGCGGGTTTCGCCGGAACAGTCTGCGCAGATGCCGAAGATTCCCATCACACCACTTTCGTATCACGATGCGTGGCCGATCCTTCAGCATTTGGGAGGGCCTGCCTCGCCGCGCGAGTGGCAGGGCGCGCTGCCTTTTACTTATCACGTGGGACCAGGGCCGGTGCGGGTGAAGATGCATCTCAAACAGGATTATCAATTCCGCACGCTGTGGGATGTGATTGGAAAAGTGCGGGGCAGCGAGTCGCCGGATGAGTGGGTGGTCTCGGGCAATCATCGCGACGCGTGGGTGTATGGCGCGGTTGACCCGAACAGCGGAACGGCAGCAATGCTGGAAGCAGTACACGGGGTCGGTGAGTTGTTGAAGTCGGGTTGGAAGCCGAAGCGCACCATGATCTTTGCCAGTTGGGATGGCGAGGAAGAAGGATTGATCGGTTCCACGGAGTGGGCGGAGCAAAACGAATCCGAACTGGTTCATGCTCCGGCTTACTTCAACGTGGACGTGGCGGTTTCGGGGCCGAAGTTTGTTGGGTCGGCAGTGCCGAGTTTGAAACAATTTCTGCGCGACGTGACCAAGGCGGTGCCCAGTCCCAAGGGCGGGACGGTTTATGAAGAGTGGCAGAAGGGTGATCAGCCGGGCGGGTCTTCGACCCAGTCTCCCACGGAAGCGATTGGAGATGGCCATCGCGCGCCAGCGGCGCCGTCCATGGGTGACGCTCCGGTCGGAGACCTGGGCAGCGGCTCCGATTACAGCGCCTTCCAGCAGCACCTGGGGGTGCCTTCGGTCGACATTGGTTCCAGCGGACCGTATGGCGTGTATCACTCCGTATTCGACAATTTCGCGTGGTTTAAGAAGTTCGGCGATCCGGATTTTGTTTACGAGCAGCAGATGGCGAGGGTATTCGGCCTGGAGGCGCTGCGCATGGCCGATGCCGACGTGCTGCCTTACGACTATGAAGAGTATGGCAAAGAGGTTGCGGTTTACCTTGACGCGGCTAAGCAGAGAGCGGAGAACAAGTTTGGCGATCACACTCTCGATTTCAATGCCGTGACCGTCGCTGCCAGACACTTTCAGGAAGCGGGAGCGAAGATTATGTCGCGGCAGAAAAATGTGCCGCGAGATGTGGCGCGGTTGAACCAGGCACTACTCAACGCGGAGCGCGCGTTGCTGGTGCCGCAGGGTTTGCCGCATCGTCCCTGGTTTCGCCATGCGATTTATGCGCCGGGCGAATATACGGGTTACGCCGCGGTCGTGATTCCAGGGGTGAATGAGGCCCTCGATAAGGGGGACGCGGAGCGAGCGCGTCAGCAGTTGGCGGTGCTGGCGGCGGCGCTCGATCGGGCGGCCATGGCGCTGGAGGGATACCGGTAACCATGAACGCCACGCACGCACTCGGGCAATTCCTGCGCACGCTGCCGCACTCGGCGGTGGCCACGTTTCTGGCGCTGTTTCCCATCGTCGATCCCTTTGGCGGCATCCCGATTTTCTTCGCCATGACGTCTTCATGGACTGCGCAGGAGCGTCGGCGCACTGCCTTCAAGACCGGAGTGTGGGTATTCGTCATTCTCGTGACATTTCTGTTTTTCGGACGCTTCGTACTGCATTTCTTCGGGATCTCATTGCCGGTGCTGAAGATTGCCGGCGGATTGATCGTCGCCAATACAGCCTGGGGCATGGTCACTTCGCACGCACGCATCACTCCCGAGGAGAGCCACGAGGCGCAGGAGAAGGAGGACATCTCTCTCGCTCCGCTCGCCATGCCGCTGATGTCGGGACCGGGAGCCATTGGCGTGGTCATGGCGTTGGCGGCGGGCGTGGATAGTAGGGCTTCGTACATCGGCATGGTCATCGGCATCGCCGGCGTGGCGCTCTGCGTGTTGCTGTTCTTCTGGCTAGGAGGGCCGCTGGTGCGGCGGTTGGGGCCGAGCGCGGTCGGAGCGATCAACAAGATTTTCGGTTTTCTGATTCTTGCTATCGCCGTACAGTTGGTATGGGATGGTGTGGCTGACTTCAGAAGTTAGTTGTGTGGCGCGCAGGTCTTGATCGGGATATCACGCTTCTCTCGATTGCCGGAAGCCCCGTGCCCTCGTGAAGAGTGCGAAAAGATGGGGCGTCCGGCGTTGTTTGGAAACAAGTTGAAGGCTATTTGTAGGTTGCGTTGGTGCGCGACAGATAATCGCGGTGCTGAGTGAAGTCCACCATGGAGGCGAATGTGGGGCCGCCCAGCGGATTCGCCTTCATGCTTTCGCGCACGGCGGCGTTGACTTTGTCGAGGCCTTCGGCGTTGGCGGCGATGTACTCGATCCAGAAGGTTCCGGGAGCCTCGGTGTGAATGGCTTCGGTATCGATCTCGTACTCGTGGATGGTGCCGTCGGCGAGCAATCTCTCCATCAACGGGACGAAGAGATTTTTGCTGAGGAGATCGAGCGCATTGTCGGGCGCGTCGGCTTTGAATTTGTACATCGAAGTTTCGGTGTAGACATCCTTGAACGATCCGGAATGCCAGTTGTAATATCGGCTGACGAAAACGGCATCCGAGTGTTTTGTGGCATTTGCCTGAACCGGAGACGTGACCAACCCCGACTTGTAGATCCCGTCGAGAACGTTGAATAACCCTGCCATAGACATGGCTGAAAACCAGGTGTCGTGAGTTGGGCTGTCGGGCTGGTGGATCAGATTCTGGTCGCTGCCATATCCCACAAGCATTCCATCGGAGGTTCCCTTCTCCATAAACTTCTGCTCGGACGCGACCAATTTTTCCTCGTCTGCCCACTGCGTGCGGGGAAGCTCCCAGAACGCAACGTAGGTGTACATGCGCGGTTTTTCTTTTATTTCGGACATCTGCGCCGATGCGCAGAGGGCCGATAACGCCAGAGTGCAGGCTATGGCAAAAGCACTCCATAATTTTTTGTTCATTGTTTATCCTCGCTGATTTAGCAAAGGACTTCCATCGTGCTGTCCCAAGCGGGTGCAAGTGTACACCTTCGACAGTCCGGCACTTCGACCCGTCGATAGCTCCGATTGATGGTTGGTGGAAGGTGGGCTTTAACGATTCTAGACGTGGGCACCTAGATTTGGGCAACCCCAGAATCTCGGGCTCGCCCAACATTATTTCCGTTTATTTCTATTTCTCTTTGACTTTCTCCGCCAGCTCGCGAAACTCTTTGGCTTGCTTGTGGCTTGCTTTTATTTGCAACTGTGCGAGCTGTCGAGAGTTCTCAGTCGTCAGGACCGGAACCAAAGCCTCCAGTTCCGTCGCGACTTCGCGCGCGTGATCGGCCTCTTTCAACATCCAGTGTTCAAATTTCCGGACTGCCTCGTGGTGATCCATAGACCTCGCTTTGGGGTACATCAAAGTACTTGGTTTACTTCAGCGTTACTAGCCGCTCTATCAACTCCGAATAATCCTTCTTCTCGATGCCGTGGACTTGTTTGTTGTACTCGTCCACTTTCGAGGAATAGTTCATCGAGCAGAATTTAGGGCCGCACATGGAGCAGAAGGCGGCTTCTTTGTAGAAGTCGTCGGGGAGGGTTTCGTCGTGCATGGAGCGGGCGGTTTCGGGGTCGAGGGAGAGAGCGAACTGTTTTTCCCAGTCGAATTTGTAGCGGGCGTAGCTGAGGGCGTCGTCGCGGTCGCGGGCGCCGGGGCGTCCGCGGGCGATGTCGGCGGCGTGGGCGGAGATCTTGTAGGCGATGATGCCGTCTTTCACATCTTTTTCGTTGGGTAAACCTAAATGCTCTTTGGGTGTGACGTAGCAGAGCATGGCCGCGCCGTACCATCCGATCATGGCCGCGCCGATGGCGCTGGTGATGTGGTCGTAGCCGGGAGCGATGTCTGTGACCAGCGGGCCCAAGGTGTAGAACGGGGCTTCGTAGCAGAGCTCGACTTCTTTTTCGACCTGCTCTTTGATCTTATCCATGGAGACGTGGCCGGGGCCTTCGATCATGACCTGCACGTCGTGCTGCCATGCTTTTTTGGTTAACTCGCCAAGCGTGCGCAACTCGGAGAATTGGGCCTCATCGCTGGCATCGGCAACGCAGCCGGGGCGGAGGCCGTCACCGAGAGAAAAGCTGACGTCGTACTTTTTGAAAATCTTGACGATGTCGTCGAAGCACTCGTAGAGGAAATTTTGTTTGTGGTTGTAGGCCATCCACTGGGCGAGGATGGCGCCGCCGCGGCTGACGATGCCGGTGATGCGCTTGGAGATCAGCGGCAGATACTGGATCAGCACGCCGGCATGGATGGTCATGTAGTCCACGCCTTGCGCGGCTTGCTCTTCGATCACTTCTAGCATTACGGAAGCATTTAAGTCTTCGACGCGCTTGACGCGAGCGATCGCTTCGTAGATCGGCACGGTGCCGATGGGAACCGGCGAATGTCGCAGGATCGCTTCGCGGATTTCGTGAATGTTGCCGCCGGTGGAAAGATCCATTACGGTGTCGGCGCCGTAGTGGACGGCGGTGTGCAGCTTTTTCAGTTCTTCGTTAATTTCCGACGTGACCGCTGAGTTGCCGATGTTGGCGTTGATCTTGCACAGCGATGCTACGCCGATCGCCATGGGCTCGAGTTCGGGATGATTGATGTTGGCGGGAATAATCATGCGGCCGCGGGCCACTTCGTCACGAACCAGTTCCGGTGCGAGCTTTTCGCGGTGGGCGATGTAGCCCATTTCCTCGGTGATCACGCCCTGGCGGGCGTAGTGCATCTGGGAGAAGTTGCCAGTGGTGTTCGTCCGTTTGCGCTGGGCTAGCCAATCCGCGCGGGGCTTAGGGACGCCATTGCCGTTATCGCCATTGCCGTTTTTACCATTGGGAGAAGTCATGACTGAGTCATCCTCACTGCAATACTGCAATCTTGTGAAATTTGATTATACCCGCGAGCGGGAGGTGAGCGGCGCAGTTGATCCGAAGTCGATTTCGAGTTTCGGGTGGTTGCTCAATTTAGATTCAGGGACGAGGTGAGCCACGCGAGATCCATCGCCCCGCTGGTGAAAGCGGGGGGCTTCGGGATGACGCTGACGGGAGGAAGCGTACGACCGATTCGAACTGCACTACTAGCGAGTTCGCAGTTTCTTGCTCCTACGAGTAACGTGGGCTTAAAATTTGAAACGTTCTGCAAAAGGAGAAGTCTCGATATGCGCGTGTCTTATGCCTTGGCGGTTATGCTGCTTGTGATGTGCGTTGGCGGCATCGCCCAAACATCTTCTTCCGCGAAGCCAGCTCCTGGCTTCAATGTCGACAACATCGATAAGACGATTGACCCATGTGTGGATTTTTATCAGTATGCTTGCGGCAACTGGATCAAGAATTCAGAAATTCCTGCTGACCAATCGCAGTGGGGGAGCTTTGTGGAACTTCACGAGCGCAACCTTGACGTGGAGCACGAGATTTTAGAAAAAGCTGCGGCGGGCGGGGCGAGCCGCAATGCGATCGACCAGAAGATCGGCGATCTTTACGGATCCTGCATGGACGAGAAGGCTGTAAACGCCAAGGGAGTGGCGCCGGTCAAACCGGAACTGGACCGCATTGCGGCGGTAAAAGATAAGGGCGCTCTTATTGATGAGATTGCGCACGTGCACCTAACCGGGCCAAGTCCGCTGTTCAACTTTTACTCAGCGCCCGATCTGCATCACGCGGATCAGGTTATTGCGTATATCGACCAGGGCGGGCTGACGCTGCCGGATCGCGATTACTACATCAAGGACGATCCAGACAAAGTAGAGAAGCGGCAGTTTTTGGTTGACTATGCGACGCAGCTGTTTACGCTGGCGGGCCAAACTCCGCAGCAGGCAGCCCATTCGGCGCAAACCGTGCTGGTAATCGAGACCATGCTGGCGGTTGACTCCATGGACCGCACCAAGCGGCGTGATCCGAAGAATCGCGATCACAAGATGACTCGTGAGGAGGCGGCCGCGCTGGGGCCCAATTTTTATCTCAATCGTTACTTCACGGCCATGGGTGCGCCAAATTTCACGCAATTGAATGTTACGAATCCCGAGTTCTTCAAGCTAGTAAACGGAGTGCTCGAAGTTGAACCTCTCGACGCTTTGAAAACTTATGTGAGCTGGCATGTGTTGAGCGCGGCGGCCCCGTGGCTTTCCCAACCATTCGTGGAGGCAGACTTTAAGCTCCAGCAGAAACTCACCGGACAGGAAGAAATCCAAGCGCGCTGGAAGCGTTGCGCCAACCTCACCGATCACGAGCTGGGTGAGGCGTTGGGGCAGAGATATGTCGATGTAACTTTCGGTTCTGAAGGCAAGCAACGCATGCTCAAAATGGTGGACGCGCTGGAGAAATCCCTGAACAACGACATACAGGATTTGTCCTGGATGAGCGACGAGACGAAGAAACAGGCGAAAGTGAAGCTGGAGGCCATTCGCAACAAGATCGGCTATCCCGATGTGTACCGCGACTACAGTTCGGTGGTTATTAAGCCGGTCGACCTGGTCGGCAACATCGCTCGGGCCGACGAATTCGAATCGAAGCGCCAGATCGCAAAGATTGACAAGCCGCTCGATCGGAAAGAGTGGGGTATGACTCCGCCGACGGTGAATGCCTACTACAGCGGGTCGTTCAACGAGATCGTGTTTCCGGCGGGCATATTGCAGCCGCCGTTCTTCGATAAGAGCATGGACGACGCCGTGAACTTTGGCGGCATCGGCCTGGTGATTGGCCACGAGCTTACGCATGGCTTCGACGACCAGGGGCGCAAGTTCGATCCTCAAGGGAACTTGCACGACTGGTGGACAGCGCAGGATGGCAAGGAGTTCGAGAAGCGCGTCAGTTGCGTTGCCGACGAATATTCGAACTTTGTGGCCGTCGATGACGTGAAGCTGAATGGACGCCTCACGCTGGGCGAAAATACCGCGGACAACGGCGGTGCCCGCATCGCCTTGATGGCGCTCGAACGCATGATCGCCGAAGGTCAATCGGGAAAAGAAGGCGAGAAGATCGACGGCTACACGCCCGAGCAGCGCTTCTTCCTGGGATTTGCTCGCGTGTGGTGCGAGAAGCGGCGACCTGAGATTGCGCGTACCCGAGCGCTTACCGATCCGCATTCGCCGGGCAAGTATCGAGTGGATGGCGTGGTGCAGAACATGCCGGAGTTCCAGAAGGCGTGGGGCTGCAAGGCAGGACAGCCCATGGTGGCGGAGAACGCCTGCCACGTGTGGTAATTTGTTCCGCTGGATTGTAATTTCAAAAGAGAAAGGCCCTGCATTCAGGGCCTTTCTTAATTTTTGACGTGCTCGTTTTAGTTCAGCTTTTACAGCGTCGACCTAGTAGTTGGCTGCCTGAACGACGAGATGATCGACGATGCGATGAGCTTCGTCGATGTGATGGAGGGCGCGATCCCGAAGACCGCGTACGGACGGGTCATCTTCTTCCCGGGCGATGTCATTGTGAGCTTTGTCCAACAGTTCCATGGCACGGTGAAAGCGGCCGGCGCGGTCCATTCGGGCATCAACCGGAGGGTGGTCGTTCAGATTCTTGCCATCGTCAATCGAGGCATGCTTAATTTCTTCAATGGCTTTGTCAATCTCTTCGATGGCGTGCTCTTCTTCCTTGTCCATGTGATGAGTTGGAGCCAGGTTCTCCAGATGAGCCCGGGCGTGGCGCAGGTCGGTGAGCGCATGGAGATACGCCGGATGCCTTCCCGGTTCGTCAGCAAAGCTGAGGGCAGCGCACAGGGCAACAAGAAACACGAGTAAGGTGCAATGTCGTGCAGTTTTCATGGTCTCTCCTCGAGGCCTTTCGGCAGAATGTATTTCGAAGGTAGTGAATCAGGAACTTCGGGCTTAGACTTGGCAAATTCTATCTGGCGGTGCGAGGCGGGTGGAAGTTACCGCGGTACAGGGGCGATGGGACAATGCAGTTGGTACGCTGAAGTTACCCGCCGACGGGTTGGCGGCGAGTCAGCTTGATAAGGAAGCGTGCTAAACGCGCGATTAATGCGTCGCCAAGAACCCGACCCTTCGGCAAGCTAAGGGCCAGGCTGCGAATGCGCGGCTGCCCGCCCAGGCTCTTCGCCGCGCAAAGAACGATTGTTCAGGATGACCAGCCAAAACTGACCCACTACGTGTGTCAAGAAGGAGCGAAAGCTTCATGCTGCATGAGAGATGGAGGTAGGCCCTCCGGAGCCGCTTTGTAAGAGGAGGCTTCAAACCGCCATAAGCTGCTCAGGTCGAAAGACTGCGGTGGTAAACGTTATGGTTAAAAGGCGCGGCTTGACTGCGTCAGTTGGGAATGAGAGAGACGAGCGCAAGTGAACCTCTGGTTAAACATCGAAAGTCAGCCAGATGACATCAAAACCGGAGTTTTGTAGTGGATTCCGGGATAG
>Ga0209333_1000451_pt1 | contig 22836 bp, 11 predicted proteins | sample BlaSpr_A8_OM2_O3_FD_187982 | JGI IMG/M metagenome (GOLD analysis project Ga0209333, IMG submission 187982) | Forest soil microbial communities from Thunder Bay, Ontario, Canada - Black Spruce, Ontario site 2_A8_OM2_O3 (SPAdes) (version 2) | ecosystem: Environmental > Terrestrial > Soil > Boreal... | reverse complement strand
AAAATGATCATCTCTCCGGAATTCGGCGAACGGATCGACCTGAACCGACTGACCCGCGATCTCATGGGCAAAATGGAGAAAGATCTGGACACGCGATTGGAGTGGGTTGCTGTACCGCATTTCAATACCGAACACCCGCACGTCCATGTCGCCATGCGCGGGATCAAAGCTGACGGGTCTCCGCTTGATCTGAACCGTGAGTACATCCGTAACGGGATACGGTCCATTGCCGAAGATCTCTGCACGGGCCAAATTGGGCATCGGAACCAGGTGGACGCGATGACGGCCGAACGGCGCGAGGTTCAGGAGTGCCGGTATACGTCCTTGGACCGTATGATCAACCGGACGAACGCGTCCGGGCAGGTCGATGGGTCCGATGATGCCGGCCACTTCATTGTTCGGAACGGCGCCGCCCGCGGCGAATTCGCGAAGATTCGGGAGCAACACGTCGCTGCCAGACTGATTGCGCTACAGAAAATGGGCCTCGCCGAGCAGGGCGCGTCCGGTGAATGGCGGGTCCGGCGCGATTTTGAGGGCGTTCTGCGGGCTATGCAGCGTGCCGGAGATCGCCAGAAGATGCTCGCCGCGCATGGTGCACTCCTATCGGACGCGCGTCTGCAGCTTGTCGTCCAGGACCACCGGACGCTGACATCCCTGGAAGGGCGTGTATTGGTACATGGTGAAGGCGAGCTCGGCACCAGCGCCGGCCGCCACTACGTCCTTATCGAAGGCACCGACGCCAGGGTGCACCTGGTGTATTACTCGCCCGCGTTGGAGGAAGCGCGTAGCCGAGGGCGCCTCCGCCCAAATTCGTTCGTCCGGCTCCGGAAACAATTTGAGAACGGCCGTGGGGTTCTTGAGGTTGATGACCTCGGTGATGCCGAGAAGATATTGCGGAACCGGCGGCATCTCGACGCAACCGTTCGACCGCTGCTCAAACAAGGCATCATACCCGCCGAAGCTGGCTGGAGCGGCTGGTTAGGCCGTTATCAAGGCGCGCTCGCCCGTGCTGCCGTTTCGATTCAAAAGGATGCCTTGAAAGAGCGCCACCGAGAACCTCAAGCGCGGTAGCGGCCTGTAGCCTTCGATGTCACGGCGGTGCCTCGCGAGGACCTACCGGGTAGGGCACTGAATCATCTTTGACGCATAAGGAGGCACATGAACAACCTCGACGAGAATCTAATACCGGCGCTCACCGAACTTGGAGGCGAGCCGCTACGTGGATCTGGCTTTGAAGCAGAGCAGCCTGATTCCGATTCCGCCCTGGAGCGGACGCAGCCTGCGAAGGAAGGCTCGCTATGAGTCCCGCCAAATCGGAAACCGCAAACAGAGCCGAGAAGCGCGATCACCGCCGCGAAGTAACCGATTCGATCATCAAGATGCTGGAGGACGGCGTTGCTCCGTGGCAAAAACCATGGGAAGGTTCAGCGATGCCGTTCAATCCAACGACCGACAGGCCGTACCGTGGCGGCAACGCCCTGCACCTCCTGGCAACCGGAATGGGACGGGAATACGCAGATCCGCGATGGATGACCTACAAGCAGGCCGCGGAACAGGGCTGGCAGGTACGCGGAGGCGAAAAAGGGACTCATATCGAGTTCTGGGAGGTGAAGGAGCGTTCAAACGAGAAAGAGGCCGGACCTGATCAGAATGGCGGCGAGTCTCCAGCCAAGGAAAACGGCCAGCGGCTGATACACCGCGTGTACACCGTCTTCAACGCCAAGCAAATTGACGGAATTCCGGAATACCAGCCGAAGCAACGGACGCCATTTGAGGCGGTACAAGCCGGTGAACGAATTCTAGCCAATTCCGGTGCTCGAATAGAACACGATCAGCGCGACGACGCCTTTTATAACCGACGCACCGACAGCATCCATCTTCCCCCAAAGGACGCTTTCAAAGACGCGCCGGGATATTATGGTACGGCTCTTCACGAGCTCGCCCACTGGACCGGCCATCCTTCACGTCTGAATCGGCCAACCCTGTCGGAGTCGTACCGTTTTGGCGACCTCAACTATGCGAAGGAGGAACTCCGGGCTGAACTTGCCAGCGTCTTCATGGCCGCGGAACTGGGTGTCCCGCACGATCCAGCAAACCATGCGGCGTATGTAGGCTCCTGGATCAAAGCTTTGCGCGAAGACAAGAATGAGATTTTCAGGGCAGCGCACGAGGCCTCAGCGGCCACTGATTTTGTTCTGTCGCTGGACCTGGAGGTTTCAAGAGCGGAAACGTCGGAACTGGCCGGTCCGGGTGCCGCCGGTTCGTTGCAGTCTCCGGAGAGGTCACGCGGACCAAACGAAACTCGCGACGAAATCGAAACCTTCCACGGTGATCGAGAGCTAGTGGCCGACGCCGCCCATCGGCAGGCATTCCATGAGAACGGCGTAGGGCAGAAAGCCCGTCAAACCGACGATAATCCAAATCGGAGCGCGGCGAACACTGGCAACTTGACGGCGTCATTCGCTGCTGCCAAACAAATAACGGCGGATGCCCTTGGCGAGTCCGCACGGACATTCGGGGCTCAGACCGATAGCGGTAGGTACAACGGGCGAATCATTGGAGAGACGGCCCATCATGTGGTTCAGCGCCTGTCTCCCCGAACTGCTGTGGCTCACATGAAACATCTGCTCGAACACCTTCCGCAAGCCGGCGACAACGTCGCAATTGCTTATTCGAACGACCACGCCATCGTGCGGGATCTGCGCGAGCGCTCCAACACTCAGGAGCTTGGCCGCTAGCGCGAACGCGGTGCCAGGTTTGTATGCAGTCCGCAAGATTCCGGTCGGGTTCCCATGCGCATACGAGGACGACAGCGAGCCGGATCGGGACGTGCTTCCGACTTCGGGGCGGTCTGCGCCGGCGTAGGATGAGAGCGTCGTCGCTCGAAATAGCCTCCCTTAAAGATGGAACATCGTGCGCAAATTCGCGAACCGCTGGGGGACCACAACTCCACTGGGCCGGACGCCGCGTTATTTGCAAGCACGCCCCCGGATCCAGGTTGATGCTACCTGTTTCTTGACGCTCCTCAAAACCTGCTCTACGCACCTGGCGAAAGTAATTTAATCGCGAGTTCGATCATGAATAATCTTTCCCGCTCGGATCTGTGAAGCGCCCGGCCAATCGTACAGGCGCTCGCGGGCGAACTGGGCGAGTTGGTATTCGGGTAGGCATTCGGCGAACTTAGGGCGGAAGCGCGGGTAGATCTCAGGGTCCCTGTCCTGCGGAGGAACGTCCAGAGAGCGCTTCAGTTCGACCGGCGAGCAGCGCGCACGTACGGTCAGACTATCGAACGTGGCGGGGAGCGCAAAACGCTCGGCCAGGGTGGCATTGGCCTTCAGGCCGGCATAAGTCCACCACTCGCATCCGCTCCTAGTGGACCGGACGACTGTTCCGTCCGGATCGGTCGTACCTTGCGCCATCAGAAGCTCCAATTGATCGACGGCGCGGCGCGAAAGTGCAACGGGTGATCCTTGCAGGACACAACGCATAGCTTGGCAGATTTCAAACGAGAGGCCCTGACTGGAGCCGAGCCAGGTCGAACGGCCCGGCAAGTCTTCAGCGGGTTCGACGTGTGCGATCCGGTGCTTGTGGTCGACTGATGTGACTCGCCACGATCGACCGCCGAGAAGGACGATTGCGGCCTCACGGCGGAAGCTGAGTTCGTGGAGCACCCCGAGTTCCTGGTTGCCAGCAAAAACCGTGAAGAGCTCGGGCGTGTCAAATACGCTAAGTAGTTCCATGTAATTACGGCCACCCCAGAGACGCTGGGCTTCAGGACCGATGCTAAGCAAAGTATCGTCCCGATGAAGAAACCCTCGGTCCAGCATGGTTTCCAACAGTCCGCTGTAGTTTTGCAGGAACGAAGCCACATTTGGATACGGAAGCGCGCCATACTGGATGACCCGGCAAAGAGTTTGCTGTGCCATGACATGAACCGGATAGGGCGGCGGGGTTACCGGCTCGACCCACCCCTTTCTCCAAAGCGTCTCAATCGCCGCGGCACGCACGAGGGAGTGCGGATTAGTCGCTAGAAAGAGGCAGTTCCGACTGGTACCCGTGCGGCGGCCCGTACGTCCAAGCCTTTGCAGGAACGATGCCACTTTCGTGGGCGCGTCTATCTGGATTACCCGATCGAGATCTCCTACATCGATGCCCAACTCCAGGGTGCTAGTGGCAACGATCACGCAATCGCGGGCGTCCTGAAATGCCTGCTCAGCGCGGAGGCGTTCGTCCCGGCTGAGAGAGCTGTGCGAGACGAAGGTCTCGATTCCATCTCCGCGCAGAAACAGAGCCAATTCTTCGGCCTGGGAGCGACTGTCCGTGAAGGCCAAACGCTTTTCCCCGCGATGTAAGCGCGAGATCACTTGGGCAGCGTTAGGAACGGACCCGACGTAATCGATTAGGACTTCTGCGTCAACGGGACTTGACGCCATAGGTGAGATGACCTGAGTCGGGCGCTTGGAGGCTCCGCAGAACCAATGCAGCAAAGCTCCTGGTTCGCCCACGGTGGCGGACAGGCCAATCCGCTGGGCATCCGAACCGGACAACGTATTGATGCGGTGTAGGATGTGCAGCAGGTGCCAGCCGCGGTCATCGGCGCCAAACGCATGTAATTCGTCGGCGACGACGAACTGGATTCGGGCAAAGATCGCGGCATTGTTGACCCGCGTGGAAACGAGCATCGCCTCCAGACTCTCCGGAGTAGTGAGGAGAATGTCGGGCGGGTTACGAAGAACGGCCGACTTTTCGGCTTGGCTGACGTCGCCATGCCAGAGAGCGCATTTGCGGCCGATCAATTCGGCATACCAGCCGAGCCGGATTTCAAGGTTGTTCAGCAGTGCGCGGATCGGGCAAACGTAGAGGACGCTCGGCGCCGGCAGATCCCGGCGAAGGATCTCGGAGAGTACTGGAAAAATAGCGGCTTCTGTTTTGCCTCCCGCAGTAGGGGCAATCAGGAGGGCATTCGAGCCATTCAAGATCGGACCAATCGCAGACTCCTGTAACGGGCGGAGCGTACGCCACTCCAGGGAGTTGAGAATATGGTGTTGAAGGGCGGGATGGAGTCGTTCGAAGCTCACAGCGACAACTCAACATCGTCTACGGAGGCGCCGCGTTCAGCATCCGTCATCTCGGCACGAGAGACGGTCAGTTCGTAATGCCGGCGCGGATCGAAGTCGGGAAACTGATCGACGCGGTCCAGGACGTCGCTCACCAGCTTCTTCAAGAACAGCCGCGGTGCCACACCGACTTTTCCGCCCAGGCTTCCGGATACGGCGGTTGCAAGGGCCAGAATATAGGGATCATCACACAACGTCGAAATCCTGTTGGGAGCGGAGGAGCCGGAGGCATAAATATCCCGCACCTTGCGTCCCACCTCTCCCAGCGCATCGAGGTCAAAGCCCCGTAACCGGACTTGCGCCGCGCGGGGGTTGTCGAAACGGGGCTCGGCACCGAAATCAGTATGCAACCGCTGGGCCAAAGGCGTCAAACGACGAACGCCCTGGGGGCCGTCGAAGAAGGCTGGAGTGCCGGTGATCAGCAAGTAGAGGCCCGGATAGAGCGGCAACTCGTCGAGCAATTGGCGGAGAGCGTTGAGTGCCTTCTCGCGGACGTCGCCACGCACGCGCTGGAGGGTTTCGACCTCATCGAGCACCAGGACCAAGCCGGCCTGGCCACCGTCGCGGAGCATGGTCAGCAGCCCTTGCAGGGCCTTTAGAGCGCCAAAATGATCGATGTCGCCGCGGAGGCCCGCGTCTCGAATGAATTTGCTACCGACGTTGGGCTGCCCAGCAACCCAGGAGAGCAAAGCGTCCGCCGAGGCGTTGTCTCCAGACGCCGTCGCTCTCCGATATCCGCGGAGAGCGGCGGCGAACGACGGGGACAGGTCCGTAATGCGAGAGAGGCGCACCTGCATGAGCCGTTCCGTCTCCGCCAGGAGAAGCTCGGAGTCGGCAGGGTCGAGGCCGTTCGCGAGAACGTCCTCTTCGAGGGTGAAGAACCAGCCATCGACAATAGAGCGGAGGGCGCCCGATTCCATAGAAGAGGTGGATAGACGCTCCATGAGACGCCGGTATACCGTTTCGAGGCGATGAAGCGGCGTTTCCGTCTCGCTGATCTGCACTTCGGAAGTAGCGAAACCCAATCGCTTGGCGCGCTCCTGCACCCATCGGGCGAAGAAGGTCTTGCCGCCGCCGTATTCGCCTCGAATCGCCTTGAATTTGCTGCCTCCCCCGCGCACCGCTTCCAGTTCTTCCCCGATGACCCGCTCGAAGTGGTCGAGACCGACAGCCAAGGCTTCGAGACCGCGACGAGGCACGGCTCCGGCCCGAAGTGCGTCGATGATCTCGCAGCGCCGTTGCGGGCTGATGGCGGTCATAATTTGAACTGGACCTCCAGAAGCGATCGATTGAGGACCACCATATCCGCAGCCTCGTCGATGGTCAGGATGCTATATCCATCGTAGTTAAGCACGCGCTGCATCGCCGCGACGGTTGTGCCTACTCGAACCAACGCCAGATTCATTCTCGAAGCGAAGACTGGCCGCAAGAGCCGGCCGCCAGCTGAGTCGAGCGCGCGCAGTGCCTCGACGATTTGTTCGGTCTTGATGCGAATGCCAGGCTGCACCATCTGCTGCCGGAACTCGGGGTGCGCTAACAGGGCGGTAACCCAATCGGAATCGTCAGGGAACAAGGATGCCTGCTTCGTTCTACGTTTCGCTTTTGGTTCTTGGGCCGGTGCAACGCCCGAGGCCAGCCACCATTCGGGCGTCGCTTCGGCAACCTCCGTCCACCCAGGAATGGCGTTCTCCCTATCGGCCAGGACCACTACCGGCACGAGGCATTCCTGCGGCGTGATGCCGCCGTGATATCCATTGCGCGGCTTGGAAGTAAAGCGGATACCCTCCACTCCGAGAGCGGTCAATCCTACAACACCGATGACGCGGCCACCCTCCAGGTAGAACTCTCCCCCGCCTTCCGGCTTGCCGGAGTGGTAGCGGTCAGAATCGTGGCGACGAAACTCCGTGCCGTAGTCGAGAACGTGCCCGTGGTCACTCGTGAGGAGTACGATACGGCCCGCGGCCGACGCCTCGGCAAGCAACGGGCGCAATACTGCGAGATATTCCAAATTCCAATCTGGCGCGATCTGCACGGGTCCGCTAAGGCTGTCGTCAATCGCGTTGATGACAATGCCGACGATCAATCGCCTGGTGTCGGCAATTTCGCGGAGCACAGGCGACTCCGGGTCCGCCATTGCGGCGAGATCGTTCTTGTGAAAAAGCACCGGCGGATGCTGCTTCGCCAGCGAGGGGCGGGCGGAGAAGGCGATCTCTTCTGCGCCCTGGGTACCGCGCGCCAGGTTACCGGAAATGAGAGAGAAGCGTGAAAACTCGGTGACGGACGGCAGCGCGGTGACAGCGGGCGGAATCTCGTGGCCGTCTGCGGACCAGGGACTCCAGCGGCGTATCGCAGGGTCCGCGGCGAGTTCGCGGCAGACCGCGTAACTCATGCCATCCAGGACCACGACCAGGACGGGCTGGTCCGCCGGTATGTAACGTTCCACGACAGATTCAACACCGGTGAGCGTGCGAAAGTGGGCACCCTGGTTGTTCCAAGCCGCGAGGGCGCCGGCGAACTGTAGATTGAGCCGCTCTCGGCGCTCTTTTACTGCGTTGGAGAGGCGGGCAAGTGCGGAAGCCAGCGGTCCCCGCTCGTAGCCGCCCCGGATGCGCGTGCGGGCCCAGTCCACCCAACTGCCTTCCGAGGCATACCTATGCGCGAGATCCTCGAATTCGGCCGAAGTGGGATCGGACAAGTGCAACCAGCGGAGCAGACGAACGGCCATTTCCAGTCGGCCGAGCAAAGGCCTCTCCGATTTCGGCCAGTAGCGTTGCTGAAGCGCGGCCAGAGATGCTTCGAGCCGGGCCGGACTGGAGGGGAGTTCCGCGAGCTCGCCCGCAAACTGATCCACGAGTTGCTCATTGCCCAACAGGGACCATCGGCTGAGTCTGGCCCAAGCCGATGCGCCGAGTTCGTTCAGGATGCGGTCAGCAGCAGCGATGACTTCGGAAGCGTCATCAGTAGGTAAGAGTTTCTCCGCCGCGGCAGCCCAGGCCTCAGCGACTTCGCGGGGGAGAGGACGATGGCCCGTGAAACGCTCAATGCGGACCAGGGCTTGCGCCAGCTCGGGCTGAGTCAGATCGGTCAATATCACGCGGAGCGAGAGCCCCAGACCGATGGCGGACCTCGCATAGCCCGCTGCGGCGACAGCCAACAGAATCTCTGCCAAGGGACCCGTGGTCCGTGTGAGCCATGCGGCTAGTCGGTCGCGAAGTTCACTCGGCGCTCCCGCAAGACGATCGTTCGCCGGACCGTTGATCCACTCCAGCAGCCCCACCGCATCAGGCCGGGCAGCGCCTAGGCCGAAGACCTCCGGACAAACCGTCTGCCAGGCCGCTTCCTCGTGAAGAATGCCGCCAGAGACCGGCACGGGCGTACAGCGCAACAGAGCCGCGCAAAGGACCGGGTCCCCAGTGACACGAGAATCGACCTCTCGCGCTTCGTACGAATGCTTGAGCATCTCCTTCACGTTGATGGGAATGAGCTTGTGTCGACGAATCCGCGCCCGAATATCGTCCGCGAGCTCCTGGTCCTCCAGTGGAGTCACGATCACGAGGTTCCCGGGATCCGGCGCGGCGAGGTGGTCGCGCATTTCCAACAGCGAGCGGCACCAGGCGACGCGCCTGTCTCGCACGTGCTCTCGATCCGGGGGCGTCTGGCTTTGAATGGCAATTGCGAGAGGAGCGTCAGCTTCCTTGCGGTGGGTCAGCGCCTCCTTGATTGTGGCCTCGAGGAAAGCCCCCATCATTCACGGATCTCCCAGGTGAGTTCAATCTCGGCGTCTGGATGGGCCTTGGCGACGCGCTGCAATTCAGACAGCGTTTCGGCGAGGTGCGCTGAGGTGGTTTGCTTTGTTTCCCGTGCTATGGTTCGCTTACCGGTGAGTTGGGGGGGCGGGGCGTCGGGCCGCGGCGGCACTGGTGCGGGTTGGGGTACAGACGCGGGCGGAGTACGCTCGATCAGCAAGCGCGTCGCGTCGTTCGAACAGGAGCGCAGCCGCTCGGCCAGCGGAGTGACGTACTCGTCATCGGCGAGAGCATCATTCAGCCGGGAGAGGATGTGTGCCCCCTCGGGGATTGCTTTCAAACCATCGAAGAGTGTCCAACTGCCGTGCTCTATTGCGGTGACGATGGCAGCGGCGCGAGACAGACTGCGCTCCATAGCTGGCAGGGACGTAGCAATCTCGGCGGTGTGCAGGCGGTTTACGACCTCAATCGGTTTCAGTTTGGCATCAAGTTTGTCGAGCAGGCGGATCGTGGCGTTAGCGGTGACCAGGCGGTTGGCCCCGGCAGGCACCACCCGCTTCAGAGATGTGAGCAACTGGCGCGCCGCATCGCGGCGTTCGGAAGCGGCAGAGAGCACTTCTGCTGCGAATTTATCGAGGTTTGTGGCATTGCACAAGTTGGAAGCCTGCTTGCCGAAGATTAGCCCGGCGCGTTCGCGGGCAGTATCCCATGCGGCCTGCGACGGAAGCTCCTGCTGCTCCAGCTTCCAATCATCTCGCAGGCGGCCAATGCCGGGATCGGCCGGACCGTAGGCATCGCGAAAACTCCGGTTGGATTGTGCGGCATAAACCAGGATGACGAGATCCTGAAGGTCCTTGGGAAGGCCCTTGCGCTTGGGTTCGTCCATCCACGCGCGCAACTTGCCCACGGTGACAGGGCCGCCGTATTGGGCCTCCTGGCGGTCGAATTGGTCGTGCCACTCGCGCAGCGGAACCGTATTCTGCTCGGTTACCTGCGCAAGGCGCAGCGGCTCCAGCAACGGGCGGATCTGCTTGCGCACGTCCTTTTCGGTGGCCTTGCGTCCCTCCGGATCGCGCAGGGCGCCAAGGACTTCGTTGTAGGCCAGCTCGATATACCTGCGGCCAAGCTTTACGTCATCTTCGCTGAACTCCGGGTGTCCGGGAAACTCGAAGCTGAGGGCTTGGCGCACGAGGCGGCGCGCTGAATCGGCGAGGCTATCGCCGGCCGGCGGCTGGAGTTGCAGATCGCGGTGCAGGCTTTGGAATTGATCGGTAACGTCGAGCGGATTGGACTCATCCAGGACACCCCCCTCCGGCTTGCCGACACCGTAGGCCGCCCTAATGGCGGCGCGCAGGCGCACATCCAACTCGCGCTTCATGCTGTCCATCACGGCGCGAGCCTCCTCGCGTTCGATGGCGGAGAGGTGCTGCGTGAATTCGCGGAGTTTCTCTCCTTTCAACAAGTAATCAAGAACGGCGAAGCGGCCTAATTCGGTTCGGGTGCGGTCGCTGAGGAACGCGGGCAGCCAAACCAAAGTTCGCAGTGGCTCCTTAAGTTTGGCAATCACCTTTCGCAATTGCGCGGCATCGTCATGCGGCGTGTAATTTTCCCGATCGATCGGCAGATCGATCACCAGGTGCCAGTCGTCGCCGGTGGGAGCGAGTTCGCGCTCGCCCGCCTCGCGCACATTCAGGATAGAAATTTCACAGGAGCGCGGCGATCCCCGCCAGTTCAGCTTGTATTGAATGGGATACTGGCGAGCTGAGTCTAGATCCATTTCCTTGAAGAACAGGTCCGTCAGCTTCAGGAGGCGGTTGCCGTGGCTATCCTCACTCTTGGCGCTTCCGAGGATGGACTCGATATCGACACTAGTTAGCTGGACGCTGATGGTGGCCTGGCTCTCCGCACCCGGGCTGATGCGGATCTCTCCGACGCTGGCGGCCCAACGACGGCAGAGGGCCAAGGCGTCGCGACCTTCCGTACCAGGAATAAAGGGACGGAGACTACCGTAGTTCAGTGCGGCGAGGCGGGGTCCGGTAAGCCCGCGCAGCGGCTCCAGATTTTCCGCCATCCCGGAAAGAATCAAGGTACCAGCGATGCGTTCATGGGCGCGCAACTGACGAGCCTTGGAATCGTCCGTCGGAAGTTTCTCCAGATCGTCGAAGGAAGCCCCGGCATCGGCTTCGATGAGCGGGCGGAGCTTGCGCTCCCACAATTTGCGGGCGTTATCGAACTGCTGCTTGAGCGAACTGCCGAAAGGGTCGTATCCATCTCGCATTTCGACAAACAGTTCGCCGACCGAAACCAGTTCGCCGAGGCGCATGCGGTTGCGGCTTCCCACCAGAATCTGGGCCATGATGTTGAGCACGGTGCGCTCGCGCTGCAAGGACGAAGCGACGGCCACGAGGATTTCGATGAGGGCGGGTGTGAATGGGTAGAGCTCCCGGAACTGCTCGCGATCACTCTTGCTGGTGATGATGGTATCGATGACCGAGTTGCCGAGCCGGTTGATGCCCGCAAACTCGGCTTCGATGAGCTGGCGGGCGGCCTCGTTCTTCGGTTTGAGAAGGCGGCGGCGGGCGATGGTGGACAGGTTCCGATCTTCCAATGTGATGGTTGAAAAGCGCTTCTCCCACCATTCCAGAGCCTCTTCGACAAGCGCCTGGTTGGCACCGAGGCCCGCTTTTCCGATGAGGTCGCGGATAGCTCGCTGCCGGGCCACGAAACTCACGATGGGCGCAGGGCGATCGGCCTTGCCGGTTTCCACCAACTTGGCGAGCTTGGGGCCTTCGCGAGTAATCCAAGCCGGATCGGCAGCGCGGCTGGCGAGCCAGAGGATCATCTCATCTAGAAAGAGGATCACGGCGTCATAGCCCAGCGATTTCGCGTGTTGGCTGATGAGCGAAAGCCCTGTATCCAGATCGACGGTGGCGACGGTGTGGCGCGCGCCGGGTATCATCGTGTGGGCGAGAGCGCCGACAAGCTCCGCGCGATCCCGCGAGCGTGCGTCGGCTTTGGCGGCGGCTTCAAAGGAAAGCTCGTCCCAGCGGGCGGCGTCTCCCCATCCATCGTTTGCTGTGGATTGATTGAGGGCGCGGAAGAAGGCTTCGTCCCCGAACTGCTGGCGGAGTTTGCGGGCGCTGTCCACCATCGAGTCCGCATCGTAAAGACCGGGGGGTGGGCTATCGGGGTGGAGTTCGCGGATACGATCGATGTAGCCGCCGAGCACGCGTTCCTCGACGGTCTCTGCGCCGATCATGTGATACGGAACTAGGAGAAACTTCTTACCGGTCGTCCACTCGTTCTTGGCGACCACCTCAGCAAGATCTGGGAGAGAGCGGGCGCGCTTGTCATTGCTGAGCAGAAGGTAGAGCACGGCCATGAAGTGGCTCTTACCTGTGCCGAAGCTGCCGTGGAGATAGGCGCCAACGCTGCGGCGACCGGTGATCGCGTCCTTGACGAGTGAGAGGGCATCATCGAAACAACGACGAAGCTGGTCCGTCACGACGTAGTCCCGGATGGTGAGGTCGGGGCGCAGGATGGCTTCGGTGAGCCGTAGCACAAAATCATCGCTGCGGACATGATCGGGAAGATCGAAGAGTTCACCGAGAGTGGGTTTTGTGTTGGTTTGCGCGGTCATGGCGTTCATTCGATGGAGGCTGGAGATTCGGTCGCCGCGGGCGTGCGTTGTTGTGACCTGCGGGGTTTGGTGGCGCTAGCGCGGGCTGGGGGGCGCCACTCGCGAATTCTTTCGGTGGTAATACCGAGCTGGGTCATTTCCGATTCGACAAAGGTTCGGATGGACTCATTGAGGCGTTGCTGTCTATCAGGATCGATCTCATTGTGCCATTGGTCGAGCCAGGGCTGGAGCTGTTCAAGGCCGGCGAGGACCGGGACGAGCCGGTCGGCAGACCAGCCTTCGTTCGTGCGCATTTCGTTCGCGTAGCCGGCGAGCGCCAACGCCTGTTGGCCATAGTCGTAGCCGGCCCAAGCGATGACTTGGGACTTGTCGGCATCACGCTCCAAGTATGGATACGAGATCCAGCGCTCTTTCGGTACGTCGAGTTTGCCGCGCAGACGCCAGTAGTCGGCAAGAAAGTCGATGCGTTCATACTTTGGCGGAACGGGGATGTTGACCTCTTCGCCCGCGTCTTCAAGGCGCTGGAGTTCCCACGTGCGCTCCCAATCAGCTCGTTTCCTCAGACCGCTTTCTTTGTAGCGGAGCAAGGGAAGAAACGGGACCGATTCACGCGCAACCAGTTCCTGGATGAGATCCGTAATGTCGAAATCCGGCCGCCAACGGTAGACTTCAGCGACCTGGAGGAATTCAAGATCCTTGCGGACCGCGTCGGCAAGTTTCGCGACGGAGCTGAGCGCGGGCGGATTGGTAGGCCAGTAGCGGGGATTCTCGAGCCGATCCAGCAGCCAGTTGCGAAGGGCGTCCATCTCGAGTTCTTCCCACGGTGACAAATTCCAGCGGCGTTTGTACTCGGGCTGTTCGATGAGGGCGATATCGCGATCACGGGCAATGAGGTCAAGTCGGCGCTGGACGAGGGCGCGATAGGGCGCGGGCCAGTGCTGCGGAATTTCGGTGCGAGGCGTGGAGCGGTTGCGTTCAAACCACTCGGTTTGAAGCTCGCCGGCCTCGATAGCGCGGGCCATGCGGATTTCAAACGCGCGCTCGCCGAGTTCGACTGGCGGGACTTGATCGGTAGCTAGGGTGAGTGATTCGTCAATGAGGCCGTAGAGGTGGTAGACATGCCAATCAAGCTCTTCCTGGAGGGCAATCATGCGCAAGAGGAGTTGTTGGGCGCGTTTGCGGTTGTCGTCGAGTCGTATCCGGCTCGGACTTTGACACTCGACAGAATTCGACGGAAGTAGCGAATAGAGTTCGTCGGCGGCGAGTTGGATGCCTGCAGCCAAATCAATCGGTCCTGCGACAGGAAGGGGAATCTTGCCAGCAGAGGTCGCATCGAAAGCAAAGAACTGCTCCCACGCTTCGGTGGTAAATCCGCCACCGATTCCCCGAATTCCCTTGTTGCGACAGACCTGTCGGAGCCAAAAGCAGACGACGGAGCTATTCAAAGTTCCTATGATATGGAGATACTCTTGTTCAGTTGCGTCGTCCGAAAGCTTAATGACGGGGGCCGAGTGCTTAAAAACGCTGCCGCCGCGATGAAACACGAAATGATTGTGAGTACCAAGCTCAGAAAACACTATGGCCAGCGGTGTCCGAAGCTTTGCCAAATAGTGCTCTAGCAGTTCATACCAGCTCTTTCCAAGTGTGTTGAGTGTCTTGCCGAACGCGGAACGCCCCGAAAGCAACGTACGAAGTGGCCACAATCGCCGAAGCGTAATCGCCGGCAGTTCGCGAACGGGCGCTCCACCGATAGACGTGTAGGGATAGATTGCGGGCTCGCCTCGCAGCAGTATCCAGTCTCGAACCTCACCACCACTTATGAGTGGCTTGGCTAGCGGATCCGCCGCGGCCTTGGAATTGCCCAGGAGCCAGGCGTCTTCGTCGCCCAAGACCATGGTCCTCCCTATTTCACACGCGAGGTTTGACAGGGGTAACTTTGCCTCTTCTAGGCGCTCAGTTAGCTCTGACGCACCGCCCCCTCCAATACTCCAGGGATGCCGGTGAAACGTTTGGCGCGGTGCGTCGGCAGTACTAATGTACGTGCCTTCAAACCCGGGCTGATCTAAACTGCTGGTAATTTCGAGCCACACAGGCGCTTGCCCAGGAACCTCAGGTACGGCCATCTCACCTCGAATCCCACGAATCACGCGAATAGTATTCGCGACCGGGGTGCGGCCGCGTCCTATCAGGATCGTCGTCGGTGTGCCATGGCCGGGAAGATAAACGCCCGAGGTGTCAATAACGTGGGTGATGTCCAGTTGGGGAATGTGCCCTTCTATGAGCTTCTTGCCAAATCGACGCTTCATGAAAGCATTGGACGTTATCATTCCGATGTAGCCGTCGCGCTGGGAAAGGTTGAAAAGGACCTCGGTAAATGGCACGCTCACTTGGTAGGTGCCGGAACACGCTTGGTAATACTTACGGTATATTTGCCGTAGTTCAGAGTCCTGAACATTGATATACGGCGGGTTAGCGACTACCACATGGTATCCCTGTGTCTGCAAGAACACCCGCAATAACTCTGGGTCTTCAGAGGCTAAGGCCGCAAGACTAGGCACCATCTTGTTTGGGCCAAACAACAAGGAGTCTCCTGTTGCGACATGAACCTGCCAGTCGGGCGCACGGTCCAAGGTCGCAATGCCGCACGCCCGGAGTGCCGCAATCAGAAGGCGGAACCGCGCGATGGCTGCAGCGTAGGGGTTTAGATCAACACCATAGACACAATCGAGTGTCCTCTCGACTACGACGTTCAAGTCCCCTCCCCGACTGGCCCACAGCCGGAACAGGCGGTCGAACGCCTCCAACAGAAAATGGCCGCTCCCGCAGGCGGGGTCGATAAGGCGGAAGCCATCGAGAGGAAATTCCTTCAGCGCCGGTTCGAGCGTGCGTTCCAGGATGAAATCGACAACGAAGTCTGGTGTTTGAAGGAGCGCGTAGCGCTTGCGGGCCGATTCGGAAATGTTCTGGTATAGGTCGCCGAGGAAGCGTGTCCTCTTCGCAGTGTCGGTGAAGTCGTGGCGCAGGACCTTGGTGTCGGGATCGGCAGACTGGAAGAAGTCCCAGATGGCCTTCGCCCCGTCACCATCGGGGCCGAGGGACCAGAGAGGATTGTGAGTGCGGTCGAGCAGTCCCTTTAAACCGGGGAGGTGCTCAAGCTCGGCGAAGACGTCGAGGAGGTATTCGCGGTCACTGGAGGCGGAGTGGCTACGATACCAAACCGTGCGGCGATCCTGTGCGGTCTTGAGGCGGTCGCCAGGACCCGCGAGATAGATCCGGCCGAGGAGATCATTATCTTCGAGAAATCGGACGAAGACGCAGGCGAGGAGCCAAGCCACGCCAGCCTGGGTGATTTCGTCCTCGCGCCAGGCACTGAAGGTCATGCCCGTTCGACCGGCTTGGCGTGCGAACTGATAGCGCTCTTCGAGCGGGCGGTTGACGGCGGGATCTTCCTCACAACGAGTGCGAATGTTGTCTTCCGTGGCGGTAAGGAGACGAATGAGGTCGTCCCGGAGACGAGTTTCGTCGATCACGCCGAGGCACCCCGGTGCTGGTTCTTAATCCAATAGCGGTTAAGTCGCGCCCAATGGTTGGGCGACAGGAGCGGTACGGCGGCTGAATCGATCATTGGTTCATGAGTGTCCTGTCCGGCAACGAGCAGCCAGACGCCAGAGCCAGGGTTCTCCCGAAGGCGGTCGATAAAGGCGGTTTGGTGGTATCGTGCCAGGAGCCCAGGGTTGACCAGCAGGACTGGCCTCTCGGCGGCGCGGATAGCGGCTTCGACTCCGGGAAGAGCGTCGGCCGCGAGCCCTGCGAGCCTAGCTCGGTGGAGACTGTCCCCGGGTTCGGCGTCGGCGGTGAGGACTCGTTCCCACGATATGTTGCGGGTGCGAGCCAAGTCGCGCATGGAATCGAGGAGGAGGCGGTCGAAATCCATGACGTCGGGGTGGAAGCGTTTTACGAGCTCCGCGATCGCCTCGGAGTAGTCGCGGATGGCCGTGGTCAGGATGAGCGGAGCGCGATGGGCGGCGGCAATGGAGAGCTTGTGCTCGGTGTCGTCGGCGATTTCCTTGTCTTCGCGCTCCGCCGGAGGAACGTCGAAGTCACGGCGGAAAAGCACGGTGGCCGCGCGGGGGACGAACGTGCTGGAAACGTCGCTGGTAGAACGGGGTGCGCGGTAGAGTTGCGCAGTCGGGTCCCAAGTCCAATCGTAGGCGGCGCTCTGAAGAAGTGCGTCGAGCTCTGGACGGTTGGGAAGAGGGGCGGCTTCAGGGTAGCGGTCGCGGACTCGGTGACGGAGTTCGGCGATGGTGATGGTGTCGGCTCCAGCGAGGGCGGCCTGGGAAAGCTCCAGAGCGTCGCGGGCTGCCATGTTGCGAGGGTAGAGTTCCAGGCGTGCGGAAAGGGCAGCACCGGCGAGAGTAGCGCCCAGGCGGAGGAGGCGGGCGTCTTCGAGGGGCGCAAGATGCGCCGGAAACTCCAGGGCGCGTAGGGTCTCGAGGACGCGGGCCGGGGCGGGCAGGGGATGGGCGTTCGCTAGTGTGCCGGCCAGTTCGCCAACTCGGCGGGCCCAGTCCACGGTTCCGAGTTCGTCGGTGGAGACGATGAGGACGCTACCGAGGCAGCGGGATTCCGAGAAACGCGGCTTTTCGATGGCGCGTTCCGCTTCGACGGCGGCGCGAGCGACGGCAGAGGCGAGACGGAGACGGAGGTGCCCATCGCTGGTTGAGCCGCGGCCGGCGAGCAGGATGCCGGCGAGCTCGGCGGATTCGAGAAGGCCAGAGGAGGAACGCAGACGCTCGTGGATGAAAGTGCGGACTTCAGTAAGAGAGGGATTGCGGCGCCATCGCTGGCGGGCGGCGGTGACGATCTGGCCGATGCGGGCGCGCGTAACCTTGCGCTGGGCGGCGAGATCGGATTGGCTTGGCCACGCTGGCGGGCGGAGCACGGTGAGATCATCGAGGTCGAGGAGCGCTGCAAGCCGAGGACGGTCGGCGCTGAACTTGGAGGTTTCGGAGGGGAGAAGTTGGGCCGCCATCTCGTCGACGGAATGAACGAGAGGAACGTCTTCATCCGACGCCGGGGCGGACGGGGGCTGGATAGTGGACTCGGGGAAACGCGCCCGGAGGTCCCCGATCAGCTCGATAATTTCTTTGCGGGTCTTGTCGCCGACGCCGCGGAGATGACGGAAGCGCGTAGGCGCCGTGGCAACGAGGTCGCCGACCGTATTGATGTTCTCGCGTTCGAGGACGTTCTGGGCGCGGGTGGAAAGGTTGAGCGACAGGATGGGCGTTTCGGGCGTGGCCGTATTGATAGCGAGGGTACGGGCGGTGGGGTCGGGCACATGCGAATCGGTGAAGCGGGCCTCCGAAAACGCAGCGTGCCAGGCGGCGCGCATGTCAGCGGCGGTGTCGAAGCGCTCGGCGGGGAGGCGGCGGAGTGCGCGGGTGAAAAAGGCGGTGAGGGGCTCGCGGACCTGGGAATCGAGCAGGTTGGACGCGATGGTGACCTGGTCCGGGATGAGATGCGGTGCACTCTGGCCATTGCCCCACCGGGGGAGAGCGCCTGTAGCCATTTCATAGAGGACAATGGCGGCAGAGAACCGTTCGGCATGCGGATCCCAACGAGGGCGTAAGGCGAGGAAGGGCTCCATGTAGTCCGGTGTGCCAGCGCGGATGTTATCGAGCGGCAGGCGGGAAAGCGAGAAATCGAAGAGCTTGAGATGGAGTTGCTTGGAGTACTCGCGCACCCCGATGTTGTCTGGCTTGAGATCGCGGTGGGGTACGCCTTCGTGTTCGAGGAACTCGAGGAGGTCGAGAAGATCGTCACCAAAGCGCTGGAGAAACTCGCCAGAGAGGCGTCCATCTTCGCGGAGGCGGGCGGCAAGGGTGCGGTCTCCGGCGCGCTCCATGAGAAAGGCGTTGAGGCCGTTGAAGGTAAGGAGGTCGCTTTTTGGAGCGACGATGAATTTGTGGCGAAGCCTTTTCAGGAGTTCGAGCTCGTCGCTCAGGCGGCCATTGTATTCGGGTTTGAGGGCGACCTTTAAGACGAGTTCTTCTTTATCGCGAGCTACCAAGAGTGCGGCGGCCGTTCCGCCGGCACCGAGGCGGGCGGTAATCTTGAGATTGCCGGGTAGGATTTCGCCGATGGGTGCCTGCAGCGGATCCGGGCAGGGGGCATCACTTTCAGGTGAGGTCAGCTCGTCTTCGACGGCATCGAGTTGGAGGAGGAATGCGGCGGCGGAATCCGTACGAAGGATGGTATCGGGGTGCGTGGCATCCAGGATAAGCTTCTCGAGCTTGGGGCTGGCGCCATCGAGGACGGCGGGTAGCGGAAGGCCTTGGTGGCGGGCAAGGATCTCGTGAAGTTCCCGCATGTTTGGCGCGGGAGGCTGCCCGGAAAAGATATGGAAGGCAAGGGCGCCGAGGGAAAAGATGTCACAGATTTCGTCGCGGAGATTGCGATTCCCGATAGCTTCGGGCGCGACGTAGACAAAGGAGGCTTCCTCAATCCAGTCCTCGAAATGCAGGGTGAGCGAGGTGCGCTGGGCGGACTGGGAGGTCGAGCTGACGATACGGCCGGCCTGCCAATTGAAAATCCTGAGCTGAGGTTGTGGGGTATCGGGTCCCGTGACGAGGATGGATTGCGGACTCAGAGCGCGGTGGATGACGCGGCGGCCGTGAGCGTAACGGAGGGCGTCGGCGATTTGGCGGACGAAATCGATCCGGACATGGAGGGGGATCTTGCGGTCAGGCTGTCGGAGGTAGTGGTCCAGGCGAATCTCGTCGGGCTCACGGCGAAACAGGACTGCAGGGCCAAGTTCGTGCTCGGTGTAGCTCTGGGCCTCAAGGATGTGTTCGTGGCGGAGGGTGCGCAGGATGTCATACTCGCTCTCGGCCATTTTGTGGACGAGCCGGGGATCGACGGCGGGCTGGCGCGAAATGACGTAGATTCGAATACGGCGGGGGTCGTTCTTGAGCGAGACGTGCTCGGCGTGCCAGTCCTGAAAGGAATTGTCGGGGCCTTCGGCAAGGAGTTCCTTGAGTTCGTAGTCACCGACGCGGCGGTGGCGCTGAGTCGGGCGGATGCCGGCCTCGTCGAGAGACCGCGCGAGCCTGGCAACGATGGGGCGATTGATGAGAGGGACGTCCTGTTTGAGGCCGGAGGCATTGCGGAACTTCAAGGCGGCTATGATGCCGGGGGCGTTGTCGCGGTCGCGCTGACAGATGCGGATGCGATCCGGCTCGGGAAGATGGTTGTGGAGGTCGGGATTGGACAGGAAGATCAGCGGTTCGAGATATGGCAACCGTTCGGCGCGACAGGAGAATTGCCGTTCGAGAAGGGACTTCAGCTTCTTGCACTTGCGGTCGGCATTAATGAGCGGGTTATCGACCGTTTTGAGTCGTCCGTTGGCTTTGTGATATGTCCAGGTCCCACGATCGCCCCGGAGTTCGCCTTCGTCACTTTTGATCTCGATCAGGAAGAGCCCGCGCGGGGTGACGACGAGAGCGTCAACTTCATTAACTGTGCCGTCGTCAGCAATGAAGGAAAAGTTCGTCCAGCCGCAATAAGGATCGCAGTCTGGGAGGGCTGCTCGAATGAATTCGAGCGCCTCGGCTTCCCAGGGGAAGGCGGATTCGGTGACGCGTTTCCATCGCAGCGGCGAGAGTCCCATTGCCGTGGTCTAGGAGGTACCGTAAGAATCTGATTGTAACGCGCATGCCGACTCGTCTCCATGGTTATCCGAAGGGGTTGCTCAGGTTGCAGAGCGGGGGGCCGCCTGGGTGTAGACGCCAGCCTGCAAACTGAAAAATCTTCTTTGATCTATTTGCTCAGGTCGGCGCGACCGTCCATTTTGGCTCAATTCGACGAAGTGGACAACGGCGAAAAAAGCCGAAATCCGTCAATCGGGGTGACCTGTCGTTCAATGATTTCAGACCACCATGATGCGCACCCTGATCTCGCTGATCCCTGATTCTATGAAGGTGCTGGTCATCATGGCCGTGGGACTGTGCCTGATAGTGGGATTGATATCGCTTAGGAAGGCGATGCGATGGCTCGGTTACATTGTGTTGTTGCTGCTAGCCGCTCCGTTTTACGGCATCATTCTCAAAATGCTGCCGGGTTGGCTGGTTGTGGTCCTGATCCTGATTGCCATCTGGCGGACATTCCGGCTTATTGCCGAGGCCTTGCTCGGCCGCGAGGGCGCCTCCCACATGATGGGGATTCTGGCCGCCGACGTAGTCCGGAGTATGTTTCTAGGGGGCCTGGTCCTGGCGGCATTGCCGCTGCGGATGCTTCGCCACGCACGGCGAACTGTCCGTTGAGAGTCAAGGAATGGAATGCGCCTGTTTGCACGTGAACCTTGATGGTGAGGTCGGAAGTTCGGCGCGCCAGCCGCGATACAGGAGAGAAAACAGCTGCTAAGTGCAGAGGGAGCGATACTTGAAGAGCGTCTTTAGACACGATATGTCGCCCGTGATACCCGATCTGCGCACTGATTTGCTTCGTGTGGAGGAACTCCGCGTCGAGTTCACTGGGGCCCGGTCCACGGTGGCGGTCGAGGAAGCCGCGTTTCAGATAGCGACGGGCGAGGTGCTCGGGCTCGTCGGGGAATCGGGATGCGGAAAGAGCGTGCTGGTCAAATCCCTCATCCGCATTCTGCCTCCCAACGGCCGTATTTCCGGTGGCCAAGTGGTCTGGTTGGGAGAAAACCTGCTCACAGCCAGCGAAAGCAGAATGCGCGAAATCCGGGGGACCGATATTTCGATGATCTTCCAGAATCCCCAGGCGAGTCTTAACCCGGCCCGCAAAATCGGGGACCAACTGCGCGCGCTCGTTCGTCACAGGAACGCGTGTTCCCGCGAAGAGGCAGCGCAGCGGGCCGCGGCGCTCCTGAAGAAAGTCCAGATGCCCGATCCCGAGAGAGTTCTTGCGCTGTACCCGTTCGAATGCAGCGGCGGGATGTGTCAGCGAATTCTGATCGCGATGGCACTGACGGGACGCCCCAAGCTACTCATCGCGGATGAGCCGACTACATCGCTCGACGTCACGATCCAGGCGCAGATCATCCGTCTCATTCTGGAATTGAAGACCGAGTTCGGAATGTCGATTCTTTTTGTTTCGCACGACCTCGCCATCGTCTCATCCATCTGCGACCGAGTGGCGGTAATGTATCGGGGACGAATCGTCGAGACGGCTTCGTCCGCGCAGCTGTTTACTGCGCCTGGCCATCCCTACACGAAAGAGCTGCTCGAATCGTCCCTTTCGTTTCAACCGGGAGGAAAGCGATAGCCCCTGAATAAAAATCCTGACCCGGACGAAAAGGCTCAACTCCTTTATTATCTGAGGGTAACCGCGTACACGCACGCTCGGCGAAAACTGGCGAAAAAGACTATGGGAACGAGGACAGGTACAATGGCATCTTACGGGTTGTGTGGAGTGATCCCGGGAAAGGAGGCTCAGATGGGACAGTTTGGTTCGAAGGGCGGCTTGCGGCGGATTGTTCCGGTCAAGAGTGATCGGAATCGGCCCAAGGCAGTTCTGCCGCGACTACAGACCCGTCTGCCGATGACCTCCCAGGGGACCCCCGCCCCAAAGCCCGCCTGACTGCGCGGACGGGCGAACCTCCCGCCGGCCCCCCTTCGGAGAGACTAATGGGACCCAATGTCCGAGCCGTGTTCGAAGGGGTGTCTCGCGCGGCTGCGGCGGAGCCCGACGCGTTTCTCCTGCCACTCTGGGCCGGCCTGGTTCAGGGCACTACGACGTTTGCCGACTTTTTATCGGCGGTTCGTGCGCGCCGCCGACTGACGTACCTCACCATCGATACGACGGGTGCGTGCGATCTGAAGTGCATAGGGATGTGTTACTACAACCCTGACATCTCGCTGCAGCGACCGCTGATTTCGGAAATACATCTGGCGCAGGCAATTCGGGAAGCGGCCCGAGATCTCTCCATGCACGTGCTGGCTTTCGCGGGTAAGGAGCCCTTCCTGAATCACACCCGTCTTTTCTCGCTGATGCGAGAGGCCGGATCGATTGCCGATCGGGAGTTCAGCATTGGCATCGTCACCAACGGTAGACACATTGCCCATCACGCGGATAGCTTGTCGGCGGCCAGCGTAGATGGATGCCTGGACTACGTCGATGTTTCCATCGACACCGCCAATGCGTCCGCGCATGACCTCTTTCGCGGCCTGGACGGAACGCACGAACGTGCGGTGAGCGCGGTGCACTGGTTGAATGCTGAACTGCCGGATGTCCGGACGACGGTTGTCTCGGTGCTGCGCTGGGACAATGAGAAGGGCATCCTTGATTTGCTCCAGGCACTGGCGGC
>Ga0209333_1000448_pt1 | contig 22886 bp, 22 predicted proteins | sample BlaSpr_A8_OM2_O3_FD_187982 | JGI IMG/M metagenome (GOLD analysis project Ga0209333, IMG submission 187982) | Forest soil microbial communities from Thunder Bay, Ontario, Canada - Black Spruce, Ontario site 2_A8_OM2_O3 (SPAdes) (version 2) | ecosystem: Environmental > Terrestrial > Soil > Boreal... | reverse complement strand
TGGGACAGCAGAGCGGTCTGGGCATCCATGGGCGGCAGGTCCTGTTCGAGCAAGATGGTGAGGGCCTGCTGGAGGCGGCCTATCAGGTAGCGGGGGTCGCGTTCCAGGCCGACTGGGGCGCGGGTGTCGATGCTGTCTGCCAAGGCCGGGCAGGATGGCCAGTGCTGTTCCAGCAGGGCCAGGGCCACACCAACGGGCCCAGTGGTGGTGTCGATCACTCGGCCGTCAAAGGTCTCCATGCATGTCCTTCGAGTTCTGGCGCTTAGTCGCGCAGGGGGGTGCTGCATCATGCGACTACACTATACCAGCGCGACTAGCGCGACCAGTATGGCGGCGTGTTCCCTTTTGGGGATCATGACTGCATGGAGCGCGGCCACGAGCTTCCCAATGAGTACGTGTACCGCGTGATTCGCGAGAGAATCGGCTCGGGCGAGTACCAACCTGGGCAGCAGATACCGACCGTTGGGAATCTCGCTGAGAGTTTGAGTGCGTCTCGAGCCACAGTGGTGAAGGCCCTGCGGCGGCTACAGGAAGACGGCTACGTCGTCAGCCGGAAGCGGTGGGCTTCGTTCGTGGCGGACAATCCCCCGAACTAGGACAGCGTCCCGCCTGGCCACCGGACGGGCACCGCGGTCGCTACCGACGCTTGCGGTGGCGTTGCCTGATCTTGATGTAGCCGGAGAGCGGGTGTCCGCTCACGATGATGGTCGGCGAGCCCGGGGCCGCTGTCTCGGGAGCCTTGTTGCTGATGTGCGAGGTGTTGCTGCTTGACGGGCTGATCCGCGCGGCCCAGCCGTCGGGGAGCAACAGCCGGATCCGCCCGGTCCGGGTCGTCGCCTCAACAGCGACTTCACGGTGCGCACACGACGCCCTGGTGAAGTCGATCGTGATGAAGCCGGTGGTGGACTCGGCCGTAATCCGCTGCGGGACCGTCCATTGCCCCGACTGCTTGAGATTAGGTGCCTTGGTCTTGAGCACAAGTGTGTCCGGTTCGGGCAGGCCGTCGCCCGTAATGGCAACGGAGTGGGCCGGCAGGTCCGCCACCAGCGCCTCGAGCTGGCGGTAGGTCTTGGCCGCGTAGGCCTGAGTCAGCCGCTCATCCAGCTCCGCAAGGTCGATGCGGCCGTCGCCGGCGGCGATCCGCAGCCGGTCAGAGACAGCCTCCCGATCCGCATCTCCCGCCCGGGCCGCGGCTGCAGGAATCAGCGGAGCAGATGACTGATCCGCGTCGCTCATACGACGACTATAAGTTGCAGACCAGCAGAAAGGGACTACGTCGGCCGGCGGCCGGGCCGTTCTTCGGGTGCTGCCAGCGCAGGCGTCAGGTCAGGGTTAATCGGCAGTCGTGACGAATACGTGGGCGGCGGTGGCGTGGTCGAGTTCGGCCGCCTGCTGGCCCGTGCCGATCCGGACCCTCCCGCCGGCCTGGCTCACCGCCAGGGCCGCGTTCGGCCGGAAACCAGCGCGGCGCAGCCGGGTCAGCAGCGCGGTGTCTGACTGGATCGGCTCCCCGATGCGGTGCATGATCACGCGGCCCGTCTCCTGGGGCACGTTTGTCAGCGCCACCATCTCGCCGGGGATCTCGTCCCCCTCCTTTTCGCCGAGCTCGGCAAGACCGGGGATCGGGTTGCCGTACGGCGACTGCGTGGGGTGGCCAAGAATGTCGAGCAGCCGGCGTTCAACGGCCTCGCTCATCACGTGCTGCCACCGGCATGCCTCTACGTGGGCGAGCTGCCACTCCAGGCCGAGCACGTCGATGAGCAGGCACTCGGCGAGCCGGTGCTTGCGCATCACCCGGGTCGCCGCCGAGCGGCCCGACGGGGTGAGCTCGATGCGGCGGTCCTCGGTGACCGTCAGGAGCCCGTCGCGCTGCATCCGGGCCACCGTCTGCGAGGCGGTGGGAACGCTTTGCCCGAGCCGCTCGGCGATCCGCGCGCGCAGCGGGACGAGTCCCTCCTCCTCGAGTTCGAGCACGGTGCGCAGGTACATCTCCGGGGTGTCGATGAGGCTGTGATCCTGATTCACCGGTCCGTCCTTCCGCCCCGGGGATCGTGAGAAGATACTATCTCGATATATCATGAGCGAGTCATTAGGCGGTGCGCTGCTCGACCGGACGAGGGATCTGCATTGAGGCAACCGGGCAACGGACACGGACACGGCGGAGGACATCGCGTCCCCGGCTACGGGGGCGGAGTCCGGCGCGGCGAGGTCCGCAACTTGCTGCTCGCAGCTCTGCTGGAGGGCCCGGCGCACGGTTACGAGCTGATGGGCTGGCTGGAGGAGCGGTCCGGGGGGCGGTGGCGGCCCAGTCCCGGGTCGGTGTACCCGCTGCTGCAGGTGTTCGAAGATGAGGGCCTCGCTAAAGGCCGCGAGCAGGGCGGCCGCAAGGTCTTCGCGCTGACCGAGGCTGGCCGGGCCCAGGCCGACCGGGGCCGGGTGCGGGATCTGGCTGCCGACCCGGCTGCCAGGTCACAGCATCAGGAACTGCGGGCCGAGGTCCAGCAGCTGCATCTGGCCGCCCGCCAGGTCGGGGCGGCCGGCAGCCCTGCGCAGGTCGAGCAGGCCGTGGCGGCCGTCCGGGCGGCCCGCCAGGCCCTCTACCGCTTGCTCGCCGAGTAAACGCTTCGCGGCTGCTGAGCGGCGGACCACTGCGCGTGCCCGGAGCCTTCATGGTCAGCGGCGTCGGGGCTGGCGAAGGTGACCTCCACGGTGAGTCCCCCTTCGGGCCGGGGACGGATCGTCAGGGAGCCTTCGTGGGCGCTGACGATCGCCTGGACGATCGACAGCCCCAGCCCCGAGCCCTCTCCGTGGCCCGTGCGCTCGGGCGCAAGCCGCTCGAACGGCTGGGTGAGCCGGCCGACCGCACCGGCGTCGACGACGGGGCCGGTGTTGGTGACCGACAGAAGCGCGACGTCGCCACGTCGCTCGGTGGTCACCTCGATTCGCCCCGGGTTCGAGTTGTACGCAAGGGCGTTGTCGACCAGGTTCGCGATGAGACGCTCAACCAGGCGCGGATCGCCGGTCATCGGCGCCGGTGCGAGGACGGAGCGCAGGTCGATCGAGCGGCGCCGTGCCTGGGACTCGCGGGAGAGCAGGACCTGCCCGGCCAGGATCGCCAGATCGAACGGATCGCGCTTGGTGAGACCCGCCTGCCCGCGGGTGAGCGTGAGGAGTGCCTCGATCAGGCGTTCTTGCTGCGCCCCGGATGCGAGCACCCGCTCGTGCGCAGCCCGCAGGGACTCCATGGTCGCGTCGGGGTCCGTCAGCGCCAGCTGGATGAGCGTCCGCTGCATGGCGAGCGGCGTGCGCAGCTCGTGCGAGGCGTTCGCCGCGAACTGACGCTGGGACTGGATGAACTGCTCCAGGCGCGCGAGCAGCGCGTCGAAGGTGTTGCCGAGTTCCTTGAGCTCGTCGTCCGGGCCGCCCAGCGCCAGCCGCTCGTGCAGGTTGGTCGCGGAGATGCTGCGGGCGGTGGCGGTGATCGTCCGCAGCGGGCGGAGCACCCTTCCTGCGACGAGCCAGCCGAGCGCCACCGACAGCACGGCCATGATCGCCAGCGCCAGCCACGAGTAGACGAGCAGGTTGTGCAGGTCGGTGGCGTTCTGGCTGTTCGCAAGCAGCGACAGCGCGTGCACTTGCCGTGCGGCGGTTCCCTTCGTTCTGTGGCCCGGGCTAAAACCGCTGATCGTGAGGAAGCCCCTGCCGTAATGACCCGGGATCGCGCACACCACCGAGCCCGTCGATTCTGTGTGGCACGTGCCTCCGCTGGTCGCGCTCCGCACGAGCACGTTCGTGATCACGAGAAGTGCTGCGCCGGAGACCGTGAAGAGCAGGCCGTAGAGCGCGGTGAGCCGGAGCCGGATCGTCCGCCGCGGCAGGTGCGGCCGGTCAGCGATCCGGAGCAGGCAGCGGAGCACGGGCATCGGTCATCCCCCGATCCGGTACCCGGAGCGCGAGACCGTTTCGATCAGCGGCGGATCGCCGAGCTTCGCGCGCAGCCGGCTGATCGTAATAGCGACCGCGTTGGTGAACGGATCGGCGAGCTCGTCCCACACGCGCTCCAGCAGTTCCTCGGCGGAGACGCTCCGGCCTTCCGATGCGACCAGCAGCTCGAGGACGCCGAACTCCTTCGGAGCGAGCTCTATTGACCGCCCGGAACGGGACGCTCGCCGCTTCGCCGTGTCGACGACCAGGTCGGCGACGCGGAGCACCGGGGGCGCGACCGGGTGAGTCCGGCGCGCCAGCGCGCGGATGCGGGCGACGAGGACCGGGAAGTCGAACGGCTTGCCGAGATAGTCATCGGCCCCGAGGCCGAGCCCTTCGACCAGATCCTGGGAGTCTGCCGCGGCGGTGAGCATCAGCACCCTGCTGCGGCGTCCCGCCGCGATGAGCTGCACACAGATCTCGTCGCCGTGCAGACCCGGCAGGTCGCGGTCGAGGACCAGGACGTCGTAGTCGTTGATCAGTGCCCGTTCCAGGCCGCTCGGCCCGTCGAGCGCGACATCGACCGCCATCTGCGCGCGCCGCAGGCCGGCCGCCACCATCTCTGCCATCTCGGCCTGGTCCTCGACCACGAGCACACGCACATGGATCTCCCTGGCTCTACCCGGACAGACGCGTCCGGGCCTGCACCGATTGCTCCGGCAAGCATGGCTCATCCACCCTTTCGAAAACGTTGCATCACGCAGCCGGCCGGGGAGGGGAACCGCTCCAGGCGCAGGGCGGGGCGAGCCTGCGCGCGCCGAATTCGCTCTGCAGAGTTCAGGTCAGCGTGGCGGGGTCGGTGTTGGCACCGCACAGAACGACGGCGATGCGCTCTCCGTCGCCGGGCTGGTAGGCGCCGGTGAGCAGCGCGGCGAAGGCAGCGGCGCCGCCGGGCTCGACGGCCATGCGGTACCGGTCCCACAGCAGCTCGCGGGCCGCGACGATGTCGGCGTCGTGGACCAGGACCGACCGGACGCCGGTGCGTTCCGCCACTGCATAGGGGATGTCACCAAGGCGGGTGGCGCCCAGCGAATCGGCCGCGATGCCCGCGACGTCAACGTCGACCGGGCCGCCCGCGGCAAGCGCGGCGTTAAGGGTTGGGATGGTGTCCGGCTCCACCGCCACCACTCTGGCCCTGCCTTCGGTCGCGGCGGCGACCCCGGCCATCAGCCCGCCGCCGCCGGCCGCGACCACGACCGTGTCCAGCTCGCCGCCGGTCTGCCCCAGCAGTTCCAGCCCCAGCGTCCCCTGGCCCGCGCAGACCTCGGGCTGGTCGTACGGATGGCAGAACAGCGCGCCGACCTCGGCGGCATGCTTGATCGCCAGCTCGTAGGCGTCGGCGTAGCGACTCCCCGCCTGCACGACCTCGGCGCCGTATCTCTGCAGGCGGCCGACCTTCACCGCCGGGGCGGTCGCGGGCACGTACACCCGCGCGGGCACGTTCTGCCGGGCTGCCGCGTACGCCACGGCAAGCCCGGCGTTCCCGCCGGACGCGGCCACGACGCCGATGGCGGGGATCATGTCCTGTTCGGCGGCGGACAGGATGCGGTTGAACGCGCCGCGTGCCTTGAACGACCCGGTGTGCTGAAGCTGCTCCAGCTTCAGCCACACCCGGGCCGCGGGCGGGAACGTTCCCGGGTCGGCCTCGAACACCGGGGTAACCCGGATGTGCCCGGCGATGCGGGAGGCGGCGGCGTGTACGTCGGCGCTGGTCGTCATGATCCCATCCTGCGTCCCATCCAGCCGTTAGCAAAAGCGAATAGTCCTAAGCTGGCCTTAGCAATACTTACGTCGGCTGGGGTGAGGACGTGCTCGACGCGCAGCGGCTGCAGGTGCTGGCCGAGGTGGCCCGCGCCGGGTCCATCGCATCGGCCGCGCGGCGCCTGGCCTTCACCCCGTCGGCCGTCTCCCAGCAGATCGGCAAGCTGGAGCGCGACCTTGGCTGCGAGGTGCTGCACCGGCACCCGCGTGGGGTGACGCTCACCCCGGTCGGCCAGGCACTGGTGTCGCACGCCGAGGCGGTGACCGGTGAGCTGCGCGCTGCCGAGCAGACCGTGCAGGCGATGCTGGGCACCCAGCCACGGCGGCTCGCCGTCGGCACGTTCGCCAGCGCGGGCCAGTCGCTCGTGCCCGGCGCGCTCGCCCGGTTCCGCCGCCATCATCCCGACGTCGCCCTCAGCCTCACCGACCTCGAACCACCCGACGGCTACGGGCTGGTCATCTCCGGCGACCTCGACCTGCTGATCACCCACCGCTACCCCGGCATGCCGCTGCCCGATCCCCGCGGGCTGCACCGGCAGCTGCTGCTGCACGACCCGCTCCGGATCGTTCTGCCCGCGGACCACCCGAAGGCCCGCAGCGCCCGGCTCGGCGTTTCCGACCTCGCCGACGAGGAGTGGATCTCCGGTGGCGTCGGCGAGCCCAACCGGGTCAGCCTCGAACTCGCCGCACGCTCCGCGGGCAGCCGCCCGCACATCGCCTACGAAACCCGCGACTACCAGGTCACGCTCGCCCTCATCCAGGCCGGGCTCGGTATCGCGCTCGTCCCGGCCAGCGTGCTCGGCCACACCGGCCGACCTGGCGTCACGTTCCGGCCGGTCGAAGGGTTGGCTCTGGCCCGCGCGATCTACCTGGTGCACCGCAAGCGGGCGACGGCGCTGGTCACCGACATTAAAACGATGATCACGGACATCAACCCAAGCTCGCCCGGCTCCGCGATCGGCTAGCCCCCACTGTCATAGACCGAGATGCTGCGCATCTTCATCGTGCCACCGGTGGACGTCTGGCTGGTGGGGGTGACGCAGCCGCACAACTGGTCCGGATACTGGCCGCCCATCGCCAAGTCGAGGATGATCGAGAATCCGTGGTTGACGGCCTCGTTCCAGGCCGGAGCGCCCACCTGGCTCTCGCTCACGCTGAAGAACTCCTTGCCGTCGAGGTACCAGCGGATCTGCTCGTCGGCGGCGTTGCGCCGGTCGACGATCACGCTGTACACGTGATAGCCGCTCTGGCAGCCAGCACACGGCTGCATCCCGCTCGACAGGCCGTTGTGCTCGTGGCACGGCCCGAATGTTCCGTCGAGGTTGGGCTGGCTGAGGTTTCCGCAGTGGAGTGCTCCTGAGTGCTCGCTCAGGCCGTCGACCTCCTCCAGCACGTCGATCTCGCCGTGCGCGGGCCATGTGCCAGGCCCGAGCATCCAGAACGCCGGCCAGTAACCCAGGCCGTTCTTGGGATCCGGCTGCTTGATGCTGGCGCTGACCTTCATCTCTCCCCCGGCCGGGGCGCCGAAGTACCTGAGGGTCTGGATCCGGCCCGACGTCCAGCCGGATCCCTGGTAGAGCGCCGTGATATCAAGATCGCCGAGCCCGTCGAGGTGCACGTTGCTCGGAGAGTCCGTCATGGTCTCGATTTCACCATTGCCGAACACGCCGTCGCCGGTGTCGTATTTCCAGTATTTCGTGCTGACACCGCCGCCTGCCGCCCCGGCAAAACTGGCCGACCAGACCTTTTCCCACGACGTCGAGGTGTCCGCGGCTAACGTGGGTGCGCAGGCGGCGCAAGTTGTTGCTAATAACAAGCACATGGTAACAATTGCCGGCCATATCCGGCATGAAGTGCCTACGCGCACGGTCTTACCCCCTCAGCATTAGCGGGTCAGCATAGCGAAGCAAAAGAGGGTGCGCCGCATATTAACTGGCCTGCTGGGAGGCGGATTTAGGCTGGCCAATACCGGCTCGCTCCCAGCGCAGCGCGCCAGCCAGTCGCCGGCATAGGCGGGGGATGGAGAAGACCGACAGCAGGATCGCGGTGACCCCGCCCCATGCGAAGAACACCCAGGTGGTGTGGCGTAGCAGGACACCGATGCCCATCCCGGCAAGAATCAGGGCGGCGAGCGCCAAATGCGGCTTGAAGACATTCAGGTCGTCTTCGGCGATCTCCCCGCCGCGCGCGTTGCCCTTCGGTGTCGTCTTGAAGGTCACCCGCCGGTTACGCAGTACCCCGATTAGCGCCAGGAAGTAAATCGGTATAACCGTAATTGTTAGCAGCCGGCCGGCCCAGAGCATGCCACGCTCCAGTTTGGGGCGGATGTTAAACCGCTGCAGCCAGAATTGCATGACCTGGCGCCAGATCACCAGGGGAAGATACCAAACGATGAGCTGCGGTATCTGAATTTTGGCTGGGACCCAGCCGAAAACATAGTAGATCATGATCAGGAGCACTGCGGTTGCCATCGTCAGCCCGCTGAAATAGAACTGCTCCATCAGAAAATAGTAGAGAGAATGGGTTACACGCATTCTGAAGTTAACCTTTGGCCAGTGGGTGGTGAAGAAGATGTTCATGCACCCGAACGCCCACCGGTACTGCTGGTTGAAGTACGCGGCCCAGGTCTCTGGGCCTTCGCCCACGGCGAGCGGCTCGGGCACGTACACGCTCTCCCACCGGCCTTGGTGAAACCGCATCCCGGTGGCCAGGTCCTCGGTGAGATGGCCCTGGTACCACCCGACATCGCGCAGCGCGGACACACGCACCACGTGATTGGCCCCGATGAGCAGCGTCATCCTGCGGCGGCTGAGTGCGCGCATGATCGGGCCGTAGAACAGATAGGTTTGCTGGGCAGCCCCGCGCGCGATCCAGTTATCGAGGTTCCCGTAGATCTGCGGCGTGCCCACGAACCCGACCCGCGGGTCCCGGAAATAACCGATCGTGCTGGTCAGGAAGTCCCTGCGGACCTTGAAGTCGCTGTCGATCTGGGCGACCACGTCGTACTGCGAGGCGTACTCCTCGTACCAGGCGTTGTGGTTTCCGGCCTTGCTCTTGGCCAGAAAGCGCCCGCGCGGCCGGTTGTAGCACTCCCGGCCATTCCGGCTGAAGTGCTTCACACCGAGCATCTCGCAGAGCGCACGCGCCCCTGGATCGTTGCCCTCGTCCAGCACCCATGTGTCGTGCGGATAGTCCGCGACGACCATGCTGGCCAACGTGCGCCTTAGCATCTCGAGCGGCTCGCTGCCGGGAACGAATGTGGTGATGAAGGCGACGCGCAGGCCGCGTGGCGGCGGCGGCGACTCCGGAGGCCCTTCCAGCCGGCTGCAGATCAGCCAGGCCAGGATGTCCATGGCCTGGCGGTGCCAGACCACGAACGTGAGTGCGGCGAACAACACGATGTCCCAGACCTCCAGGCCGCCGGCGAAGTCCCGCGGCAGCCGCGCCGGGTTGAACCAGAAAAGGGCGAACCGGGCCGCGAGCGCCATGCCGGCCGCAAGGAGCAGCCAGTTGACCAGAAGCGCGCGCGAGTGCAGCGGGCGCGCCCACCGCCGGGCCGGGCTGGCCGGCTGAGGCTGGAGCATCGGCGACGGCTCGGCCGCCTCGGCGATGGCCACCAGCTTGGCGAGGCCGGCCGCCTGGTGCTCTGGGGAAGCTTCCGGGTCGCTGCCTGGGCTTAACCCGGTCCCGGGCCGAAACAGCTGGCCTTCTTGGGCTGACAGCAAATTGGCAGTCATCTTCTAGTTACTCTCCGCAGTTTAAGGGAGTTAGGGACATTTGGAGGGGTATTCCGGTCCCAGGCGGGACTGCTCAATAACAGTCCGGATAGCTCCCTGGATGGGGGCCTCGCTTCGCCAAGCGCCTGAAGGTGCGTCCTCGCGCGAGTGTTTGTCAGCGGTTTCAGGCGGCCCCGAGAGTGCGGCGGGGTGGCGCTGTACTTCTTCTGGGCCGCGACCCCACCCACGCGATGGCTAGCGTTTCGTTCCGCCTGTTCGCTGCCCCGAGGAACCCGCGAGCGGCGGCTTTGGACCCTCCCGGATTGCACCGGGCATCGAGCACCATGGCAATGCGCGCGCGGCCGCGAGACCGCGTGGCGTCGGGGTGGACTTGGGGCAGACGAACCGCGTCGTTCTCATGCGTGGTCAAAGATCCCTCATCAGATGTGCGGGTGATACGACCTCAGGGCGCGGAGGACGGGCGTGGGGGAGAGAGGTTCAACTACTATAGGTTATCACATCACTACTATGAGTGTTGGATTTCGGACAGACTTCAGCCGGTCCGATCGACTACGCAAGGTCATCAGATGGTCGTCAGTCCAGGCGGCCTGACCGGGCCTCGCTGCAAACCAAGATGGTTCCCTGCCCGACATGTTCGGCCGGGAAGTGTCAGTTCTGATAGACGGCGACGTAGGCGACCTGGAGCGTGCCACCGGACGTCGTCGTGGCAGTCGGGGTGGCGCAGGCGCACTTCAGATCCGGGAATGATCCGCCCATCGCTAAGTCGAAGATGATGTTGAAGCCATGATGCGCGGCGAGGTCCCAGGCCGCCGCCCCGACCTGGCGTTCGTTCACATGGAAGAACTCCCGGCCGTCGAGGTACCAGCGGATCTGCTCGTTCCCGGCATGGCGACGATCAATGGTGACGCTGTAGACGTGGTACCCGGCCACGCAGCCGGGGCACGGGCGAAGCCTGCTCGTCAGGCCGTTGGTCTCGTGACACGGGCCATAGGTGCCGTCCCCGTTGAGCTGGGTGAGGTTCCCGCAATGCAGGGTGCCAGAGTGCTGGCTCAATGAGTTGACGTTCTCCATGATGTCAATTTCCCCGTGTGCCGGCCATGTACCGACCCCCAGCATCCAGAAGGCCGGCCAGTAGCCCAATCCCTGGGCGACGGCCGGCAGCCGCAATGAGGCGACCACACGCAGCTCGCGGCCCGGTTCTGGGGTGAATGCCTGCAGGGACTTGATCCGCCCTGATGTCCACTGGTTCCCCTGGTGGACGGCGGTGACATCCAGGTGCCCGTGGCCGTCGAGATGCACGTTGCTGGTGGAATCGGTCATGACCTCGACCTCGCCGTTGCCGAATATCCCGTGCCCCACCTGGTACTCCCACTTTTGGGTGTTCACGGGCGATCCAACGGGACCATTGAACTGGTCCGACCAGATTTCCTTCCACCCTGTGGTCGCGCGGCCTGACCTGGGCAGCGCGAACGCCACGACGGCCACGGCCAGGACGAGCACGAGGCTCAGCCCGAGCAGCCAGTTCACCTTCGACCGGCGTGCGTGCACGGTCCCCCCTGGCGCTGTACAGGCGTCATGCCGCCGGGCTCCGGCAGCCCCCGCTGCTCCGGATGGCATTCGGCCGCGCCCGCTCATCGGTATTTCGGAACGTCACCGGTTCCATGACTGACCGTATGTGAACGTAAGCATAGCGTGAGTAAGCTGGGCCCGCGCTGCGTCTTGCTGCTCTCGGCGCGGAGCTGTGATCCCCGGCGCCAGGTTTAGCTCGCGGCATCCCTTCCCGGAAAGACCACGCGAATCACGGCCGCGAGATTCGCCAGGCCCAGCAATGCGACAACGGCGAAGCGGCTGGATTGGGTCTGCTCCGTACGCCATGCGGCCAGAAGCACCCAGGCGAGCGCAAGCGCGCCGTTCCAGCCGCAGACGGCCTTCCGAAACCGGCGGGAGGCGTCTTTCGGTCCGCGGCTCGGCTCCCAGGACATGACTTTGCCCCGGGCGTAATCCCAGATCGCCAGGGTCTGCGCCCAGCCCACGGCGATCGCCAGCGGCCACGCGTGCGCGGTCCACCGAACGTTGTGCCACAGGGGGTACAGCACAACGCAGGTGATGAGTACCGGAATGAGCGGCAGCGCGTTCCGGAGCTTGATGCCACCAGGCAGCACCAACAGCAGGGTGATCGGAGTCAGGGGGAGCACCAGTACCCGGAGCCCGGTTGTGAGGTTCCACAGCCACCCGGCGATATAGGGCAGCCTGGCCCGCCACGGCATGTGCACCCGCCACATGTGGTGGGTAAAGATCAGCGAGGTGGCCCCGCAGCACCATCGGTACTGCTGGCGCATGTAGGAATCGATGCTAGACGGGCACACCCCCGCGGCGAGCAAGATCGGCAGGTACACGAGCCGGTAGCCGGCATACCGGAGGTCGAGGCCAGTGTGCGAATCCTCGGCGTACGGGATCTCGGTAAATCCGCCGGCGGCTGCCAGCGCAGACCGTCGGTAGACGGCGTTGGAGCCGACACAGAGGGCGGACCCGAACCGGTCTCGCGAAACCTGCACCGCCCGGTAGAACACCTCAAGGGAAGCGCCCGCAGCGCGTTCCACCCAGGTCTGGTCCCGGCTGACCCGGAAGTACTGCGGTGTCTGGACGAGCCCGATCGAGGCGTCCTCCATATAGGGAAGAGTCTCCGCCAGGAAGTCAGAGCGGGGCCGGAAGTCGGCGTCGAAGATCACGACATGCTCGCCGCAGGTGTTCCGGAGCGCGTGGGCGAGGTTGCCGGATTTCTTATGATGCCCGGGCCTGGGACGCCGCATGTACGTGAAACCAAGGGCATCCACCGTTTCGCGAAGTTCCGGGTCTCCTGGCCCATCATCGAGGACGAACGCCTGCGCGGATCCCGGATAGGCACGCAGCAGCTCGGCTACTCCGGCCCAAGTGTTGCGCAGCACAGGGACAGGCTCTCCGCAGATGGGAAGGAAGATGTCCACAGACGGGTAGCGGGAGGGCCGCCAGGCCCTCACCCGGCGGAGGTGCGCAGCCAGGTCGAAGTTCCGCCCGGTGAAGTTCACGGGCAGGCTGACGATCTGGTAAGCGGCGTAGATGCCTGTGTAGAGGATGAAAGGAGCTGCGACCACGGGATTGTGCTCCTCGAAGAGCACCTGAGAGATGACGACAAAGACCAGGCTTATGGTCAGCGCCGCGGTCAGATATGGAAGCGAGCGGGAAGCGTAGGAGAGTTTTTCCTTGTCATCAGGCGAGTGGGGCAGCACGAGTGCGGACCGGCGGTGGCGTCCGGGGGCACGGGTGATCGTGGTCACGGCATCCCCCGAGGCAGGATCCGCCGCTGCGGCAGACCGTCATGCTGCTCGCGCCTTCTGTGGTGACCACGACGTTCCACCGCAGAGGCGTCTTGCCTCGTCGGTTCGCTTGTGCCAGTGCCTCGCCTGGCCGTGCCAGGGCTTGCCGCCCGCAGTCGACGGGCGGTGCCGGGCGGGATCCGCTCCCAGATTTTGTACCGGGCGGTTCCGTAGGGGACATCGGCGACCAGGCGGTAGCGGCTGTTGCCGTCGAGGTCGGCGGCGATAGCCAGGTCAAGCGGGCGGGTCGACAGAAAATCAAGGGCGACCAGGGTGAAGTAATTCCGCTGGATGAACCGCCGGTAGACCAGCGGGTTACCGGAGGCTCCAACGGCCGCGCTGATGCTATGGCCGTCGGGCAGGACGATGCTGCGGGTATTGGACCAAAGGTGCCAGTCGGAGCCGCTCGGCAGGTAGTACTCCGGGATGGAGGGTGTCTCGACGAGGAACCGGCCCGGATGCGACGCCGCGAGGCGCCCGAAGGCGGTGTTGAACGCGGCGGCGTTGGGCCATTCCACCAGGCTTACGCTTTGTGTGCTCCCTCGCGTCATAGCGGGGATGAGGGCGGCAGCGCAGGCCAGGGTGGCCAGCACCTGCGACCAGCGCCCGCGCGGCAGCGAGATGATCGCCCGCGCCGCGTAGCCCGCAACGATGGCCGCGAACCAAGCGCCGAAATCAACGTGCTTGTCAAGAGAGGTCAGGGTGTGGATCCGGGCCTGCTGCAACGGCGCAAGAGCCGCCGCGGTGAGCAGTGTCGCCAGCAGCACCCGCCGATGTATGTCGCCCTCGGCGGCGACGCTGATGACCACTCCCAGCAGACCGATCACCACCACTGGGGCGATCCAAGCCCAGGAGTAGGAGAAGACGACCGATGCTGGGTCGTTTCCCACCACCCGGCTTATGGTCGTCTGCCCAATGCCGGCTTCGTAATAGCCGCCACCCACGATCGCGAGGAAGATCACCCCGGCGATGACATAGGCGCCCAGGGCGGCCGCGCGTGCGGCGGCCGCCTTCGCGGGCAACCCGAGCGAACGCGCGTTCATCGCTACCATCACCACGACCACCGGGTCGAACAGCGCCGACGCGTACTTAGTGGCGTTGGCCAGCACGAGCGCGACGGCTGCCAGGGCGACCCATCGCATCTCCTCGACGCGGGGACCGACACGGACCGCGCACCACGCCCCGGCGGCCATGAGACACAGGGACATCGGGTCGTACGTGGCGAAGGCACCCAGGTGCAGCGTGGGTGACAGCACTACCCACATCGCAGTGGCGAAGAAGGCCGCCCGCCTGTCGAACAGGCGTGACGCTGTTCCCCACAGCAGCGCGCTCGCAGCCAGCATGAACCCTAGCGAGAGAATTCGCGCGCCGGCGAGTCCCCCCACACTGTCAGCGAGTGCGCCCAGGGGAGGGTACAGCACCGGCGCGCCGGAGAAGTATGTGGGGAAGTTGGGGATCTGCGTACCGTGTAGCCAGTGCGCCCATTCGAGATGCCCAGCCCACAAGTACAGCGCTTCATCCTGGAAGGCAGTGTTTCGCCAGACGAGGCGCAGTGACAGCACAACCTGCAGGCACAGAATTGCCAGCAGTGGGTACGCACCCAGCAACCGCCTGGCGCGCCGCCAGCGAGGCTGGCGTGGCGCGCCGCCCAGCCGCTCCGGCGTAGGCCGTGGCTGCGGCACAGGGCGAGGGGGGGCGAACGGCGCGGCGGGCGAGCGCTGCGGCACGACCACCGACCAGGTCACCGGCGCCGGGACCACGCGCAGCGCTTCGGCATTGAGCCAGGTGGTACTCAGCCGGCCCGCACGGAGCCGGTTCGCTTGGAACCAGCCGGCACTGGGCGAGCCGACTGCCCCCATGGGCCAACGCGCCCACCACCCTGGACGACCCTTCAATGGCGTGGCTGTTTGACCTTGACTACCGTCGTTAGCAGGCCAAACACACGGGGACGGACTGTGGCGCGTAGTCAAGGTCCTCTTCTTGGTAACTCAGGTTGGACGGACTCGCAGCACTGCCCCGGGTGGCAGTCCGGGGCAGCGCGCTTTGGCTAGCCAGTTATGGCCCGCGTGGGCCGGGGGGCGGGCGCTGCGGGCGATGACAGTACGTTATCGAAATATCACTGCGCGTGTTTGAGCATCAGCATTGCCGTCGGCGCCAGTCCTGGCTGCAGTCCACGTGGACGGCCGATGACCAGCGAAGAAGGGCCTGCGTCCAGCACAACGGCGAGCTTCGCCCGGCGCGCCACGGAGGGATGAAAGGTATCGAACTGAGGCCGGGTTCGGTATCTCGCTCGTCCCGGCCAGCGTGCTCGGCCGCAGTTAGCCCGGCGGAGCGTGCGGAGTCTGGGGCAGAGCGCGGAGCCGGTGATCCCAGGCGACGAGCATCCGGTGCCTGCCACGGAGCGAGTCATGATCACGGGCTCCGATGAACGCCACGCGAGTGATCTGCAGGAGCACGCTCTCGGGGAGGCCGCCGCCGTAGTTTTCGCGACCCCGGCCGGCTGGGATGGTCACTATTGCACCGCCGGGGAGGCCGAAGGCCCTGCGGACCAGGTAGCTGATCCGTGGCAAGTGCTCCCGGTGCGCCACCAGGCCGAGCGGATCGCGCGCGGTGAAGGACGCGCCGTCGAAGTAACCGTCCTCTTTGATCCGCAGAACGTTCTCCAGCGTGCTGTCGGACTCGATCTCCCTGAACGCGTCCGCGTAGCCGGCCAGGCTCGTGCCGCCGATGTCAGCCGCCATCGCCCGGGCCAGCATCAGGCTGCCTTCCCGGCACTGGGGCGGAGGCCGGCCGAAGCCCTCCGCCGCCCCGGCCAGCCACCGCTGAACACGATCCGCCCGCGCCGTGCGGCGAACGCGGCGGCGTTCTGCCTGACGTAGCCGACCAGCGCATCAACACGTTCGGAGCTCTGCCGCGTCAGCCGGAAGCCGGCGGGATCGGCCACCAGCCCTCGCCCGAAGACGATGAGTCTGGTGGCAACGGCGCCGGGCACCCAGGCAGCATAGGGCCGCCCGGCGGCCGCGCAGATGTTCGGGCAGCCTAGCTCGTCCCGCGGCTGAGCTGCTCGGCGTGCTGACGGATAACGGTGAGGACCTGGTCATCGCCTGGCGCCGCCGGGATGGCCGTCATTATCCGCTCGAGCGTCTCGGTCACGATCGCGGCCGCAGCCCGACGCCGGATGCCCCACGAGACCCCCTCATCGATGAGGCTGGCCGCGGTCACGTTCCGGATGTCGGCCTGCCCGCCGACTCGCTGGCCCAGATGGGTGTCGGCGCGCATCGGCTGCCCGCTGGTGTCGGTCAGCTCGAGGGCGATCGTGGACAGCAGGTCGTACATCGGGGCAAGCCTGATCGCCGGGACGTCCGGGTCGTGCAGCACGGAGAAGTTCTTGGCGTGCGCGTCCGCGTTGCCGACGGCCATGTTGAACGTCATGCGGCGCAGCAGGGTGCTCACGTCGCGGGGATCACCGAAGTTCCTGAGCAGGCCGGCGAAGTCGCGCAGTGATGGGCCGCCCTGCTCCTCGTACTTCAGCGCGGGAGGCATGGCGGTTGCCTGGCAGCCATCCTCCTGGTGCACCCGGTCCGGAATCCCCCCGGGCGCTACGTCCCGCCGGTCATAGCGCCTGACCGCCAGCACGGCAAGCCCGGCGACGTCGAGCAACTCGGCGTCCGCCGCCTCCAGCCCGCACGCGGCGGCGAGCCAGAGGCAGGTCGCTTCGTTGGCAGCCATGCGATGCGGCCCGTCGGGCTTGAGGATCCACGTCGACGGAGCATCCCCGCGAGGAAGCTGCCAGATCGCGTCGGCGGCGCGGCCGAGCAGCGCCTTGCGCTGAAGGCCGGGCAGCGACGGACGGAAACCCCGGTCCGGTGCGGCAGCCAGGGGGGTGACGTCGAGCCCGTTGAGCACTTGGCGCAGTTCGGTGGGTGTTATCGGGGTGTATCCGCTGCCGGTATTCCCGCCGGGCTGTTCCCCGTCAGGGAGCACCATGATCGCGCCCGCACAGTCCCGCCCGAACGCGCGGAGGATGCCGTAGGTGTCCACCGGGCGGACCGCGGCCAGCACCGCCATCCGCTCAAGAGCCAATCCCTCGGGCAGCATGTTCTCCAGGAAATCCAGGCCGCGCACGTCCCGGGGACTGACCGGGGAACCGATCGGCAGTCCGACGGACAGCACGGGGCTGCCGAGCCCCCACCGTTCGATGGCCTCGGCCCGCCACTCCAACCGGATCCGGAACTCCGGCCCGCGCGTCAGCACCGCGACCGGCGTGCCATACAGCCACGCGACGAGACGGTCAGCCACGGGGCACCCTCGGGCGGACGACCACCTCGCAGCCCACGAAGCGCAGCAGCCGCAGTGCGTGCGTCAGCGAGCTGCCGAACTTGCCGCCTTCCAGCGACGACAGGTAAGACTGCCCGATCCCCATTGCCTCGGCCGCATCAACCTGCGTCACCCCCGCCGTCGTCCGGAAGTGCTTCAGCGCCGCGCCCAGGTCCCGCGGCGTGGTCACCAGGTACTCGTCACGCCGTATCACCATAGACCAATAATACCAGGTTATTGGTAAACAGCGATATCGCTCATAGGCGATAGGGCTTCGGCCACGGCCGGTGCCCTACGCCAGAAGCGCACCACCGCCAGCGTTAGCAAGATCCCCCACACCAGGAACCACAGATCCCACAGCCCGACATGCCAGCGCAACGCCGTCCGGTCCACGCTCCCGGCTGGGTGGATCACGCCGGAGAGAACCAGCGAACCTGCAAGTACATTGATGCCGCCGTAGGCCACGAGCAGCAGGCTGACCGCGGCCGATCCACCCAGCAGCCACCGGCGTGGAACCGCCCGCCCCCAGGGCCGCACCAGTGCAAGTGCCAGCAGGCCGCCAGCCACCTTCGCCAGCACCACCGCGAGGGCAACGATCACCGGGACCGCCCCGCCCTGGTTCGTCAGGTGTTCGACATACCCGCCGACCGTGCTGAGCAGAGCGCGTCCGCCGGCCGCCCAGTACAGGCTGACGAGCGCATACCCGAACGCGACGACCGCGGCCGCGTACGCCGCGGTAACTCCCGCCGCCGGCCAGCCGGACTCGCGGCTCCCTGACCTCATCCCGTCCATCCAGTGCCAGTATCGCGCTTGTTAAGCTCAGCCAGGCCAGCGCGATCGCAGGCCGCCGTCGGGGGCAGCCAGTCTTTGCCGGGCGGATTGTGCTGCGAAGGCACCAGGGAATGCGACAGGCCAGACCCGGCTCGAGGAGGGCAAGAATGACCGCACCGTTGCAGCTGCTTGCGCTGACCTTCCGTCTCGGCGCTGATGCTGAGAGCCGCCTGCTGGCGGAGATTGACCGAGTCGAAGGCCGCGGCGCGCTGCGCGTTCTGGACGTGATGTTCCTGGCCAAGGGACAGGACGGAACGGTAGAGGAGCTGGAGGTCGCCGAGGACGAGGACTTCGGCTCGCTGCTGGCCCCGGCCACCGGCCTGGCCTCTGTGCAGGCCCTGGCGGGCTCCGTCGACCCGGGAACCGCGGTTGCCTTCCTGCTGGTCCAGCACCAGTGGGCCGAGCCGCTCGTCGACGCCGTCTCTGCCGCGGGCGGCGTACTGATCAGTGACGACTTCCTGGCTGACGATGCCGACGTAGCCGTCGCCGCCGAGGTCGCCGCGGTCGATGAGGCCTCAGCGGTGATCGCCGAGGCGCAGGCGGCCGAGGCGGCCGCCGTGCTGCGCGCCGTCGCGGCCTCCGCCGAGGCCGCCGAGGCAGAAGCCGCCTCCGAGCAGATCCAGGAAGCAGCCGCCGCGGCAGCGATCAGCGCCCTGATCACTGCCGGGCTGGTCGAGGAGGCGGCCGCACACGAGGCGGTCACCGCGCTGACCGCCGCCGGTTTGATCACCGACGCGGCGGACCGGGCCGCCAGCGAGGCCGTCGAGGAGGACCTCGCGCTGATCGGCTCGGCCGACGAGGTCGCCGCCGAGGCCACCGAGGAAGCCGCGGCCAAGTTGCGTGCCGCGTCGATCACCCGGTCGGAAGCCCAGGTTCTGCGTTACCTCCCGCAGCCGGTGCCCTTCTCGGTCATCGCCGACAAGCTCGGCATCTCCCGGTCCGCGGCAAAGGAGCGGGCTGAGCGCCTGTACAAGCGGCTGGGAGTGCACAGCCGGGACGAGGCGGTCGACCGCGCACGTGAACTCGGGCTGCTGCGCCGGTAAGCGACCAGCCCTAGTAGCCGTCACCTGACCTGGTCTAGCCAGGCCAGGTACTGGGATGCGAACGGCTCAGCGCCGTCGGCGATCGCCAGCAGCAGGAACGCCGCCGCCGCCTGCGCCTTGCCGATGACCTCGGCCGGGTAGCCGTACCGGACCTGATGCTCGGCGAACTCGTCCTCGTCGACCAGCATCACCTGCCCGCTCGCACGCACCCGCAGCACGTCCAGGTCCAGGTCGGCCATGGTCACCTCGCCCGGGCTCAGCCACCGCGGCGGCGTGCCGATGTCGCAGTAGACCTCGGTCCTGGCCGGATCGCCGTTGAAGGTCGCCGTCCACCACTGGCCGTCGGGAAACAGCCCGACGAACGGCTGCTCCATCACCACCGGCGGCTCGGTGCCCCGGCGGACACTCGCGTGAGCAGGCGCGCCGAGCCAGATGCCGTGCTCGTCCTCCCCCAGGTAACGCATGGTCATGTGCCAGTGCAGGCTGCCGTCATATTTGGTGTACACCACACGTACGTCGCGCCCGGCCACAAGAGGTCACTCTACGGCCGGTAGCCGACACGGCTCAGGCGCGGCCGGTCGCGACCACGTATTTCAGCCAGGCGACGTACCAGTTGCGCTCGAGGTCGCGCTGCGCGGTGCGGATCGAGAGCTCCCGGTGGCACACCATGTCCCGCATCACATGGTCGAGCTGGTCCTTCTCGAAGAAGCCGGTGCCCTTGAGCGCGGCAGGCCACATGTTCGCGGTCGTCGGCGCGCCGCCCAGCCCGATCGGCACCAGATAGTCGATGTCGTACTTGGCCTGGACGACGGGGTTCTTGATCCGGTATGCGGTGAACACCTGCTGCTGCACCGTTGGTGAGATCGCCGTGGTGGCCAGGTGATCGGGCAGCAGGCAGATCTTCGTGGTGTCCGTGGTGGCCACCGCACCCGGGGTCAGCGTCGTATTCGGCATCGACACGCCGCCGGTCACTAGCGGCATCGTGAAGTTGGGCAGGGTCACGTTGGCCAGGTCGGGCCCGCTGGCCTGGCCGGGCACCTTGGGCGGGGTCGGGGCGGCCGCTGGCGTGCCCCGCGAGCAACCGGTGACGACGACTACCACCGCGGCCATAAAGACCGCGAGCGCGAGCTTTACCACGCCGCGCGCCCTCATGGCCGCCCCAGGACCCGCACCGACCAGCCGGCCGACCGCCAGTAGTCGGCGTCCAGCGCGCATCGCCCATCGACGACGCTGCGCCTGGCCACCACGTGACCGAGCGCGACCGGGTCGATGGCCCGGTAATCGTGCCACTCGGTGAGGTGCATGACGAGGTCGGCGCCGCTCGCGGCCTCGGTGACCGTTTCGGCGTACCTGAGGTGCGGCATGACCCGCTCCGCGTTCTTGATCGCGACGGGATCGTGCACGCTGACCACCGCGCCTTCCCTGGACAGGCGGTCGCACACGTCAAGGCTTGGCGAATCGCGCACGTCGTCGCTGCCCGGCTTGAACGCGACGCCGAGGACCGCGACGAGCCTGCCGTCCAGGGAGCCGCCGACGGCCTCGCGAGCCAGGTCGGTCACGCGGGCGCGGCGGCTCATGTTGATCGCGTCTACTTCGGCGAGCAGGCTCGCAACCGACGTCACGCCCAGGCCGGTGGCGGCCGCCCGGAACGCCCGGATGTCCTTTGGCAGGCAGCCGCCGCCGAACCCGAGGCCGGGTGCCAGGAACTTGCCGCCGATCCGCTCGTCATGCGCCAGCGCCGCCGCGAGCCGGGTGACATCGGCCCCGGCGGCCTCGCACGCCTCGGCCATCGCGTTGATGAACGAGATCTTCGTGGCCAGGAACGAGTTCGCCGCGACCTTGACGAGCTCGGCCGTCTCCAGGTCCATGACCAGCCCGGGCACGCCGTTGGCCAGCGGCACCGCGTAGACGTCGCGCAGCCGCTCGGCGGCCCACGACGACGTCACGCCGAACACGATCCGGTCCGGGGCCAGGCTGTCCTGGACCGCGCGGCCCTCACGCAGGAATTCCGGGTTCCAGGCGACGTCCACCTCGGCCGCGGCCGGCGCCAGGTCGCCGATCCGCGCGATGATCCGCCGCGCGGTGCCGACCGGGACCGTCGACTTCCCGGCCACCAGGCACCTGCGGGTCAGGCCCGGTGCGAGCGCGTCGACGACGGCGTCGACGTAGCGCATGTCGGCCGAGCCGTCCGCCGCCTGCGGGGTGCCCACGCAGAGGAAGTGGATGTCGCCGAACTCGGCAATCTCCGCGTACGAGGTGGTGAAGCGCAGCCGCCCGGCGTCGAGGTTCTTCCGCAGCAGCGGCTCGAGGCTGGGCTCGAAGAAGGGCGCCTCGCCGCTGGCGGCCATGGCCACCTTCGCGGCATCGGTGTCGATGGCCAGGACGTCGTGCCCCAGTTCGGCCATGCAGACAGCATGGGTCAGGCCCAGGTAGCCGATGCCGATGACGGTGACGCGGCACCGGGAAATGGGCAAGCTCATCCCGCCAGCCTCCTTTGGGGCTATCAATTGACGCAGCCTTCGTTGGTCATCCCGCCCGCGGCGCCCTTGGCCACGTTGTTGCAGTGGACCACGGTGCCGAGATGGTGGCTCTGCACATAGATGCCGAAACCCGGCCCGTCGACGATCGCCCTGTTGTTCTTGAAGACGTTGTCGAGTCCCCAGCCCGGGTAGACCTGGTGCACCGAGAACCCGTCGTCATCGCTGTCGGTACCGGTGTTGCCCTTGATGAGCCAGTCGTTGCCCTTGACGTTGACCCAGGACGTGGCCGCCGACTTGACCATCCCCGTGCCGTTGAGGATGTTCCCGGAGATGACACCGCCGGTGGTGCCTTCCTTGATATCGATGTTCTCGGCGGTCGTGTCGGCGATGTTGTTGTCGATGATCCTGTTGTAATTGCTCCGGTCCGGCTGGCAGCCGCTGTACTTGCACCAGTTCTTGTTGGCGCTGCCGACGTAGATGCCCTCGCCGAAGAACTGGACCAGCAGGCCGGTGTTCCGGATCACGTTGTGGCTGACGGTGTTATAGCTGCTGAACGACCGGAGGTGGATGGCCTCGTCCCCGGTCCCGTGCACGTACAGGCCGTAGATGAGGTCGTGCGTGACGCCGTCGGCCACGACACCCTTCTGGCCGCCCTCCACGGTGAACCCCTCGACGTGCCAGTACGAGGCGTGGTCGAGGTGCAGCACGTAACCGCCGTTGATGCCCGGGCCCTCGAGCACGGCGCTGCGGCTTCCGCAGAGCGTGATCGGGGCCGCGACCGTGCCAGGCTTGCTGGCGACGAAATTGCCTTTGTAGACGCCGGGCTCCAGAACGATCGTCTCGCCCGGATGCGCGGCCGAGAGTGCGTGCGACAGCTTGGCGGCGGACGACACGGCGCTGCTTCCGGCATGGCCGCCGCAACTGGCGGTGACCGCGCTGGCCGCCGGCTGCGCGCTGGCCGTTGGCCGCGCACTGGCCTGGCTGCTGGTGGCCTGAGGCTGGGCCGTGTTGCCCGAGGCGGCGGAGCAACCCGCCATGGCCAGGGCCACGAGTGCGAGCGCCACCGCCGGGGCGGTCGCCTTCAACGACGCGTGCATAAGCCCTCCACCACAGGAAATGGCCGGGTATCCATGGACTCGCCGAGGTCGTCCGGCGGCGGCTTGAGCTTCGGCTTCGGAGGAGGCATCGGCCAGTCCGCCCAGTACCGAGCGTCCCCGTCGCTGTCGGGCCGCGGTGGCCGGTCCAGCCGGAACGGCCGGTCCAGCGGGGCCGCCTGATCCTGCCGGGCAGGCTGGTCCTGCAGCGGGGTCCTGTCGGGCGGCGGGGTCCTGTCGGGCGGCGGGGTCCTGTCGGGCCGGGGCGGCTGGGGATCGTCGAGTG
>Ga0209333_1000447_pt1 | contig 22901 bp, 18 predicted proteins | sample BlaSpr_A8_OM2_O3_FD_187982 | JGI IMG/M metagenome (GOLD analysis project Ga0209333, IMG submission 187982) | Forest soil microbial communities from Thunder Bay, Ontario, Canada - Black Spruce, Ontario site 2_A8_OM2_O3 (SPAdes) (version 2) | ecosystem: Environmental > Terrestrial > Soil > Boreal... | reverse complement strand
CTCCGTGCAGGTGGATGTGCGGGTGGTGGCGGCTACGAATAAGAATCTGGAAGAAGAGATTGAGCGCGGCAATTTCCGCGAAGACCTGTTCTATCGCCTGAACGTGATCCCGTTCCACGTGCCGCCTCTGCGCGACCGGCGCGAAGACATCCCGCTGCTGGCCGATTATTTCCTGCGCGAGTTCACTACCGCCTACGGCCGCAAGCCCAAGGAACTGACGCCCGAGGCCTATCGGATGCTTCACGATTATCACTGGCCCGGCAACGTGCGCGAGCTGCGCAACCTGATTGAGCGGATCGTGATTTTGAATCCGCAGGTGCGCGTGGGTGCGCGGCATATTCCGCTGAACGTAAGTCGCCGCCCGGCGGAGCGGCCCATGGACCGCTTCGGCAGTTTGGCGGAGGCTAGGGAAGCGGTGGAGCGCGAGTATATTCTGAAGAAGCTGGAAGAGACTAACGGCAATGTGACGCGTACGGCTGAGCTACTTGGGCTGGAGCGCAGTAATTTGTATCGGAAGATGAAGACGCTGGGGATTGGGCCGAAGGAATAGGATCTGGGCGGCGCGGCGACACCGGAAGGCCAATTGCGCCCTCAGACTTAATCGCAGAGGCTTCACCGCAGATATGCCCCAGGGCCCCGCGGGTAGCCGAATGCCTAGGCCGAACGACCAAACCACCATCGGCTCTTTCATCCGACACGCCAACACAAACCGCAGTTACTTGGGCTTGTCGAACTTGGCAGCCAAATCGTGAGATCCCAGGCCGGGCAGGACCTCCCGGTCTTTCATATCAGAATCTCCTATCCAACGTAAGAATGGAAATTTCATACCCAGCTTATTGATCAGCTTTTCGTCTGCCGTGATTAGATCGCACACCTCGTACACCCCTACAGCCACGTACATCATGTCGTAAACCTTGTGCTTCGCCTCCACCGCAAGTTTCGACGCCGCTTGAGTCTCCGATATCTCTCCGCGTAGCGTACTCCGGACCCAAAAGAGGTTCCCATCTCGACAACCAGAAGATCCAGCCCTATCAACTTGATCTTGTCTTCCAGGAAAGCTCTGAGTAGCCGCTCCGCGGGAATCATCGCGGGTCGCCAGAAACGCCACGCGGCGGCGTTCGCGGTCCCTCCCACAGCGTAAGCGCTTTCTGTACACAGCGTCTTCCTCGTTTTGGAAGGTCTTCACGAGCGGCGCCCGGGCGCGCATCGACTTCGCAGCTCAGCGCTTCCTCCATTCATCCCGCTTAGCTATGCGGATGAATGCCTCCAAACCATCGACGAGGCTCGCAGTGGCGCCGTTCAAAGACTGGAGAGGATGCTCTCGGAGAGCACGGGACCTGGAGCACGGATCAGACGAACATCGGGCCCAGCCACTGCTCCAGCAACTGCCGTAACTCCAGCGCCGCCCCCGCGCCTAGCATAACCGCGAGGACCAGATCGCGCGTCACAACCCGCTACCGAACGGTCCCTCCTACGGCAACGACTGCACTTGCGCGAAGATGTGGCTCAGGCCATCGACCACGTCGGGGGACAAGAAGTTACACGCGCTCGTCGGAGTTGGCGGGCTCACGCAACTGGCGGTTCCAACGGGAGGAAAACCGTTGTTGTGGCAGAAGAAGCAATTAGTGGCGCCGTGCGCCGACGTGCTGTCGCTGCCTTGTTCGTATGTCTCCATCGTGCTGTTGGTCAGAAAGCTGGTGCCGACCTGGTTGCTGTTATTGGCCGGTGGCGTGGCGCTGCTGAGCGTCGGCGGAAGCCCTCCGGCGGTCCACGTTGCCCCGGAGAAGATGTAATTGCCCCGTATGTCCCCGCTCGCCAACTGCCCGCGAACGCTGTTGTTGATGGAAATGATATCCGTGTTCGCCACGGTGGCGGTCGGCTCTGAGAGGTTGAAAGGATTCAGGTCCGTGGCCGCTCCAAAAGGTTTCCACCGCAGCGTGTCGCTGGCGCCGATGGTGAAAGGCGGCGGCGTAGTGTGCGGGGGCTGCGGAAGGGCCTGAATGTTGGCCCCCGAAGTTTGCATGTGCTCCGCGTCGAAGGGGCCAGAGGAGCCCGTTGCCGAGAACAACCACGTTCCAGCCGTACTCTGAGATACCGTCTCCACGCCGCTGCTGCCGTTGTAAGTGTAGGTCGCCAGCGGTGTATTCCCAACGTGCTCAAACGTAGACCAGATCATTTCGGGATGTCCCAGGACGCTCCCAACCACATGCATACCCACCATTGCCAAGGTCGCCGTCTTTGTCCCCGACGCAGTGCAGGTAGTGTTTGTCCCCGAGGTCAAGCACGTACCCGGCGAATAGGTGGGGATTGTCGCGCTGATGGTGATGTAATCGCTGGGGTTCGACACAGTAGAGGCATCCACCCACGAAGCCTTTACTTCGACCGCCAGCGCGGAGGGATCGGGGAATGTTTTCCCTTTTGTCAGAGCGAAATTCTGGATGCTCGTTAGATCCGCCGTCGTTGTCGGGAAGAAAGAGGGGAAAGGTGTGATTCCGCCGGTTTTGGCGCCCGTAAGATAGTATGCATAGACATCGTTTACGGCGATGGTGTAATAGACCAGCGATCCATTCTGCGACTCCAGAATGCTATCGTCCGCTTGGCCTTGTTCGACGGGGTCCAGGTTGCCGAGACCATCGATGAAGATCGGGATGCCGCCTATAATGAACCGTTGGACGATCAGAATCGATTTGGCTGGAATTTGCAGTTTGGCAGTCGCCAAAGCCCTTGGCCGGACCGATTCCAGAGCCTTCTCCTGCAGCCGTTTCTCCAGAATCGGTTTTGCGCCTCTGATCGGCCTGCCCGCTTTGTCCAGAAAAACCGCTTTACCGTTGGCCACGGTCGCGCTGGAAACCTCCACTTCCCGGCCCTCCGCATTGCGGATGAGCGGATTCCCATCCGACGCGGTCTTTGCTGGCGCGACCTCAAGCATTCGGCCCGCCGTGTCGAAAATAACCTGCAAACCGTCCGGGCCAACCTGCGCCGACCGCAAGGGCAAGGGGAAAGGCAGGATCACGCCCGTCACATGCGGGATCAGAGTGCGTTGGTTGCTCGCATTGGGGGGCGAAACGTCGTAGAAGGTCGGCGAATTAAATATCGGCCCGCCGCCTCCGTAAAATGACGGGGCCGGCGAATTCAGCCAAAGGAACATCTGTTCCGCCCACTGGTAGAAAGAGCAATTCGGGTTGGACAAGCTTGGGCTGAACGTAACGCTGCTGGCGGGATTCACCACCCCGTTCAAAGTGACCGAACCCTTCTGAAACCAACTCGCAAATAGGCTGGCCGTGACGACGCACGTTGGGTCGGCGTCGGTGGGCAGCGATTGCGCGCCGGCCAGACCACTCAGACAAACGACGCCCGCTGCCACCCAAGAAAATGTGTTCGCGACACTCCGCTTCTTAAACATGTTGCCTCCTGTTTTCGGGGATTCATTTCAGGATTGTCATCCCGAACTCTCCGTCATCTCACTAGTGACGAAAAGACCAAAATCATTACACCTGGCTTTATTTGGCATCGCGTATCCACGGAGGTGTATCATCGGGTAAGATCCATGCCCGACCTTCTCCGGCAATTCGGCCAGATCGACATCTACCTTTTCGACCAACTTCTCCGAGGCCGTATCGGGCCGGGTATGCGAGTGCTCGACGCAGGCTGCGGTTCCGGCCGCAACCTGGTCTACTTTCTCAACCAGGGGTATGACGTGTTCGGGGTCGACACAAACCCTGACGCAATCGAGTGTACGCGCCGCCTCGCCGCATCCCTCGCACCTGCTGTTCCTGCGCACAACTTTCGCCTGGAGCCTGTCGAAGAAATGACTTTTCCGGACGCCTTCGCCGACCGCGTGCTCAGTAGCGCCGTGCTCCACTTTGCAAGCGGTGACGATCACTTCGAAAGGATGCTGCGTGGCACATGGCGCGTATTGAAACCGGGGGGCGCGCTGTTCTGCCGGCTGGCGTCTTCGATCGGGATGGAAAATCAACTCCGGCGCGTGTCTGGGCGCCGCTTCCGGCTGCCTGACGGTTCGGAGCGGTATCTGGTGGACGAGGCGCTTTTGCTGCGCCTCACGGCAGAGCTGGGTGGGCAATTGGCCGACCCGCTGAAGACCACAGTCGTCCGGAATCAGCGTTGTATGACCACGTGGGTTATACAGAAGAACGCGCAAGACGCGTTCCGCCAAGGGCTGCCCGGAAAAGAAAATGGGGCGGGCTAAGCCGCTCCATGCCGTGACTGGCAGTGTGTCAGTGATTTGGAAACTTGTAAAAATGGCCGCGGCCGCGGCGTAGGTGGCATCCCCCGCCTGCGTAGCTCTAATGTTGCACCGCCCTTTGCGGCCAGCGTCGCGGTGTTGCCGGACACGCTACAGGTGGATGCAGTAGTCGACGTAGACATATCCCAAATGGTCGCCGGGCTTCCCGGATCGATATCCACCAGTTGCCAAATCCGTATCATCGCTTTCGTTCGACGGGCCGCCATCGATGGCCTTCCAAGGTATGCCTGTCTGGAAACGCCGAAGTTCTAGTACACGACGGTGCCCTGGGTGACGTTCAACCCGCCGCCGCGTCCAGCCGCGCCTGCGCCCGCGCCGCCGCGTTCAGCGCAGCGGCCGGGTCCACGCCCAGCGACGGATTCAGCATCTGTTCCTGCGCCCGCTTCATGGCCGTCTTCGCCCGCTCCACGTCGATCTCCTCGGCGCGCTCGGCGCCCGTAGCCAGCACGCGCACGCGGTTCGCAAGGATTTCGAGGTATCCACCGTGCACCGCCATAAATGAGCGCTTGCCTCCGGCTTCGTAATTCAGGAAGCCGATGCCCAACTCCGCCAGTAGCGGCGCGTGGCCCGGCAGGATGCCTAGATAGCCGTTGGCGGCGGGGGCCTGCACGGCGGTAACATCCGTGCGCACCAGCAGGCGCTCCGGCGTCACGATTTCGAGTGCCAGCACGTCAGCCATGCGTTATCCTGCAAGCGCCTTGCCGCGCTCCACCACGTCTTCGATGGTCCCCTGCATGTAGAACGCTTGCTCGGGGATGCCATCGTGCTTGCCATCCACGATTTCTTTGAAGCCGCGGATGGTGTCGGCCAGCTTGACGTATTTGCCCGGCACGCCAGTGAATTGTTCGGCCACGTGGAAAGGTTGCGAAAGGAAGCGCTGGATCTTGCGCGCTCGCGAAACGGTGAGCTTGTCCTCATCCGACAGCTCGTCAATGCCCAGGATGGCGATGATATCCTGCAGGTCTTTATAACGCTGCAGCACGCCCTTCACCTGCTGGGCGCAATCGTAATGCTCCTGGCCGATGATGCGCGCATCCAGGATGCGCGAGGTGGAAGCCAGCGGGTCGACGGCCGGATAAATACCCAGTTCGGAGATGGCGCGCGAAAGATTCGTAGTGGCGTCCAGGTGCGCGAAGGCCGTGGCCGGGGCGGGGTCGGTGTAGTCGTCGGCGGGCACGTAAATGGCCTGCACGGAAGTGATCGAACCGGTCTTGGTGGAAGTGATGCGTTCCTGCAGCTCGCCCATTTCGCTGGCCAGGTTGGGCTGATAACCCACGGCTGAGGGCATGCGTCCCAGCAGCGCCGAAACCTCGGAACCGGCTTGCGTGAAGCGGAATATATTGTCGATGAACAACAGCACGTCCTGATTCTGTTCGTCGCGGAAATACTCGGCGACAGTAAGACCGGTCAGGCCCACGCGCAGGCGTGCGCCAGGCGGCTCGGTCATCTGGCCGTACACTAGCGCCACTTTGGATTTCGTGTAATCGTGCGGGTCCACGATGCCGGATTCCTGCATCTCAAGCCACAGGTCGTTGCCTTCGCGCGTCCGCTCGCCCACGCCGGAGAAAACTGAAACGCCGCCGTGCTTCATGGCGATGTTGTGAATCAGTTCCTGGATGATAACGGTCTTGCCCACCCCGGCGCCGCCGAACAGGCCGATCTTGCCGCCGCGCAGGTAAGGCTCGATCAGGTCGATGACCTTGATGCCGGTCTCGAACATCTCCTGGCGCGTGGACTGGTCGTCGAAGGAGGGCGCGGGGCGATGGATAGGATAAAACTTCTTGGCATTGATGGGTCCCATCTTATCGACGGGCTCGCCGATCACGTTCATCACGCGGCCCAAGGTCTCGTTGCCGACGGGCACTTCGACCGGGTGGCCGAGGCTCAGCGCGTGCATCCCGCGGACCAGGCCCTCGGTGGGTTGCAGCGCGATGGTGCGCACGCGGCCCTCTCCGATGTGCTGCTCCACCTCGCAGATAATATCGATAGGCGCGGGTACGTCGAAGCCCTCGCTGGTGATACGGATAGCGGTATAGACCAGGGGAATCTGGCCTTCGGGAAACTGGCAGTCCACTGCGGGGCCAGCCACCTGGACGACTTTGCCGATCGGGTTACCGTTATTCATGTCAAACCTCTAAGACGGAACCACAGATGAACACAGATACACACAGATAAGACAAAACCGGCACAACCGGTTTTTATGTGTGTTTATCTGTGTCCATCTGTGGTTCCAAGTTCTTGTTACTCCGCGGCGGCGGCGCCGCTGACTACTTCGATAATCTCTTTAGTGATGCTGGCTTGGCGCACGCGGTTCATATACAGCGTCAAAGTTTCGATCATGTCCGAAGCATTGGAGGTGGCTGCATCCATGGCGGTCATGCGCGCCGCGTGCTCGGCGGCGGCGGATTCCAGCAGCGCACGGTACAATTCGCTTTCCACGTAACGCGGCAACAGGCTCGCCAGCATCTCCAGCCGCGGCGTTTCGAAAATAAAATCCACCGGTTCGGCTTGCTTGGGCAACTCCATCGGCAGCACCTGCGCGAGAGTCGTCTTTTGGGCCATCACCGACTTGAATTCGTTGTACAGCACGTAGACCGCATCGATCTCTTTGTTGCGGAATCGTTCTATCAGCTTCTGTCCGATTGCCACGGCGTCTTCATACTGCACCTTGGCCATGCCCAGGTGCTCGCCGGTAATGGGTACGCCGCGCTTGCGGAAGAAATCGCGGCCCTTGCGTCCGATCAGCAGGAAGTCTGTAGTGGCCGGCTTGTGTTCGTCGGCGAAGCGTTGCGCGGATTTGATCAGGTTGGAATTGAATGCCCCGGCGAGCCCCTTGTCGGAGGTGATCAGCACCAGTTGCACGCGCTGCTCGGGACGGCGCGCCAGCAGCGGCTGCCCCGCGACGCGTTCATCCGCCGCGGCTGCCCCAGCCACATCGGCGAGCAATCCGCGCAGCGCTGCGCCATAAGGGCGGGAGGCGATTACGCGATCCTGCGCGCGGCGCAGTTTAGCCGCCGAGACCATCTTCATGGCCTTGGTGATCTGCTGCGTGTTGCGCACCGAGCGGATGCGCCGGCGAATATCGATCAGGCTAGGCATGCGCGGTGGCCGCAGGCTGCTCGGCGACGAAACGTTCCTTGAATTCCTTGATCACCGCCGCGATTTCCGCTTTGAGGGCATCGTCAAGCGCTTTCTTCTCCACGATCTTGGCCAACAGCGCGCGATGCGCGTTGTCCACGAAGCGGTAAAGCTCCGCCTCGAATTTGCGCACCTGCTCCACGGGGAGGTCGTCCAGGTAGCCTTGCGTGCCGGCGAAGACGATCAAGATCTGCTTCTCCACGGGCAGCGGCTCGAACTGGCCCTGCTTGAGTACTTCGATCAAGTGCTTGCCGCGATTGAGCTGCGCGAGAGAAGCCTTGTCGAGGTCGGAACCGAACTGCGCAAACGCCGCCAAGTCGCGAAACTGGGCCATGTCCAGGCGTAGCGTGCCAGCCACCTGCCGCATGGCCTTGATCTGCGCGCTTCCTCCCACGCGGCTCACGGAAATGCCTACGTCGATGGCCGGCCGGATGTTGGAATTGAACAGGTCGGCGATCAGGTAGATCTGGCCATCGGTGATCGAGATGACGTTGGTGGGGATGTAAGCCGATACATCGCCGGCCTGGGTTTCGATGAACGGCAGCGCGGTCAACGAGCCGTCGCCGTTCTCCTCGTTCAGCTTGGCGGCGCGCTCCAGCAGGCGGCTGTGCAGGTAGAAAACATCGCCCGGATACGCTTCCCGGCCTGGCGGGCGGCGCAGCAGCAGCGAAATTTCGCGATAGGCCGCGGCGTGTTTGGAAAGATCGTCGTAAATGCACAGGGCGTGGCGTTTGGTATCGCGGAAGTACTCGCCAATGGCGCAGCCGGCGTAAGGCGCGATATACTGCATTGGCGCCGGATCGGAAGCGGAGGCCAGCACCACAATGGTATATTCCATGGCGCCGGCGTCGGTGAGGGTCTTGACCACCTGCGCCACTGTGGAACGCTTCTGGCCGATCGCCACATAAATACAGATGACGTCGCCGCCCTTCTGATTAATGATGGTGTCGAGCGCGATGGCGGTCTTGCCGGTCTGGCGGTCGCCGATGATCAGTTCGCGCTGGCCGCGGCCAATGGGGATCATGGCATCGATGGCTTTGATACCGGTCTGCAGCGGCTCTTTCACGGGCCGCCGGTCGACCACGCCGGGCGCCAGCCGCTCGATGGGATTGAATTGCGTGCTATGGATGGGTCCCTTGTCGTCAATGGGCTTGCCCAAGGCGTCGACCACCCGTCCGATCAGCGCTTCGCCCACGGGCACGGACATAATGCGGCCGGTGCGCCGCACCTCGTCGCCTTCCTTGATCAAGGTGGCTTCGCCCAACAACACGGCGCCGACCTGGTCTTCTTCCAGGTTCATAGCGATGCCCGCTACGTCGTGCGGGAACTCGATCAATTCCCCGGCCATTACTTTTTCAAGGCCGTGTATACGGGCGATACCATCGCCCACCGAGATCACCGATCCGGTTTCGGATACGTCGATCGCGCCCTCATAGTTTTCAATCTCTTGACGGAGGAGAGTTGTAATTTCGTCTGCTCGAATCTGAGCCATTCAAACCTCTAACTTGGAACCACAGATGAACACAGATGCACACGGATAAAACCAAAGAAACCGCAGTTTTGCTTCTTATTGGCGTGCATCTGCGTGCATCGGCGGTTCGATTTTGTCTGGTTCTTATCCGTGTGCATCTGTGTCTATCTGTGGTTCCTAAATTCTGTCACTCCGCAGCCAGGCGCCTGCCCAGGGCCTGCAGTTGGCCCCGTACGGAGCCATCGTAAACGGTGGAGCCGATACGGGCCACCAGCCCGCCGAGCAACTCGCGATTCACCGCGTAGCGCATACGCATTTTCTTTCCCGTGAGCCGCTCGAATTCGTCCGATACGGAATCGCGCTGCGGTTGCGTCAACTCCCGGGCCGAGCTGATTTCGGCGCGCTGGAAGCCCAGACGCTCGTCCAAAGCCAGATCGTACGCTTCCAGAACTTCTGTGAGCATGGCGATGCGGCGATGATCCGTGAGCACAAACAAGAAATTGCGCGCCACGCGCGAGACGCCTAGCTTCGCGCCGATAGCCCCCACTACAGCGCGCTTGCGGGCGGGCGGCACGGCAGGCGAAGCGAGAGCACTGCGCAGTTCCGCCGACCCCGCGAGCACTTCCTCGAAACCGCGCAGCTCGGTCAGCAAGACGTGCGGGTCCATTCCCGACTTGGGGCCGGTGGCTACGTCCACCAGTGCGCTGGCGTATCGGGAGGCGAGGGCGGAGTGCGTCATATTTGTCTAATCGCCGGCGGTGTGCGCCATCGCCGCCACGAAGCTTCCAACCAGGCGATCCTGGGTTTCCGGCGACATGCGCGCAGCGATTTTCCGCGCGGCAAGGGCCAAGGCCAGATCGCCGGAATAGCGGCGAAGTTCCAGAGTCGCCGACTTGCCGGCCGAGGCGATCTCTTCGGCGGCGTGCGCTTGAATCTTGGCCAACTCGGCGGCAGCTTCGCGCCGGACGCGTTGCGCGTCGGCCTCGGCTTCCTGTTGCGCGCTACGGCGCAACGAATCGATTTCGGTCTGTAGATTGGCGAGGCGGCGACCCACCTCCGCGACTTTCGCGTCGGAAGCGGCGCGCGCGGTTTCGGCATCGGCTATGCCTTTGCGGATTTCGAGCGACCGCTGGGCAAAGTAGGGGCCGCCGTGCTTCTTGATCAGATAACCCAAACCGCCCGCCAGCAGTATAAAGTTGAGCCAACCCCAAAAGACATTGGGACCGCGCTCGGTCACGCCACTCGATTCCGCAACTCTTTGCGCCTCACTTTCGTGCGGCTGTGCCGGAGCCGGCGATTTCAAGAAAAGCAACAGAACCAGCGCGGCGACGCTACCACCTGCCAGGCGCTTCATGCCACAGCACCTCGATTGAGGATGGCATCGGCAATCTGGCCGGCCAGCGCTTCGCTGTCGGCCGCCAGGTCGGTCTTGGCCTGCGCGATTTCAGCGGCGAGCTGCGCCTTCGCGTCGCGCACCGCGGCCTCCGCCTGGTCACGGGCGGCATGCACCTGGGTGGTCTGCTCTTCCTGCAAGCGGCGATGCAACTGCTCCTGCGTCTTGTATACTTCGGAGCGCGCGGCGCGCAGGGCCGCTTCGTACTCGGCGGTCTTGGCATCGGCGCGTTTCAGGCTCTCGGCGGCGCGCAGACGGGCGCCCTCGGTCGCCTCGTAACGGGCGTGCAGCACCTTGTCGAGGGGCTTGAAAAACATGTACTTCAAATAGAAGTGCAGGAAGATCACAAGCAGAAAAGTAGGGATCGCCCGCAGTAAAATCCCACTCAACGCGTGCAAGGTTGCTTCCATATTTGGATTGACAGGAGAGGCCTGAAAAAGCGTGCAGCTTTAAGACGGTTAGCTTAGCACTCGCCGCAAGGCTGCGTCAACCGCGTTCGAAGCCTGCGAACGCATCGGAGACCACGCCCTCAATCAAAGTCACTTCTCCATCGTGCAGTTTCTTGAACTCGCCCTTGCGGCGTTTCCGGGACAGGGCGCCATCGTTCTGCCGGATGAACATTACCAGGCTCTCAGCCACCCGGTCGGGCATCTCGACTGCATGCATGATGCGGCGGATCGCTTCGTCTTGGCGGCGCAGATAATCGATCTCGCGCGGTAAATCCTGCTCCACAGTGCGCCGGACGCAGGCATACAGAAACTCCGCCTCCGCGGTGCAGTCGAAAAAGGGGTAGAGATCGGCAGTCTCGTTGAGTACTTCGAGATTGCGGTCGGATGTCGGCCGCCAATCGATGCACGGCATTAGCGGGCCGGAATGGGCCTGCAAGGTCGCGCGGTAATCGTCAATGCCGTCGAGCATCACGGACGAGACCGGGAAGACCATCCCCGGCGGCGTGAACTTCCGTTCAGCGAGGACATGATGGATGAGGCAACGGTGCATCCGGCCATTCCCATCCTGAAACGGGTGGACATAGACAAGACCGAAAGCGGTCGCCGCCGCCTTCAGCACCGGATCGACGCCATCGTCGCGCATGCGGTCGTTGGCCTCCATCAGGCCTCCTATAGGTCCGCGAGATGGTCGGGGCGCGCTCCGATAAATTCCGGGAGCGGATCGCCCTGCTGGTCTCGTTCGCCTAAGAAGACGCTGTCCGGACGCAGGCCCGCGCGCACGAATCGGGTGTCCTCGATGAGGACGCGCTGCAGGCGAATAACTTCATCGAGGTGAGCCGGTTCTTACCGGCCTGCAAAACCGCGCGGCCCATCTCTCCAGCCGGTTGCCGGGCGGGCGCTCTCCCTCGATCTCGAAGCTGGCGCGGCTGTCGGCCAGCAACATGAAGCTGGCGGCGCGCGCAGTCAAATGGCCCCCTGTGCGCCCCACAGTTTCGCGCGCTTTTGCGCACGGTCGAGCGCCAGGAAGTCCGTGAGCGCCTTAGTGCGCCGGATGACTGGGCAGAACCGGCCGGTACCCAAGAGATTGTCGCGCACGCGGTGACGTTTTGAAAGGCGCGGCTTGCCACGCGCGGCGCGCCGGGACGCCCGTGGGCGCGGCCCGCACCATGGCCTCGATCTGGGCCCGGGGCACGGCCTCAAAGACCCGCTTCAGAACCAAGAGATCCAGGTCTTCGTGGCGGAGTGCAAATGTCAGGTGATCGCCAAAGGTATCGCCCGGCCAGTAGCGGCGATCTAAAGCTGTCCAAACGCCTTCCTCCCGTTGGCTGCCGCCCACATGCAGCTTCTAGACGCAACTCAGCCGCCGGACACGCGCCCGCAGTGCGAACACTTGAGCCAGCGCCGCCCAGCCGGCCACTCTGGCTCCCTCGGGGATGGTCGTCTCCTGGAAGATGCGGTTTAGAGCCAACACACGCTGTCTACGTCGAAAATCACTTTTTCTCGTCGAAAATGGCGCCTAAAACGCTCCCGTCGTCGAAAACCACCCCTTATTTTAGCTTGGCGTCGAAATTCACTTCACCAAGCATCCACCGGCGCGTGGACGCGGCACCTTGAAAACGCGCGCTACAAGGGTAGAATCGTACTGATGGAGCGCCGCGACCTTTCCTTCGCCGAGACCGTGGCAGAGCCCTCCAGTTCCTCTGTCTCGCACATCTCATCGTCCTCCGATGTCGACGAAGGCCGTTTCCTTCCCGGCACTCTACTGGGCGGACGCTATCGCATCATCGGCCTGTTGGGCCGCGGCGGGATGGGCGAAGTCTACCGCGCAACCGATCTCGCGCTAGGACAGTCCGTGGCGCTCAAGTTCCTACCCGAGGAAGCCGCCCAAGACCAGCGCCTGCTGGAGCGGTTTCATGCCGAAGTCCGCATCGCGCGCCAGGTCTCGCATCCCAATGTTTGCCGCGTCTACGATATCGGACAAGCCGAAGGCATGCCGTTCATCTCCATGGAGTATGTGGACGGCGAGGACCTGTCATCCCTGCTGCTGCGCATCGGGCGCCTCCCCGCCGATAAGGCCCTCGAAACGGCGCGCAAACTGTGCGCCGGGCTGGCGGCCGCCCACGACCGCGGCATCATCCATCGCGACTTGAAGCCGCAAAACATCATGATGAACAAGCGCGGCGACGTGGTCATCATGGACTTCGGACTGGCCGCCATCGCCGATCAGCTTTCCGGCGCCGAGGTGCGCAACGGCACGCCTGCCTATATGGCGCCCGAGCAACTCAGGGGCGCCGAGGTCACCGCCAAGAGCGACATCTACGCGTTGGGTCTGGTGCTCTATGAACTCTTCACCGGCAAGCGGCCCTTCGACGCGGGCAACGTACAGGCGATGCTGCGCCAGCAGGAATCGGCGCAATTGACCAGCATGACTTCGATCGCGGCCGATATCGATCCGGGAGTCGAGAAAGCCATCCGGCGCTGCCTGGATCCCGATCCTGCCCGGCGTCCCGCGAATGTTTTATCGGTCGCGGCGGCGCTACCGGGCGGAGATCCACTCGCGGCAGCCTTGGCCGCCGGGGAGCTGCCCTCGCCGGAAATGGTCGCCTCGGCGGGTAAGCTGGCAGGTCTCGCCCCCAGATATTCGATTCCTTGTCTGATCGCGGTCATAGTCTGCCTGTGCGCGGCTGTGGCGTTGCGCGCGCGATATGCAGCGGTGATGCACACACCGCTGGATAATCCGCCGGAGGTGCTGGCGCACCAAGCGCGCCAAATGGCCGCGTCGTTCGGATATCCCAAGAGACCGGCAGATTCCGCGCTGTCGCTCGAAAACCGCGACGACCTGCTGGATCGCCTGAAGCAACTTCCCCAGCCGCACCGGTGGGACGAATGGCTGGCAGCGGAGGCTCCGATCTTTGCCGACTACCGCGAAAGCCTTTCCCCGTTGATTGCCGATCCCTATGGCGAAGTGACGCCCGATAATCCGGCTCCCACGCAACCGGGGATGGCGCGCGTGACGCTGGATGGAGCCGGCCGGCTGCGCGAGTTTCAGGCCAACCCTTATAAGGATGCGCCGGCCCTGACTCCGGCGATCGCGCCCGAAGCCGTTTTTCGCGCCGCAGGCCTTGACATGGCGTCGTTCGCGGAGATCCCCGCAACGTTCGTGCCCGCCGGCGCCTCCAGCGAGGCGCATTCCTGGAAAGGGCCGCATCCCCGCATTCCGGGTCTAAGCCTGACGGTCGATCTGGCCTTGTGGAAAGGGCGCGTCACTCAGTTGGCAATCCGTTTCGACTGGCCGAAGGCGGCCGCCGCAACCGAGACGTCCGGTTCCCTGGCTTCCCGCATCCGCGGAATAGTGCTGTTGTCCCTTTCGGCGCTGGGTCTGCTTTCCGTGGTGTTGTTGGCACGGCGTAATTGGAAATTAGGCCACATCGACCGCAAGGGCGCGCTGCGCATCGGCATCGCGCGCTGCCTCTTAGGACTCGTCACGTGGATCGGCACGGTGCACCCGGTGCCCGATGAGTCGATGATTCCTTTCTTCTTCGCGAACTGCGCGGCGTGGCTGACGTGGGGCGCCGTGCTGGCGCTGCTCTATGTGGCTTTGGAACCGTTGGTGCGCGCCCGCTGGCCGCACTCCATCGTCACCTGGAACCGCTTGCTGGCGGGCCGCTGGCTGGATGCACAAGTCGGCTCGCACATTCTGATAGGCGCCACGGTGGGCGCAGTGGTCTGGGTTGCGGCAGAAGGGATCGGCGATTGGCAATCCGGCGCTTTGGGTACCTTGGCCGGAATCTCTTCCGCCCTGGGAACCCGCCAATGGCTGGCGGCGCTTGCCAGCCTCATGCAGGGATCTCTTCTTTTCGGACTGCTGGTTTTCTTTTCGATTTGCGGCCTGCGCCGGCTGGTCAAAAAGGATGTGGCGGCCGCCATTCTGGCGGCCCTGCTGCTATTGTTTGCCAATGGCGGTTCGTTCTCCTCGCCCGACTGGAAGATCACCGCCGCTATCTATATCGGCATTTACTCGGTGCTTCTTTTTGTCTTGCTGCGGCTTGGACTGGTAGCCACCATGGCCGCCACCTTCTTCATCGACAGCTTCAACCTGATCACGCTTGGCTGGGACTGGAAGACCTGGTATGCCCCGTCCGGACTGGCCACGTTCTTACTTCTGCTGGGTATAGCGATCTTTGCCTTCTGGCGTTCGCTCGGTTCGCACGAATTGTTTAGCGCCGCGCCGAATCCGTGAAGCAGAGCGCCAAAAAGAAAAACCGCATCGGAGCTGCTCTGAGGACCGGCTAGAGCCTCTGCCGATGCGGCTCGCCCAGGTCGGGCTGGGATCCGGCGGCGGACCATCTGGATGGACCGGCACTCCTGGTAAGGTCCGCGTCCAAACTTTCCTCGCCACGAGTGCCAGATGACTACCGCAACCTCAGACCCCCGGGGAGATCGTATGAATCCCGTTCGACAAAAAAACCCCTCTGTTGCAACCAACAAGGGAAGCCTGGCGAGCCCAAGTGCTATTACCGGCAACGGCTCCCGCAAGCGCGTTGTCTTGTTGTGCCCGTTTCTCTTCCGCCTGCCTGTTGCAGCAGAGGGCAGGTTAAAAGTTACTTCGCCAATTTCATCACCGAAAATAGCAACCGGATGGCCAACTGTCAATCATTTGTATCCTGCTGAATTCGCGCAACGTCCGGTGGTGCACGTTTCCGCGGTTTGTGGTCCCGTCGGCGGGTGGTGTGTCGCTATGACACAATCGGTGTGAATGCACTTTCGCCGGATATCCGCTATCGCGCTGGCAGGGGCCGCTCTGGCCGGCACGGCGCCCGGCATCGCCCTCTGCCAGGAGGAGAACCATGCCGAAAGCCTGCGCGCCGACGCCCCGCATCCCCGTATTTTCCTCGGCGCCCGGCATCTGCGGCTGCTGCGCCGCGAGCGCGAGCGCCAGTCGTTGCGCTGGAACCAGTTTCACTTGCTGATGGCCGGCAAAGCTCCCATGCCGGAGCCGGGTTTTGCACAGGCTTTGTATTATCAGGTGTCGGGCAGCGCCGAAGCCGGCCCGCAGGCAGTCGCGTGGGCCCTGGGCGCCGGCGCCGACTTGCGCCAACTGGCGTTGGTGTTCGACTGGTGCCAGGATATTCTGACCGAGGCGCAAGCGAAGACCCTGAGCGCCAAGATCGCCCGCGGCATACAGCAAAGCCGCCGCGACACGTCGGTTTCCGCGGTGCGCTCCCGCCTGCTGGCCGCGGTAGCCCTATCCGGGCATCTTCCCGACCTCCCGGAACGGGAGATCGCACAGGTGGTGCATCAGTGGTGGGAAGGCGGGATACTCCCCGCTATCAATGGCGGCCGCGAGGCGGTGGCGCGCGACGACACTTACGCGCTGATGGAAATTCTCCACGTGGTCCGCGACAACTTCAAGCTGGATCTTCGCGAGGGCGCGCCCCAGTTCTTCACCGATCTGCCCATGGTGCATCTTCTGAGCTACTATCCCGCCACTTTTCCGGCCGGCGAAAACGACTACCGCATCTCCGCCGCGCCGCGCACCGGCGCTCCAGCCCAGAGTTTTGAGCAGCCGGACTTGCGCCGCGCCGCGCTTTCCCGGGCCGCCGAATTGAGCATGGTGGCATACGATAGCAACGGGCCCGGCAGCCAGATCCTGCAAGGCTGGCTCATGAACGACCACTTCCTGCTGCGCGGCACTTTCGGCGCGCCGTATGAATTCCTGTGGGCCAATCCCTACCAGCCCGGCCTCAGCTATTTCCAGGCGCCGCTGGTGGTACACGACAGCCTCCTCGGACGATTGTTCGTGCGGTCCGGTTGGGACGAATCCGCCGCGTGGCTGGGATTCTTCTCGGGCGAACTGCAAATGTTTCAGGAGGGCGGCGTCACCGTGCTCGATCCGAACGCCGCCGCGGAGCCGCTGGATCTGGGACGGGCCGTGATTCTCTTCGGCGCGCACACTCGGAAATTCAAGGTCGCCGCAGCCGGGAAAGAACCGGTGTTCGTGGTGGGACTGAAGCCGCGCCAGCATTACCTGATCGAGGTCGACGACGAGGAATTGTCAGAGGAGCAGAGCGACCCGGGAGGAATCCTGGACCTGGATGTGCCGCACGATAGGGAAGTCGGGGTCCGCTTACGTGCGACCTCCCCCTAGACCGGCACATCTCGGGAGGAGGGCATCGAACCGGAAGCGAAGGCAAACGGCAATGCGCCTAGACTGCGCCTCGCGCCGAGTTCAAACGCCGTCCCCGCTGTCGGGAGCAACGCCCGCGGGCGTGCGGTCCTTTCCCGCATGAAGATCGTCAATCGGCTTGGGGCACGCAAATGCTCTGCAAGACAATTGGCTCAGTGCACTCTCACCCAACGCTAGTAGCGCCGTCACCGTAACAGGAGCCAAGCCAGAAGACATGTTATTCGGAGCAAGGTTGAACCGTTGCTCCCGGGACAAACGACGGCCCAACGCAGCCCGTCCTATGTGCTATCGCATACTAACACTGCTATAGCTGAGGCTCTCGGGATCTCGGATACCACTTTGCACAAGTATTTGCGCGACGAGGCACTGACTCTTGCGCGGCGGGTTATCGAGACGGGCTGCGATTACCTCGGGTGTCGGAATCGAGATCTTCGAACTCGTCCCGTGCGACTTTTTCCCGCCCGACAAACTGTCCTTTAGGGACTTCGGGGCCATATTAGTCGCGGACCACGAAGCGACGCAGGTTGATGTTCCGCCGTCCCGCCTGAGAACGTATTGGGTCAGCGGCTTCAGCGGTGTCGGCCACCCAGGCGGCAACTCTGATGTTGGAATCCGGTTTCCGCAGCTTCAGCATTGAATCGGGCGAATCCGTACTTGCTATCATGCGGCGCGCCGCCGTGAACGTCGGTCAACGCCGCTTCAGGGCCTCCAACTCTTCCAACGTCCTGGGCCAGTCCTTGCCCAGCAGCCGTGAAAGTCCCCGGTCCGCCAGCACCTTGCCACTCGTCTGGCAGCGCGCACAGTAGTTCGTCTCATTCCCGGCGTAGCGAATTCGAAGCACCTTTTCACCGCAGCGCGGACACGGATGCCCGTAGCGGCCATGCACGGCCATCCCATCGCGGAACGCAGTCACCTTCTCCGGGAATTTCTCGCGGGCCTCGGCACGCAGCCGGTCCAGCCATATCGACAGCGTCTCGCGCGTCGCGGCGTACAGCCGCGCAATCTCTTCCCCGCTAAGCTTGCGTGTCTGCGCAATGGGCGACAGGCGCGCGGCATGCAGGATCTCGTCCGAATAGGCGTTGCCGATGCCGCTGAACGTGCGCGGATCGGTAAGCGCCCGCTTCAACGTGTGATTCTCGACGGTGAGCGCATCGCGGAACGCCCCTAGATCCGTCGCGAAAACATCGATGCCGCCGGGATCGAGAGAGCGGAGCCCGTCCTCGCCCCGCACCACATGCAACGACGCCCGGCGCTGGCTGCCGGCCTCGGTGAGCGTAAGAGAGCCGTGCGCGAAATCGAATGCGGCCAGATTCTGGCGGCCTCCCAGCTTCGGATGCGGCGGACGCCAGTGCAGCCGGCCCGCAATCATCAGGTGCAGCACCAACCACACATCGCCTTCCACGCCGATCGCGATGCGCTTGCCGACACGGCGCACCCCGCTAACAACACGGCCTTCAGCGCTCGCCAGCGGCGGTTCCAGCGTGCGTAACAAAAAGGGATTGCCCAACCGGACGCGCTCCAACGTCCGGCCCATCACCCGCGGCTCCAGCGCCTCAATATAAGCGGCGATGTCCGGCAGTTCGGGCACTTATTCCTTCCCCAGCCACCGCAGGCGCGCCTCATAATGCCGTCCTTCGCTGCCGTAGAACGTCAGAAAGTTAGGCGACTCCAGCGTGTTGTTGACTACCGTCGGGTTCCTGTGATTGGTGAGGTTATCGATGCCTCCCCGGATGCCAAAGCGATACTTACGCAGCCGGAAACGCCATTCCAAGTCCAAGTTCAGATTCAAATAGTCCGGATAGCGGTAAGTATCCGGCGCGCCGATTAGTTGACCATTGTCGTGCTGGATGGAAAAGGGAAATCCGGTGCGCTCCTCGAATAAGTACGCCACCGCCCAGTTCTTCCACCACGTAGGAAGATATCCCCAGCTTAGAAACCGGTTGGGCGCGTCCCAAGGCAGCGGCCCCGCGTTATCCGGCCCCAGCAGCAGCGTCTGTTCGAGCGACGGGTCCAGCACCTCGTTCGAGTGTGTCCGCGAACGGGTGTAGCTGGCCATCCACTCGTAGCGTCCCTTGAGCGCCTGGTGCACGATAACCTGCGCGGCGTCATATTGATCGTGCCGCGCATTGGTGAGGGTGAATTGCTGCTCCACATAGGATGCGTGGTATAGCTCGGCGATCTGCGGCGGCGCCACAACCGGCGCTGCCAGCATATTCACGTAGGCGAATCCATCGCCGCCCCGTTTCCGGTGCAGACTCACTCCAGCGCGAATGCGCCAGGGAAACTGATGGTCCACACCTAGGCTCCAGTTCCGATAGAGCGGCGCCTTCAGACGCTCGGTTGGAAGCGTATAATACGACAGCGCGTTAGGCAGCAGCAGCGCTCCGTTGGAGGCATAAGTGTCGGTGAGCGTGTATTGGTCGTACGGCCGGGTGAAAAGTTGAACGATAGTGGGATCGTAGAGCACCGCAAAGCCGCCCGATACGCGCGTGTTGCCATCGCTGAACGGCGAACACGAAAACGCGGCGCGCGGCGAGAACGACCAGCGCCGCAGGATTTCATCCCAATCCTCCCGTACACCCAGTTCGAAAAACAGATTTCTTCGCGCTTGCCAGTGGTCGGTAATATAGGACGACAGCGTAAGATTGGGACGGCTAAGGTATCCGTCTCCTTCGAACGCGACCGAACGAAGCAAATTCGAGTTCACGCCGTAAAGATCGTAACCGGTACGGCTGACGCCTTGCGCGTAGTCGATGCGGTCCACGTCGGCGCCCATTTTCAGATTGTGCGTGCCCGCCAGATGCCAGGGAGGCAGGAACAGATTCGTCAAGAACTGGCCGCGCCGCGAATGTTGTGTGGAATTGATGAAGTTATTACCCTGGTCGCCATCGGGGGTAATAATGTAGACACCCGTGCCAAAGGGAATCAGCCGCGCCAGCGTGAACATCTCGGCGAAACCCAGTTCCAGCAGCGTTCCCCGTGCCACATAGATCTGATCCTTCAGACCCAGGAACCAGGTGCGGCCGCGTTCGTCGAGCGTGGTGGAAGGCGGTGTCAGCGCGCCCAGGCCATACTCGGAAGCGCGCTGATAGTTGAACAGGAAATCCGTGTAGAGGATGTTCGCCGGCGTCACATTCACCTGTGTGTGCAGCATGTTGCTGGCCTGCAGGGTGCTGGTGGTGTTTTCGTCGCGGGGCAGGCCGGGGATCACGTTGATGTTGTAATCCGCATCCAGGTTGTCCGCGAACCAGGCGCGGCCCTTGACGATCGGTCCGGAGAAATTGAAGCGTGGCGTCCAGTCGCCCAGGTGCAAGCCCTCAAAGGTGCTTACGCCCGGAATAAAGTTCGTCGCCGAGTAGCGGAATTGGTCGTCGCCGGTCTGTGTTTTGATCTGCAGCGTGCCCGCCGACCCCTGACCGTACTCCGGCGAGTAGCGGCCGCTTAGATAATCGAGCGAACTGACGGCTTCCACGCTTACGGTGGCGCCCAGGGTTCCTGTGAGCGGGTCGCTTATGTTGAAACCGTCAAGCAGATAATTCGTCTGATTCTCGCGCCCGCCGTCGAAATGCAGTCCGCCGGTGGAGTCCTCCACCTGGCCCGGGATCAGCGCCATGGCCTCGCGCAGGCTGTGCGTGGATGGATAGGGTATGTCCATGATCTGAATGCCGCTGAGCACGCGTTCCGACTGCGTTTGCTCCACATCCACCGCCTCCGGCGACGCGTTCACGTCCACGGACTGCAAAACTTCCTTGGCATGGTTCAGGATCGCAGTAACCTCGCCCATACCTGCGCGCACATCTAAAGCCAGATTCTTCACGGGAAGATATCCGGCTTGCGTGGCGGCGAAGAGATACGCGCCTTCCGAGGGAACGGTGAGCTTGAATCCGCCGGTGGGGTCCGTGGTGGCGCGCCATTGCTCACCGGCCTGATTGCGGATGGTCACTTCGACTCCGGAAACGCCCGCCTCGTTTTCATCAATGGCGCGGCCGGACACGACGGTTTCGGCGGCCTGCAAGGGAAGCAGGGCGAGCCAGGCAAGCAACGCGAGCCGAAAAATCCTCAAGGCTGGTCCTCGGGCATAATGTTAGTTGCAAGGCCCACGTACCAAGGTTAGCGGAAATGGCGGAGCCTGACGCAGCGGTCGCCATCGTGCACGCGCGCGCGGCGGCGGATTCGGTGCTGCTGATACGGCGCGCGGAGCGGCAAGCCGACGCCTGGTCGGGGCATTGGTCTTTTCCCGGCGGCCGCCGGGAGCCGGAAGATTGCGACCTGTTGCACACGGCTCTGCGCGAACTCGAGGAAGAATGCGGTATCGGTTTGGAGCGTGCGCGGTTGGAGGCGGCGCTGCCTCTCACAGTGGCGCGGCGCAAAGTGGGACGATTCCTGCTCGTCGCGCCATTTGTGTTCAACGTGGATGGCGAGCAGCCGGCGGCGCTCGATCCGCAAGAAGCCGTAGAAGCTGTATGGGCGCCACTGAGCCTGCTGCGCGACGCGGCCAGGCACGCGCTGCGGCCCGTCCCGGGCCTGCCGCCGGAAGTGCTGTTTCCTGCGATTGAACTGAATGGCGTCCCGCTGTGGGGATTCACTCATCGCCTGATTACCGACTGGCTGGATCTGAATCCGAAAGAGCACCCCATTGAGGAGGCGGGTTTCCAAACCGCGCGCGCATTGTTGGATGGCCTTATCGCGCATGGCTGCACGCTCGATCATGGATGGATGGATCGGGACGGCGCAAAGGTTGCGGCGGTACATGGTCCGATTCCCGTGGATCTGGTTCTGGCGCAGATGTCGGTGTGCCCTTTGGGCCGGGCGGCCCATATCCCGCGGATCAACATGCTAGAGGTCCGTCCGGACTGCGTTCGGCTGGTGGGCCTCGCATTTGAGGACTACCTGATCCGCGCAACCGCATAGCCTGGTTATGCGCTGCGCGATCCGGCGCCGACCAAGCCTGTGAGGCGGCCGACAATGCCTCGCACGGCTTCCGATTGCGCACTCAATTGCTCGCTAGCGGATGCTCCCTGTTCCGCACTGGCGGCGGTTGACTGCGTTACCTTTTCCATCTGAACGATGGCCTGCGCCACTTGCTGTATCCCGCGCGCCTGCTCGATGCTCCCGGAGCTCACTTCCTCGACCGGATTTTTCACCTTGGCGGCGCTCTCGGTGATCGAGCCGATAGCGGCCACCACCAGGTCCAGCTTGCTTTTGCCGTCATTCGATTTTGCGATGGAGTCCTCAATCAGGCCCGCGGTATCCCGGGCCGCTTGTGCACAGCGCTGCGCCAGGTTGCATACCTCGTCGGCCACCACCGCGAATCCCATTCCGGCTTCGCCCGCGCGCGCCGCTTCCACAGCCGCGTTAAGCGCCAGAATGTTGGTTTGGAAAGCAATCTCGTCGATGACTTTGATGATCTTGGAGATTCTGTCGCTGGAAGCGTTGATCTCGTTCATGGATGTGGTCATCAGACGCAGATGGCGGTTGGCATCCTCGATCCGCTGCGAGGCCACCAGCATGTTCTCAGCGGCAACCTTGGAACTCCCGGCGTTCCTTCTCGTCATGGAACTGATCTCCTCGCTGGACGCCGAAGTCTCCTCCAGGGATGCCGCCTGTTCGGAGGATCCTTGCGCCAGCGATTGGCTGGAACCGGCGACTTGCGCGGCGGCGTCCGAAATCTGTGTCGCGCCTTAGGCCAGTTCCGAGGTAATCGATCGCAGCTCACGGGTGCTCCCGACGATGGTCAATGCGGCGAATCCGCTCATCCCCAGGCTAAGCAGGATGAGCACGCCGACCACCAGGTGGCTGTTGCGGGCCACTTCCCCGGTGCGAGTTACGGCTTGCGCATTGAAATCCCGCTGCCGGGCCAACAACTTATCGATGGCGCCCACCGTGGCAGTGCCCAACGGCACCAGACGGTCGGCATCTTCTTTCATGGCCTCTTGCACTTTCCCGCTTGCGCATAGCCGCGGGATATCGGCTTGGATGCGCGCATATTCCAAGACGCC
>Ga0209333_1000445_pt1 | contig 22963 bp, 17 predicted proteins | sample BlaSpr_A8_OM2_O3_FD_187982 | JGI IMG/M metagenome (GOLD analysis project Ga0209333, IMG submission 187982) | Forest soil microbial communities from Thunder Bay, Ontario, Canada - Black Spruce, Ontario site 2_A8_OM2_O3 (SPAdes) (version 2) | ecosystem: Environmental > Terrestrial > Soil > Boreal... | reverse complement strand
CCAGGATGCTGTTGATCAGTTCGAGCAGCGCGTTGCCGTTGCTGATGATGGTATCGAGGTAGCGCCGCTGTTCCGAATTGAGATCGCTTTCGCCGATCAGGTCGGCCATCCCGAGGATCGCGTTCATCGGCGTGCGAATTTCGTGCGACATGCTGGACAGGAATTCGGTCTTGGCCTTCGAGGCGGCGAGCGCCTTCTGACGCGCCGCCTCGAGGTCGGTGATATCGCGCGCGATCGAGAGCGCGCACTGGCGCCCGCCGAGTTCGAGCACCACCGCCGAGATCAGCGCCGGGAACGTGCTGCCGCTGGCGGTGCGGAAAATGGTCTCGAAGTTGCGCACCTCGCGCCGCTCGAGCAGGTTCGCCGCGAAGAGCGCGAGCTGCTCGGTACTTTCCCAGACGTTGACCTCGTCGAAGCGTTTGCCGACGATTTCATTTTTGGCCAACCCGAGCGACCGCACCATTTCGTTGTTCACATCTATAATGATGCCGTCGCTGAGACCGGTCAGCGCGATGTTATCGACGCTCGCGTCGAAGATCTCTCGCAGCATCGCTTCGCTGCTTTGCAGTTTGCGCTCCTGTTCCTTAAGCACGGTAATGTCGCGGGCGATCGTCACTATGCGCGCTTGGCCGCTCAACTCCACCACCACTGACGAGAGCAATACGGGGATGCCGACGCCGCTTTTGCTTTTGAGCGTCATTTCGAAATTCCGTGCCTGGCCAGTAGTCCGGAGGGATTCGGTGTATGCCGGCGCTAAGTCATTCTCGGCGACCTGTCCGATAGTCTCGGCGCGCGAGAATTCGCTGAGCCGCGTGAACTCGTCATTGACATCGACGAAGCGGCCATCAGGGTCGGTGATCGACAGCGGGTCGAGGATCGAGTCGAAGATTTTGCGCAGGCTGGCCTCGCTCTCTTTGAGCTTCTCTTCCGCCGCCAGCAGATCGCCGATGTTGCGCGTGATGGTCAAGACACTCATCTTGCCGTCCAACTCGACCAACGCACCGGACATCAGACATGGGACGCGGGTCCTGTCCTTGGCGTAAAAATTCGCGCGCAGGTTGCGGACTTCGCCGCTGCGAGTCATCGCGGCCGAAAACTTGTCCGATTCCTCGCGGCTGGGCCAGACGCCGACTTCCCAATAGGTCTTGCCCAGCACCTCCTCGCGGCTGAAGCCGGTCGCGCGACAGAATTCCTGATTGACGTCGGTGTAGCGCCGGGTCTGCGCGTCGGTGGTCGTCACCGAATCGAGGTTCGCGTCGAAGATTTTGCGCAGCGTGGTCTCGCTGTTGCGCTGTTTGCGCTCCGCTTCCCTGACATCCGAGATTTCACGGACCACGATGATCGCGCAGTTCTGATTGCTCAGCCGGACTACGACCGCGGAGATCAGCGCCGGCATCGGACGGTCATAGCCGAAGCCGTTGAGCCGGACCTCGAGGTTTTTCACCACGCCGCTGTCAAGCAGCTCCCGCATGAAATCTTCGCGGGCCGCCGGCTCCGCAAAGAAATTGAAGTCGATCTCGCGGCGGCCCACGACCAGCTCGCGCGGCACGCGGCTGCGCACGACGAATTGGTTGTTGACTTCGAGAATCGCGCTGGTGTCGAGGTTGGTGACTGCTACTATGTCGCCACTTTGCTGGAAAATCTGGCGGAATTTTTCTTCGCTGTCGGTGAGTTTTTGATCGCTGCGCAGCCGGTCCGCGAGGTTTTGCGCGAGCGCGCGTCGATTCTTCATCTGCAGATAGACGTTCGATTGCGCCAGCCCGACTGCGGTCATCAGTCCCAGCCAATACATCGAAGGTTCGGAATCGACGATCCCAGGCGCGCGTTCCAGAACGAAAAAGCAAATCATCGCGACCGTACTAAGCGCCGCCTGCCAGCCCCAGTCCCACGGCGCCAGCGTCCCGGCGCCAACCACGATGACCAGCGTGGACACGAATAGCCCTTCAACGCGCATCGAGCTGGCACAGATCGCAGTCGTCGATATGAGCAACGCGGTGCACACCAGGAGCGCGAGTTGGCGCCAATAACGCGGCATCGCGGGAGCCACGACGTTGTCATCTACCACTCGAGCGTCGAGCAACGTATCGCTTGATTGAGCGTGCGGCTGCGCACCCGAGGTCAGCGTTGCCGCGTTCAACTGAGCGTGATCGGTGATCCTCTCGTGCGAGGCAATGTCATGGTGCCTGGGCGTTTCGCCCATCCGAATTCCTTCCCGTCCCGGGCCGGCGCAGGGACACATTGGATTGCAGCAAGTCCGATGCCCGCAAATCTGTCGCAGATTCGTGAACAGGAGTCCGATCGCGCTTCGATCCTCTCAGCTCGCGAAGCGATTTCGAGCGATGTGTCCCACTTTGGGATTTGGATGGGCGCAGCTTGCGACGTTTGTTAAGTGCACACGAATTCTGCGAGAATCCGTCGCAATTCTCGAATCGAGGTTCATACACATGAGCGCGACCGTTTCGATCCATCAGGGCAAACTCGAGGGCGACGAGCAGGGCGGACTTCTGGTCTTCAAAGGAATCCCGTTTGCCGCTCCACCGGTCGGTGCATTTCGATGGCTCGCGCCGCAGAAGCCCGCGTCGTGGACCGGAGTTCGCGACGCTCGCCGCTTTAATCCGGTCGCCCCTCAGAACCGGATGATGCTGACGGCGCTTTCCGCGATGGTGGTTGACGGCGAACAGTCCGAAGATTGCCTCACGCTCAACGTCTGGACTCCCGCGCACGACGGCAAGCGGCGGCCGGTGATGGTCTGGATTCACGGAGGTGCGTTCACAATCGGCTCGGGCTCGCAGTCGCTCTACGATGGATCGGTTCTCGCGCGGCGCGGCGACGTCGTCCTCGTCACAGTTAACTATCGTCTCGGACCACTCGGCTTCCTGCGGCTCGCTGACGTAACTGACGGCAAGATTCCTTCCACCGGCAGCGAAGGGATGCTCGATCAAGTCGCGGCGCTCGAATGGGTGCGCGACAATATCGCGGAGTTCGGCGGCGACCCCGGCAACGTCACAATTTTCGGCGAATCAGCCGGCGGCATGAGCGTCGGAACCTTGCTCGCGATGCCGGCGGCGCGCGGCCTATTCCACAAAGCGATTCCGCAAAGCGGCGCATGCCATACCGGCGCTCCGGCTACGCGGGCGAATCGCACGGCGGAGCGAGTCCTGTCGAGGCTTCGTGTGCAGCCGGGCGACACCGCCGCGATCCGCGCGCTCACGCCCGCGCAATTGCTCACCGGAACTCTGCTCGACGACGGCAAGACTCCCGATCCGGAACTCGGGATGGCGTATCAGCCATGCATCGACGGCACGCACGTGCCGCGCGCGGCGATCGAGATGGTGGCGGACGGATCGGCGTCGGGCGTGGCAGTGATGGTCGGATCGACGCTCGAGGAATGGAAATTGTTCTCGCTGATGGATCCGTCGTTGCACAAACTCGACCGCGCCGGCCTCGGTGCGCGCATGAGCCGACGACTGACCGCCGATGCCGCCGACAGGGTCATCGATTCTTACGCCAAGGCTCGCGCCGCGCGTGGCGAGTCCGTCACGCCCGCCGATTTGTTCACCGCAATCGAGACCGATCGCGTTTTCCGCATCCCGGGCGTGCGTCTCGCGCAAGTCCAGCCTCGTCACGACCACGAAACGCGAGTTTACAGTTATCTGTTCACGTGGCCGTCGCCCGCGATGGGCGGCGTGCTCGGATCATGCCACGCACTCGAACTCGGCTTCGTCTTCGGCACCAATCAGGCGCCCGGGATGGCCGCATTCGCCGGCACCGGTCCAGCCGCGGAAAAGCTGGCGACCCAGATGCAGGACGCATGGCTGGCATTCGCCCGCTCAGGCGACCCGAGTGATGAGAGCACCGGCGAGTGGAAGCGTTACGACGAAGCACATCGCGCAACGATGATCTTCGGGGCCAGCACGAAGCTGGAGAACGCCCCGCGCGACGAAGAGCGCCGCGCGTGGGACGGAATCGAGGATCGAATCTTCGGCTCCCTCTAATCCGCCGCTCCTCTGGCTCCTGTACCTCGCCCAATTGAACGTGAAACCCGCAGTGGGTTTCACGCTTCCTTCGGCAGGGCTGAGTCCTGCACCCAGTGAATAAGATGGGAGACTTCGTCCCTGTTGGGGGTTAATTTGGGGGTAGGTCGTCGATTCACCGGGTTGGTTTTGCTGTTGGGGGTTGGGCGCTTGAGCCTTTGGCGTGGGCGGGTTTGCCTTCCATGAAGCGGTTGCATCCGCTGTTGCCGGAGACTCGCAGCTTGAATTTTTGCATCTTGTCGTCGATGCAGAGTCCCATCGTTTGATTTTTCGCCGGCGCCTTGGGCTCGATCTGCCACCACTTACAGTCCTTGCAGAGTCCCCATGAAGTGCTCATCGAGTCCGCCCTCCTTCGTTCGACGCGTCACTCCAGCGACAGATCGACGCGCGTGGTCTTGCCCTGATCGGTGATTCCGGTGGCGTCCAGTTTGGGCGCGATTATGAACATCCGGGCCGAGTCGACCTGCTTGCTGCTCAGATACGCGCGCACCGCGTTGGCGCGCGCATCGGCGAGATTCTTCAGGTCCTGATCTTTCACCGGAGTGTTCGCGAGGATTAGTTTTTTCATTTCGTCGGGCGGCAGCGTCTTCGCCAACCCAATTGCGTCGCGCGGCTTCTTGAAGTCCCCCGCGCTGTAGACCTTCTTCAGATACTTGTCGTAGTCCGCGGTCGAGAGCGCCGGGGTTTTTCCGTTCGCATCCGCGCTGGCGCCCCCGCTGTTATGGCTGAGCACCTGGATGCTGTGGTCCAGTGACGCCTGTTTGTAGCCGTCGGTGTCGAACTTCGGATCGACGCGCCCTTCGATGTTGAGCTTCAGCGCGGTCCGATCGGCCAACGCCTTCGCGACCGTATCCAGTTTCTGCTGACTGTCCGGGGTCAGCGTCGAATACCCGGGCGCGAACTCGATGTAGGCGAGATTCTGCGGCGCTCCGCCGCCGGTGACGCTGCCGAACGCGGATGCGATCAGTGAGAATGGCGCCGTCGCCGCCTTGACGATCAGATTCATGAACGCGCCGAGGATGATGGCGCCGATGCTGAATTGCGGATCTGAGAGCGAGCCTGAGATCGGGATTCGCACGTCGATTTGTCCCTTGGAATTCTTGAGCAGCGAAACCGCGAGCCGGATCGGCAAGTTAGTCGCGTCGGGACTGTCCACGTGATCGCCGAAGGTCAGTTGATCGATAAATATATGGTTATCAGCCGTGAGCTTGCCGGCGTCGAGCAGGTAATGAACGTCAACTGTCAGCGTGCCTTTGACGATCGGATAGCCGGTGTACTTGATCGTGTACGGCGAGACTCCGGTCAGCTCGACCGCGTCCGCCTTGGCCTTGATATCGACGAACGCCGTCGGCGCGAGCGGATTGATCGAGCCGTCGATATTGAGCGGCGAGCTGCCGTTGATTTTTCCATCGAGTGAAACTGGCGCGGGCGCGGTCGACTTGGTCCCGAACGCGCCGACGCTGCCCTCCATGTCGGTCATGTTCGCGGTGTAGTTGGGCTTGATGAAGTTGTCGGTGTAGTCGACCTTGCCGCCCTTGAGCGTGATTTTGCTCAGCTCGACGTCGGCGTTCATCGGCTGCCCCTGGTAAGGTTGCGCCGGACTCGCTGCCGCCGCCGGGCTGGCTCCAGGAGCGGGCGACGCTGCTACGCTGGGCGCGGCCGCCGGAGTCGGGGTCGAGGTCGCCGCCACTGGAACCGCACCCTTCGAGCCCGGCGTGCCCGCCGCGCGCGTCAGCGAGGTCGGCGCTTCCTGCGGACTCGCCGTGATGTCCTTCAGGTTCAGCTTGCCGTTGCTGTTGAGAATGATCCGCGAATAGAAATCGCTCAGCGCTACCAACCCGACGTGTACTTTCGGCGGACCCTTGCCGAGCGCAAAGTCGATCCGGTTCACGTTGAGCGCGGCCATTCTGAAGAACAGATCGTTGGTCAGCTTGTCGAGCATCCGCACGCTGCCGAGCGACGCGTCGCCTTTGTAGCTGACCAGAAAATCCTTGCGCACCTGCTCGAGCCCGACCGCGCCGTCCATCGTCAGGTTCGCGCTGGTGATGGTCGCATTCAGCCTGCTGCTCACGTACGGATTGGCGAAGCTCAGGTCCATGCGCTTGGTCGCGACGCGCAGGTCGGCCTTGAGCGGTGCAATCGCCGCGGTACCGGTGACTTTGAAAGTACCCTTGCGATTCAGCGTGCCGTCCAAGTCGACGGTGAAGGGTTTGGCAAAATCGCTGGTCACATCCTTCAGATGGAGATTCAGCGGAGCCACCGCGATGGTGACGGGTTTCGGCGCGCTCTCGTCGACGAAGGTCGCGTCGGTCTGATCCAGCGAGATTGCAGCGACCTGGAATTGAAAACTCGGCGAGGTTGGCGCCGTCGGAGCCGGCGCGGCGGGCTGAGCGGATCTACGTGACACGCGCCTGCGCTCGCGCTCGCGTGGGGCGCGCCTCGACTCGCGCGCCGGTGCGCGCTCGGCAGTCGGCGGCGCCTCCTTGCTGCGCATCAGCGATTCGAGACTCAACTTGCCGTCGCGCCCGCGCCGCACGAACAGATGCATCCCGTCGCCTTTCACTTCGGTGACCGTCGCCTGCCGCGACGCCAGGTCGAACTGCCCGAGCGCGACGCTGAAATTTTTCCACTGCACCGGCTTTTCTTTTCCGCCCGGCGCGTCAACTTCGAAATTCGCGATCGAGGCGCTGGCCGGCTCCGCGTGCACGTTGAAATGATCGCTGGCAAAATGGGTCTGCACGGTGGCCTTCGCGCTGAGCTTGCCCGACGCAATCGTTGCCGCCAGCACCGCCTGCGCGAACGGCTGCAACGCGGGCAAATCGATCTGATCGATCGACACGTCGGTCGTAACCTGCGATTGCGCGAGATCCAGCGCGCCCTGGACCGCGAGCGCGCCGCCAGTGTGAAGGTTGCTGTTGAGGTAGAACGTCGCCGGCGATTTGCCGAGCGTCCGCAGATTCTTTACTCCGACTTCGAGCGCGTCGAGCGCATCCGTCGCTGGAGTCGCGCCGCTGTTGTCCTGCAGGTTCACTCCGCTCTTGGTGAGCACGAACGACTCCAACTGGAAGTCCATCGGTGGTTTCGACGTCGACGGCCCCGCTATCGGCACGGCCGGCTGCGCGATATTGCCCGCCGGCGTTGGCGCGGCGGCGGGAGTGCCGGCCGCAGCAACTTGCGCGGGAGGACTCGCCGCAGGCGCCGCCGCATTGCCGCTCGCCAGCGAAGAGAGATTGTTGGTGCCGTCGGCATTCAGCCGCACATTCGCGAGCAAGCCGTCGATCCAGATCGATTCCAGATAGAACACGGCGCCGAGCGGCTCGACGTCGGTCAGTTTCACCTCTGCATGTTTCAGCGCGACCAGCGGCGCGTCGGCGTTGTCGCGGATGTCGAGCTGATCGAGGGCGAGCGTCCCGTTGAGGCGAATCAGCGGTTGCGCTTGCGCCTGCACGAAATGCACGTACACATCAGCCGACAGCGTCCCGTTCGGAATTTTGACCGGCAGCTTCATCGGCGCGTAGCTGACGTATTGCGGGATATCGAGGCGATGCAGTTTCAGGTCAACCACCGAGTCGCGCGTCGCCTGGAACGGCTTGGCCACGCCGGCAATCCGCAAAGGGCTGCCGTCGACCACCATCTGCAGCAGCGGCTGCACGAACACGTCCACGTCGGCCGGCAGGTTCGCGATAAACGGCACGTCGAGCTCAATCTTCTCGACCTTGTGTTGCTTGCCGAGCAGCTGATCGTCGATCGTTATCTCGCCGCCGTGGAGCTGGATGTTGGAGACGGCGAATTTCATCGGCGCGCTCGGCGCGGCCGGCTTCGGTTTGGGGGGCGCCGGCGCGCTCTCGAGCAGATCGGAAAAATTGAATTCCTGCTGCGACTTGCGCACTACATGGATCGCGGGCTTGTCGATCACCACTTCGCCGACCACCGGCGCAAACCTGAACAGCGAAGTCCACGAAACCTTCACCGTCAAATGCCCGAGATCGACAAACGGTTTCTGAGGAGCGTCGCGCTCGCCAAGGTGCAGCTGGTCGAGGTCAAGCTTCAGCCGATAAAGATTGAAGCGGATTTTGCCGACGCTCACCTGGCGATGGATGCTGTTGGCGACGGAGCCGGTCAGCACGTGGCGCAGGATCGGCGGGACCGCAATGTATGTCGCGAGGCCCAGGAAGAGCACCACCGCGACGACGATCACGCCGATTTTGCGCACGCGCCGCGAACGGCCCAACTCCTGCGTGCGCGCCATCCACGGCTGCGAGGGATGAAACGCCGCCCGCAAACGTTCGATCGCTCTGCTGAGAAAGTTCCCCATCAAACTGAACCGCCTGACGCCGCCAGCGTGAGCCGTCGCCAGCCAATAGTCAATTCAGGCAAACACCCTAGATGTAGCTATCGGTTGTGGATACCCAGCCAGCGCCGCCGATCCACGACGATCGGCCGCCGGCTCTTCAGGAGCGCATACGCCTGATCAAGCGTGTGGCCGCGCTTCACTTTCAGAAACCACGCCACCACCAGCGGCGCGCGCTCGCATCCCTCCTCGCAATGCACCAGCACTCGATGTCCATCCGCGAGCTCGGCTTCGATCAGCGATGCCGTCCGGTCGAGCGACACGACACCCTCCGCCAGGAACGGCATGTGAATAGCTTGCGGCGGTTCGCCTTGCGGCAGGTCGGGCAGCACAGTGATAATCGTGCCGTCGAACTTCTGCGCGTCCTGCAGATCGCCGACGAACAGACCGTCAATAATCTCGCTCTCCTGCCAACTCGCTGCCATGTGACTGTGCAGCTTGACGGGCTCGCAGACATTGCGTCAACCTCGGGGCGATGAATCTTCCACGGCTGCATATTGAAGGACGATGGTTCGTTGACGAACATGGGCGGCGCATCATTTTGCGCGGGGTCAACTTAGGCGGCGATTGCAAAGTGCCGTACCCCGACGGCGGCACCAATTTCCCGTCCAACTTTTCCAACCATCGCGAGGTCTCGTTCATCGGCCGTCCGTTTCCGATTGCCGAGGCCAGTGAGCATTTCTCGCGCCTGCGCGCATGGGGCTTCAACTGTCTCCGCCTGCTGACGACCTGGGAGGCCGTCGAGCATCGCGGTCCGAATGACTATGACGTCGAATACCTCGATTACTTCGCCGAGTTGTGCCGCCTCGCCGGTGACTACGGCTTCTATGTATTCGTGGATTTTCACCAGGACGTATGGAGTCGCATGTCCGGCGGCGACGGCGCGCCCTGCTGGCTATTCGAGAAAGTTGGAATTGACTATCGCCGAATCGCCGAGTCGGGCTCCGCACATGTAATGCAGCATCTATATGACTATGCGCGCGGCGGCCGCCAGGAGGATCGCTACCCGACCATGAGCTGGTCGGCGAATTCGCGCCGTCCCGCCAACGGCATCATGTGGACCCTGTTCTTCGCCGGCGGCGACTTCGCACCGGGACTGACAATCGACGGCGTCAACGTCCAGGACTACATGCTCGATCACTACCTCGGTGCGATGCGCGAGATCGCGGGCCGCATCCGCGACCTGCCCAACGTCATGGGCTTCGATTCGCTCAACGAACCCACTCCCGGATGGATCGGACAGTCGCTCAGCTATCGTCATCTCGGGCCGAGCGACTCCAACCCAAACCGCGCGATGCCCGGGCTGGCGTGGTCGCCGCTCGACGGCCTGCTGGTGTCGCATGGAGTCTCGCGCTCGATACCGGTGCTCGACTTCGATCCTGCCACTAAGGCGGTCGTGCACAAGCGGGATCGCACGATCAATCCCGACCGCGTCTCGATTTGGGCCGACGATCGGAGCGATCCGTTCGAGCAGGCGGGAGCGTGGAAGCTCAATAAAGACGGTACTTTTGACGTTTTTCGCGACGACTTTTTCCAGCGCGTCGGCGACCGCAAGGTCAACTTTATCGAAGACTACATGGGACCGTTTTTCGCGCGTGTGGCCGAGAATATTCGCGCGATTAATCCCGACTGGATCCTGTTTGCCGAGCTGGACCCCCTCTCGGGCTTTTTCGGACCGGGATTTCCCGCCGATACTCCGCCCAACACCGTCAATGCTGGCCACTGGTACGACGTTCTCACGCTCTCGACCAAAACTTTCAATCCAAATTTCAGTCTCGGCACGATGACCGGCGAAATTGCGGAAGCTGCCGACGAATTGCAGGCGCGCTACGAACGTCAGCTCGGCAAATTCGCCAGGATGTCGGAGACGGTGAACGGCGGCGCGCCCACCCTCATCGGCGAATGCGGAATTCCGTTCGATTTGAACGGCGCCGAGGCATACCGCGCCTTCAAGGCCGGCGATCGCAGCGATACGCCCTGGACTCCGCACATCGTCGCGCTCGACCTGATGTATAATGCACTGGATACTCTGTTAATCAACAGTACGCAATGGAACTATACTGCGTCGAATAGCAACGATCTGGCTATTGGCGACGGCTGGAATCAGGAGGATCTGAGTATCTTCTCGCGCGACCAACAGACTAATCCGAAGGACATCAACAGCGGCGGCCGCGCTCTCGCCGGCTTCGTCAGACCGTACGCGATGGCGACACAGGGAACTCCGCGCAAGATGAAATTCGATCGGGTCACGGGATTGTTCGACTACAGTTTCGACGCCGATCCAGCCGCTGCCGGCGCGACCGAGATATTCGTCCCGCAGCTTCAATATCCGCGCGGATGCGAGATCGAGGTGATCGGCGGCGTTGCCGAGCTCGACCTCGACAATCAGCGCGCCGTCATCAAGGTCGAGCAGGCGGGTCAAGTGCGCATCGTCATCTGCCGCAAACCGTGATGCTCTAGCTGTATTTGCGTTCCTGCCACCACGGAAAGTACGCGGGCATGTCCGTCGAGACCTTGTCCGGGAATTTCGCCGGGCGCTTTTCGAGGAACGACGCGACGCCTTCCTTCACATCCGCCGACGAGCCGCGCGCAAAGATTCCGCGGCTGTCCACCTTGTGCGCTTCCATCGGATGGTCCGCGCCGGCCATCTTCCACAGCATCTGGCGTATCAGCGCGACCGACACTTGCGACGTGTTGTCGGCAATCTCGCGGGCGAGTGCACGCGCCGCCGGAATAAGTTGATCGGGTTTGTAAATCTTTTTAACGAGGCCGCCTTCGAGCGCTTCTTCAGCCGGGAAAACGCGCCCGGTAAAGGTCCATTCGAGCGCCTGCGAGATGCCGACGATTTTCGGCAGGAACCAGCTCGAGCACGCCTCCGGCACGATCCCGCGGCGCGCGAATACGAAACCGAAGCGCGCGTTCTCCGACGCCAGCCGCACGTCCATCGCGAGCTGCATCGTCACGCCGACGCCCACCGCCGGACCGTTCACCGCCGCGATCACCGGCTTCAGACTGTCGAAGATTCGCAGCGTCAGCCGACCGCCGCCGTCGCGAACTGCCTCGTTGCTCCAATCGACAGTGCCATCATCCTTGATCGCGGCTTTCCGGTCCGGACGATCCTCGCGCGTCGAGTCGAAAGTGCGCGGACCCGCCGACAAATCCGCGCCCGCGCAGAACGCACGTCCGGCGCCGGTGACGATGACCGCGCGCACGTTGTCGTCCGTGTCGGCCTTGTCGAACGCGTCGAGCATCTCGTTCATCATGATGCCGGTAAACGCGTTGAGCTTCTCCGGCCGGTTGAGCGTGATCGTCGCGATATTGTCCGCGACCTCGTAAATGATCTGTTCGTACGCCATCAACTGATCTCCCAGTTACTTCACGAACAGCATCAATGCTTCGTAAACCACCGCCGGCTTCTGCTGGCCGACCACCTGAATTTCCGTCTCGCGCGTGAGCATCGTGCCCATCGGCCGCGGCTCGACCGCGATCAGCCGCGAGCGCGCATGCACGCTGGCGCCCGCAGGCACCGGCGATACGAAGCGCAGTTTGTTCGCGCCGTAGTTCACGACGTTGCGAAAGCCGGTGACCGCATACTCATCTGTATTCTTGAACGCCGGCAGCAGGCTCAGTGTGAGAAATCCATGCGCCACCGGCCCGCCGAACGGGCTTTCCTTTTTGCACCGCTCGATATCGATATGAATCCACTGATGGTCGCCGGTCACGTCGGCGAACTGATTGATTTTTTCCTGCGTCACTTGAATCGGCTCGCTCCACGGGCCGAACTCCTTGCCGATCTTGGCCGTGAGCGCGGGTATATCGTCAAACTTGATCGTCTGCATCGTCGTCTCCTCTGAACTGTGTTTCGGTTGAACGCAACCCTGACGGGCTCAATCTGGTTCTAGCCGAGTCGGGTTTCATAATGCAACTGAAACTGTCGCGAGGCGAGGCCAGGTCAAAACTGTTTTGCAGAGATCTTCAGTGCGACTATCTGGCCAGGATGACGCGATGATTTAGTGATGCGGAATTTCGACCGGCCCGGGACAGAGAGTCGTGTCAGTTGGACGATCCGAGAACGTCAATGACAGACCCGGCGCGTAGACCGGACCGCCGGGCTGAGCACTCGCCATCTGCTGGAAATCGAGATAGTGGCTGGTCGCCGTGGCGCCCGCTGGACATCTACGACGGGCGACATCGCTGGCCACCGGATTATTCTCAAACTGTCGGTTCTCGTCTGAGAAATCTGAATAGTCCGTTGACGCAAGCGTTGTGCGTGTATAACCGCAATTAACTCCATCTGAACATTCTGAGCCCCATGCCGAATTCAACGCGTAGCCAAGCGCGACGAAGAGCAGGATGGTCATCCAGAATCCCAGGGATAAAAATATTTTTCCCATGGTCGTCTTCCTCTACCGGTATCGTAGAGAGCATTTTTCATGCCCACACGAATCCGCGAGAATTCGAGACGACCGGCCGCACGAGACCTATAAAATTTTCCGCACGCCGAAACTTTCCGCGATCTTTTTTGCGAAATGCGCGCGTATCAAAGTGTGAATCCGGACTGCCTATTGATTGGCCACCTCGAGCTCGATCCGGTCCGCGTACTTCTTGATCGCCGCCTCGCGCAGCCTTGGGATGTGCTGGGTCGGGAACAAGCCGTCAGTCGCCTTGTAGTCGCGCAACACCTGGCGCGCGAGCGTGATCTTGTGGACCTCGGTCGGCCCGTCGGCTAGTCCCATGTGAAAGCTCTGAATGACCTGCTCGACGAACGGCATCTCGCCGGTCGCGCCGAGGGATCCATGCAGATGGAGCGCGCGCGCCGCGACGTCGTGGAAGACCTTGGGCATCAGCGCCTTCACCGCAGCGATATCCTTGCGCACTTTGAGATAGTCCTTGTAGCGATCGATCTTCCACGCCGTGCGCAGCACCAGCAGCCGGAATTGCTCGATCTCCATCCACGAGTCGGCGATTTTTTCCTGCACCATCTGCTTGTCCGCGAGGCGCGAGCCCTGCGTCGTGCGCGACAGCACCCGCTCGCACATCATGTCGAACGCCTTGCGCACCTGCCCGATCGTGCGCATCGCGTGATGAATGCGGCCGCCGCCGAGCCGCGTCTGCGCCACCACGAACGCGCCGCCGCGCGGTCCCAGCATGTGATCCTTCGGCACGTGCACGTCTTCGTAGCGGATGTACGCGTGACTGCCGCCGCGCTCGTGCGTACCCACGCCGAGATTCTTCAAAATGTTCACGCCCGGAGTGTCCTTCGGCACGATGAACATCGACATGCGGTTGTATTCCTTGGCGTCGGGATCCGTCACCACCATCACGATAAGAAACGACGCGAGATGCGCATTCGACGAGAACCACTTCTCGCCGTTGATCACCCAGCTATCGCCCTTGAGCTCCGCATGAGTCGTGAACACCTTCGGATCGGCGCCCCCCTGCGGCTCGGTCATCGAGAACGCCGATACGATTTCGTTGTCGAGCAGCGGCTGCAGGTATTTTTTCTTCTGCTCGGGCGTCCCGTAGTGCGCGAGAATTTCGGCGTTGCCCGAATCGGGCGCCTGGCATCCGAACACGATGGGCGCGTAGGTCGCGCGCCCGAGAATCTCATTCATCAGTCCAAGCTTGACCTGCCCGTAGCCCTGTCCGCCGAGCTCCGGTCCGAGATGGCACGCCCACAGCTTGCGCTTTTTCACCTCGGCCTGCAGAGGCCGCACCAGCGCGTTGCGTTTCGGATTGCGCACGTCGTACGGATGGCAATCGAGCACGAACTCGAGCGGCTCGACCTCTTCGCGGACAAATTTTTCGATCCAGTCGAGCTCCTTCTGGAACTCTGGCTCCGTTTCAAAATCCCAACTCATGATGATTCGTCCTCCGTGTAGAGTGTTGTCCCGCCGCCGCGCGCGGCTGAGACTCACAGGCGGGATTCTCGCCAATGCGAGCGGCTTTTACCAGCGGATGAAGCCGGAACGCGACGGTTACTTCGTATAGTCGAAGATCTCGTGCTCTTCGGTCAGGAAAATGGACGAGCGCTCGAAGTCGATGAACTTCGATTCGTCCTCCAGCAGCGCGCGCGCCGCCTTGGCGCGGTCTTCGACGGCGCCGCCGGAATTGAAGTCCTCGAGACTGTCCCACCATACTTCGGTGATTCCGTCGTAGGTCTCCGTCATCTTGGGGCGGGTGTTGCGAATTTGCTTGCCAGCGTCTTCGGAGACGGTGTGGCTCTGCACGTATTTTTTGGCGCGCATCGACTTCGCGAAGCTGCGCACCAGCGGTCCGTGCTGCTTCAGCCAGTATTCGTGAAAGTCTTTTTCGGAGATGTCAGCGCGCTTTCGGATTACGTAAACGAGTTTGATCATGGCAACCTCACATGGCGCGTAGCCGATCGAGTATCGTCTCGTCAAACATTTCCGCCGGCAGAACTTCGGGCCCGATGAAGGCGGCGGGAGAGACGTCGGGAAAACTCCCGCGCTGACGCTCTTCGCGGACTTTCATGCGGCGCTCGCGGGCATGGTCGCCGAACTCGACGCTTAGAATTGAGAATGTCGAAGCGGTCATCCTGAGCCGGCGCATCCGCTCGCGCCGCTCCTCGGCGTAAGGTCGAAAGAGATCGGGCGTCCAGTTGCGATTTTCGAGCATCAGATCGCGCACGATGCGCACGTCGCGATAACTGATCGACAGCCCCTGCCCGATGATCGGATCGTTGTGGCCGGCGGCGTCGCCAATCAGCACGACGCCGGGGACGTATGGCACGTCGGTCCACGTGTCCTCGTTGCCGTAGGAATTGCACGGCCCCGAGGGAGTGCCGTTAGCGAGGTGCTCGCTGAGGGGGACGCTCGCCAACTGGAACGCCTCGAGAAAGCGCGCCTGGTTGTCGGCGCCGGCGAAGCGGCGCTTGTCGTCGGTCGGGTAGCAGATGTAGAGGCGCACGCGCTCGGGCGATTGCGGAAAGGCGAGAAAGTTGACGCGCGCCTCGGTGCCGAAGGTCTGCAAGTCGGCGGGCCATCCGGTCGTATCATCGACCAGCATCCCGGCCATCAGGTGATGCGTGGGATCGCGATGCTGATCGATGCCAATTTGCGAGCGCACGACCGAGTTGCGGCCGTCGGCGCCGATCACGATTCGCGGATTGAATTTACGCTCGACGTTGTCGTGCCTGAATCGCACTTCGGGCGCGGCTCCCGCGATTACCTGCAAATCGGTCACGCCGCGAACTAGTTCGGCACCCGCTTTGATCGCTTCGGCGTTGAGCAGATCGCACATATCAGGATGCCGCATGCAGAGCGGCGGCTTGAAGCCCGCGCCCGCGAAAGCGTTGAGGTCGAGCAGTTGCGATTCCGCCGTGGCTGGATCGATATCGTCGCCGTATGCGATGTGGCGCCCGAGATGATGCCCGCCGGCCGCGAGCAGTGTTTCGTACAAGCCCAGGCGCTGAGTCTCCGCGACGCCCCACGGCGCGAGCCATTCGCCGCGCACATGATCGATATGCACGAGCGACTTCTCGAGAATCGTCACCGCGATGCCCGCGCGCGCGAGCACCGTCGCAAGCGCGCTGCCGCCAATTCCAGCGCCAACGATTGCGACCTCAGGGTTGGTATGTGCTTCCATGCGGATCAGTTCACTAACGTGTCGAAGTATGCGGTTTCGATTTTGGCTGCGCGTTTGAACTGGAGAAAAATCCGGTAATGGCCGGGCTTGGGGAAACCATAAGGCATCGATAGTTCTGGCGAAATAGGCGGCCCTGGATTTGCGCCTGCGTTCATGTTCATGCCGGACATGTTCATGCCGGACATGGTCATGCCTGGCATGGAGTCGGAAGAGTTGGTGCTGGCCATCATCAGCGCCGCCATCGGGACCGATCCCGACGGATGAATATGCGCGAATACTTGCAGGTCGGAGCTTATGATCTCGGCGTGCGCCGCCATTCCCATGTACGGCTCGACGTCGATCGCCGGCTTGCCGTTTTGATCCTGCACTTCGAAACGCAGGATCATCGGCGCATTCGCGCGAAGCGTCGCCGGGCCGCGATGCCACACGACGCGCGTGCCGTCGTCGAGCACATCGACCGCAGTATCCGACGACACTGTGAGCGGGAGCGCCTGACCGGCACTGTCGTCACCGCTAAGCGGCGTGCCGCTTATCTGTGGCAAGTCGATCGAGCCGACCAGCGTCCAGGGAAATCCGGTTTGGCTCACGATATCGGCGAACACCGTGTAATGGCCGGGCTCGAGCGGCGGAAGCGCGTCCACGAATGATCCGTCGGGCTGGCGATTCGGATGCAAATGCCAGATGCGGTCGAGCGCGGGCGTGCGCACGAGGAACAGATGCATCAGGTGGCCGTGGTCGAGCACGATACCGTCCATTACTCCGAGCCGCAGCCAATCCCGGTCGTCCGGCGACGGGCGAATTACGAGGCGGTTGCCATCGACCATAGTGAGCGCAAGCTTGGGCGGCTTGAACAGCTTGGTAACGGCGGCATAGCCCCGCGCGTCGGAGTTCCACCACGCGAAGGCGAGATAGAAAATCGCCACCGCAATGACGGACATGATCGCCATCGCGCGCCATCCGCGCCGCTTGAGCTCAACTGTGAGGGGAGCGCCGGGAGCGAGGCGCGATTCGCGGGCCGCCGCGCCGACGATCGAAATTGCGCCGACCGCCAATGCTATTGCGAGCGTCAGCAGCAATGCGCCGAGCGCGCGCGGCATCGGAAGCATCCGGCGCGCGGCGGACGGGACCGGCACCGACATTTGCGCCGCGCCATGCGCACCCGCGACGTTTATCAGCACCCGCATCGAGCCGTACTCCATCAGCCATAGGCTCGAGGTGAAAAGATGCGGGTCGTAGGGCGAGCGCTGTGCGACGTCGGGGACGGGAGCATACTGCGAGCCCGCTCCGGCGAGCCGCGTCACGGCGGTGGTAACCTGGCGGACGTCGTCGGAGTCCGCGCGAATCTGTACGTCAGCGACGCCGGGAATTACGGCGGGAACATTGACCGTCACGAACAGGTGATACGGGCCAGCGTCGCCTTCGTAGAAGACGTTGGGACTGCCGACGTGCGCGTTGGCGGGAACCGCGAACAATAGAAGGACGATCGCAAGGACCGCAACGAAAGTGTGGCGAGCGTTGGGCGTAGCTACCGACAACCTAACCCCTAACCCCTTCCCGAGCGGGAAGGAGAACCGGATTTTTGCGCGGCAAGGCTGAATAGTTCATCTCCGTTGCGCCGGGATGCGGAGAGCATTGGGCACCGATTAGCGCGGGTCAGCGGCGGACGGTGCGCATCCAGTTGCCCAGCGCCATGCCGAGCGAGCAGAAGATGATCGACGTCACCAGCGCGAGCGTCATTCCTTTCACGAATGCGGCGTGAGTCTCCGTCGCGAAAACGTATGGGTTGTAGAGCAAGACGGCCGGGTCGAAGAAGGTGAAATAGTTGGAGCCGAAAATCGGATTGCGCGCGGCCGGCGAAATCAGGAAATTCGCGAAGGGCCATTGCGCCGCGACGAACGCCGCGATGAAAACGAATCCGGCGGCGACAGCGGATTTCCAGCCGCCCCACTTCTCGCCCATCCAGTCGCGCAACAGGTCGAGCGCGAACGCCGGCGCAATGACCAGCACCGGGAACCACAGCGGAACCATGTGCGTGACGTTCTGATACACCGGACCAAGCTTGGGTGCGGCGGGGAACAGAGGGAAGATCCAAAGGCCCGCGAGGAACAGCGCCGTGTAGATCGCGGCCATCGTGGTGGCGGGCCAGCGCTTCTTCGAGACCACGGAGATTGCGATTAGTCCGATCGGAAACGCGGTGGCCACGGCGCGATAGAAGCTCGAGTTGTGCATGAATTCCATCGGCGTCGATTCGAGGATGAAAATCGCCGAGCCTGCGACGACGATGCCGCCGATCGCGAGCAGCAGCCAGTCGAGCTTGCGCTGATAGGCACCGGTCGCGCGGTTGAGATGCGCGCACACCAGCAGCATCGCGCCCATCTCGATCATCAGCTCGCCGATTCCCAGCATCGAGTGCGGCAGGCTGACGATTTTGACGTCGAGTCCGTAGGCGTTATGCCACCAGTTGTCGAATGGCGCCGATGTGAGCATCGCGAATCCGCCCCACGCCGCCATGAAACATCCGAGCGGCCCTCGAAATCCCCAGACCGAGATGCCGGCGTCCTTGGCTTCCTTTGAGGCGCCGAAGGTGGTGGAGAGAATCGCGTAGCCGCTGGCGACGCCGGCGAGCACGCCCGCCAGGTAGATCATCATGTGCGCGGGCGTCCAGAAAGTGTCGCGGCCGATCGAGATATGCCACGAGATGTCCCAGTAGCCACCGAACAAGTCGGCGGCGGTAGCAGCCGCGAGGCACCAGACGTACCACGGAATCGAAGCGGTGCGCTCGGCTGCGATGCTGCGGTCGCTGGCGCGCTCGCGCAGGTCGAAGGTTGCGGCAGTTCCCATGGCTGATGCTCCTCGACGATTCTATCTTTATCCGGCGCATACGACCACACCAACCGCAGGCGTGAGGCCCGGCTGCCCGCAGGTGTTTACGCTCGGGCGCACGCTCACGCCGGATCGCTGCGCTGGTGGATGTACTTGCCCACGTTGCTCAGGTAATCCCGTTTGCCGATTTCGACTCCGCTGTGGCGCAGGATGTCGTAAGCCGTGACCAGGTGGAAGTAAAAATGCGGTATCGCCCAGTCTCTCAGATACTGAAAGCCGTCCATTTGGAACTCGCCGTTCATGGCGGGAATCGGAATCCGGATGTCGCGATTCTCGGCACCGTCGAATGCGGTCGCAGGCTCTTTCTGCACGTAGTCAATCGTCCTGGCGATACGAGCCTTGAGCTCCTCGAGGGTCTTCTCGTTGTTCTCGAATTGCGGCGGATCCTCGCCACGCAGGCGTGCCGTTGAATCCTTGGCGTGATCGCAACTGAGCTGTACCTGCTGCGCCAGCGTGTACATGTCCGGCGCCAGCCGCGCATTCACCAGCGCATTGGGATCGGACTTGTTGGCGCGCGCGTGTTCGGCTCCCTTATCGAGAAGGTTGGACAGGGAGCGCAGCATGGGCACGAATGTTTCAATCGCAATTGAATGTATCGAAATCTTCACTGTGACTCCTTTTTTCTTGTTGTATGCGGAACGAGCGTAAGTATTGCAATAGAAGCCTTCTCAACCGATCTTGGACGCGTGTGTGATTGCTCATTACTACAATGAAGCTCAGCCAGCGACAATTTCGACATCCTTCGATTCGGCTCGGTGCCATCGCACTCTTCGGCCTCATTCTAATTGCTCATTGCGCCGCGGCGTTCGCACAGGACACCGTCGGTCAGGTGACGGCGGTCACCGGGTCGGCAAAGCTAGAGCGCGGCGGGGTCGAGGTTAATGCAGCGCCGACGATGCCGATCAAGGTCCGCGACGAGTTGCGGACAGCGGCGGATTCCAAATTGACGGTGACATTTCGCGACGGCAGCAAACTCATCCTGTCGGATTCCAGCTCTTACACGATCGATGAATACTCGATTGCTGCGACGAGTCGCATAAGAGCGTCGATCGCGCTGTGGGCGGGTCATCTTCGCGCGACGGTCTTTGTGGCGATCGGAGCTGTTCCGGATTTCCAGGTGCATACTCCCAACGCGACCACAGCGGTGCGCGGCACCGAATTTGAGATAGCGTACATCACGGGCCGGCCGTGCCCGGAAGACCGAAGCTGTACGCGCTATACAACCGTCGGCGTGCTGCACGGCGTGGTTGCCGTCGCCAATATCGCGAATCCGGCGCAGACGATCCAGGTAACTGAGGGATACGAGACGACGATCGCATGCGAATCGCCGGCGACTTCACCCGCGCCTCTCGGCATGGAAGAGATGGGCGCGCCCGGCTACCACTAAAATGAGATCACGCGCGGGCGCCAAAGCTGTGGTCGCGATGCTGTCCGCGCTAATCGCGACGCGAGCATCCGCGGCTCCAGCGTTTCCTTATTCTGATTTCTTCACGCTCGCCAATCCTCAGCATCTGAGCCTGACGCTGTTCGCTAGCGCTATCGGCAACGAAAGCAGGTACGCGGCCACGCACGAGGGCTTTCAGCTCGAGCAGACGTTGAATCCTTATATCGGGGTGGTCGGACGTGTCTCTGGATATCAAATCTACCAGGGCGCCGGCTGGGACAACCCACTCACGATTCATCCGGGAACTCGTCCGCGCAACTTCGGAGTCTTCATGGGCGGGATCGATCTGTTGCCGTTTCAAGGTACCTCGCTGGCTATTCTGGGCGGCCGGGACGTTGGCGACAGCAACGGCGCGAGAATCGAGGGAGACTTCTCGAGCTGGATAGCGCTCCACAGCCGGCATCCTATCAATCTGTCTTTCGTCGGCGATCACTTTTACAACAACGGACAAAGCAGCGGCTTGATCGATGTGCGTGTGGTGATGTCGTCGTGGCGAGAACTGACCTGGTTGCTTGGCGCGGGCGGACAATTATGGGGCGGCGGCCCGGAGCCGCACATCATGAAAGAATTTGGTCCCGACCTCGGGCTGTTCTTCCGACGATGGCAGACCAGCGTCGATCTTCAAGCCGGCTACGGCAACAACCACGGATACGGCACGATTTCGGTCACGCATCTCTTCGGCTGGGACGAGTAGTAGACAGCTCCTCGATTCCCTTTCGCGTCAACAACCGGTTTGCTACTAACGGCAATCCCGGCTACTCAGGATGACCTTGGAATGAGAGGCGTGTAATTGGGGGGAATCCGGCTTCGACGATTCGTAGCGACAATCGCATCCGCATGCGTTGTGGTCGCGTTATTTTTCTGCAGCCTCGTGCGTTCGCAGGATGGAGTTTTGAACAGCGACGAGGCGGCGGTGGTGAAGGCTCGCGTGCAGAAGATTCGCGGGCTCCGCCTCAAAAGCGACGTGCCGGTGACGTATCTGAGCGTCGAGGAAACGGAAGCCCGCTTCAGAACCGAGTTCGCGCGGCAGATAAGCCAGGACGAAATCGACACCGGGGTCGAAGAGGCCAAGATGATCGGTGTGTATCCGCCCGATCTGAAAATCGAGCGCAAGGACCTGGCCGATATGACGCTCGAGCTGGCCGGCTTCTACGACCCCAAGCGCAAGGACATCGTTATCATCGATCGGCCGGTCACGATTGCGCTGCCGGAACGATATCGAAATGCCGTGGAAGAGATGAAGAAAATCGATACGATGGGAACCCTGGGGCACGAACTGACTCACGCGCTCCAGGACCAGCACTTCAACATCGCAACCGCGCAACAAAAGTATAAGGGCAATAGCGATCGCGAGCTCGCCTACAAGGCGATCGTCGAAGGCGACGCGACGCTATCAGGATTCTCGGTGGTGGTCGGGCGCGTCGACGACCAGACTCTCGACTACTTCAATTCGCATCTGCAGGACATCGTGCCGGTGTTCATGGGACGCCTGGAAGGAAAGCCGCGCGCGATGACTTACCCGTTTATTTTTCAATACACCGAAGGCGCTCTTTTCGTCGCCGAAGCTTACCATCGCAAAGGATGGGAGGGCGTCAACGCGCTGTTCACAGGTCCGCCGCTATCGACCCAGCAGATCATGCATCCCGAGCTCTACTTCGACCATCCGACTCCTGCCCAGACCGTCAAGATCGCCGGCTACGAAAAGGTTCTGCATGATTGGAAAAAGGTCGATGAGGACACGCTGGGCGAGCTGATGCTCAAGATCATGATCGAGCGCACGAAGGGCGAGGATACGCCGTACGTCGAGGCCGCCAGCAAGTGGGCTGGAGATCGGATCGTCGCGCTGCAAAAGGGAAAATCGCTGACCATGCTTTGGATGCTGACGTTCCGCAGCGCAGGCGCCGCCGACAACTTTGCCCGGCTCTACTCGGGAATCCTCGACCAGGTGCTGCCGGGCACCACCGCCCGCAAGCTCGATCAGCGCGGTCCAGCGGTCTTCGTGATGATCGGTGACGGCGCCATCCGCTACCACGAATACCTGCCCGAAGTATGGAAGCAGAGCACCGTCGACGGCACTCCAATCGACACCCTCGCGCCCCTCACACAGACCGCTTCGCCGTGACAAGCAGAACCGCAACCGCATCCTGCTCCAACTCCACTGCTCTTTCGCAATTTTGCGAAATCTGCTAAACAGAAAACCGCGTGCCAAAGACCCGGGTTGTTTTCTACCGCGAAGCTGATGGCTCGGCGCCGGTTCTCGAGTGGTTCGACCGACTGCCGGCCAAAGCGCAAGATAAATGCAGAGTCAGAATTCAGCGACTCACGGAATTGGGGCACGAGCTGCGCCGCCCGGAAGCAGACCTTCTGCGCGACGGCATCTACGAACTACGGGTCGGGCTTTAACACGTGAACTACAGAATTCTCTACTTCTTTCATGGAAGAGCGGTAGCGATTCTCGCGCAGGGATTGAGCAAAGAGGATCGAATTCCGAGCGCAGACATCGATGTAGCGTTGAAGCGAAAGCGACGATACGAGCAGGCGCCTGAACTCCACACGTTCGAGGAGTGATTGATTTTGTGAAAGCAGTGAAAAAAGAGAAGCCGACCACCGACGCGATCGAGATCATTCATCGGCGGCATTACG
>Ga0209333_1000443_pt1 | contig 22999 bp, 22 predicted proteins | sample BlaSpr_A8_OM2_O3_FD_187982 | JGI IMG/M metagenome (GOLD analysis project Ga0209333, IMG submission 187982) | Forest soil microbial communities from Thunder Bay, Ontario, Canada - Black Spruce, Ontario site 2_A8_OM2_O3 (SPAdes) (version 2) | ecosystem: Environmental > Terrestrial > Soil > Boreal... | reverse complement strand
TCGGTGTACAACAGCTCTTCGATCGTGAACGCGTCGTGGAGTTCCATCAGATCGAGATCGCCGGGTTGGATGCCGGCCTCGGTGTACGCCTGCTCGACGGTTTCGCGAGTCAGCTCGGCGTCGAAATTTTTCGCGTCGCGATAGACGCGCTCGGTTTTGGTCGCCGACGCGATGACTTTGACCGCGCGATTACGATCGATCCCGAGCTCTGCGATCGCGTCGTCGGACGCGACGATCACCGCGGCCGCGCCTTCGCCGACCGGGCAGCATTGCAGCCGCGTCAACCATCCTGAAATCGCGGGACCGGCCATCACCTCGTCGAGCGTCACCGCTTTCTGGCGCTGCGCATACGAATTGTTCGCGCCGTTGCGATTATTCTTGACCGCAACCTGCGCAATCTGTTCCGCGCTCACCCCGTACCGAGTCATATACTCTTGCGTGAGCAGCGCGAAATGCGTGAACGGCACCACCCGAGAGCCGGCCAGGTCGCGCATCCGGGTCTTGCCCGGCGCCATCGCCACCGGTCCCGGTTTGTCCACCCCGACCGCGATTGAAACATCCGTCATGCCGCTCGCAACGTCGATGCACGCCTGGCGAAATGCGGTCGAGCCGGACGCGGACGCGTTCTCAACCTGCGCCATCGGAATTCCGGTCGCGCCGAGATGACGCAGCATCGGCCGCGACGCCGCCATTCCGATCAGCGCCGTGCCGGTGTACGCCGACTGGACCGAACGCCAATCAATCGCGGCATCCGCGAGAGCTTCGCGCACCGCGGTAAGGCCGAGCGTCACGTACGGGGTTTCGCTAAGGCGCTGGTATCGATGGAGACCGACACCGACCACATAGACCGGACGCATCTCACGAAGGTGCTTTATCATTTGCGCACCTCGGTCCTGGCGAAGCGCATCTCGACGATCTCGTTGTTGTCTTGATCAACACCCGCCGCGACCAGCACGCTGTTCATGCGGTCGCCGATGGTAAGTCCTTCGTCAGTGCGGTTGGTGAGTAGCGATCGAATTGCCGGGCCGTCGTCGAGCACGATCAAGCCGACGGTGAATGGAGCCTCGATGTCCTTGCCCTGATGGAGATGGACGGTTGCGTACGAATGGAGCCGGCCGCATCCGCGCAATTCGGCGGATTCGAGCTGTTCGGGCGGCGCGCCGCATGACTCGCATCCGTAACGCTGTGGAGGGAAGAAGACATAGCCACACGCGCGACAGCGGCCGCCGTTCAGCGCAGGATTGTCGACGGTGTCTGGCGAGTAGAGTTCGGCTTGAACGGCTTTTCGATTGGGCATGGATTTCTCCGGCCCGATGATACAACGAGATTTTTCTGTTCGTCAATACTTGCAAGCTAACCAGCAAGTATGTATCGTCGGCTTCAATGGCAATCTCCACTCAATCAAGACGCGCGCCACGCCGGCGCCGCACCCAGGCTCAGCGGCGCGAGCTGTCCGATCAGCGAATGATCGACGCGGCGTTCAAACTGATCGAACGCCAGGGCACCAGCCGGACCACGCTGGTGGAAATCGGCGAGTTGTCGGGCTACAGCCACGGACTCGTCAGCCATCGCTTCGGAACGAAAACTGCGCTGGTACGCGCGGTGACCGAACGCCTGCAGCACGATTTTGCAAAGATGCTCGAGCCCGCGCTCGCAGGACTGCACGGAATGGAAGCCTTGAAGGTTACGGCGGAAACATATTTGCGCACTGCCGCGGCGAGCGATCGCAACGCGATGTACGTGTTGATCGGCGAGGCGCTTGGTCCGCTCCGCGAGATTCGAGGCGAGATGGCTGCGGCCGACCAGAAGTTCCGGATCTCGGTGCAGAAGTTGATCGAGGAAGGAGTGCGACTCGGTGAGATTCGCCGTGATGTCGATCCGGCCGCGTACTCGGCGCTCTTTGTAGGAATGCTGCGAGGATTGGTGGTGCAGCATCTGATGAAGCCGCGTGCCTTGGATATAGACCGAGTTTGTCGCGAGCTGGTTCTAAGTGTCGAGCGAAGCCTGAGGCCGGCAGATGCTCGATGACGTTCGCGTGCTCGAGGTTTCCGCGCCCGAGACCATGCTCGCGGGGCGAATTCTCGCCGATCTCGGTGCGGACGTCGTCGTGGTTGAGCCGGCCGCGGGATCGCCCGGCAGGCGACTTGCGCCGTTCCTCGACGACAAACCCGGACTCGAGCGGAGCCTCACCTGGCAAGCGCTGAACTACAACAAACGTGGAATCACGCTTGAGCTGTCGACCCCCGACGGCAAGGCGCTGATGCGAGACCTCGCCACGAAATTTGACGTAGTGATCGAAACTGCCGCTGAAGGCGGGAGATCGGTCCTGGATACGATCGAACTTTTACCGCGAGTGATCAGATGCACGATCGCACCATTCTCGCGGACTGGCCCGAAGAGCGGGTATGCGGCGACAGATTTCACCGTGATGGCCGCAAGCGGCGCGCCGGCGATGACCGGAGATCTCGATCGCCCGCCACTTTTCTTTCCGGTGCCGCAGGCGATGATGGAGGCCGGTGCCGATGCCGCGATCGCGACCCTGGCAGGACTTATCGCGCGCGATCGCGATGGCCTCGGCCAGCGCGCCGAAGTATCGGCGAGGATCGCTGCGATGATGGGTTCGTTCGGCCAGGCTATCGTCCCGGGCTCGGGCAATCCCGAAGGTAAACGGACTCAGGGCGCGATGACGATTGCGGGCGTGCAAGTCCCGAGTGTCTATAACTGCGCGGACGGTTTCACGCTGATAACAATTGGCTTTGGGCCGGTGTTTGGGCAGATGACCCAGCGGCTCGCGAAGTGGGCGGCTGACGAAGGGTGCATGGACCAACGAATTGCCGACATCAGCTGGCCGTCGTTCATCAGCGATCTGTCGGCGCGAAAAACGTCGCCATCAGACTTGCAAGCGCTCGTTGACGGGCTCAAGTCTCTGGCGCGCTCGAAAACCAAGGCTGAGCTGGCCGAGAGCTCGCGCAGGCTTGGCCTGCTTTCGTCGCCTGTCATGAACATGAAAGATGTCGCCGAATATGTGCAGTACCGCGAGCGTGGGCTCTTCGCGCGAGTGAATGTGGATGCGGGCCGCGAGATCGATGCGCCCGCGCGCTTTGCGCAGTTCTCGAACTACTCGATCGAGATCAAACGACCCGCGCCGAAATTGTCTGAACACTCCGCCGAGATCTTTGAAGCGGAACTCGGACTTTCGAAAACTGAGATCCAGGCGCTGTTCGTCGCGGGAGAAATCTAGGATGGCACCACCACTGGATGGCGTGCATGTGCTGGATTTGAGCTGGGTCATGGTCGGGCCGGCCAGTGGCCGCTACCTCGCCGACCTGGGCGCGGACGTCATCAAGGTCGAGAGCTCAAAACGGATCGATCCGGTTCGCACGCTCGGGCCATTCAAGGATGGGAAGACGGGCCCCGAACGCTCGCTCAGCTATCACAACCTCAATGCGGGCAAACGATGCGTCGCGATCGACATCCGCGCTCCCGAGGGGCGAGAAATTGTCCTGCGGCTGGCGGATTGGGCGGACGTGGTGCTGGAGAGTTTCACGCCCGGCGTGTTGGAGACCCTTCATCTCGGCTATTCGGATCTCAGTCGGCGCAACGAGCGGATCATCATGGCGTCGACGAGCTTGTTCGGACAAACGGGTCCGTATGCCCAAGGCACCAGCGGAGTCGGCACGATGGGCGCGGCGATGTCGGGCGCGACGTATCAAATCGGATGGCCCGATCGCGAGCCGGCGGGACCGTTCGGTCCGTGGACCGACGCGGTGACACCGAGATTTATCGTCGCGAGCATTCTCGCGGCGCTACATCGCAGATTGCGCACAGGGATGGGCAGTTATATCGATGCTGCGCAGGCCGAGGCGGGAATCCAGTTCATGATGCCCTCATACTATGAGTACGCCGCGAACGGCACGATTCCAGAACGCCGCGGCGTCGCCGGGTCGCCATTGCACGTGCCTCAAGGTTTGTTTCGGTGTGCCGGAGAGGATCGATGGATGGCGATCGATGCTTCGGATCCAACCGATTGGCATGCGCTTCGCGGTCTGATTGGTGACCAACTGCGCGATGCAAAGTTCGACACGATAGTCGGCCGGCTACGCAATCGTGCCGAGCTCGAGGCAACCATCGCAAGTTGGACGCGCGAGCAGGAGCCGGATGCGATCGAGCATCGCCTGCAAGCGGCTGGAGTGCCGGCGCACATCGTCAGTCGAAGCGGTGACTTCGCGCGCGATGTCCATCTTTGCGAAGCGGGCCATCTCAACAAGATGATTGATCCGGTTTTCGGTGAAGCGGAAATCGAGGGACCGCGCTTCTCACTCGATCGCACGTCTCTTCCGCCGACTCGGCGTGGACCCCGAATCGGTGAGCACACGAAGGAAGTGCTGGCGACCGTCCTTGGAATGTCGGAATTGGAAATCGCGCAATTGAGTGAGGCGGGCTTACTCGCCTAGAACGCAGGACAAATCAGCTGGAGGAAATGGCTTGGGCAATAACATCCTCGATCTACAAGGACGCGTCGGCCTGGTGACCGGTGCAGGACAAGGCGTCGGACGCGCCGTCGCGATCCGCTTCGCCGAAAACAATGCAGGCGGCGTTGTCGTCAACGATTTCCGCCTCGAGCGCGCTGAGGCTGTAGCCGCCGAAATTGAAAAGCTGGGCGTCAAAGCGATCGCCGCGCAATGCGACGTGACCAGCTTTACGTCCGTCACTGCCATGTTTGAAAAAGCGCGCGCGGCCTTCGGCAAAGTCGATATCCTGGTGAACAACGCGGGCAACGCCGGCGCCGATCCGGGCGCGGTTGCGCGCAAACCCTTCTGGGAGCAGGAGCCGAAGGACTGGGAGCCCTTCCTCGGCACCAACCTCTTCGGCGTGCTGAACTGCGTGCGAATCGCCGGGCCAGAAATGATCGCCAACAAGTACGGCAAGATCGTGACAGTAATCTCCGATGCCGGCCGGGTGGGCGAGCCCCATCTCGAGATTTATTCGGGCGCCAAGGCGGGCGCCGCCGGCTTCATGCGGGCGGTCGCGAAGAACGTCGGCCGCGCGGGAATCACCGCCAACTGTGTCGCACTCGGCGCGACTCGCACGCCAGCTATCGAGCGCGCTACCTCGGATCCCGAAGCAGTGAAGCGGATGCTGAAGGTCTACCAGATCAAGCGCGTTGGCGAGCCGGAGGATGCCGCCAACATGATTTTGTTTCTGAGCTCCGATGCGTCCAGCTGGATTACGGGGCAGACAATTCCGGTTAACGGCGGCTATTCGTTCGCAATGTAGTCGATGGAGAGCGGTATGAAATACGAAACGATAATTCTCGATCGCAAGGACGGAATCGGCTACCTGACGCTGAATCGTCCCGACCGCGCGAATACCATCAGCCTTCAACTCATGCACGATGTAGTTAATGCGATGGAACAGGTCGAAGCTGATCCGGAATATCGAGTCGTTATCCTGACTGGAGCCGGAAAGCATTTCTGCGGCGGCGCCGACTTACGCGATTTCGCGGAGCGCGCCCAGCAACGCGCCTCGAGCGGAGCGGAGCGTAAGGGTGGCGGGGACTTCGTGACACCGGGGCGCGACATCTTCACTGCGCTCGAGGAATCTCGAGTTCCGGTGATTGCCGCAATCAACGGCGCCGCGATGGGTGGTGGATGCGAAATCGCGCTGGCATGCGACGTTAGAGTCATCTCGGACGCCGCCACGATTGGTCTTCCGGAAATTCGCTTCGGCGCCTTGCCTGCCGGCGGAGGAACTCAGCGACTTCCGCGCTTGGTCGGCGCCGGCATTGCCAAGGAGATGATTTTCAGCGGACTTCCATGGGCGCCCGAAGCAGCGTTCCGAGTGGGTCTGGTAAATCGCGTGGCGCCGGCTGCGGAGTTGATCAAAGAGTGCGAGGAGATGGCGCGCGTTTATATAGAGCGGGCGGCCTATGCGCTCAAGACCGCAAAACAGTTGATCAATCGCGGTGTCGAACTGCCGCTGAAAGACGCCCTCGCGCTTGAGCGTAAAATGATCGCGGAGATGGCGACGCCGGAGGAACGCAAGAAGGCGCAGGATCAGGCCGCCGCCACGCAAAAGACCTACGCACGAATTTTCGAAAAACGCTCGTGATGGCGGGCTCCGATTCTGCAACTCGCTTACTCAAAACACTTCGCGCGTCAACAAGCGTCGTTGTCCGACACTATCTTCCGTCGAAGCGAGACGCGGACGCTGGGCTACCGAAACTTCTCAGATGTGGATTTGCGCAGCCTGCGCTCGCCCATCGTGAATACGCGGCTACGATCGGTTTGGCCGCCGGACAGTCAGGACCTATGGCGTGAAGGCGTAGATCCGGTCGTCGCCAGCGATGAAGAGATGGCGGTCGGTAGCCAGAATGGTGACAAAGTGACGCAATCCATCCATGGCATCTCTGGGACCGCCACCTGTGAACACCGGATCACCAGTATCACCCCGGAAGCCATGCAAGCGGTTGTCGCCGCCAGCTCCGACAATCCAGACGATCGGATTCAAACCGTCGCCAGTCGTGGTAACGATTGGGGATCCGCGACCGTAGACCGATCCGCACCATGCCGTGGAGATAGTGGGCGAAGGATGGGCCCGTATCTTGAGCACGGTTAGACCAGGATTAGATAAACCCGATAACAAATCTCGCAGCCGCTCAAATGTTCCGCTGGGGCAGGCGCTCCCATTGCCCTCGAAGGCGACCAACGTGTCACCGTCGGGAACACTGTAGGCGGCAGGAGCGGTGATGATCGAGCCACGAGCCACCTTCTCCACGGCCAGCGCGCCGCCGATACCACCGAGATTGTCGCGATTCAGGAGATAGGCCTTGCCGTCCTTGCCGAGAGCCAGCACCAGGCGGGCTCCACCACTCTTATCTCGCACGTCGAGCGGTAGAGGATTAGTGCCGCCAAGATCCTTATCGCTATCGTCGAGGGCCTTCCAGTCGGCGGGCGCGAAGAAATCACGGGGGCTCGTCGGAGCTTTGAGATTGGCGCCGAGCCGGATGACGGCCTCTCCATCCGCCCATTCCTCGGCGTCCTTGGTGTTGCCGGTGGCTACGAACAGCGACCTCCCATCATAACTGATGCCGCCCGGCGCCCACACGCCACCGCCTGCTGCGCGCGTGGTCCAAGCCGCGATCGTACGAGGATCCTCGAGGCTTAGCCCAACCACCCAGCCATGATACGCCCCGCAGTCACCATAGTGCCCGCCATACGGAATGAAGAGTGTACGGTCGGCGATCGCCAGGGCACCGCGCTGATTCTGCAAACGCGGCGTGAACGTGAGACCCTGCGTCTTGAGGACTTGGGCGACGTCCACAGGGAAGCCGGGGAGGGTGGAGCCATCTGCGACCGCCAGGCCGAACACCAGGTGTTGCGGGCCCGAACCGTCCTCTCCATCGACCATTGCATCGAGGTAGATAGCGGCTTTGACGTCGTCGATTACTGGCGTTCCAGTGACGCCGAGCGGACTGATGTTGCCACAGGGCAGCGCCGAGTACTTAACCGGGCGCCCCAGCGATTTTCGCCACACCACCTTTCCGGTAGCGGCGTCCAGAGCATAGACGACGTCATCCTCGGTAGCGACGAGCAAAAGCTGCCGATTGGTTTTCGGAGATTGCCAGAACAGCGGCTGGGCGTATATGTGTCCCTCAACGTGACCGTCGAATGCAGGGTCGGAATGAATTCCGCTCGCTCGCTCCCAGGTGAGGCCAGGCATGACGTACGTTCCGCTCCGGCTCGGTGCGCCGTGATAGCTCAGCACCGATTGAGCACACGCCTCGAGGCAGGGCTGGAGGACCATGCCCATCGCGAGAAGGAGCCAGAAAGTTAGGCTAGAGCGCATTCGTCACTCGAGCGATAGACCGCTTCAGCATTCTTGATATGGAAAGTACGGCAGCAGACCCGTTCCCGGGTGGCAGTTGATGTATTCGAAGACCTGGCCTGCGGCGGGCAACACGGACACCTCATGCCAGAGCTTCAGCTTGAGGTCTGCCCGATGCTGTCGCACCATGATTACGAATCTGGAAAAGATCGTCAGATGCGTCGGATGAGTCGATGCCCATTTCTCCAAGTGTCCCAGGGTCAGGAAGTAGCCGAGTCCGAACGTCTTCTGCAAAGGCACGCCGTTGCCATCGGTTTCCTCGGCGAAACGTAAGTCGCAGCAGCCAGTTTCGTCCGGGTGGTCGCGCAGAAAGTTCATTCCCTCCAGAAGTGCCGGCCGCACGGAGTCGTTGTATTCCCTCAGTTCCGCACCGGTGCAATTGGTCCAGTCCTGTCCAGACCGTATGATCGCGAGATTCTCCGGAACCTTGGCTCGCAGTCGCCTGCCAACCGTGACGGTAGAGCCTAGCCGTGGTAGACGCTCGCCGTAGTTGCTGCCAAGGGGGTCAGTGGATGAAACGTGTATGCGGTCGCGCATGCTGCCCCAGTAATTATGCTCTCGGATAGGGCCCACGACCGGACCGCCAGTCTTTGCCACGCCGACGACGATCCCGTGAGAGAAAATTGTCTCGAATCGATTCGGCGGGACGCTGAGGATCTCGCAAAAATGACCTTGCTCATCACGCAGTCGCGCCGGATCCCTCCACCACGCATCAAAGCCCGAGCGCTCTTGCCATCGTCCGTAGCTTGCTGGGTCGGTCCAGTAGGCTGCCGTGATGAGATTGGAGCATCCCGTACGATCGACGAACCTTGCGTTTTCGAAATTTTCAGGCGGGTCCGCGCAATCGAAGAACTCATTCATCGGCGGCGTGAGTCGTTTCTGATCGCGCGATTCTAGTTGAGTCCCGAAGTATGCCATGACGACGGGGGTCGCTTGCTCAGCAAAGCTGACCGCCCAGGCTGGCGCGGGAGGCGACCAATCCAGCGGCATATTCCGTGGCGAGGGCGAGAGAGAAATCAGCGCATCAGGCTCATTCAGTTTTTTGGCCCATGGCATCTCTTTACCTTCTGAAATCCTGATCCTGCTGATTCCCAGGAATTGCCACACCGTGCGCAGAGCCCGATAGCCTCTCATCGGCAAGCATGGTCGCGTTCGGAACGCCCGGCGGGCCAAGCGGCCCCTCGAACTTCAGCAGGCGATGGCTCGAATCGGAATCGAAGTAGGCATCGAACGAAGGAACGAAGAAGTACGCCAGCGGTCGCAGCAGAATCGGAGTATCGACGATGGGCTTCAGCTTCGCATGAATCGAGCTCTTGTCGTCGCCACCCAGAGCAACCGTCATCATCCCGTCGCGGTGAATGGTCAGCTGGTTCACCTCACCTGAAAAATCCATCACATGAAAACTCGCCTCGTCGCTTCCTTCAGGCAGCAGACGTGGCAGGATCGCGCCAAGTGTCATGTCCGCCCCGTACAGATCCGCCGGTAGGTCTTTACTCGGATCGTTAGGAAAGGCGGCCTTACGAAAGAAAATGAGATGCTTACGAACGATCGCGCCGCCCGCGGCAAAGCTGCGATCGTCCAAATAGACTGTGGCCGGCGATGCGCCGCGATCTATTAGCGTGCGGCTTTCAGTTGCCAGCCCATTGCTGAATGCGACACGAGCCGCCAGCTCCTCGCCCGCGGGGGTCGACGCGCTGGCGAACGTCACATGACCGGTGCGATCTCCTTGCTTGAAGCTGCCGGAGTTGGTGGCGTGGAGACTCGGCTGTTCGCCGGCAGAATCGGCCTGCGCGAGTTCAACAGGTATTTTCGAATCGTCCGCGGTCAGTTCGCTGATCGAGGCCAACTCGGTCACGGTGTTCTTGTGCAGTTTGCTGTTTGGCTCGCCAAATCCCGCCATCTTGAGCACGTAGTAAGGTTCGCGGCGCGTAATCCAAATCGTGAAATGAGGCTTGACCAGCTTGAGGAACAACTCCGGCACGCGCGGAAAGACCTTGCTCAGATCGAGATCGATACGTACCCGGAGGGAATCGAAGGTGCCGGCCGGGAGAGTCAGCTTCTCGTTATCTTCGGGTTGAAAAATCGCCCCGACTGATCCGCCGTCGAACCAAATCCAGGTCTCGATTTGACCTCCGCGCACCAGAGTCGGCAAATCGAGAGACTTCTTTGATACGCAGGAGCCGGGTTGTGCGTTGGCGGAGATCAGTTTGGCGAGAAACGGATAATAACTGGGATCGAAGGTGTCAAAATCCGATCGTTCGAGCTCACCCGTCTTGCTGCGCATGATCGATCGAAACGTCGTGGCCGGCCGATCGAATCCATTTGCGAAAGTGCATTCGCTGACGACCTCGGTTCCGATCGCGTAAGTGATCGCCGTTAACTCCCGGGCGCCTTGGGCATCCAATACCTGCCAGCTCCGCGACCGTTCCAGCTCTTCCCCCGAGTCAAGGTCGAGGGTTCGGTAAGTCATCAGCTTGCCCGGAATCGATAGCTGCGCACGGGCCGGCGAAGGGAGTACGAACCCCAGTGCGGAAACGAGAAGAAATGTAAGTGGAGAGAATCTCAACATCATTGCGCGTGCGGTTTGCCGTCAGGTGTTGCGCCTTCGAATTTTCTCAAATCGCCTGCTGGAAGACTAGAACGGTTCGAGCGTGAGATCGTCAGATCCAAGCTCGCGACCTGCGGCGTGAAGCTCTCCGTGGGCACTTCTCAGAGATACGACAATCCTCTTTTCGGCGGCGCGATTGCGCGACGATGGCTCGAAGGCAAGTAGGCGACGGTCGAAGCAATTGCAAATCCCGCGCAACATGGTCAAGCTCCGATACAACACGCTGTCGAACAGAAACGTCAGATGATACGCGTTTGGCACACTCCCAGTTATCTCGGGAGTGTAATGTGGAAATCCGCAGAGAGGAGGAGACCATGCCAAAAGATCCTCTAACAAACTTGCAGGCGCAGCGACTTTGGTCGCGGGACACGATCAAGCAGTTCGCCTTTCCGCAGCCGCCACGGGCAAAGAGCCACGTCGTGGTGCGACCGAAACGGCGTCGCAAAGCCACCGGACATCCAGCCCGACATGTCACCGCGCCGGGGCTACCCGCAGCGGGCGACATTACCGTCGTGCCCGATCTGGTCCTTCCTCGCCGCACGCTTCGCGCCGCGGGACAACCAGTCGATCCGCTGTTCGTGTATCCCCCGGACGGACGCCACGTCTTCAAAGACACTACTTACCCATGGCGCGCGTGCGGCCGCGTCACCACCAATACTGGAGAAGGTGCCGGCGCGCTCGTGGGTCCGCGTCACCTCCTGACCGCTAGCCATCTCGTCGGATGGACGGGGTCGGACGCTGGCTGGCTGTTGTTCCAGCCTGACTACTACGACGGCGACGTATTCCCTTCCTCATACTCGGAGGTGGTGGCCTCCTACGAAAAGCTGAGCGGCAACCCGACAGGAGAATACGACGTGGCGGAGGACTACGTCGTTTGCGTCCTGCAGGATCGCCTCGGGGATCAACTGTCATGGTTCGGAACCACTACGTACGACAACAGCTGGGACGGCGGCTCCTACTGGAGCCATGTCGGTTATCCGGACGATGTCGGCGGAGGAACCCAACCGGCGTGGGAGCTATGGTTCAGCGTCGCGAATTCGTGGTCCCCAGGATTTTTCGAAACGGGATCGGGGTTGGACATCGAGACGTTCGCCAGCCTCAACCACGGCGACTCTGGCGGACCTGTCTTCGGATGGTGGGGGGACGGGGGGCCGTACGGTGGCGATCCCTCAGGGCCGTATATCGTGGCTGTAGTCAGCGCACAGGGAACGATGGACCCGGTCGTTACCGATTGGTCGAGTAGGACGGGTAACTGGTTGGCCGGTGGCTCCGAGTTGCCAGACCTCGTGATGCAGGCGACCAGCGCCTACCCGTAAGCAGCCGCCACGCCTGGGAGCGACCCGCGTCCATCCCTATGGCTGCTCACAATTCAATGCAAAGTCGTAAGCTTGGGCAATTGCCCAGGTGGTCGAAGCGGCCCAGTGAGCATCTCAGGAGAATCGCCGCAACATCACCCCACGCATCGCGCTCGACACCACATTGCACTGCGTCGAGGCCAACGCATCGCATGTTACATCCACGTTCTCGACTGGCCACGATCTCAGAAGATCATGTCCGCGTTCTTTCTAGAAGAAGAGATTCCACCGGTCGCGTTTTCGGAATTTCCGGCCGACAGGCGTCTCGAAATCGCAGACGATTTCTGGGTCCTGCGAGCGACTTTCCGGGGCGGCGATGAAGTATCGTGGCCGGGCATAGGGCGACCCTTAAGGGCTGGTCCGGGCCGGGCGCTCATATCGCGGGCATCAATCTTCAATTCGCAGCTCGGACAGACGAGTTTCGGTTTGATCGTGTGGCCGCAGGGCCGGTGGACCAATTCCATAGGGACGCCGGCGCGTCCAGCCATCCAGCGGTCGCCCCACTGGGTCATCGTGGCGATCAACGGATAGAGATCAAATCCTTTTTCCGTGAGCCGATACTCGAAGCGACGCGGATGCTTTTCGTAAACGACGCGTTTAAGAACTCCATCATGCACCAGCTTATGTAGACGGTCCGAAAGCCGATGCGGCGTCAACTGCAAATCCTGCTGAATCGCGTCAAACCTGCGGATGCCGAGGAGAACATCGCGGATGATTAGCAAAGTCCAGCGGTCGCCGACCACCGACAGTGTGCGGGCGACTGAGCAGGTCATCGTGTCGATTTGTTGCCAGCGCATCTACGTAAGATTTTCGCACAACCTCTGATACAAAACGAGATTCCAAATTAGAAGTTAATAGACCACAATCATCCAGCGGCCTTTATGATCAACGAATCTTCAGAACGTTCCTTGAATTAGTCACTTGCTACTCCGCTTTTAAGACGAGCTTTTCTTTAGTGTCGCCTCGAGGAAGTCAAGCCGATCGTTTCCAAAGAAAAGATCGTCGCCCACGATAAAGGTCGGTGAACCGAAGACACCGCGCTCGGCAGCGATCTGGGTATTGGATTCCAGACGTTTGCCGTATTCGGGTTGATCGGCCTTGTTCAGAATCGAGTTCCCATCCAGTCCGGCTGCTTCAAGGTACCCAACGACTTCGCCCCGGTCGGTAACATTCACCGCATCAGTCCAGAACGCCGAGAATGCTGCTCGGTTGTATTGCTCTTCCAGATTCATTTCCTGCGCAACCAGTGCACCCCTCAAGGTCAGACTGTGATCGCCTCGAAGATGAGGATTCGCCCTGAACGGAACATGATAACCAGCGCACCATCTTGCGATATCCTGCCCGGCATACTTCCGCTTGTTTTTGCAGACCACAGTTGTGGGAGTATTGCCCACGATCTTCATCAGATTGAGGAGATGCATCGGCCACATCTTGAATCGCGCACTGGTGCGGGCGGCGATACCATCAAGTTGCGTCCGGGCCAGATAAGTGTAGGGGCTGATGAAGTCGAAGAAGAAATCCACGTCCGCCATAATTCTTGCTCCTTGCCTGGTGATGGGCGCCGAGAGGGTTTGCGATCATAGTGATGCTCATGTCGCGCTCGAATAATCTCGTCGCGACATCAAGCTTGACAGATACTAAGTTCCAAAATAGAAGTTAGTCAAGAGTGGGTTCCAAGATGGAAGCGACGATCCCACGAATGCAATCACTGGAGACTCAATGATGGATAAGGTGCGTTTCGAAACGTCCGATGCTCTCGGCCTGATCACTCTGGCAAATCCACCGCTAAATCTGTTCGACCAGGAACTAATCGACGACCTTCGAACGGCTGTGAGCCAAGCCCGGCAGCATCCGCTGAGAGCGCTGCTCGTGCGCGCCGACGGTAAAAACTTTTCCGGCGGCGCTGATGTTGCGGTTTTCAAGGGCAAGACGGCGAAGGAAGCGCGCGAGCGCTTCACGAGCCATCTGCGAACGATCGCCGATCTGGAAGAATTGCCGTTTCCAACCATTGCTGCCGTGCAGGGTGCTTGTATGGCGGCGGGACTGGAACTCGCATTAGCATGCGATCTGATATGGGCCGCTTCTTCGGCCCGCTTCGGGCAGGTCGAGGCATCCATTGGGACGACCACGCTGCTTGGCGGCGTTCAACGTCTTGCAGAGCGGGCCGGCCCGAATCGCGCACGCGAGATTATCTACACCGCCGATCAATACGACGCGGCCACGTTCGAGCGGTGGAATATCGTGAACAGAGTTGTTCCGGACGACAACCTTGAGACGGAGACGCGAGCTTTTGCTGAGCGCCTCGCCACTGGCCCAACCCTCGCCTACGCAGCCGGCAAGAAGATCGTACGAGCATATCTGGAGAAAGGGATCCGTGCCGCCGACGCCGTGGTCGGCGAGATCGCCCCTGCGCTATTTGAGACTGCTGACATGCGCGCGGGTGTTAATGGCCTGCTCGAGCATGGGCCTCGCGAGTTTCGCAACAAGGTCATCTTCCAGGGTCGCTAGTTAGTGGCACGAACGATGAGTCAATCGAGCACTGTGCTTGATCGCAGGAGATATCGAACATGGAACCTGTTTGTTTGGTGATAGGTGCCGGTGCGGGTATCGGTGGAAATGTCGCTCGACGCTTTGCGCAAGAGGGCTATCACGCTTGTCTGTGTCGGCGCAGCGACTTGGACGGGTTGAATAGAATGGTGAACGCGATCAAAAGCGACGGAGGTTCCGCTACGGGATTTCTCCTCAATGCGATCGAGGCAAACTCCATCGAAGAGCGGATTGCCGCCATCGAGGCGGACATTGGTCCCATCGAAGTCGTGGTTTACAACTTGGGCGCCCAGATTGGCGATAGGGCTTTGAAAGACACATCGCTCAAGGCTTTTGAAACAGGCTGGCGCCTGGGGACGTTCGGTCTGTTTCGCCTCGCGTCGGCGGTATGCCCGCTGATGGAGGCGCGCGGCAAAGGAACAATCCTCGTGACCTCGGCAACAGCGGCGATGCGTGGGAACGGCGGGCAACACTCCCATGCGGCTGCGATGGGAGGGCGACGAATGCTTTGCCAGACACTCAACGCAGAGTTCGCATCGAAAGGAATCCACGTCGCTCATATCGTGATCGATGGCGCCGTGGATGCGCCCGATACCTTGGGGAAAATGCTCGGGCCGGAAAGGTTCCGACAGCTGAGAGAAACCCGAGGCAACGAACACGATGGACTAATGCTTCCCACGCAGATAGCAGAGACCTACCTCCACCTCGCGCGGCAACACCGATCCACATGGACTTTCGAAATTGACCTGCGGGCATTCTCCGATCGTCCATGGTGGAATCACTGAATAACTCCATCGAATCTGCCGCTGACTTATTTCCTTGAAGAGGCATAGGAGCAAGTAACATGACTCAATCTGACCAACGCGGCGCTCAACCTTCCGAGCAAGACGTTGCACTCATCGTTGGGGGTGGCCCCGGAATCAGTTCGAGCTGCGCCAGACTGTTCGCGAAAGACGGCATGCGTGTCGCGATCGCCGCGAGGAATGCGGATAAACCGGTCCTGCTGAATCTGGAGAAAACGCACGGCGTGCGCCGATACGCATGCGATGCAAGCGAAGCAGCGGCAGTGGAGCTGCTCTTCCAGAATGTCGTTCGAGACCTTGGGATTCCTACTCTTGTCGTGCACAACATTGACGGCCGTGTTGGCGGCATCTTTCGTAAGGGGATTACTGACGCTGATCCGGGCATGGCGCTCGAGACTGTACGGAACTCCGCGTTCAGCGCGTTTCTGGTAGGTCAGCAGTCAGCTCGACTCATGCGCGAAAACAAACCCAACGCCAACGGCGCAAAGGGAACCATCATCTTCACCAACGCAAGCGCGGCCCTCAAAGGCTTCCCGTTGAGCGGCGCCTTTGCGATGGCGTGTCAGGCCAAGTCTGGACTCGCGCAAAGTATGGCAAGGGAGCTGATGCCGCAGGGTATCCACGTAGCAAATGTGCCTATCGACGCCGCGATTGGCTGGACACAGGAAGACGGTACCCGTGCGCATCGACTGGCGGGAACAAGTGTCGACGACAACATGGCCGACCCTGACCGTATCGCGGAAGCCTATCTGCAGCTGCATCGCCAGCATCGCTCGACGTGGGCGTTCGAGGTCGTACTACGACCATGGGTCGAGAGATGGTGACTGCTCTCCTGGTCACGCCGAGATGTCCGCGGTGACGCACGCTCGGTGAAGTTGAACCGCCGGAGCGATTGATTCTCCCCGGCGGTTTTGTCACCGAGATAGGCTGGCTAGCTGCACGCTCAAGGGCCAGTACCCGAGAGGCTGATATTGTGCGGTCTGGTTGGATCGTTGCCGACGGTTACCGCCATGCTGGCGGTGTCCGGCGAGCCGCCGCTGGTCGGGGTGAAGGTCACGGCTATCGTGCACGAGGATTTGGCCGGCACTATCGATCCTTAAGTGCCGTCGCCGCCGGTCATCGCGAAGTCGGTTGGGTTCGCGCCGCCGATGCTCTCGCTTAGCGGCAGTGGGAACCCCGAAAGGTTGGTGACTATCGCCGTGAGCGTCTTTGATGGGACCCTCGTGGTCAGCGTGCCATAGGCAAGCGTGGCCGGCAGGACGGTCGCGGGGATGGTCGGGCCTGTCGTGATAGTGACCGTGTAGGGGCTCAGCGGATCGGGACTGCCGGCGACCGACAGAGTCGCAGATTCCGTTCCCAGTGCGTTCGGCGAGAAGGTGACGATTAGCGAGCACGCCTTGAGCGCATCCAGGATCGTGCCGCAGGTCCCGCCGCTTACCGAGAAGTCTGAGGGGTTACTCCCGCTGAAGCTCTCGCTGAGGTCCACCGGCTGGCTCTGATGATTGGTCACACTGAAGGCCTCGGTGCCCTTGGCGCCGAACTTCACGTCCCCGAACACCAGGCTGTTCTTGGTAAGTGCATTTTCCGTATATCGAATTGCGACAAGCCCAGCCGAAGGTTATTGCCGGTCCCTAGATCGTCGCGAACGAAACTTGAGGTTACACACTTGCCCGCGTCGGGACTCGAATCAGACTCCAGCCGAAGTCCGGTTAATTCTTTGAACCCTGTCACCACACCAGTTGTAAAGGTTACGACAAGAAGAGTTCCACCGCCAAGATTGTTCACCCAGGTTCGCAAAGCTGGGGTTAAGGTTTCACAACCCGTAGACGCCAGACCTTTACCGTGGTTAGCTCCTCTCTCATCGCCGTGCCATTTTATCGTACCCGGATCCTGTAGTTACCCAGAGGAATTGGACCTTCATCCGGTATATCTTGCCAGGTCGGATTGTCAACACCCGGCCCGTCTGACCCGCCGCCCGAATAGGCGTTTGGATCTGAATTCGTATTATTCGGATCGTCGTCATCGATACACGCGATGCCGCCACTTTGAATTGCGTAGCAAGTAGCCGTTAGCCCCATAGGATCCTCAAACTGCAGCGGACTGTCGAAGGTATAGCGATATAGATTGGAGTCGTGGCCAGCGAAGCCGATTGGGTCCTGTGCAATAAATCGCTGGAAGGTCGGGCTGTAATATCTCGCGCGGTAGAAGTACAATCCGGCGCCATCGTTCTCTCGGCCGGTGAACTCGTAACTGTTCGCGTTGGTGGCGCCGACGACGTTCGTGGCCCCGAACGGCTCATAGGTATAGCTGGTCGCGATGCTCTGTCCCGAGCCGACCAGACCAATCGTCGAGCCGAACGCGTCTGTAAGCTCGGGGTTAACGAAGCCCACACTTCCTTTGACGTACCCGCGCATCCAACCTCACCAAACGACGGCGTTTCACGCTGTTACCCCTGTCCCGACGAATCGTAGTAGGTTGCCACGGCAGAGATTCCGAGGGTTCAGCGAGTTTGGGTCACATTGATTTAGGATGGAGTAATGGACTTCGTTCGTAAGCATCGGCTGTTGATGGTAATCGCACTCTTGGCGGTGATGGCCAGCTGTACCGACACCGAGATTCAAACGGTGTCGGACTTTCTGACCGACGGCTACCCACCTGGCACAGAGGATCCTTACGCTGCCTCGAAGGTTGCTGCTTTCTCCAATTCGAATATGCAGCAGTTCTCGCATCTCAGCGGAGCACGAGGCGCGGCAAATCAGATCAGTACGAACCCGAACGACAATATCGTTCTCGTCGCAGGTGGCGCGAAGTACAACGTTACAGCCGAGATCTTGACGCTGGGCGGCTCGCCAACCTTTGCCGCGACCAACGCACCAATGAAAACGGACCGGCATCTGCATACGGCCAATCTTCTGACCACTGGACCGAATGCTGGGCAAGTGCTGATTGCCGGAGGTAACAGCGATTCCGGACAGTCGGGCGCCGCTATCGCAACGGCCGAGCGGTATGACCCCGCTTCCGGAACCTTCTCGTGTGTCGGAACACCGGCGAGCGGGCAATGTCCAATCAGCATGGTGTCCTCGCGCATCTTCGATGCCGCAACAACGCTCGAGGACGGCACCATCCTGTTCACGGGAGGAGCCGACAAGAATGACAATGTGCTATCGAGTGCGGAAATCTACAATCCGACAACGGATTCATTCAGTGCAACAAAAGGCTCGCTCAGCGGCGGCTTCTTCGATCATCAAGCGGTATTGATCAACACTGGAGCCTCTGGCACCGACAACGGGATGGTTCTGGTCGCCGGCGGTTTTGATTCTGCCGGCAATCCGCAATCCGCAGCGATGCTCTACGATCCAGCAACCGGCATGTTCACCGCGACCGCCAACTCGATGACGACGACGCGCGCCTTCTTCACCGCGACTTTTCTGGACCCCGCCGTTGTGAGCGCGCACGGCGGCGAGATCTTCATCGCGGGCGGCGACGGCGGAGGTCTCCCGACCGACAACACGGGCACCGCCGAGCTATTCAATCCAACCACCAACGAGTTCACTGCGATCTCGGCGCCAATGAACGAAGCGCGCGCGTTCCATGGCGCGGTGCTGCTCCAGAATGGAAAGGTATTGCTCTTCGGCGGGCGAGTTAATTTCAATTCCGGCTTGGCGGATGCCGAAATCTTCGATCCGGCTACGGAGACTTTCACCCCGACCAATTCTGCGGCATGTCCTGGTGCGACCTTTCCTGCCAATCCTCCGGCCGGATGCATGATTGATACGGCGTATGGGCAACAAGGGGTCCTGCTATCGGATGGAACCGTAATGATCACCGGCGGATTCGAAAGCGTGCGCGGCGTCGAATTCTTCGATCCAAGCACCAACACGTTCAACTTGTCCACGACCGCGGATCCGCTTGCCGACCGACGCGGACTTGGAATGCCGAGTCCCGACGACGGCGGATATACGGCAACGCTGCTTCCCGATGGCGATCATGTGCTGATCGCGGGCGGCGCACCCTGGTTCGACTTCCTCAATACGGCCGAATTGTATGACGCCTCGGAGGCTTCAGTCGCCGGCGTCGGATTTATGGTCTCGTCGTTTGCTGCTGCCGCATCCGCGGCGCTTCCAGGCGGCAGAATCCTGCTGACCGGCGGCGCCTCCGGCGAACAATTGGGAGGCCCCACAACTTCCGCCGAGCTTTACGACTTTCCATCGACATCTTTCCTGTGCCCGGACGGGAGTACGCCGATGGACAATCCGACGATGCCATGCTCCATCACGATGAATGATGAGCGATTTTTACATACCGCGACCCTGATTCCTTCCGGCGTTGACGCGGGACAGGTCCTGATCGCGGGCGGCGATCAAGGATCGACCGTCGGTTCACCAACCGCCGAATTGTTCAACCCGTCAGGCGGCACATTTTCCTGCGTCGGTGGGCTGTCGTCGAGCACGTTTCAATGCAACGCGAGCATGACCAGCGCCCGCTTTGGCCACACCGCTACGCTGCTGACTTCCGGCACGGAGAGCGGAGAAATATTGATTGCGGGCGGATTGAGCAGTTCGTTTACCCCATCGACTGTGCTCAACACGGCAGAATTGTTCAATCCGGCCTCCAACACGTTCTCGTGCGTCGGAGGTGTCAGCTCAAGTCCCCCGCTATGCAATCAAAGTCTCAATACCGCGCGGAACGGACACTACGGGTTGGTGCTCACTACGGGTCCCAACGCGGGTCACGTCCTGATCGCCGGAGGATCGGATCAGAACGGGGCGCCGATCGCTTCGGCCGAGCTCTACGATCCCACTGCCGGAACATTCTCGTGTATCGGCGGATCCACCTCGGGAGCGTGCAACTCGGTGATGAGCGCGGGACGGGCCGGCGCCAGCGCGACGGTGCTTAACGACGGTCGAATCCTGTTCGCGGGAGGAATCAGCGGCTCGGCGGCGGCCGGATATACTTCCATCGGAAGCGCGGAAATCTACGATCCGGTGGAGAACAAGTTCGCCGCGACCGGCAACATGATCACCGCTCGCGCGGGCCATTCGGCGGTTCTTTTGAACAATGGCGATGTGATGATGATAGGTGGGGCAACCGGAAGCGTCGGCGGCGGCACCAGCACCTCGGAACTCCAGCTCGCGTTTGATTCCGAGGTCAACGGCGCGATGCTCAATTCAACCGAGATCTTCGATCCAACGACAGGAACTTTCGCGCCCGGGGGCGCGCTGTCGGAAAGCCGCGCTGTTATAAGCGCGATCGTTGTGCAGCAAGGGACGGTTGGACCGACGATAGTGCCGACTTCAACGCCGACGGCTTCGCCCACCAGCGGCACACCTTCGGCCACACCAACCTCGACGCCAACAGCCACGTCGACGGCATCGCCATCCATTACGGCGACGCCATCACCAACCGCGACGGCGACGCCATCACCAACCGCGACGGCGACGCCATCACCAACCGCGACAGCGACGGCATCTCCAACGCCGACACCGACTGTGGCAGAGAAGTTGACCATATCTCCCACGCGCCTCAACTTCGGCAATTCCACGCTCGTCAACGCCACCAGCAAGCCGAAGAAAATCAAGATTCAAAACAAAGGGACCAAGAAGAAAGGCGTTGCAGTGACGATCGAATCGGTGAGCCCGCTGTCGCCGCCCTCCTTCCGGGTGACGAATCCATGCAGCGTCATCGAGCCGGGGAGGAGCTGCGAGGTCTCAGTTGTGTTCACGCCAACAAGCACCACAGCTGCATCGGCGACCGTCATAATCACGACCGATGACAGTCTCTCGCCAAAAGCGTCAGTCATGCTTGAAGGCACCGGCAAGCAGCGGAAAGCAAAGAAATGATAGACGAGTGTATCGAGATCATTCGAGGCGCTCTGGGCGCTCCCGAAGCCCGGCTTTTCGTTGCGGGCCTTGATCCGGCCGACCAGCACGACCGCGCCGTACCTGGCAAGTTCCATGGCTGCTGCACGACCGATGCCCGAGGTCGGGCCGGTGGTGACGTACGCCTTGCGTTCTACAGGGCCACCTCGCGAAATCGTATTCGACACGTGACCTTCCTTTAATTGTCTGTCCAGACAGTCATAAATCTATACAAAAATCAGCTCAGCATCCGCCATAGGGCGTCGAATCCCACCCTGCAGTGCTGGTCCGCATTGGTCGGGTCATGCACCATGAAATCCATCGTCGTCTCCGCCAGCGAGTTCATGATCGCAACCACGAACGGGAACGGTGCCTTGCTCATGGAGCCCTTCGAACGCATCTGTTCCATCAGGGCGGCGATACGTGCCATGGCCAGATGTCCTGAAGCACGGGTCGCCTCGGTGATCTCGTCGGAGACATTGAGTTGCGCCAGTGCCCGGCGCTTCTCGGGATACGCCACAGCCCAATTCATCCAGTTGCGCCAAATATGAAAGAAGTGCTCACGCAGCTTCGGACCTTCAGGGAGGTTCTTCATGGCCGCAGACGCCATCTCTGCTTTCAGCTCAAGGTAAAGCTCGTTGAAAAGGTCTGCTTTAGTCTCGAAGTAGGTAAAGAGAGAACCGTTGGCAACGCCAGCCTCTTTAGCTATGCCTGCTGTCGGCGCGCTCAATCCTTGCGTAACGATGACACGCGTCGCCGCCTCCAGGATCGAGCTTCGCTTCTCGTCACTCTTGGGTCTGGCCATGAATCAATGATATAAATAACCGTCTAGACAGTCAACTATTCTTTCGAATGCTCTCCGCGGATCACGTATTGCGGGTGCTCCCCTCCACTTTGATCGTCCAGACCGTAGACAGTCTTGCTTTAGGTGCTGAAACCGTTGAAATATTCACGCTCTGGGCGATTTGGATAAGTTTTGAGAATCACTGCGCACACGCTCGATCACCTGAAGGCGAACAACCGCGCGTGGGCGGCGCGGATGGTTTCCGCCGATGCCTATTTTTTCAAGCGGCTAGAGCGCCAGCAGGCGCCTGAGTACTTGTGGATCGGATGCTCCGATAGCCGGGTGCCTGCCAACGAGATTGTGGGTCTCGCACCGGGCGAACTCTTCGTTCATCGCAACGTGGCCAACCTGGCTCCGCCGCAAGACGCCAACTACCTCTCGGTGCTGCAGTACGCCGTCGACGAGCTGCAGGTCAAGCACATTATGGTGGTTGGGCACTACGGATGCGGTGGAGTGAGCGCGGCGGTGGACGGCCAGCGGCGCGGTCTGGTGGATCACTGGCTGCAGCCTATCCGCGAGCTCTGCCACCGGCACCGTCGAGAGCTTGACGCGATCGCGGACGCTCATGCTCGTGCTGACCGTTTGTGTGAGCTCAACGTGATCCGCCAGGTTGTGAACGTAGCGTCTGACGTCATCGTGCAAGATGCGTGGGCGCGCGGGCAGAGTCTCCTGGTTCACGGCTGGGTCTATTCTCTGGCGAATGGCCTGGTGACTGACCTGGACGTGACGATCAGCAGGCCAGAAGAAATCGAGCGGTTGAATTAGCCATCATCGATCAATGAGCTAGGGAGCGGCTTCCGTTTGGGCGACACGGGTTATTACACCCGTTTCGCCCAGCATTTCATGATGCAGGCGCTTGGCTCCCGCAACTTTCCTGGCATGCTTGCGTTCCCGTCCGCCGGATTTTTCACGTCCTCGGGGCGCTGGCAGAAAGAGCCGTCTTGTACCGCCATGCTCCGAGAGCGCAGAAATCACGGGTGATATCGCGATCTTTTGGGCAGAAGCGGCAACGCCGCTCCCCCGAAAGGGAGCGGCGTTGCCGGTTAGGTCAATCAGTTTACAGGTCGCGCTATGGCAGCACCGTCGAGGCGGCGCCG